>WNGK01008651.1_pt1 | contig 12144 bp, 9 predicted proteins | sample 5400601 | NCBI WGS metagenome assembly WNGK01 (sample SAMN13153376, study PRJNA577476) | soil metagenome | isolation source: 60 cm soil or saprolite under Garry oak tree replicate 1 | place: USA:California | collected 2016-06-15
TTTGGGCATCGCGCGCGAGCCCACTGGCAACCAAGTCTTCCAATATGCGGGCAACCTCTTGCGGCGTGTCCACGTGCCCGTCGTGATGCAACGGGTTGGGTACGCCATTTTCCCTGGTCGCGAACGTTTGCTCAGCGGCATTCACTTTGCAGGTTCGCCACAGCGGCGGTTTCATTACTCAGATCAACCAGCTTGTCGCAGCCAGCCACCGTGCTCAGGCGGTGAGCAACGGTGACAATAGTGAGTTTGCCCGATAGCTGCCGCAACGCTTCGATCAACTTTGCTTCCGTCGCGATATCAAGCGAGCTGGTCGCTTCGTCCAGAAGAAGCAGCGAAGGCCGGTGATAAAGGGCTCGGGCCAGGCCGAGACGCTGGCGTTCTCCCCCAGACAGGCGGACACCGCGCTCTCCCGCGGTAGTCTGAAATCCGTCCCGCAGCTCGGTTTCGATAAAGTCCAGGATCTGAGCCATGGCACAGACCTCTCGCAGGCGCGCGTTGTCGATCTCGTTGTCCGGCACTCCGAGCGCGATATTGCGAGCGATGGTGTCGTCGATAAGAAAAATTTCCTGTGGGACATAGCCGATCGTAGCCTGCCACGACGGGATCAGTTCGGGAGTAAGCGGCGCGCCGTCAATGAGGACTCGTCCGCTCGTCGGCCGGTGCAATCCAAGCAGGAGGTCGATTAAAGTTGATTTGCCGGAACCGGTGGGACCAATGAAGCCGATCGACATGTTCTTTTGAATTGTGATCGAGAAGCGATCCAGGACGGGCCGATCAGTACCCTGGTAAACGAAAGAAACGGTATCCAGCGTGACCGCGTCGTGCCACGCAATCGAGCGTGGTCTCCCGAGGGAAGTTTCGACATTGCCCGATTTTTCGTCTTGTTCCGCAGCAGCAAATTCCTCGAAGACCTCGTCCAGCGAATACCGCATTGAGGTTAACTGCGTCACCTGGCCATAAAGGAGCTGCAGACTTGGAAGCAGCCGGTAACCGGCTACCGCCATGACGCCAAGGTTTGGAAGGATGTCGGAAAAATCGCGTCCTCGGACTGCCAGCACTACGACGGCAAGGACGAGCCCGCCAAACGCGAGTGGTTCTATAAGGTAACGAGTGCTATTGGCGATAATGGGAACCCGAGAAGACATTTGCGCGACGACGGCGGAGTGGCCAGCGAACCGGCTCAGAAAGTGTTCCTCGGCCCGATGCACTTTGATCGGTTTGATCCCGCCAAGCATCTGCTGTGCGTCGCGGTACGATCCACCGAAAGCAGCCCGAAAACCTTCGTTAACTTCTTGGCGTTTCCGCGCAAGGAGACGAAAAATAGTGAAATAAAACGCGCCGAGCCCCAGTGCAGCGAAGAAGGCGATGACGGGTTGGACGAGAAAAAGCGTGACGAGCAGGAGTGCCGCGGTTAGAGCACGCGCTATGCTATCCAGCAGTGGAAGCAGAACACCGCCGGTGTAATTCCCCACGTCGCCCATTACTTTTCTAAGCAGGTCGCCGGAATTGCGTTGGAGGAAATAGCCGTACGGCTGCGCAGCCATTCTACGCAAGAGCCGGACGCGCAGCCAGTGAGCGAAACTATTCGCGTAACGGGTGCGCGCATATTCGGCCAGCAAGTTAATGGCGTTCGAAAGAAGGAGTGCAGCGATGGCGATAACACCGGCTGTTATGAGCAGTTCCCGATTACTCATAGGCGGCAGTAGCGCAAGAAAGCGCACGCCGAATTGCGAGTGGCGGATCCGCTCGGGATCGGACGCGATGGCTAGAAAAGGAAAGATCGAGGTGACGCCGATCACCTGGAAAATCCCCTGAGCCAGCGAGAGGAGGAACACCAATGCCAGCTTCTTTCGCCCGTAAGGACGGGCGAGGAAAAGAACGCGCCGGATCAGATCGGAAACGTTATGGAGGAACGGAGGCAAGGCGATTGGTCAGGATTAGAAGCGAACTTAGTTTAGAAATGGCTCTGAGACAGCCCTAAAATCTCGATCACCGTTTGCCTGTGGCGACCAGTGCGTCACGCCGCACAAGAAAATAAAATAGCTCGCGTACCAGAACAGCTTGGGTGAGTAATGCCGCTCGATGTCTCCGGCTTCGATGACGATTTCGAGAGCGGCATTCATCGATATGATGGTTTAAGCATCGCCTTGCGGCTCACCCAGTGATAGCAATTGGCGCGATGGATCTGAGCATTTACGATAACAGCGATTTTGATCGTGGTGCGCCACGGTGGAAAGAAGCCGTTTGGACGCTTGTCCGTTTTCTCTTTTTCCAAAACGCGCTTCCATGGCCGTCAGCTCTTCGTTGCGCACTGCTGCGCGCGTTCGGTGCAAAAATCGGCCGCGCTGTGGTCATCCGCGCAAATGTAAACATCTCATTTCCGTGGCGGCTGACAATCGGCGACCACGTCTGGATTGGTGAAGACGTCGGCATACTCACGCTCGCGCCAGTGACCATCGAATCGAATGTTTGCATCAGTCAGCGCGCATATCTTTGCACTGGCAGCCATGATTTTCGACGGGAAGATTTCAAACTGCAGGTTGCGCCGATTACGGTTTGTGAAGGCAGTTGGATCGCCGCCGCCAGTTTTATCGCACCCGGCGTCGAGATCGGCTCTGGCGCCATCGTTTCAGCAGGGAGCGTAGTGTTTGAAAACGTCGCGCCGAGCACGTTTGTGCGCGGGAATCCCGCCACCTGACCTCTGACTTCTGATTACTGATCTCCGATCTCTGATTTCTATTTTAGCGGCAGCATCTTCCGCCGATATCGCGCGATGAGACCTGGCAACCGGCGTAGAATGGAAACGCGTAGCTGAGCAACCATGCGAAAAAGCCACCCGGGGAAAAATCGCCGCATGACACGAGCTGCAATTAACATCGTAGCGCGACAGTAGAGACCGCGCGCGAGCAGTGGTTTCACCATCCAGGGAAAATTGTCACGCGCAGCGCGCCTGATGGCTTCTCCATCCAATTCGCCGTCCCGCTGAAACCGGGCGACGAGGTGACCCAGGAGCGTGCCCATGGGAATTTCGTCTCCGTGCGCGCCGGTCCAGAAATGAAAGACACGCACTCGGCCACGTAGCATCGTGGTGGAATGCATGGCACAGTTATCCCCGTCGGGCAGGATTGCCACCTTGGCGATCCCGGTAGCTAGCACGCTGTTTAGAGCCGGTTGATCCAGCCAAAATCCAACCGACAGCGCCTGTTGCCAACGGCGATGCCACTCTTCGTAAAAAGCGTGTGCTGCCGGGGTGTCACGAACAAAGATCACACCACCGTTAAAGTAGCGATCAGCTTGGAAGTGCCATCCCAGCTCCGCTCGCAGCATTGCAACCTGGGGTAACTCGTCCGCTGAAATACCGCCCGGGTTCCAGTCGCGAGCCAACGCCAGATCGCCTCCTTCGGGCCAGCCTCGGTCGAGGCGCTGCACTGCGATCGCGTCTGAATCCAGATAGAGATAGTCGCCTTTGACCAGCTGGCGCAAAACCGTTTTGATGTGACGGCTACTTATCCGCCGGTCGTTATTCCCAGTTACATAAACAATGACGTCGCTTGCGATTTCGCGCAAAGCGTGGCCACGCCGCTCGATGGCCTGCGCCGTCGGTTCGTCGGTGGCGACGACTATGCGTGCACGCGGATGGAGCCGGCGGACGGCCAAGGCGGCTACAGCCGCCATGTCGGCATGAAGTCCGAGTTCCTTTGCCGCGACTACGAAGCAGACGGTCGGCGTTCTGTCCTCCCGGCCAATTGGAATCGAGGTTCCCATCTGTGTTATCAAGGCTGCGAAAGTCGGTGCTCAAGCGCCATCGCTTTCAAGGTCCAACCGGCCGTTTCGCGGTCGCTTCTTCGTAGAGCTTTTTGATTTTTGTAACTCCGTCGTTGTGATACCAGCCATTGAAAAGGAGGATGTCGCCGGTGCGCACGGCGGCGACTAGCGCGTCGTGATCCTGAGGCCGATCGCCATCAGGCGCCATCAGCACGCTAAACGCGTTTGGGTAAACAAGCCGTGCACCGACCGGCGTAGAGGTTACCTTGTGATGCATATAGGAATTAAGCGGCGCTGAATAGGCAAAGTAACGCATCGACTCGTTTTCGGAATCAGCAGAACATCGGGATACGCGTCGGCGATAGCCTTGAAAACATCGGGATCGAGGGATTCTCCTGTAACGACGACCGTTGAATCGATGTAAAAGAGCGTGCAGCCCCACCGCTTTTTGGCATAAGCGAGCTTGTCTTTGACAATCTGCGCTGCGTGTTGATTATCAGCTGGGCCTTGCACCGGCTTGCCATCGATCATCGCGATCTGCTGCGGACGAAGGCATACTCCCACTTTAAGCCCCGCCGCGCGGAATTTTTCGAAGTATTCGTCGATGACGGTCATTCCCCGATCGTCCTTGAACTCGGTTTCGGGCGCGAGAACCGGCGTGAGGCGCGGGTCGCCGTAATAGCACGACCGCAAAAACTCCTGCCCTTCAGGGTCCCATGTGATCATTCCCTGCGCGTTGGCGTCCTTTAACACTTTGACGCTATTATCCGCCAGTTTGAGCAGCGCGGTGCGAAACGCGCCTTTGCCTGCGTCGGTTGTGATATCGATCTTGCCTTCATTCATGATCCAGCGGCGCGGATTGGTTGGGACGTTGATGCCTGAGCTGGCCAGGTAAATCGCGCCAATTGGGCGGCGATCGTTCCAGTTTATTTGGAAGGGATACTTCTTGACGTACCGCTCCAGAACGTCGCCCGACAGATTCTGCACGCGCGAACCTTCCGGCCCGAAGCGCAGCGAAACATTAAACGTTTTCGATGCGCGCGGCTTAATGTCGGGGCAAGTAATTACGAATGGATAGGTGGTTCTTGCCAGGGAATTCGGCGCATGCGGCACGCCTACGGAACATTCCAGATCATCGCTGCAAAAGTTGAGCGCGCCGGTGCCGTAATCCGCCCGGACAATTGGCACGACAAACTGTGGATCGGCAACTGAGGGAACCGAGGGATATTGGTGTAAAGTACTCGCGGTATCCTTGAAGCCGAAGCCAAACATTCCCGCCTCAAGTGTGCCCCCTCCCGGAACGCCGGGGAAATTTAAATCCATCAAACGAAGCGAGAGCTCATCGATCTCTTTCGCACCCGCATTCGAAATCTCAATTCGCATTGTCATTTTGTCGCCTTGCTTGCCGTAAACGCACGAGACGCATCCCCATGTATAAACCAGATCGACTGCATCCGTCTGTTTGTTCGGCGTCGGAATGGGTGACAACGTGTGAGAGAGAAGCGCGTCAATCGCCGCGCCAAGAACGGATTTGTCCAGCCGCAACTCTCCGCTTCGAGGCGAATCGAGAAATGATTGGCCGTTGAACGAGAGTGACTCGAGGCCGCGATTCCCAACAGCGAGATTCAAGCCTCCTTTCGGAGCAGGAGATTCAAGGACTGCTGACGCTGCGGTCTTATATCGCTGTGATTCTGCGTTCGCCTGGCTCGTGGCCGCGAAAACGATCGAACCAAAAAGGAGCATGAAAACGCGTAGCTGAGCGACCATGGGAAAAAGCCACCCGGGGAAAAATCGCCGCATGATACGAGCTGCAATTAACATCGTAGCGCGACGGTAGAGACCGCGCGCGAGCAGCGGTTTCACCATCCAGGGAAAATTGTCACGCTTCGATCTCTGATCTACGCCCCAGCGGCGGCAGATTCTCGCCATATTTCCAGATCAGCCACGGGACTTCAAACGCGCGTGTCAGGCGTGGAATCAAAATTTGCGGCTGCTCAATTAATCGTAAAAGCCAGCCGAGGTAAAAGTGGTCCGCCCAATCGGGAATCATAATCTGATCGCCTGTGATGAAGCCAAGCGCTGCGCCGGTGCAATGGATCGCTGGCCGATAAGATAAATTTTCACGAAGATAATATCCCAATTTTTCCTGAGGCCCAGCGCCGACCGCAATCAGCACATGCGCCGGACGGCGGCCCTCAATGAGCGCCAGAAGATGTCGATCTTCGATTTCCAATCCGTAATGCGGTGCGACATAACAGTTGTCGATCTTGACCGCAAAAGCTTCGCGGTGCGACCAATCCAGCAATTTCCGTCGCGCGCGTTCGTTGGGCAAAACCCAGAAAATTTCTGTTGTCCGTCCGTCTTTCAGCTTTGCGAGCAGTCGTTTCAGATATTTAAGACCGGAAATGCGCGGCACTTTTTCACCTCGCAACAATCGCCACATGACGATCATCAAGCCGCTATCCCCGATCGCCAGGTCGGCCGCGAGCATTGCCCGCCGATACGGCTCGTCGTCACGCAGCCGAGCTAAACAGGTCCCGGATGGGGCGACGAGAAAACCACCATGCCGAACCATCGAGGCGACCGCTTCATCAACATCGCCGCTGAAGAACCTGACGCCCAGAATTTGGCGGGTCGCAGTCATTAACGAAACATCCAACACCCAAACTCGAATATCGAACGGAAACCGAAAATCGTTCCACTATCCCCGGACGGGCAGCCTCCTGCGCGCCAAAGCCGCTACGGCGGCGGAGCAAGTCCGTCCTTCCAGCAGAACCATTCCACGTTCGCTTTGCATTGAGATTTGATGAACTGTCCCTCCGTGCAATCAGTTGCCGCCGAGCGATCGGCCCCATCGACGGGATCAACTCTTCTGAAAAACTGGTCTGCCCGGACGATCGTGGCTCTCCTCGTGCTGACGGCGCTTTGGTTTCTTCTTTGCAAACAACTTAGCGGCGAATGGTCCGTCAACGAGCAATACCACTTTGGGTGGTTCGTTCCCTTTTTCGGCCTCTATCTTTTTTGGCTCCGCTGGCAAGATCGGCCTGAGCCGTCTCCACCGCGCAAAACGCTTCTCCCTTGGATTCTCATCGGCGTTCCCGCGTTCCTTCTCCTTTTGCCGATTCGTCTTTTTGAAATCGGAACGCCAGAATGGCGACCGCTCGGTTGGATCCACACGGCTTCGGTCGCGGCGCTGACCCTCTTATGCATATGGTCGGCGGGCGGAAACCGGTGGCTCCGCCATTTCGCCTTTCCGATCGCATTCTTTTTCGTCGCGGTTCCGTGGGTCACGCCAATCGAAGTTCCCATCATCCAGGGTCTGATGCGCGCGGTCGCCGCCGTGGCCGCGGAGACGGTCACGCTGTTTGGAATTCCTACGCAACTGGAGGGAAACCTCATCCGGGTGAGCAGCGGACTTGTCGGCGTAAACGAAGCGTGCAGCGGTGTGCGTTCGTTGCAAACCGCGCTGATGATCGGTCTGCTTTTCGGCAAACTAACACGATTGTCGATCTTGCGCCGATTCATGCTTGTTGCGGGTGCAGTCGCGATCGCGCTCACTGGCAATTTCTGTCGCGCGGTTTTTCTCGTCTGGATCGCGGCCACGGAAAATATCTCAGAAGTCAACCGTTGGCACAGCCTCGCTGGTTATACCATCGTCGGTCTTGTTTTCGTTGGCACATTGCTTCTCACGGCACTGCTAGGCAGGAAGAAGACAGAGGTCAGTGGTCACTGGTCAGTGGTCAGAAATCAGGCCTCATCACCATTCCGCGATCCGCAATCCGCAATCCGCAATTCAACTTTCATCGTTCCTGCCTCCTGGCTTGTTTTGGCGCTTTGCTGGATTGTTGCGGTCGAGCTCGGCGCCCATCTTTGGTACCGCGCACACGAGAGCAATCTTGTCACGACCACCGGTTGGAACGTGCAATGGCCGGCGGCCGCCCTCAATTTTCGTGAACTTAAGATTGACGAAGAAGTGCGCCGCCAGCTTCGTTTCGATCAAGGACATGGAGCTTCCTGGACGTTGCCCGCCAGTTCGCCGGCCACATCGAATCCCTCGAGCTCCAAAACGATTACTTGTCTTCTATATCTTTTTCGCTGGAACCCCGGCCGAAACAGTGCGCTTCTGGCCAACTTACACCGGCCAGATGTCTGTTTGCCTGCGATCGGCTGGAACCAGGTGGCCGACACCGGAGTACGCGATTATCCAGTTACCAGCTCATTTGCTCTGCCATTTCGCCATTTCGAATTTCGTCATGACACACCTGATAATTCTGGCCAGCAGGTTGCACACGCGTTCTATTGCTTGTGGGAAGACCGTGCGCCGAGCCGTTCTGGTGCCGGCTCCAAACTGCCACAGATGGCGGCGGCCCATTCAACATGGACGCGCGACGAGCGCATTCGTGCGGTTCTCGAAGGGCGGCGACATCTGGGCCAGCAGGTGATGGAAGTCGTGTTCATCAGCCGCGAACCAATCCTTGCAGCGGACGTGGAATCGCGGTTTCGCGACCTGGTCCGCGCGGTCGTTTCAGAAGAAGGTAAGCGCGTTTCAGCCGAACCGCCTTGAGGGCGATTGAGGTCAATCGCCCCTACCAAACGACGCCCCGAAACAAAATCTTAAAAAAATCTTGCCATGCCAGAGAGGACTGATAGAAGAGCGCCGGAGCAACAGTTCGCGCAATTGTAATCACTAAAGAAACAACGGTCATGAAATTGCAGAAACTAGATTTGCACACCCGCACATTTCGTTCGTTCTTCGTTGCAGTGGCCGGCACGCTGATGCTGATGGCGGCTTTCGCCCCGAGCGCGAATGCGACGGTACTGGTTTATTTTAATTTTGAAGACGGGACTTTAGGCGGCGCTGTGGATTTTACGTCCGATGTTGTTGGTCCGCCGGATTTTAATCCTGGCGGCGGAATAGTGCTTACGACAATCACGACCACTGCTACAGTTTTCGCAAGCGTTGACGGACTACTGCTTAATAGAACTCCTGGTGATATCGACACCGCTGATCCAGGCCTGGCGGTCGGTTTTAGAACAACCCCAGTGGATAATGGCAGTTATATTCAGTTTGCTGTCGATGCGACTTTCTTTCAGACCATGTCGTTGAGCTTTGCGATTGATACGGCAGGCAACGGCTTCGACACCGCGCTGCTTTCATATTTCGTTAACGGAGTAGAAACCATCGTCGGCTCGCAGCCAATTGTAACAGGCGGGGCACAAATCATAACTTTCGCCGTCCCTCCGGGGGCTAATAACCAGCCAACGCTCGTCTTGCGTCTGACTTTCAACGGGGGAATGTCACAAGGCAACAATCTCCAGACCATCATCGACAACATCCAACTGAATGGCACGGCAGTCCCTGAGCCTGCGACGGTCGTGAGTGGGCTACTCGGTGTCCTTGGGCTGGGTTGGCATCAGCGGCGGCGATTGATTCGCTCTGTGTGTTTGCGGCGCACCTAACCAGACCAGCTGTTTGCCAACGCGTTGAGGGCACGCATTCCACCTTTGAGCGCGACAAAGGACGATCGGCTTCTCCGAAGACGATGGCGAAATTTCGCCGCAGGCGCAGTAATTCTTAGCGCAGACATGCGCCCGGAGGGTCGCGTTGCATATTAAGCGACGCCATAGTAAACGTCTCTTGTGGCTAGGCGGCCGTCATGTCCCGTCGCAAACAACAAGGACCTCGACCTGATTCCGCCCGAAGAGCGTCGAGCGCGACGGCTCAGGCTGTTACTCTTTGTGGCGATTCCGGCGACGGCGGCAGTCGTTCTGGCGCTCTACTTCGTTGCACCGCCGATTGGCGGAGCAATCAAGGCGTGGCAGTCGCGTCGGCTCGCGCGGGAGGCGTTCCCTCTAATCGAGCAAAAGAAATGGCGCGAAGCCAACGCGAAAGCGCGCGACGCGTACCTGCTGCGTCCGACCGAACCGGAATCGTGGCGCGCCATTGCGCGGTTGGCGTCCCGCACGGGTCAAGGCACAGCAGCGCTGGAGTGGTGGAAGAAACTGGACGAGGAACATCGCCTTACCATCGAAGACCGCCGTGACTATGCTGCGGCTGCACTTGTGGCCGGTGAACTGCCAGTTGCGATGCCGCAAGTCGATCTGCTTTTGTCGCAAAAAGGTGGGCCTGCGCCAGGTGACCTCCTGCTTGCCGCCCAACTTGCTGCTCGACGTCAAGACGGCGTTCTTGCTCTGGATTACACGCAGCGGGCAACAACCGATCCGCGTGCGAAGCCGAATGAATTGCTTGCAGGCGCTGTCCTTGTTCTCTCCATGACCAAGGCGAGCTCGCCTCCTTATGCAAAGGCATGGGAGAGCATCGCGAAGCTCGCGCGGGATTGGACCAATCCGACGTCTCTCGACGCGCTCGTTTTCCTCGCGCAGCAGCAGTCGCGAGCGCCCTCGCCCTTAACTGGCGAACAGACTCCTTTTTCGCTTGGCGCCGGAGCCGCTGCGCAAGCTGCAACCACAATGGGACCAGTAGAAGTGGCGGATGCTCTGGAAAAGCATCCCGATGCGCGCCCTTACCATCAGTTACTGGCGCTTGGACTTCGTGCCCAGCACGATCCGGCGCTGGCAAGTCAATATGTCACGGACGCAGTCGAGCGCTTTGGCGGTGGCGACGATGAAACGCTCGCCGCCCTGGCCGCGTGGCTCAACAGCGTGGGTCGCGCCGACAAAACTTTACAGGTGCTGCCGCTGGATCGCGCGTTACCGCGCCAGGATCTTTATTTGCGACACGTTGATGCTCTCGCCGCACTCGAGCGTTGGAATCTCCGCTCGAGCCGGCTTTTCAACATATGTATCTCGCCGTCGCGCGAACGCGGCTTGGCGAGGCAACTGCTGCAACAAACGAATGGCAGCGCGCTCTGGAGGCCGCCGGCACTGCGGAGAAATTACTCGCGCTGGCCTCATACGCTGAGCAGAATCAAGCCAACGACGTCGCTGATAGAGCCTACTCCGAGGCGATCAGACTCGCACCCAAAAATCATGGAGCATTCGTCGGCAGGCTGCGCGCGGCGTTAGCGTCTGGCCACACCGCTGAAGCGCAAACTGTGGCAGCGGAGATTGTCCAGCTATGGCCAAACGATGCGGCGGCGCGAAATCAAGATGCTTACCTGCGATTGTTGCTCGGCGCATCCAATGGTACGGCTGAAGCAGCGGAGCGAGAAGCTCAGGTTCTTGTCGCCCAAGAGCCGTGGAACTGGGCAGCGCGAGCAACCCTGGGGCTGGCGCGTCTTCGCCTGGGACGAAAAGAGGAGGCTCTGGCGGCATTCCGCAGCGTGAGGGCAACAGGTTCTGAGCCTTCCGGTGCACTTGCGGTTCGCGCCGCGATCCTGGCTGTGAACGGCTACGGAGAAGGCGCGCGCGGCGATGCCCGCAATCTTGGAGCGGAACATCTCTTGCCAGAAGAGCGGGCGCTGATCGCGCCCCTGTTAGTCAAGCGAGAGGAATAAGGCGCGCAAAGCGTGATTTATATCCCTGGGGTCTGCCTGCAACGCGCTGAAAAACGTTTAACAAGAAAACGCTTAGCCGGTAACGCAGAATATGATATAAATACGGTCATGAATATCCAACTCAGGGTCATTTTGCCGATCGCGTCAGTTGCATTTGCGTTTGCGATTTGGCTTCCAAACCAAGTCAGTGCCGATGAGCTCAAAGAAGCCAAGGTGACTCAGGTCATCCAGGACGTCCGAGTGCTCCCATCAGGCGCATCACCGCGGCCGGCTGTGGTGAATGATAACGTTCGTCAGGGCACGGCGGTGCAGACCGGTGTCCAGTCCCGGAGTGAGCTGACGTTTAAGGATCAAACGATCACGCGTCTCGGCGAAAAGACGATCTTCAGTGTCGGCCAAGGGGCACGAACCATTGATCTGGGCAGCGGCCAAATTTTGCGGTCAGTCACCGCGGCGATCTCCGGGTAAACAAATTTCCTGTGAGGGAATTGACTGCATCACTCGAGCGGCAATCGGGGCACCGGCCTGCGGCGGACGGAAAAAGCTAAAAAAAGCTTAACAACTAATGCAGAACGTAATACAAAGGCGATCATGAATATCCAACTCCGGATCATTTTGCCAATCGCGTCGTTTGCGTTTGCGCTTGCGATTTGGCTCCCAAACCAGGTCAGTGCCGACGAGCTCAAAGAAGCCAAGGTCACCCAGGTCATCCAGGACGTTAAGCTACTCCCATCGAATGCATCGCCGCATCCGGCTGCGGTAAATGATAACGTTCGCCAAGGGACGGCGGTGCAGACCGGTGTCCAGTCCCGGAGTGAGCTGACGTTTAAGGATCAAACGATCACGCGTCTCGGCGAAAAGACGATCTTCAGTGTCGGCCAAGGGGCACGAACCATTGATCTGGGCAGCGGCCAAATTTTGC
>WNGK01016258.1_pt1 | contig 12144 bp, 17 predicted proteins | sample 5400601 | NCBI WGS metagenome assembly WNGK01 (sample SAMN13153376, study PRJNA577476) | soil metagenome | isolation source: 60 cm soil or saprolite under Garry oak tree replicate 1 | place: USA:California | collected 2016-06-15
CCCAATGCTAATAATGACTCCAAGGTAAAGCTGATAATAGTAGTACGCCAGCCAACCTCCGATGGGCTCGTTCTTCCTTCTGGCGCAAAGCCACCACATGACTAACCAGCCCACTGGAAGGGTCGGAGTAGTTGTATGCTGATCCGCCGTATATACGATCAACGCGCACACAATGTGCATAAATTCCCCCAAATAGCATCAATGCGACGTACTGTCGTCCAATTTGTCTTCTTCTTGCGCTAGGGGCAGCAAGTCGGCAAGCCAGGCCGCCTTCTGTTCGTCGGATTCTGTCGTCTTCACCTTTTTGGCAACACCGATTTGTTTCATCAGCAAAACCATTCGCCGTTGCGTTTTGGAGATGTTCGCGATGCTCTTTGCGGTTTGGGCATGATACTCCGGGAACTCAATGTCGTAGTCTCCCAACTCCCCGATGAGTCGCGAACTGCAACTCTGTAAGGCGACGACATCCGGTTCAATGGATTCGTACATCCGAACATAGTCGGCAATTGTTTCTCCCGCTTCGTTTCGAGCCTTCGAGATCTTATCCCCGATCGCTGAATACTGCGCGAGATCCGCATCCAACGCTCGTAGCTGCTTCCTACTCTTACCAATCAGCCACCCAAAAAGAATAGCCGTGCAAAGCAACAGAGTTCCGATAGTGACAGTGACGGTGATGATCTGCCGTTTGTGCCGCGCTGAAGTTCCGCCAGCTGTTGACGGGCCGAAGGTTCCTGCCCATGATCTCCGTGCGCCAATGACGAGTCCAACAGCTGCCAGACCAATCAATGCGGGTCTGAGAAACTTGGCGGGTGAAGCGTCCTGCGTTGCCCACTGGCACGCATCGAAAACGGCAACAGCCAGCAGGAACAAGCTCACCATCAGCTGCAGAACAACACCGGAGTAGATAGGAGCGGCAGATGCCGCAACCGTGGCGGAGACAGGAGCCAGCGTTTGGGTCTGCTGCGCCCCACACGAGTAACAGAACTGTGCGTATGCAGGGTTCTTAGCTCCGCAGCTCTGGCATATCGCAAACGATTTGTTTTCTGCTTCCACCGGCATCGGCTCACTCACCGCGAACCTCCAAGACGCTGTAGCTCCATGTCCATCCTGGTGATTCTCTGAGCCCACAGACACTCGCATTAAAGCTGCGTGTCTCGCCGGATGGAACTTGGACAAAGGCTGAGGCATCCGCACCATCAATTGGGCCCGTTGAGTCTGACAACGTTATGCGAAGCTTGATGGATTTCAATGTTCTTTCTGACTGATTCCGCACTCTTCCGGTTACCTCGCCGCAGCTATTGCTAAGGGACATATGCAAATCGAACAATGCGATTGAATCGGGCGAAACATCTGAGAGCCGATTAGAGGGCCGCGAAAAATAAATAAAGCCCGCTACGCAGAGGACGAGTAGCAAAATAGGTCCGATAACCCAAACAGGAACGATCCTTTTTCGTACATTGGGGTGATGAGACAAAGTAAGAACGGACATCCCGGTCAACACGAGAACCGCTACAAGGGCTCCAACTGTACTGGAGCCAGATAGCACAGCTACAACCACGCATGCCACCGCTCCATACCACAGCACAATCATTTGCTTCGTGTTGATTCCACGAGGATGCGCCTGAACCGCAGATTGGACAGTGGAGGGTGCCTCTGGAGTTGGTGACGCAGTATTCGATTGCGCGGCCTCTACTTGAGGCTCTGGCTCAGAACTGCCAACGAACAAGTCGCGACCGCACTGACTACATCTCCCGCTTGCTCTTGGATTTCCAGACCCGCAGAAGACACAAAACACCTCGGTACTGCCTGGGATAGACGAAGCAGGCTGACTCACACGCGTAGCATAGACCGAACTGGATGTTGACTTCAATTGTTGTAATTAGGCCGATTTGCACTCAATTGACCCCGCGCATTCGCCCCTCTGCCTGTCCGGCACGCTCAGCAAGCCCCACCTCAAACTCCCCATCTCCACTCAGCGCCCCAGCGCGCCCCGCGCCCTGCGCTCCAGACAACAAAGGGGCGCGACGCCGATCCGGACAGAAATGAGTTGAGCCGCGATGAGATTAGCTGATTCTGAGGCAGAGTAGAGATGATTTGACATGAGTCCCCGTCCAACACGATTTTGTCAGACGGGGGGGTGTCTCTGGGACCATGTCTTTCCCTTCTCCCGTCAAACGTGGAAGGGGGTATTACGCGTTGAGGGGATTTTGCTACACCCCCCTGCGGAATGTCGAGCGGGCGAGTTGGGATTAAGATCGATGCGCATCTATGTGGCGTCGCGAGATGTGGGAGCGGCGATGCCGAGCGCGGTGAGCGTGAGCGCTCGTTGCTGCGAGCCAGATTCGCGGGGGGGGGCAACACCGCTGCTCGGATCTGAGGTTGCTCTACCTCTCGACACGTCAGATCGCACCCTACATCCCTTTATGGTTTTTTGGGCAAAGCAGTCCTCAGACGTGAGTCGCTGTCGAGTCCATGGAAGTCGGCCACGGCTGTCTCGCACGGGTTCGGTGGTTTCGGTGTGGTCATGACCGCCAACTTGTGTTTGCGGTTCGAGGGAAAATCCGATGGTACACAGTACAGGATTTCCCCAGCGAAACCCTTGACGGTGACTTGAAATGTATTGGCGATTTCCTGAAAGAGCGCGGGGTTCGAAGCCGCATGGCAGATGTAGAGCCAGATGATCGCGTCCGGAGTGAACCTGGCACGGACATCGGTCAGAGTGAACTTGGTTACCTTGACGGTGACATTCTTCGTACCACCATTCTCGCCAAAGGTGCCCCACGTAGTAGCGTAAGGGTCGACGATTGCGCCGGGTCTGCTAATGACCTCTCCCCATCCATCGTCGGCACCGGCCCCGAGCATAACGTTGCTACCATCAACAAGGATTTCACCGTTCATAGCAATGAGGTCCGCGTTGCCGTGGGAGAAAAAGTTTAATCGACTGATGAGCGCACCGGGGGGATGTACGATCTTGAGCAGAAAATCCCAGACCGTAGTCACTTCGATACTGCCTCTGCCAGCCACTTCCTTGAAATCGAGCGTATGGGGGTACCACGTATTAGCGGCTGCCAGAGCCTTCTCCGTCGTTTGAGTCCAGGATATTGGCTTCGGAAAAGATCCAACCAAACTGAGTTCCTTAGCAGCCATGAAGCGCCTCCTCCACGACTAAGACTGTTGGCTTACCACGCTCGGAAGTTACTAAACCCTTCCGACCTCGAGCGCTATTGCATTGTTGTCTCCTCTCGTGTGGGTTCGATTTTCGGATTTCATGAACCGGGCGACCTGATTCGCAAGATTGAACGAAAAGGGCCGATTCGACGCATCTGACAACGAAGGAGCCTCGCCGCGTGGCTCATATTGCGATTGTGCTTCCGCCACAGACCTGCAACTGAAACGGGTCTGGCATTTTCCTTCCAAATGAAGCCAACCAGCGATGTGCACATCGTCGAAAAACGAAAACCTGGGTAAGCAGGACCGAAACCTAGCCAGCGGCGGCGTCTGGTTAGACTCATTCCTTACACCTTCTTTCCAAATGGCTCGATGAGCCGTCCGTCATGCTGCTAGCGCAGCCGTTCGTTCAGTACTCAACTAGTGCAACACGACGGTTCTTAGCCCTGCCTTCTTCCGTCTTGTTAGAAGCCATCGGACTCGCAAAGGAGACGCCGACTGGAGTAAGGCGTACCTTGGGAACCTGGTACTTTGTCACAAGTTCATTGACGACTGCGTCAGCGCGGCGTTGTGATAGCTCCATATTGGAGGTGAATCCCCCTACATTATCCGTGTGCCCAACGACGAGCAGCTTGAGTCGCGGATCGCTCTTGAGCAATTTGGCCATTTGCTCCAGTGTTGGTGTTGATTCACTCTTGACATCAGCCTTGTTGGAGTCGAAGTAAATCCCATACAGAGCCACACTACCGCTGGACGCGATCTGTTGCGCCATGTCTTCTGCTTTGACAGTCACCATCTTCTGCTCGCGCGCCTTCTCTTCAACGATGTCCACAATCGCAATAGTCCGCTCATTGAATGCCTTGCAGTAGCCTCCCGCCTCGTTGATTGTGTAGGTCAGGATGGAAACATTCGCACCGGCAGATGGGATTTCCGCCGACGTATAGTGCTGATCATCGATCGACGTCGTCTGCGCACACGACCCGTTGGAGAAGGCCTCATCCTTAATTCTGGCTGCCGGGTAGAGATACATTGCGAGGCTCATACTGCCGCCGCCACCAGCTGAGCTTCTGCTAGAGTCACCGCCACATTCGTCCCCTTTGCACTCGAACAGGACCTTGCCACCCTTGCTCTTGATCTCCTGTTGGTAATTGCGCAAGACCTCCAACGGAGAACGATTGGCCGGCAGCAAGTAAACGAGGCGAGTATATGCACCCTCAAGTGATCTCTTCTGCTTCGGCTCATAATAGCCGTTGTTCATACTGTCCCTTTTGTCAGGGACTCGCTCGAGCCTGGAGAGGGGCAACGTAAATTCGCCGAAGCTCTGCTGCTCATACGCGACTATGAATGAGCCTTCGTACCTTTTCAGAAGAGGGTTGTCTTTGCTTCCTTTTTTGTCTGCTGTTGGAATGGTCGCATCGGCAAATGCATTGACAGCCAGGATTAGCATCAGGAAAGTTGCGGCACATCGGTTCACGGTAGACTCCCATCCGAGACGCTCGCCGCCCGCATCATTCGGCGAGGGAAGTTCAAACTGGCAGCAAGTGGGTTCAGACTCCATGTGGGTGCTGTGCGCCTTTCTGCCCCCACAAGCAAATGCAATCCAAATTTCATGGCGTCCCGCCAGCAGTGCCCGGTCCGAGGAATCCTAACTAAGTTGGTCGGTTCAAGGGATGTGAGCGGCGCATCATCCATCGCGAGAATTCCCAAATCACAAAGAGCAGAGCCGCAGAATCCCAAAGCCGTCCTCCTAGCCACTCCGGGTCGGCACCGCTAAAGCCAAGAAATATTAGGAGCGCGACGCAGACGCACGCCCCTGTAAAAAGATATATCCAATGCTTCCGGATCGGTTTGACGCCACCAGACTTCTTGTAGCGATGATCCACAATTGCGCCCACAATCCCTGCGACCACGCTAAGGTTGAAGAGCAGCCGAATGGACTCCAGCCCCTGAAGAGCATCATCATTTTGTGCGAGCATGACACATCTCCATCCTGAATGCGATTCGCAATGCCCGAATCGCGTCTGTGTGCTCTAGGCTCGCTCCCACCGGCGCGACGCATAAGACCGCTCATCTGGTCTGCGAGCTATGTCAAAACCTTTCTAGTATGCTTGTCGGACCATTCCGATCAAAGGACACCGTCGAGGACTCACAATCGCGGTCTATGGAGCTGTAGATTTATAGATGCTTGCGTTCCTACCGAGTCGACCAAAGAGGTAGGAATCCAAAGAGAAGAGTAGGTATTACCTGTGCACAACCCCCCAGCGCGTAGGAGGATTTTGCTCCCGGTAGAAAAAACTGTCAAGATCAAAATCATCGTGGACAAAGCCGCTCCAGGTCTTCGGGCGGGCCGATATTTTTAGCGTTTTCAACCACTGACCTTACTCCCGCTGCGGTGATTGCCCGGCTGCGCTGTTGTTTTAGTCCTGCCTGCTTCCAAACTTGGTATTGTTCGAGCACCTCTAAACATTTCGCCATTTTGATCACTCGCACGGGTTCCCGCCTGCAGATTTTTTCTAGCGTGTGCTGATTGATCCCCCTGCGCATGAATTCCCGCTTGGGAACGCAAGTGGATGGGTGTGCTTACTGCGTGCACCTCCGAGTTGACGACCCACGAGTAAAATTAAGGTATGAGCCCCAAGAAAACACCGCGCCGGACAGCAACGCCCGCGGACACCAGCCCAAAGCGAGTTCCGCGCAAAAATGTCTCGACGGCGAATCTGATGTTGTCACTTGAGCAAAATGCTTACGGCTTCCTCAATCAATCGCTGAGACATTACCGAAAGACTCCGAGAAGTGTCCAGGAATGGCCCTTTGCGCTTCTGCACATCGTGCAATCGCTCGAACTACTACTCAAGCGGGTGCTTGAAACGATAAACCCCATTCTGATCTACAAGGACATCGACGAGCCAAGTCCCCAGAAACATAGTGTGTCACTGGAGCAAGCTCTAGCTCGCTTGGAGAACCTAAAGGTTCCAATCGAGGACAAGGAACGGCAGGTGATTCGCAGGGCGGCTCTCAAGAGGAACCAGGTTGTACATTACAGCATAGAACTCAACAGATTCGAGTGGAAGAAGCTTTACGCTCAGCTTTTCGAGTTCCTGCATTTCTTTCACCACAAGCACCTGAAAACGGACCTCCATTCGCACATTACGCGGGAAAACTGGAGGGTTGAGGCCCAACTGATGAGTTTTTTCAGACAGAACTTCGTTATTTACAATGGAGTTGAGGTCGTAAAGGGACATCCCAAGAAGATCATCGAGGCACAGCGCATCGTCGGATTTTCTGATGGTCACGCAAATTATCCCCGAATCAAGTACGGCGACGAGTGGTCAGGAGATGGGGTCCTAGCGTGGGCAGATCTGCCATGCCCTGACTGTGCGGTAGTCGCCGGGCAGTACCACACAGAAAGTTGCGATGTCGAGGAATGCCCAGACTGTCATGGTCAGGCCTTGGGATGTATTTGCGGAAAGCGGTTTAAGTTCGAGCTAATCGGGGGGTTGAGAGCACCCACCAAAAAGCCCACATCATCCTGACTGTAAGGGCGTTTGGCTGCTAGCAGGTGTGGCGCTTAGCGGCGTCGAGTGAAGTTTGAGCCGACCCCAGGCGTAGTCGTTTTGAATTGGACCGTAGTGGACCGTACTCGGTTGCAAAAGTGCAAGCAAGTCAATGAGATAATTCGGCGGACGCAAATGGTTCGCGACCTTGCCTTCTCCCAGACTGACGACAACTGGGGCTAATTCGCGGAAACACCGACGAGTTTTGCCAGTGCCTCCCAGTGCCTCGGAAGCGGTTGGTACCCTTGTCGAACCCGGCTTGCGTACCACCGAGAAACTTCGATCTGAGATCGAATGACTGAGGTCGAAACGTTGGCGAGGAGCGGCTGGATTCTTTGCGAGAAGACCTTGGTCGTAAGCCATGCTGGTTGGCTGGACCTGTCCCACGACGAGCGTGCATTGGCGTGCCGACGTTAGCCAAACGAGCGCCTCTATGACCGATGCACTTGGCTTCCCCTAGCAGCCGCCCGGATGGAATTCCAAATTTCCGAATTTTACGTCCGCGTGGGTCCCATCCCTAGTAATTCGGCCACCCGTCGAGCGAGAAGCCAAAAGTCCGGGCGGGAAAAATTGTGACGTGAGTTGTGACGTAACCCTGGTATCCAAGCCCGTGCAAGTGGTTGCAAACGGCGGTTCGTTGATCCTCGTCGCCGATGAAGGAAAGTGAGGTAGCTTGTTGCGAGGATGCAACTTGCGCTCACTCCTACTCATTCCTTCTTGCTCGGGTCTTTGAATTCGGGACCAGGGGGTCGGAGGTTCAAATCCTCTCTCCCCGACCATCACTCCTACTCATTCCTTCTTGCTCGGGTCTTTGAATTCGGGACCAGGGGGTCGGAGGTTCAAATCCTCTCTCCCCGACCATCTTATCCCGCTGAAACAGCAGCACCATCAGACCCGCGGTCTTCGCTCATTGCAGAGCGATGGGTACTATTTGGGTCCAATAAGCGTTTGAGTTGAGTGGATACACGCTCGACTGCTTTGCGTCGCTCACCGGGGATCGACATCACGTAAAGCTCGAATGCGAGTCGCGGATCCGCGTGCCCCAGTTGATGCTGAATGACCGTGGGCGCCGCTCCCGCATCCTTCAGCCACGTACTATGGGTTCGTCGCAGCATGTGCCATCCGACTGCGCCGATTCCGGCTGATACCGCAGCGGGCTCCATCTGCCGATGCATCAAGTTTCGCCGGCAGTGAGGCGTCCCTACGGCGGTATGAAACACGAACTCAGTGGGATCGTGGAACCGCTGTCCGTGCCAGGACTGGAGTTCTGCCAAGAGCATCTTACTCATTGGAAGCGAGCGGATAGCCGATTCGGTCTTCGGTGTAGAGAGCTCGCCTTCATAGACGCCCTCGTCCACCAAGATCGTCCGGTTCTTCCAATCGATCTTGCCCCAGCGCATCGCCAGGACTTCACCGATCCGCATCCCGGTAAGCAGGATGAGAACGACGATCATCCGACAGGGTTCTTCAAGGTGAACCAGTAGGTCCTGCACTTCCTTTGGAGCCAGTGCACGCCGCGGACGGATCGTGCGCTTTGGCGGCAACATGATCCCTCGTACGGGATTCACTTCCACAAACCCCCAATTGACCGCAGTCCGGAAACTGGAACTGAGAGCCGTGGCCATGCTGCGTACGGTCTTCGGTGCCAGTCGCTTGCACTGCGCGAAGAACCGCTGCACCTCTTCCGGTCGAATGTCCTCCAATGGTTGTTCCCCGAAATATGTGACGAGGTACTTCCGCATGAAGTAGCTGTACTGCGATCGCGTTGAGAGTTTGAAGGCCGGCAGGACGTCCCTCATCCAGCGATCCTCGGCGAAGTCCTTGAACTTCATTCTCGCTTCGGCTCGCTTCCGACCCAAGTTGTTGGCGTTGAGATAGCGGTCAAGGTGAAGTTGGGCTTGGCGGCGCGTGGGGACCTCGGCGATGGTGCCGAGCACCTTAGATCGGCGCACGCGGCGTTGCGTGCCGTTCCCCGAGATGCCGTTCTCCCACCACCGTCCTACCCAGACCATGTTTCCCTTCTGTCCGCGCGTGAATACAGTGCCTTTCTGATACGACTTGCGACGGGCCACTTGAGGCCTCCTTTCGGTCAGGCCCGTCATGCAGATACTCTCGTGATATACACCCGATGCAGCCAAATGCACAAGCAAGTCGTCAACGATGATTTAAGCGCCATCGTCTGACCTCATCCTGTCCAAGTATGATTGGATGTCGTCCCCCGAGAAACGTAGATACTTGCCAAGCTTGATCCAGGGCAGAGGATTAGAACAGCCGGGCCGGACGTGGGCATAGACCCACGAGCGGGGAACTTGCAGAATCTCAGAGACCTCGAAAACAGTGAGGAGCCGGCTATGTATGGAAGGACCTCTCTTCTCCTCTGCAAATCCATTCGAGCCTTGCACAGAACGGTGAGACACAGCGGAGGCGGTCATAGGTCCTCCACCGTAAAAAGGTATTTGATTTTGGCAATCTCTCGCAGCCTCCTGCGTGCGCGGCGCACCCGCCGCAAGACTTCATCTCTTGTCATTCCTCGTTGCTCGGCGATTTCGTCAGCCGTTAGATCCTTAGCATGTATCGCCTTCAGCAACTCTATGTCTTCATCCGAACAATTTTCAGTAGAAAAAAGCTTTCCCAGCAGGTCGCGATATACAAGATCTCTTAGAACTTGGGTCTGCCCGACCGTGACACAACCGTATCGTGTGGCCGCATCACGGTTCTCAGCGCGATCGATAATGGACGTGATGTCGCCGTCAGCGTGCACCGTTTCAACGGGAGTCCAGGAGGAGGGCTCCTTCGTGCGTCGAATGACCTCGCGGAGTTCCTCTATGACCGCGGAGCGAGCCACGCGACTTAGCCAGAGCGTGAGGAATTCGGGACTGCGCAGGCGATGGATGCCGGTCCAAAACTTGTAACATGCTCGCGAGAGAGCATCTTGGGCGAATGTGCCCGGGGCTAGATATGCAGGGCAAATGCCTTCACAATGAATGTGGTAGCCAACCTTTTTCCCCAAGTATTGCAAACACCCCTTCATCAATTCGTCGCGTCGGTCCTGCGAGGGCTTTGCCAGGTAATTTAAGTAAAGGTCAGCTAAGTTCTTGCCAGGAATTGTCTGGTCTGCCTTGGCGAAGGCGGCAGACGGAGGGCCTTGACAGATCTTGTCAGTATGGTACGGTCCGTGGACCTGTGGATCAGGCGCGGGCGCTGGTGTGGTGTCGGATGGGCGCATACTCACCTTATGCTCCTGTCCGCTCACAACGTGAGCGTATTGCCAGGGAGCTGATGACTCCCTGGCTTTTCTCGTGTGGCGGACGCTTGACATCGGCCTAAGCTCTCGAGGGGATTCAGGGCCGACGTGCTGTTTGCAAAGGGAGATGTGCGGTGGGAAAAAACCAGAAATGAAGGTCGTTCCCAGCGCACAACCCCAGGGGGTTGTGCTGGGAACGACCACGCTGCTCGCTACCCTCTTATATAATCCTCACCTGTTTAGTGAGGATTATATAAAAGGGCAGCAGGTCGTCCGTCTAGAGTGGTCTTGCCACTCATTGGGCTATATTTCCTAGCCCCTGGGTAGCCGTACTCGCCCTTAGAGTACGTGAAGCAAATAGGGCATTGGTTTCCGCAATGTCTCCGGCTAGCAAGTTATTTGCCGAAAACTCTTCCGGACAGTACCGGGAGAGTGACATGGCTTCTTGTTCGTACGGTCGCGCGATGGCACCGGGCGTCAGTCTGAGGTGGCTAATTACCTCCATTAATTCTTTAGACGCCGAAAATGTTCCTCCCGTGCGTATTTATTTTGCGAGATTCGTTCTAGACGCTGACCTGACCTTTGCGTTCATCTGCCCTTGTACAAGACGGCTTCCTCAAGTTCATGATGACCGTCTTTGCCAAGCGCATGGCGCTGGCGGTAGACCGCAATGCCCCGTTCCACGTCGCGCATCAGCTCAGACGTGAGGACTTGCACTGGAATTGCGAACCATTCACCCTAGCCAAGACTATTCGTCCAAAAAAGGCCAAGGTGCCGGTGCGGTTAGCCTGACGGGCGTCCGTGCCCGCCTATCCCCGCCGCTCTCGCGATCTCCCACCCTCCCTTCCTCGCCTTTTTCCGGCACCTTGCGCCTCATCTATTCAGACGACGCGAACCCGGTGCTTCTGTCAGCAAACCAAGGATCCCTTGAAATGGTGCGTAACTTTTCTTCGTCCGCTCCCGCGCTGCCGAGGCTCACAAAAGCGCGGTCTTCGCGAGACCCCGCTTTTCGCCTGCGACGCCGCGGACTCCTGGCCAGCCACCGGCTGAGCCTGCGCTCGTACTTGATCAGCACCGCCAGTGCCGCAAGCATGGCGAAGACTATGCCGAAACCGAAAGGAAGACGCCACGACTCGCACCTGACGGACAGGTCCCTAATACGTATCTGGCTTGCGTGTCTCAACTCCTTGAAAAAGAAGGAGCAACCCTACGGAAACAGCTCTTGTCGACAAGAGTCCCGAGAAGAGGCCTAGCCGACACTCTCGCGTAGCGTGGTTCTCTCTGGATGCACCAGACGAAGATCACGGAACAGGACAGCATGGATTCCCTCCGCAGACAAGTCGGCAAGAACGCAGCCCAAGACCCTACGGAGAAAACCCTCCTTCCGAACATGGCGAGCGAGAGTCTCCAGGCGTGAGGCCGTGTCCGTCACCAGGAGCAATGCCCGAAAGGGGATGCCAGAGAGTCCACCTTCATACGAGCGCAGCTTCATTACCAAAGTCGGCGAGGTCTCGGTGCCCCGGTCATACTCCAGTAGGAAGGTCCGGCGCTCGGGAAGGCGTAGCCCTACCACCGCATCCGGAATGACCGGATGCACCCAACCCAAGCCCTGCAGTTCCCAGGACGCGAAGAAGTAGGCTACCTCAGCAGGCTTCACTTCCATCGCCACGCGCACGTCGTTTATCCCCACCAGGTGCTCGATCTGTCGCGGCGGCTTACGGCTCACCTCCGCCACGAGACCCTTCGCTTCAAGCATCGACTTCCCTTTTGGTCCAAGTCCATGCAATGCCTCGGCCATCTGGTGTTCGCGATGCGCCACCAAGTAGCCGGCCTCCACCAGCCGGCGCAGCGACTTCCGGACCGCATCCGGCGTCACTTGCGGGAAGTACAAGCGTGCCAACTGCCCCGTGGTAAGCCACTTGGAGACCGCGCACTTCAACACCACGCGGATATCCCGTTCCGAAAGGCGCACGCTCACCATGGGTCCGGCAGTCTCCTGGTCACGCCGCACAGGTAGCAGCGGACGACCTTCGGCAGAGACCTGCAGACGGGGCAGACGGTGATGAGATGCCCCCGATACGTGAAGCCACAGGAACATTTCCAGAGACCAACCAAAGCTACTTCTTCACCGCACTCGCAGAAGATCCGTGAGCGGGCCGCCACCGTAAAGAAGCGGAG
>WNGK01039281.1_pt1 | contig 12143 bp, 9 predicted proteins | sample 5400601 | NCBI WGS metagenome assembly WNGK01 (sample SAMN13153376, study PRJNA577476) | soil metagenome | isolation source: 60 cm soil or saprolite under Garry oak tree replicate 1 | place: USA:California | collected 2016-06-15
TGGAATTTGAGGTTACTCTTCGTCCGAAAGAGAAGGTGACCGTTCAGCTTGAAATCTGCTGCGGTTCTGAAGCTCCAAAAGACTCCATCGGCTACACCGAAGCGTTGTCCTCGGCTCGCTTTGAGTTGGCGGAGTTCGCCCGAGAATTCCCTCAGATCACCAGTTCGAACTCGCGTTTCAGCGATTGGATCGCCCGCTCGATTTCAGACGTAGAAATGATGATTGCGGGAAATCCCGAACCTAATTATCCCTATGCTGGAGTTCCATGGTTCAGTACTGTATTTGGCCGCGACGGTATCATTACCGCCCTGCAAACCTTGTGGGTGAATTCAAGCATTGCCAAAGGAGTGCTCGATTTTCTCGCCGCTTCGCAGGCCGAAGTGATGGATCTGGTTGCTGATTCCGAGCCCGGCAAGATTCTGCACGAAATGCGCCGCAGTGAGATGGCGACGCTGGGTGAAGTGCCCTTTGGACGCTACTACGGAAGCGTTGATGCCACCCCATTATTCATCGTGCTCGCAGGTGCCTACTTCGACCGCACCGCGGACCGCCCTTTTCTGGAGCGGTTGTGGCCGCACATTGGGCGGGCCTTGAGGTGGATCGACGAATTCGGAGACGTGGATGGCGACGGCTTTGTCGAATATGCGCGCCACTCCCACAAGGGATTAGTGCAGCAAGGATGGAAGGACTCCAACGACTCCGTGTTTCACGCCGATGGAAAGATCGCCGAGCCGCCCGTGGCGCTATGCGAGGTACAGGGCTATGTCTATGCAGCAAAACTCGCGGCGGCCCGGCTAGCACGGGTCTTGGGAGAGACAGAGCTCTGCCGCGAACTTGAAATTCAGTCGGAGACACTCCGAATCAAGTTTGAAGACCAGTTCTGGTGCGACGATTTGGGGACATACGCCTTAGCGCTTGATGGGAAAAAGAGTCCGTGCCGCGTTCGAGCTTCAAATGCGGGACACTGCTTATATACGAACGGTCGCGACAACAGAGTCTCGATATAACCCTCTTTCGTACCATAACGGTTCCATCTGGCCTCACGACAATTCGATTATCGCCAATGGCATGGCGAAGTATGGGAGTAAGAAGAAAGCAGGGCAAATCCTGCTGGCATTGCTTGATTTAAGCAGTGAGGTCGAACTGCATCGCGTACCGGAATTGTTCTGTGGTTTGAAGAGGCGCCCTAACGAGGCCCCGACGCTATATCCAGTCGCGTGCTCGCCCCAAGCATGGGCAGCGGCGGCGCCATTTTTCATTCTGGAAGGCTGTCTTGGAATCTCGGTTCAAGCCGAACGGGGCCGCATTGTGTTCGATCGGCCATTCCTTCCCGAAGGTATTCCGCAACTCTCGATTCGTGGTCTTCGCTGCGGAAAAGTCTTCGCGGACCTGCTTTTGGAGCGAAGAAACGAGTCGGTCCTCGTCCATCTCGAGAACCAGCAAAACGAAATTGAGATCGTGACCATTGTCTCGTGATGACCGCTATACCGTCTTTCGGGTATTTTCTGGGCCTTCTGCAAGGCCTAGCTTGAGATAGTGTCTCTCGGTGGCTTCAAACACGCGTTCGGGCGTGCCTACGAGGACGTAGTACGGCACCATACCCTTCAAGTGTCGGCAGCACTATCTTACTATTTCGTGCTGTCTGCTTTTCCGGCCCTTATTTTTCTTTCGGCTGTAATGGGGTTCATTCCCCTTCCTGATCTGTTCGGCCATGTTTTGCTGCTCATGAACCGTCTCCTGCCTCCTGACACTATGCGGATGGTGTATTCGGTTCTAGGAGATGTGCTGGGCTCGCATCGCGCGACGTGGCTGTCATTCGGAATGCTCGGCACGGTGTGGATGGCGTCCGCTGCCTTCGATTCCATGATCGAAGCCCTAGACATCGCCTATGACGTGAAATGCGAACGTCCTTTCTGGAAGAGCCGACTTCTCGCGATTGGTCTGGCTGCGATTTGTGGAGGACTGCTTCTGGCAGCACTCGCTGTCATGATGGTTGGGCCGCGCTTTGGAGAATGGCTTTCCGCTCGTCTCGCACTCTCGGCGATGTTCGTCAGAGTCTGGCCCGTCCTTCGCTGGACAATTGCGATCTGCTGTACCATCCTGGCCGTCGAACTCCTGTATTTTCTCGCTCCCAATGTTAAGCAGCGGTTTGGCGCGACGCTTCCAGGCGCCGTCCTTTCCGTTACGGTATGGAACGGACTTTCTTATTTGCTCGGGCTGTATTTTCACTATTTCGCAAACTTCAACCGGACCTATGGGACGCTGGGAGGCTTCATTGCCTTGATGGTCTGGCTGTACTGGACTTCGTTCATTTTGCTCGTGGGCGCAGAACTCAATGCCGAATTGGCCAAGGCAAGCAAGAAGGGCCGCGTCCAGCCGAACGAAATGTTACCGGACGATGAGACGCGCAGCCCGCCGTTTGAGCAAGCCGCATAGCTCACACCATCGAGATTCCACGTTCAGAATCGAGTGTGATAGCGGCCATCTGCGGAAACACCTCCGAGTTGATCTCGCGCCACGCTGACCGACCAGCGCTTGGTGAGCTGATACTCTCCCTGTACCATCTCGCTTCCCGGCTGAGAAACATCGGTGGAAAAGGTAAAAAGCAGATTCTTGGTGACACGCTGCTGAATAGCGACCCGGGCGGAGGGATTCTGATTGTTACCGCCAATCGTCGGATCAATTTGCAGGCTGGAGATGCCTGCCAGCTTTTGCACGCTGCTGCTTACCTGGCTTGCCGCCTGCGAAGCAATCATCGAATCAGTACTCTGGCTGGCGGCAGCTGATTCCTGGGTAGTTTTGCCGCGGGTAATCAGGTTGATAATGTCGGCCGAGGCCAACGGCGGATCGGACACATAAGATGTGGTGAGCTTGTCGAGCGCCCCGCGCATCGTGAGCGTCAGATTGTATTGCTCTACGGTCGTGGTCACGGAAACGTTCATTACGGGATGAGTTTCATTGGGATCGTCGAATGTAATCACTCCTCTTTGAAGCTGGTAACGCACGTTCCGGTAGAACAGTTCCCCCGATGTTAACGTTGTGCGGCCGGTAATGACGGGATTGGCCGCAGTTCCGCCGACTTGCCAGTCGGCCCGCCCTGCGATACTTACCTGCGAACTGGTTGCATTCAGGCTCTCTTGCGACTGAACGGCGATCGCGAGTTTGACGGTATCAGCGACTCCGGGTTGTGAAGGTGTGTTGCCCGTGCTGAATTGGTCGCCGAATTTCGCCAAGTCGAAATCGGGCGTGAACGACAGGCTGTCGATCAGAACACGGCCATTCAATGTTGAGGCTTCTTTGGTGCCGCTAAACGCAAGATTTGCGTCCAGCAGAGACCTCAGACCTTCGGGATAGCGAAGCCTCACGGATTGCCCCTGGAGTGCGAGGTTAAATTGCACTGCTGGTTTATAGGTGATCGAGCCGCCCAGAGAAACCTGTCCGCCGCCAACTTGTCCCGTCATCTTGGAAACCTGCACGCGGTCATTCGAAATATCCAGTGTGCCGTTGAGCTTTTCGACACCGACAGGAGCATCCGCGGTGGTTACAGCGACGTCCTTGAGTTCCACTTGCCCTTGAATCGCCGGTGCCGATGCCGATCCGGACGAATGCACATCCAGCGTCAGGGTGCCCGAACTTTCCACATCGGGCGAAACGACCTTAAGAATACGGACATCCACGGAACCCTGTGCCGATAACGTCGCGGAAGTTGTTCCTCCAATCGGCATGCGACCTTGCACAAGAAGATTCGTCCCAGTGCCTTGAATATCGGCTGGCTGAAGAGTGATAACCGATTTTGAATAATCCACACGGATTGGGCGGGCAATGCCAATTTGTAAGGCTTGGTAATTCGCTTTGAGGACCGGAATCGATACGTGCGCTTCAACTTGAGACTCATCTTTCAGTGGCCCTTTTAGCGTCGCGTGCACTTCAGTCTGGCCATTAAATCCTTCCGGTACGCTGGGAGCGTAGGCAGCCATCAGTGCGTCTAACGGAACGGTATTCGTATCGATGACAGCCTCGGTGTAGTAATTGCCGCTTAGAGCCACGCGGCCGTGGGCGTGAACGGAAGCCTGCGAGACCTTCGAATCCAGATTGAGCTCTGCGTAGTGTTGCGCGACGTGGACATCAGCCTTCAACCCTGAAATCGAGTTCTGACGCACATCCAGTTGAGGCAACTGAACGACCGCATCGAGTTGGGGATCGTCCAGTGTTCCTTCGCCTTTTACTGATGCAGACACGGACCCCTTGAGTGGCATGTTCTTTGCCTGAACCGTCTGGAGTTTTTGCAGGACCAGGGAAGGAGCATCGAGCCGAACTTTGTAGGCTTTCGTTTTTGGATTGTAGGAGAGCTTCGCGTCGACCGCGCCTGCAGCGACCGCTAGATTTAAAGTCGAGTCAATCGAGCCGTTGGCTGCATTGAATTGTGCAGTTAGGTTTTGGATTGGTTCGTCGTATGCGCGCGCGTTGGTGATTTGCGCCGATCCTGAACCTGCGGGATCGAGTTGCGAACCTCGGAGGGACACCGTCGCGCTGAAATCGCCCGAAATCGGGTAGTGCTGATTCGCCAGTCGCTGCAGGTCAACGACACTCATCTGCTGCACTTCGGCATGTGCTTCGATTCGATTGGAAGGCTGATAAGACCAATTCCGCAAGCCCACGCTGGCAGTGAAATTCGCCCGTCCGCGGTGTGCATTGACCAGTGACCCATTCTGCAACTCAAACCGAGAGGGACTCGCCCTCACCTGCAGGTTGGCCGACGTCCACTCGGTGCCTTCAACTTGCAGGTTTTGAGCGTTCAGTTGAGCAGCAATCGTTGGGCTTTTTATGGATCCATTCACCATTACATTGAGCGTTGCGGCACCTGAGACAGCTGGCACTTGGGATTGCGCGGGACCGAAGGACGAGGCCAATGCAGCAAGCTGATGTAAGTCGTTCGCTGCTAAGTTGATCTGCAGGCTGGATCGAGTGCTGATGGTTCCCTGGGCGCTGAGTGTAGCGGAGGGAATCCGCAGGTTGGTGTTCCGCAGTTCGATGGCCTGGTGGGCACCATCGTAAATTGAATGGACAACTCCGTCGACCGGCACGCCATTTCCCTTGTTCTTTTCCTTGCTGCTCGCCCGGCCTCGAATCGTCAGATCCGAGCTAGCACGAAGATTGTCTATGTTCCCCTTCCACGAAGCCTCCGCCGTTCCGCCGAGTATTCCGGAGACCACGGCGCCGCCCTCCTGCGCCCGCAAACTTTTCTGCACGGCTCGAAGCGAGATACTCTGGAGCGCGGCCTGGATTCGCGACTGAGGCGTTGTATCCAGGTGCTTAATTTCAGCATGCCCGGTAATGCGTCCGTCCATGGTCTCCAAAGCAAGATCGCTAACAGTCAAGTTTCCACCCGCCAGTTCATATTTTCCCTGCAGTTTGCGCACCTCGACGCGACTGCCGGATGCGGCAGCCGTAAGGACTTCGCTCGCCAGGTTGCCGTTGATGGCGATGTTTCGAAGAAGAGGCTCCGACCCGACGGCGTGATAGGGATCTGGTAGTCTCCGTCGGCGACTGGATTGGAGTAATCAGAAAGTTGGGCACGAAGAGATAGAGCTGATGCTCCGATCTTCATGAGCGCAGACTGCAGATCGAAGCGCTCCGGCGAGGAATTGAATTTCAAAGTCATGGCATGCGGAAGAGATGCATATTGGGCATAGCGCAGGCTTCCGGGGTTGTACGAGACGTTACCCTCATAGTTCTTAGAGAGCGCTGCAAAGCGAATATCGGTTTCAAGGTCGTAAAGGTCCGCTTCCACTGGTATCTTTTGGTCGTTATATCCGATCTCGCCGCGCGTGATCTGGGCATGTTGCACACCTAAATCGAATACACTCGTGTGGCTGCTGCTCTGGCTTGGCGGGGTTGCTGGCAGATTATTCTTACCTTCCTTACTAACTTGAAGATGAATCACGGGATGATCGATGAGAAGTTCGCGCAATGCGACTTGGTGATGCAAGGCCGACAAAATCTTTACGCGAACCGTAAGCTTGTCAGCGTGAAGAAGCGGGGGCTGCTCGGGCCCCTCACTGCCACGGAGAGTGATGTTGTAGAGATGCGCGGTCAGTGTTGACAGATTGAAATCGAGTCCGCCAATCTCGGTCCTGCCACCGGTGGCGAGGTCCGCCTGCTCGACGATCTTGTGCAGCGCGTATTGCTGAAAGTTGCTGCTATGCAGGTAGAGATATCCCACAACAGCTGCGACCAGAAGCAACGTCAGCAGTCCTGCCAGCGCCCAGCCGATGGTCCGTTTCCATTTCATAACTACTCTCCTAAAAGGCCTGGCCGACGGTTATAAAGTATTGATTCGCGCTGATTCCTAACACTGGATTCAAATTGCGTCCGAAGTCAATACGAACCGGCCCAATCGGGGTCGAATAACGCAGTCCGACCCCAACGGTGTTGCTATAGTTGTTGACGAAATTACGGAAGTTGATTGCGCTGTAAACGTTGCCGCCGTCGTAGAAGATCACACCACCGAGCAACTTCGTTATCCCGAGGGGAAAGCGCGCCTCTGAATTCAGGATGAACAACTGCCGGCCGCCTACGGGCACGGTGACGTTCACGCATCCAGACTGCCCTTGCAGCACGTTACAGAACGGAACCAGTCGCTGCGGGCCGGCCTCGTCGATGGGGAATCCGCGTAAAGATGTACCGCCTCCCGAAAAGAACAACTGGCTGGTGGGAACAAAACTCCCTACAAACGGCGCCGCTAGCCCTAAGCGGATGCTGTTCGCGAAGACCAGCGAATGGACTGGCTTGTAGTAGGCATACTGTGCAAAGAACTTGGTGAAGTTCGCGCTTGAACCGAATGCCGTGGGTGTGATCCCAAAATTGATTGTGGAGAAAACGCCGCGGTGTGCATCGAGGGGCTTGTCACGCGTGTCGTGGATCAGAGTTGCCGACAACGTTGAGAGTCTTACGTGACGGTCCTCATCAAGCACAAGTTCAGGAACCAGAAGGTGTGACAAAGTGGTCTTGTTGAAGTCGTAGCGGACCTGCAAGCGGGTATTGTGTTTGCGGCTGATCAGACGTTCCACTTGAAATGAAAGGTCACCCAAGCCCGCTGTGAAGAGTGGATTCTCGCTGTTGCGTTCCACCGAAAAGCTGGTCAGAGACTGCCACTGGGAACCGAGGAAGTGAGGCTGCGAATAGGTTGTTAACACCCGCTGATCGAGGCGCGACAAAAGGATTGACGCGCTCGCGGTCTCGCCCAACCCTCGCATGTTGCGGCGACTGAACTCCACCAGGCCCCGGGGACTCGCGAAGGTCGATTGGCTGGGCGCAATTTGATTCCCTCCAAGTCCAATAGAACCTCCGCCTCCGGGAAGCGCAACGGTTCCTCCGGGGACGTTGCCGCCGCGGTGGGACACTTCGAATCCGAATCCGTAGGTAAGTTCGTTGCGTTTGGCTTCGTGCACCTTTACCAACGCGGTTTCGTCGGTCTGGTCCGTTATCGGCCTTCGCGGCCCTACGCTGGACCAGTCAAAGATTCCCAAGTCATAGAGCCGGCTTTCGCCTTCCAGAAGCTGCTCCCGACGCATTGGCGCCTCAGTCGGAAGTTGGGCGGCCTTCGCGATCAGCGCGAGCCGCGTCCGTTTCTGCCCCAGATAGACGACTTCCCCGATTCGAACCATTTGATGCTCGTTGATCGAGTAAGCGACATTCACGCGATGCGGGTCGCCCGGGTTCGGTTTTACGGTCGTTTTGACTTCCGCATTCAGATAGCCGCGATTCAGGTATGTCGCAGAAATCCGATTACGGTCTTCAGCCAGCTTTCTGGGGGAATAGGGCAGCCCGGCGCGAAGTTGGAATCCTTTGGGTGCCGTGAGCTCTCCCGAAGCGATGTTTTGATTGCCCGAGATCTGGACATTTTCAACGATAGTCTGAGGGCCTTCCTCAATGTCGAAAGCAATATCCACCTTCGGCTCGTGATCGACGGTTCGCGGAGTTACTTTCACATCTTCATATCCTCGATCACGGTATAGTGCTTGGATGTTCTCCGCGCTTTGCTTCAGCAATTTTTGACTGACCCTCCCGTGGGTCCAAACGTGGGATTTCTTAACCGTGACATACTCCATCAATTCCTTTGCACTCAGTACGTAATTTCCATGAAAGAGAATCTGATCTACCTTGTGCTTGGCGCCACGATCTATTTTGTAGACGACAAGAATCTGATCCGGTTGTTTCTGGAAGTCCGTTGTGACCTTGACATCGTAAAATCCCTTCTTTTGAAAATAGTCCGTCAGGTTGCGCTGCCCTTCCTCAACCAGATCCTGATCAACGGCGCCTTCGGAATAGATAGGGACGAGCTTCTTCATCTGTCGTCCCGCGAGCAACGGAATGGCGGTAAGGCGCGCGCCGACGGTGCGGACAGTGACCACTGGCCCAACTTCCACTTTGAAAGAGACTTCGACCCGATTGGTGCTGGCGTTGTACTGTGGAGGATTTTCGTGGATGCTGCTGGCCATGCGGCGCTCACGTGTCAGCGTTCTCTTCATGAGCGTTGTGGCCGCTTTGATTCGCTCCGGAGAATACGGCTTTCCCGACTTCAACAGGCCGCCAGACAGCCGCGCTCGCAGCGACTTCACGCTGTGCAGCAATCGGGCACTCATAGGAGTTTCTGGTCCCTCTACCTTGACGGACGAAATCCGGGCCTGCTTGCCCATCTCGACCGCAAATGTCACGCTAACGAGCTGGTGGGCGTCGTCGATTGTGGATTCAGCGTGAACCTTCGCCTGAAAGTATCCATTCTTGCGCAAGAAGTCTCGCAGGGCGTTTTCCGCGATTGGAACTCGAGACGCGTCGTAGGGATCTTCATCAGGAAGATTCACAACTTGCAGAAGCCGGGTATAAGCAAAGTATTTTCCTACCCCTGGGAAGTCCACCATACCGAGATAAAAGGCCGGCTCCAACAGGAAGTTGATTCGTAGCCCCGAGACATCGGGTTCGACATTGACCTGAACATCTGCGAAGCCGCCTGCTTGTTTCAAGGCCTTAGCAGTCTCTTCGATTTTGGTTTCTGCGTAAGGAGCGCCCGCCTTTTGGGTCACGAGTGGGAACAGGGGGGTGAGATCGCGATGTGGGTTCGCGATGAGTGAGACGGCGCTTACGTTCTGTCCCTCATAGGTGGGCTGAGGACCCAGGGGCGCAAGTTGCGCAAGCGCTGCGGAAGAGCACAGTAGAAACCCAAATACCAAGAAGCGCATAGTCGAGAACCGAATCCGATGTCAACGAACACGGATTGCTTCCTTCCAACCTTGGAGGTGTGATCATTCAGGCGCACCGGTCGCAATGTGCAAGATGGGATGCGATTGATTATGGGAGAGTTGTCGTTAACAATCGCCCTTGCCGTTTTCTCGTCTACGCTTCATTCCCTTGTTTTCACTGGGAAAAGAATTCGCATGAATCGCGGCTTTGGCGATGTGCTGTTCTTTCGAACGGATAAGGACATCTGGGCCACCAATGCAGCCGCCGGACGAAAGCGCCAACCTCTTGACCGAGTGAGTCTTCTAAATCCAGAGGAGGTAAACATGGCACAACATCGGGACACTTCTCGAAAGAAAAGTAGCGGCCGGAAATACGGAGCGGCCGCGGGCAAGACCGTGGCGAGCGCGATGCGACGTAAGAAGAAAGGCACACTGAAGTCGGGACGAGGAGGAAAGGGCGGAACAGTGAAGAGCCGCAAGCAGGCGATCGCGATCGGCCTTTCGGAAGCCCGCAAAAAAGGTGCGAAAGTACCCCGGAAAAGGGTTGCCCCTAGCGTGATTCGTTCCGCATGGAACCGAAACTCTGGCGGAGTCGGGGTTGATATTCTTAAGACCCCGCTTCATTTCGCCAGTTTTGGGATTGGCGGGTAATCATGCCGTAACACTCGCACGCCGTCTCTTCCAGTTTGCTTCGGTTCACAATCGTTACGGAGCCGCGTGCGTACTGGATGAGTCCCGCCTTTTGTAGGACGCCTGCGGCAACAGTCACGCTCGCGCGCCGGGTTCCCAGCATGTGAGAAAGAAATTCCTGGGTTAGTGGTACGACTTCCCCTCCCACTCGGTCCTGACTCATCAGCAACCACCGTGCCAGCCGCGCTTCAACGTCGTGTAAGCGGTTGCAGGCCGCAACCTGAGTGGCCTGCATTGCCAGCTCCTGCGAGTAACGATTCAACCTGCGCGCCAACTGGGGACACTTGCCTAAGGCTTGCAGAATCTGCGAGGCTCTCAGGCGAAATGCGCTGCCTGTAATCTGGACAACGGCTCGAGTTGCGCTGGTCTTCAATCCAACGACCAGTGGGAGACCAATGAATCCTTCCTTCCCCGTCAGTCCGACTTCGACCCCTTTGCCGTCTCCCATAATCGTCAGAATGGAGGTCATGCCACTGTTCATGAAATAACAGTATTCAATAGGCTCCCCCATTTCGTTCAAGAGATCGTAGGAGGGCATCTCGACAAATTCCAGTTCGGAGAGCAGGGCCGCACATTCCTTGGGCGGTAACGAAAGCAGAATTTCATTGCGGATAGAGCGGGGGTCAATGCCCGCGGCGGATGACTTTTGTGTGACCTTGTGCGATAAATTCGGCTTTATTCTTGCCACACCGCTCCTTGCGCAACTCGATGGTTAGTGTAACGCTCAATACTAGCGGAGCTTGTTAATCTAACAGGTACGATTTAGAACTGACGATATGAGGTACGCTAGCGTACAATGAATCAAAGGGACGGGCCGTCCTGCGACAGCCCTGTGGGATGCCTTGGCCCGAAAAATGAAGTTGCGGGGCAGGCCATGCGTACAAGATCTGAAATCGTAGTTCCAGAGTGGTCGCGCAAGATTGAAGATATGCGTCATGGTCGAAACCTAAGCCAGGAAGGGTTCGGGGGCCGTTTGGGCGTATCGGCGATGGCCGTCTCTCGTTGGGAACGCGGAGTAGCGGAACCCACGGGCGAGACATACATCCGATTGGGGAACTTGGCGGATGCTCCGCTGTGCTGGTTCTTCTGGAAGCGAGCTGGCCTTCGGCTGGCCGACATCACCCGCGTATTGCCAGAGGCCCATCGGCGCGTTTCTGAAGATAGAATCTTCGATGTGCAGTTTGTCGAAGCTGGCAGTGGGAAAAGGCCCTCGATTGAAAAGGCTAGCTTGGTCGTGATCCCGCTGCTTCCCGTTCACGCCGGAACTCCCGGCACCCAGGGCGACACCAGTGATCTCACCGACATCCAGCCTGAATCCGTGCTGGCGGCCCCACGCGATTGGTGTCCCAATCCGCCTTCCACCGTGTGCCTGCAGGTAAAGGGCGATTCGATGTCCCCCTTAATCCTCGACGGTTACATCGTCGCGGTCGACACTTCCGCCACGGAAAATGATGATCTCGTTGGGCAAATTGTCATTGCATGGCACAGGGAAAAGGGACTGCTGGTCTCACGGCTCATTCGGTTTGATCATATGGATGCGCTGGTTTCTGACCGGCGGGAGTACGAAGCTGTCTCCCTCACTGCCGGTTCGGATTGGCGCATTGTCGGAAAGGTTTTATGGTGGACCGGTAAGGCGAGATAATCTCCCTGGAGCACGCAAAATAGGTACTCGCTGCGACCCTTGTATCGAGTCCTTGTATCTAGGCAACCAACTTTCCAGCCGAGTCGGGGACGTAGAGCTTCTCCAGAACACACAGCGCACGACGCGCATTCCGCAGAGCTGCCATCTCTCCCGACGGGATCGTCTCCGTACTGCGGGAGCAGGTTAAGTCTTCGAGGCGGTCGAGAACGGCATTCTTCGCCAATTCAATGCGACGGGGCAGCAAGTCCACATCGCCCTCAAAAAGTGCATCTTTGTACAAGCCTTCCCAGCGCTGGGACACGTTCGATTCGCTATTCTCGCCGGTCATGAAAAATCTCCCTTTAACCTCGCTGACTAGCACGAGCGTTAGGACTTTACGTCGCGCCATTCTGCGAGTGAATACTGTGAAACCCCTATGCCTCCACCTCTCGTCTCAGCGTCGAGCAGGTTGCTTTCAGGACGATGGCCTTCTGTTTCCAAAATTGCGTTGGTTCCGCTGCGTCATCTTTAACGAATCGCTGAGACTCTTGTTCATGCCGAGTTTGGACAAGTAGCAGCCCTCGTGAACTGCA
>WNGK01017580.1_pt1 | contig 12139 bp, 10 predicted proteins | sample 5400601 | NCBI WGS metagenome assembly WNGK01 (sample SAMN13153376, study PRJNA577476) | soil metagenome | isolation source: 60 cm soil or saprolite under Garry oak tree replicate 1 | place: USA:California | collected 2016-06-15
CGCGCCGCGAAAAAACCGAGGGTCACTGCGGGATTAAAATGCGCTCCGGAGACATCACCGACGGCGTAGATCATCGTCAGAACAATCATACCAAAAGTTAATGCCACACCGGTATTTGTGACCGCCCATAAGTGACATCATTGGTGATGATTGCCCCAGTCCCGGCAAAGACGAGCGCGAAGGTCCCAATGAACTCCGCGACGTATTTTCTACCTTCTCTCATCAGACTTTCCGCTTGCCGATGAAGATCGAGATCCGTTTTGCGAATGCCTTGGATGGCTCGGCGTAAAAGCGCCGCCCGAGTTCGAGCGCGTCGCGACGCAATCGTTTGCCGCGTTTGCGGATTAGCTTCTGCAGTTGCACCAGTTCATCGTGCAGCGCCTCATCGCCGCGTTCATTCTCCAGACGCGCCAGAAGAAAATTGAAATCGTGTTCGCGACCAAGCAATTCGCCTAAAACCTCCGCGTCGGCGGCAATCTTTTCCAAAACCACGCGGTTAAGAGGTTGCAAGATGCGCAACTGATACCAGAGGTCTTTCACGCGCTTGCGCCAGGCATGAAAATTTTCCGGCTGCGCTTTCTTGATCGTCTTCGCGAGTCCGCGCTGGCCGAGTTTGTACGTCTTTCCAACCGTGCCGCAGACTTGCTTCCAGGTTATGCCGGCCAGCGGCCATTTTGAAAGGCGTTTTCCGACGCGTTCCAGTTTGGGAATCGCTTGCTTTTGCCAGCCGGCAAACGCAGCCGAGAAGCTTTCCCGCTCCAGCGACAACAGTTCTTCGATGCGCGGAAAGTGGTTTTCGCCCGAGCCCTTTGCCGTTTCGTCGCGCAATTGAATCAACGTTTGCAATCGCACTTGCGCGTCGCGCAAATCGGAGACGAGCCCTCCAATTTCGCGTGCGCAGCGATCCTCGCGCGCATGCCGATTTTTCCCGATTTCGTCTATGGCAAGGCGCATTGCCGCGCGCAGTTTTTTAAGATGTTTGCGAACTTCGTGCACGGTAACGCCTCGTTGCTTTGCCGGGTGCCGGCATAATTCGAGAGCAGACTGGATTTGTTCGCGAAAAACTCTTTTCAGTCCGCCCGACAACGGCTCGCGCAATTTCAAACGGAAGCCCATATTGTCTGCTTACTCGTTGGCCAATCGCACGTTGCTATAACGTTTTTCGCCCGTCACCTCCCGACCAAACCAGGAAGGGGGCTTGAATCTTCGGCACATTGCACGGTCGGGGAATTCCACTTCTGCCACCACCAGACCGGAATGTCTGCCGCGATAAATATCAATCTCAATCAATAGATTTCTCCACGGAATTTCGCAGCGCAACTTGCGTAATCTTCTGCCCGCGGTCGCAGGCCAGAGCGCGGCGAACTGTTTAGGACTGAGCTTGATCTCGCGTTCTTCCCGGGCTGCGCCCCGGCCCATTTTGAAAGTCAGCGACGCGGTTTTCCCTTTTTTGCGCAGACGAACCTGCCTGCCTGCGGGCTCTGTTGCCAGATAACCTTGTGCAATGACATAGCGCCGCGAACGCTTGAGTTCCTCGGGCAGCCGTTTAAGCAAAAACTTCCGCTCGATTTCCCGGCTGTTTGGAAGTCCCTTCTTCATTGGTGCGAGGTCGGGATGCTAACGGCGATAAATCCGTCGGTCGAGACTTTCGCGTTGGCGAAGAAATGATTGTAGCCGAGGTCGTTGACCTTGGTTCGTGCGCGTTCCAGATCCCGGCCGGCATCACCGATGCCGGCTACAGCAGATACTTAACTCGGCGTGCGCTGGAGAAATTCGTTCGGCGCATGGGCGGCGGCAATCATTGGCCAGGCTGATATGGCCATCATTATGGCAAAAAGCAGCGCTTCAATGACAAATTCCCAAGTCTTTTCGCTCGCGAAATAACTCTGGGTTAATTCGCGGAATGACTGGTCCTTTATTGGCTCCGTCTAATCACGGTTCTTTTCACTGTAATCACGCTCATACTTGAGCGTTGGATAAACGGGGAAGCGCGCCGCGTCAGGTTACGAATTGTCAAAAGCGCGTGACGATCCAGTGACAGCGCCAAACGTTCTCAAGATGCCACGCGTCCTCGCCACACTGCGGTTATGATCGAGGCAATGGTCCTCTTCATGTGGAGCTATTTCCGAGTCCAGCGGGATGCGTGATCGAATGCAGGTCGCGGATAAGTGAATCGATCTTGCGCAGATCTTTGCGACGGCCTTTTTCGGGTTTCAGTTTGCGCTTGCGCACCATGATCGTCATTTCGCGAATATCGTGTAGTTGCTCGTGCGACAAAGCGTCTGCTCTTTTCGAGGAAACGGCCGCCATGCTCTCCGCCAGGTCGATCTCTATCCGCGCTGCGTACGCTCGACTCGTTGCGCGCAAGTCGCGCCGAAGCGTCTCCAGCTCTCCTGCAAGCATTGTCACGGGAGAACTCTCTCGCTGCTTTTTCGGTCGCTTTTTTTTCTTCATCCGCTCGAGATGGATGTCGGCGTCAGCGCCGTTGGTCGGTCGAGAACAGTACGCGCAGCGGAGAATGGATGAAAGTTGATTATCTCTACCACGCCATCCTGGCGTTCGACCAGCGCGGAACAGCTCTCGACCCAATCACCGCAGTTGTAATAAGTAACGGCGCCGAATTGCCGGACGCCGGCGCTATGAATGTGACCGCAGAGAACAGCGTCAACTGAAAATTTTTTCGCGTAATGAACGACCTCTTCCTCGAATCGTCCAATGAAGCTTACCGCGTCCTTGACTCGTTTCTTGGCGTAGGCGCTGAGCGACCAGTAACCGAAGCCGAACCGGCGGCGCACGAAATTGATCGCCGGATTGAGCGAGAGCAGGAATTGGTAGCCAATGTCGCCCGCGAACGCGAGCCACTTTATGTTTTGCACCACAGTGTCGAGCTCGTGCCCGTGGATAATGAGCATCCGGCGTCCGTCCGCCAGGCGATGAATGGCATGCTTCTGCAGGGTGATATTACCATAGGCGCCATAAAATTTGGCGAGCATATCGTCGTGATTCCCCGGGATGTAAACGACGCGTGTTCCCTTGCGCGACTTGCGCAGGATTTTTTGCACGACGTCGTTGTGCTGTTGCGGCCAATAAATGCCGCGGCGCAACTGCCAGATGTCGATCAGATCGCCCACCACGTAGAGCGTTTCGAATTCGTACTCGCGCAGGAAATCGAGCAGCGCGCCCGCATTCGCGCCCCGCGTGCCCAGATGCACGTCCGAGATCCACGCCGCCCGCACGCGACAGACTGAATCTGATTCCCGCGCAAACGGTCGCTCGATGGAAAATCGAGGCGCGGTTAAGATCGGCATCGTGCTTGCAAAAAGATCAGCGCTCTGGCGAGGCCGTTATTTGGCGAAAGGCCCGCCGGGCGCTCTCCCGGCGGGCTTTCGCTAACCTAACTCGGTTGTGCTTAGTCAGTGTGAAAGCGTCGGTTCTTTAGAACATCAATTGCACGCGCCCGATGACTTCGTCGAATTGATCCTCGCCAAACTGCGGATTCGCTTCGCGGAAATCCGACCAGGTATGGATATAATTGACCATCAGCTTGAGATCGTCGCCGTGGATGTAGTAGTTGAGGCCGCCGGTGATGGAATGGATCCCATCGTTGCCCTTTTGCCCCGGATTTAAATCCTCCCACCTGACGGCGGCTTGAAGCTTCTTCGGGATCAGGAAGTAACCTGCCGTTATATAATACCCGCTTGTTGTGAAGTCGGCGAATCCTGGAGGGACGCCGTTTACTGTGCGGCCGTTGACGTATTCCTCGAGATATTCACCGATTAGATCAAATGGACCCAGTTTGAGCCACGCGTCCACGCCCCACGCCGTTCTTTCATCCGCGCCCGGCAGAACGAACGGCGAGAGGGACCCATCATCGTTTACCAACAGGTTCAATGATTGTGAGATATTTGTTCCCTTATCGTCGCGACTGTTGAGCACATCGCCACCAAGCTTGAGACTGGATTCTTGCCCCCACATTTTGCTTTTGAACAAAGTCGACTCCAGACGGCCGACATACATGAAGTTATTGTTGTCATTAACGGTGACGTTGCGGCCGTTCCCGTTAAAGATGCCGGCGTAATACGTCAGCAAATCCTTCCCATCAGGCCAAATGTTCGCGAACGGCTTTCCCCAAAGTTGAGCACCGATCTGCCGGTCGGGCGTGATCGCCCCGGTTGGAAGACTGCGCTCGATAATGTATATGGTAGTATCAGGAGTCAGCTGCTCCAAGCCAAACGGCGCTTTCCATTGGCCGACCTTGACGTTCGCTTCCGGAAACTGATGCCAGTTAACAAAGATGTCTGTTCCCGAAAAGGCGAGGCGGCTCGAGTTCAGGCCATCGCCCTGGCCAAAGTCGCCTTCGACTTTGAAGTCGAATTGCTCCGCGAAATCACCGGTTAGATTGATGCGCGCCCGGCGCAGGCGGAATCGATCTTGCAACGCACTCTGACCAAAGCGCCCTTCGAACGCCGAGACAGCGCCATCTTCGAAGTTCATCTGGATGAATCCGCCCAGGACCAACTTTAGTTCTGGCCCGCGCTGTTGAACGTAAACCGGTAATTTCTCTTCTTCGACAACGGCCTTTTCGACATACGATTTTCCGTCGTAAGAGACTTTCGTTTTCATTCTGCCTTCAGGGGCAACCGCAGCCTGCTTTTTTAAGCCGGCAACTTCCTGTTCCAGCTCGGCATTGCGGTGTTGCAGTTGCTCGACCGCGCGCTCGAGCTTCTGAAGCCGTTCGGACTCGGACGGTGTCTGCGCGCCAAGCGGGTGCGCCGCCAGCGAAATAATTGCAGCCAGGCTCGCGCCCGCTGCCCGTAAGACGATTTTTTTAGTGAGCATTTGTTTCTCCTTTGTGGTGATGGTTTTCGGCTGTCTGAGGGGATTCGTTTTTAGTAAACGCGATTGAAACTAGAAAGCTATTGTTACAGCCTGATGACGAAAACGTGACGATTCGGCAACTTTACTGAACGCGGAGTGGACGGGCTGGTCCTGTCCACGAAAAGCGCCTTTCCAGGGAAGCGACAGCGCGCGCGTCCTTCCAGGTTCCGAATTTCCCAAACGCGGCGCGATCTCTGTTGTAATAAATCGCGGTCGCGGCGACTTTATTTAAGTAGATCGACATCTTCCGATGGATCGCGACGAACAAAGGGTTCGATTTTTAGGTTTGCTTCGGCCGATCGCGCGCGATCTCGAAAATTATTCGCGGCGCATGGTGTTTGATCGGCGCGATTGCGAAGACGCGTTGCAAAATGAGGAGTTGGAGGAATTCGCTGGTCTCGATTTCGCCACGGAAGCGCCAATCTCATGGGAAACGCTGGCCGACGCGCTTGATGAAGAGTTGCTCGTCGCCTTGCAAAGTTTGAACGACTCCGAGCGCGCTGTCCTGCTCATGCGCGCGATCGGCGACTTGCGTTATCGCGAAATCAGCGAGTGCCTCGGCGTTCCACTCGGCAGCGTGATGGGAAATCTTTCCCGTGCCCGGCAAAAAATGCGCGACGCGATTCTGCGCGCACGAAGGAGATCCTTACTGTGAAGTGCGCGGAGGTCAGAAAATTTGTCCGGCTCTATCTCGATTCGGAGCTGGATACTGAACACAGCTTCGAAGTCGACCGGCACCTCGAATCCTGTGCGGAGTGCACCGGGCTGTTTGAGGCGGAGAAAAAATTCGATGATCGGCTTGGAGGATTTTTGCGAGGTGGCCAGGCGACCCGTGCGCTTTGGGAAAATGTCGAAGCGCAAATCGCGCCGAAACGGTTTGCGAAACTCAGAGCGTTTTGGCCTGCTACGCTGGCGGCTGGGCTCATCATCGCCGCGGGCGTCGTTTTCTTCCTAAAATCGCGGACTCTCGATCTGGCGAACGCCGTGGAGGAATGTCACAGCGCCTACGTTCACCAACTCACCACGCCGGAGTTCAGCGGCGCGGTGCCGGAAAAAATCGCGCAACAATTGGATGACCAACTGGACGTCGCGGCCTTCGCTTATCTTCCTTCACGAACGACTTTCAGCTCCGGCGGCGCGCGCCTGTGTCATGTCGAAGGCGTGCCGGTCGCGCTGATTTTGGGACACAACGGAGCGACGCCAGTCTCGATGATCGTGCTCAAAAAAAGCGAGCTCGATCATTTTCCAACTATGAAACAGCGGCTCGAATCCGGCGATCCGATCGTTTGCGGGCGCTCGGGCCGTTATCAATTTGCGGCTCGCTTTGTCGATGACCATGTGGTTTGCGTCGTCGGCGACACGCCGCGGCCGGTGCTCGAGGATTTACTGAAGACAGTGCGGCGCGTTGATAGTTAAAATTCGCCGAGGGCCAAAGGCCAAACGAATCTTTTGTAATAAACGGCGGACGCGGCGGCTTTATTTGGGCAGGAGCCGATGGTTAAAGCCGCGCTCAAAAATCCACACGCCGTCATCGTGCTCGCGCTGGCGATCCTCGTCATCGGTCTGACGGCGATCTCCAAATTGCCGACCGACATTTTGCCGACGTTCAAAACGCCGGCAGTGCAGATCGTCACGTTTTATCCGGGGATGCCGGCGGAAGTGATGGAGAAAGACATCACCACGCGCCTGGAACGCTGGACTGGGCAATCGAATGGCATCGCGCGGCAGGAGGCGAAGTCGATGGTGGGCGTGAGCGTGGTGAAGGATTTCTTTCGCGAAGATATCGATCCAAACACCGCGATGTCGCAGGTCACATCGCTGGCGATGAGCGATCTCTTCTATCTGCCGCCGGGCACGATCCCACCGATGGTGATGCCGTTCGATCCGACCGCGACGATTCCACTTTGTTTGATCAGTGTTTCGAGTCCGCAATTCGACGAAACGAAGCTTTACGACGTCGCGTATTTCGATTTGCGCAACCGTTTGCAATCAATCACCGGCGTGATCGCACCTGCGGTTTACGGCGGGAGATTGCGACGCATCCTTGCCTATGTCGATCCACTGAAGGCGCAGGCGCGCGGTATGTCGCCGCTCGATGTCATCAATGCGATCCGGGATTTCAACGTCATGATCCCAACGGGCGACGCCAAGTTCGGCGCGCTGGATTACCAGATTAACGCCAACGGCATGGTGCCGACCGTTGCCGAGCTGAACGATCTGCCGCTCCTGGTTGGCAATGGCCCGACCACATACATCCGCGACGTCGCAAAGGTTGAAGATTCGCATCAAATCCAAACCAACATCGTCCGGGTGCAAGGCAAACGTCAGGTTTATGTCCCGATCTACCGGCAGCCGGGCGCAAACACGATCGCAGTTGTCGAAGGCATCAAAGCCCAGCTCAAACCGATCCTCGAGCGCATCAAAGGGATCAATCTCGACGTGGTGATGGACCAATCTGTTTACGTGCGCCAGGCGATCCGCAATCTCGTCCAAGAAGCCGGGCTCGGTTTTCTGCTCGCGGCCGCGATGGTATTCATCTTTCTGGGCAGCGCGCGCCCGACCGGCATCGTGCTCATCGCCCTGCCGTTGGCGGTGCTGGGCGCGCTCATCGGTTTGTATTTCACAGGCGAGACGCTCAACGCCATGACCCTCGGCGGCATCGCGGTCGTGATCGGGCTGCTCATCGACGAATCGATTGTCGTTTTGGAAAACACGGCCCGTCATTTTGATTTGGGCGTCTTGCCGCGCGAAGCCGCGCTCGTCGGCGCGAGCGAAGTGATGCGGCCGCTGACCATCGTGACGATCACGATCAGCGTCGTTTTTTTTCCGATCATTTTCATCAGCGGGATCGGGAAGTTTTTGTTTACGCCGCTCGCTAAATCCGTTGTCTTCGCAATTTGGACAAGTCGTTTGCTCGCATCGACCCTCGTTCCGGTCTGCGCAGCGCGATTTTTTAAGCATCGCGTTACCACATCGGGAGAGGAGCACGGAAACTGGTTCGAGCGCGTACGCCGCCGCTACGTCCGCGCGCTCGATCGCGTCCTGCAAGTGCGCTGGCGTGTACTCGGCGCGACCGCCGTGTTGTTTCTCGTGTCGATGCTGATGTTTAAACTGATCGGCACTGAGCTTTTTCCGCAGAGCGATGCCGGGCAGTTCAGCGTTAAAGTGCGCGCGACCACCGGGCTGCGCGTGGAAAAGACCGAAGAGCTGATTGCGCAGGTCGAAAAAGCAATCGGTGCGGTCGTCCCGGAAAGAGAACGCAAGATGATCATCTCCAATATCGGCATCCTGCTGGACTGGCCAGCGGCCTACACGCCCAACTCCGGGCCGCAGGACACGTTCATTCTTGTCCAACTCGCCGACCATCACTCGCGCTCGACGTTTTCCTACGTCGATGAGTTGCGCAAGAAACTGCCCCAGCAGTTTCCCGGGATCGAGTTCAACTTCGACACCGGCGGCATGCTCACCGCCGCGCTCAACGGCGGGTTGCCGTCGCCGATCAACATCCAAGTCGAAGGAAACAAACTCGAAGTCGCGCACGAGATCGCGGAAAAAATCAAGCGCTACGCCGAGAACGTTCCCGGCGCCGTCGATGTGCGCATCCAGCAGCGGCTCGACGCCCCGCAGATCAACATTGACATCGACCGCGTCAAAGCCGCGCAAGTCGGGCTGACCCAGGAGGAAATTGTCAAAAACATCGTCACCGCGCTCAACAGCTCGACCAACTTCGCGCCCTCGTTCTGGATCGATGAGAAAAACGGCAACCACTACTTCATCGGCGCGCAATACCGCGAGAACGACATCCAATCGATCAACACCGTGCTCGACATTCCGGTCACGGGTAAAAAGCAGCCGGTGCCGGTCGCGTTGCGGACCGTCGCAAAATTTTCGCGCGGCACGGCGTATTCGGAAATTAATCACCTCAACATCACGCGCGTTACCGACATCTTTGTGAACGTGCGCGGCCGCGATGTGGGCTCGGTCGCCGGCGACATCGAGCGTTACATCGACAAGATCAAAAGTGATCAGGCGCAAGTGCCGGAGGGGTATTCCGTCCAGATGCGCGGAGAAGTGAAAACGATGCAGGAATCATTCAAGTCGCTGCGCTTCGGTTTCGTGCTCGCAGTCGTGCTCGTTTATCTGGTCATGATCGTGCAGTTTCGCTCCTTTCTTGATCCGTTCATCGTCATGTTCGCGGTGCCGCTCGGTCTAATCGGCGTCGCATGGATGCTCTTTCTCACGGGCACTTATCTTAGCATCCAGTCTATGATGGGCATCATCATGATGGTCGGCATCGTGGTGAGTTTCAGCGTGCTCATGGTTGATTTTGCCAACCGCGTTCTCGATGAGGCGCGCCAAAAAAATGAGCGCAAGACGCCGCGCGATGCCATCGTCGAAGCCGCTGCGATCCGGTTGCGTCCGATTTTGATGACCGGCATCGCCGCCGTCCTCGGTCTCACGCCGATGGCGCTTTTCGGCGGCGCAAACATCCCGCTCGCCCGCGCTGTGGTTGGCGGAATTCTTGCCGCGCTGGCGCTCGTCCTTTTCGTCGTGCCGGTGCTTTACGTCTTGTTCAAACGCGAAAAAGAAGTCGCCGTTTCATGAAGAGAACCGCGGTGAAAGTTTGCACGGTCGTGCTCAGCGTCGCGGGGCTGGTTGGGTGCGATTGGTTCCGAGGCACGCAAAATCCGGGTACGCCGGTGCAAACCATTCATCCGAAACGCGGTGAAATTGTTCGCCGAATCACGCTTCCCGGAAACGTCTTGGCCTACCAGGCGGCCACGCTTTACGCCAAGGTCGCCGGTTATTTGAAATCGATCAACGTGGACAAGGGCGATAGCGTGAAGGAAGGCGATCTGCTCGCTGAGATCGAAGCGCCTGAAATGCTGGCGGACCTGCTCAAGGCCAAGGCCGAGGCAGAAGCGGCGCAACTCGATTCCGAACGCGTTCTTGAGGCGCGGAAAAAGGCTTCTGATTTGGTGATGCCGCAAACGGTGGACGCTGCGATAATGAGATCGGATGTGGCAATCGCGGGAGCGGACAGAATCGAGACGCTGCTCGGTTATGCAAAAATAACGGCGCCGTTTTCCGGCATCATCACAAAACGCTGGGTTGATCCCGGGGCCCTCATCCCGGCGGCAACATCCAGCAGCGCGCCCAAAAGCGCAGCGGTGGTAACGCTGATGGACTTCACCACAGTGCGCATTGACGTGACAATCCCGGACACGGAAGCGCCCCTCGTGAAGAAAGATTTGCCGGTGAAAGTGACCGTGAACGAACTGCCGGACCGCTCGTTTGCCGGCACCATCACACGTTTTTCTTACGCGCTGGATGAATCGACGAAAACAATGACAACCGAAATCGACATCTCGAATCCTGATCTGGTGTTGCGTCCCGGTATGTGGGCCAGCGTCGAGATCGAGCTGCAGAAAAAGGAAAACGCGCTGCTCATTCCCGCCGAAGCGCTCGTCACTGAAAAGAACAAAAACTCTGTATTCGTCGTGCGCGAGAACAAAGCGGAAAAAGTTTCTGTCACTACCGGGTTCGATGACGGGGTAAACGTGGAGATTCTCAAAGGCTGCGGACCGAACGATTCCGTCATCGTCGCGGGTAAACAATCCGTCACGGACGGCCAAAGAGTTCAAGCGACCGCAAGCAAATGAAGCGTTGGTGTTTCGGTCTTGCCATCGGCGCGCTGCTTCCCTATTTCACGACGGCGGCCGAATCGAATCGTAACTCGAAGTTGCTGACGATTGATTTGCTCGCGGTGCTGCGGTTGGCCGGCGCGCGCAACATCGACATCAAACTCGCGCGCGAAAAACTGGCCGAGGCGGATGCGGCAGAGGAGAGCGCAATCGAGCGCTTTTTCCCGTGGGTTGCACCTGGGGTCAGTTATCGCCGGCACGACAACTTGATCCAAAACACCGAGGGCGTAATCGAAGAAGTCTATAAACAGAGTTACTCCCCTGGCGGAACGGTTCTCGCCCAGACCGAAATCGGCGACACGATTTTCAAATCGCTCGAAGCTCACCAGCTTATGAAAGCCGCTCGCCACGGTCTTGGCGCGCAGCAACAGGAAACGATCCTCGCGGCCGCGCGCGGCTATTTCGATCTCGCCTCTGCGCATGAAGCGGTGGGAGTTGCGCGTGAAGCGCTGCGAGCGTCGGCCGATTACGCGGCCGAGATCGATCGCGCCGTAAACGCGGGCATTGCGTTCAAAGGCGACGCGCTGAGGGTCAAGGTGCAGCAACAGCGTGATGCGATTGCACTGCGGCGAGCGGAAGAAAATGTGCGGCTCGCTTCTGCGAAACTGGTTCAGATTTTGCATCTCGATCCAATCGTCGAGCTGATGCCACGCGACGCGAGCGTTGTGCCGCTCTCAATTGTTTCTGCGAAGGAGTCGCTCGGTGATCTTGTTTCGCAGGCTTTGGCAGCGCGGCCGGAAACGCAACAAAGTGCGGCGCTCCTGAGGGCAGCCCAGCATGCGAAGAACGGTTCGATTTACGGTCCGCTCATTCCAAGCGTCGGCGGCCAGGCATTTTTCGGCGGGCTCGGCGGCGGAATGAATCGCGAGACCGGTCACTTCGGCGAATCCGAGGACTACGTGGCGTTGCTCACGTGGCGCATCGGCCCGGGCGGCCTTTTCGATTTCGGAAACATTCATGCACGGCAAGCGCGCCTGCGGAGCGCAGCATTCACAGCCGATAAAGTGATCGATCAAGTTGCTAACGAAGTCATCACGAGCCAGGCGCGCGTCCAATCACTCGCCGATCAGATCGCGACGGCAAAACAATCGCTCTCCGATGCGGCAGAAGCTTTGCGCCTCGGACAGGAACGCAAAGAATTTGGTGTCGGCGTCGTTCTCGAGACGATCCTGGCCGAACAAGACTTGGCGCGCGCGCGGAATGATTACCTCAACATCGTCACCGATTACAACAAAACGCAGTATGCGTTGCTGCGCGCTCTTGGCCGCCTTTGCCCGCCGTTGTCGACTTCACGTAGCGCAGTGCACTGAATCGCCCGCGGGCGATTGGGTCAATCCCCCCTTCCTCTGAGTGAAAACTACGGCGTCGGTTTTGCGGAACCCGCTGGAGAAGAGGACTGCGTCGCAGGTGTCGTGCTACCGGCTGGCAAGACACCGGCCGCGGAATCCGGCGCTGGGGAGGAGCCCGGTGAAGGCTGAGCATTGGTCGGCGCAGGAGAAGTCTGCGGCGCCGCTTGCGATTTCATCAGCGCACGTCGGAACGCGCTATCCGCTGTG
>WNGK01019414.1_pt1 | contig 12139 bp, 8 predicted proteins | sample 5400601 | NCBI WGS metagenome assembly WNGK01 (sample SAMN13153376, study PRJNA577476) | soil metagenome | isolation source: 60 cm soil or saprolite under Garry oak tree replicate 1 | place: USA:California | collected 2016-06-15
CAATCTCGGACGAATTGTTCTGACGTTTTCGCTACTAGCCGGCGGAATAACTTGCGTTTTAGGGAGCGGCTGAAGGAAGACCCGTGCCGGGAACAAAGGCGCGTCACTTCCAATCGATCAAGCGATAGTAGTTGTCCGCTTGTGTAGCCTGCCGGATCAAGGTTCGGACGCCGGTCGTCATGTCGTAGCGAATCAATTTGGCGGGGGAGTCGGAGAAAACCAGAAACGCGACGGATGCGCCATCGGGCGAGAAGACCGGCTCGAAGGACATATCGCTTAGCGATGCCCGAATTTGGGATTTCAAATCAAGGGTCGTGATAAACACGCCATTGGCGCTTCCCGGATAATCACAGTCCGTCGTGCCAAGCGTCAGCGCTAGCCGCTTGCTGTCGGGCGCCCAGTTGAAAGACTTTACATTGTCCCAATCCTTCGGTGCTGAGGCGACCGTTACAGCAGCATCCGTTTTCTTACGCATCGAATAAATTCGAAGTCCGGTGCTGGGCGGCGTGCAATCCGGCTCATCGTGTTTTGTGCGGGGCGGGTCACGAAAAGTCATTTGATAAGCGATCCATTGGCCATCGGGCGAGTACTTGGCATTCCATACGACTTTCCTAGTCTGGTGAATGAGCGTGCGTTGGCCTGAAGCGACGTCCAGAACCTCGAGGCCCATTGCGGGAGAGTTCACCGCGTGAACGATTTTCGACCCGTCCGGCGACACACTGAATCCCTGATACCAAGGTCCGAGGTCGCGCGGCGCGCCTCCATTTAGCAGAGCTGCGAGAAATAGATGCCCATCTTTTCCCTCAAAGACGACTGCGCTTCCATCCGGCCACCAGCCGAGCGATCCGAAGTGCGCGCCGCGCGGCAGTTGGGTGATCTGTTTCGCGGCTCCTCCTCCAATTGGCATGACGGAAAGGATCTGCGATGAATTCGGAGAGGCCTGCGGATTTTCGTCCCGTGTAAAGGCAAGGTTCTGTCCGTCCGGCGAGAGCGCCCCGAGAGTCATCGAGTCGCCGAGAATCCGCTGTCGTCCATCCGTGCTGATGAGGAACAACTTTCCGTAATTGTCGACAACCAGATTCCCACGATCCGCAGCAATTCCGGCCGCAAACGCGGTCAACGTCAAAAAGCCGAGAATAGTCGTTCGCGTCGTGGACATGCCGGGAATGTTATCCTTCCGCGACACCCAAACAGCAACTGAAATCGCCCGCGCGGGACAACGTCCGAAAATCTGCATTCGGAGGTGTCATGTGCGTGGAGACGGATTACTCCATGACGAAATCAAGTGGGTGCGCTTCAGAAACAGTTGAGTCCGTCCCGGAACCAAGTGTTTGCGTAACGGAAATAGGTGTTTCCGGAAGGAAGCAGGGTTGGCCGGCCTCCGAAATAGGCTTCACCGTGACGGACCAAAGTATCTTCGTCACGAAGCAACTTTGCTTCGTGAAAAAGCAATGTTGCTTGAGCCCAAAGCAATGTTGCTCGAACCCAAAGCAAAATTGCTTCAGAGGGAGTACCGCTTCCCCATTGATACAGAAGGACTTCTCTGCGACAAAACAAACTATCTCAGTGACCGAGTAATGTTGCTTTCTGAAAAAGCAATATTGCATTGAAACAAAGCAATGTATCGCGGCGAAGGAGCAAAGTGTCTTCGCCGTAAAGCAGCCTTTCTAGGTGACGCTGATACGTGTTTCTGTCGCCAAAACACATGCGTCCGTCGCAAAGAAAAGCTTCAATGATGCGGAGACATGTTTCTTTGCGGGGGAGTCAGTCTTCGTTGAGGGAAAACAAAACGCATCCGACGTGCGCAAAAAATAAGTCCCCTCCTTGGACAAGGAGGGGTGGCTGCGCCCATTAAGAAAATGCCGCGAAGCCTCCTTAGCGGGCGCAGACGGGGTGGTTGGTTCAAGCCACCGATTATCGGAAGTTGAACGAACCACCCCGTTCTTGATGTTTGTCCAAGGAGGGGACTTCGCCTTTCCCTCCGGTTGTCCCAGACGCCTCTGCCCAGCGGACGACTTGTGGGTAATGATCAGTAGATTAGGAGGGGTACCGTTCGCTAGCGAACGGCGGGGTGGTCGATCCATGATGCGAAGCGACCTTATGATATTCGCGAAGCGCACCGATTGAATAAGGAGCGCTACGCGAGTATCTATAAGGTGGCTTCGCGCCAATCCGGACCACCCCGTCTGCGCCAATAACGAACGGGAGCATTTTCTTGGTGGCGCAGCCACCCCTCCTAACCCAGGAGGGGAATTCGGACACATTGACCAAGAGTTCGGAAAAATGTCCAAACTCGAGACCCCGGCTTGCGCCCGGGCTACGTGCTGTAGCCGCGGCTGCTTGGTCCGTGGGGTGATCGAAAAGCTAGCTTTGGCCTTTGCAAAGAGACAACGATGACGACCGTATCGCGGTAATTTCGCTGATGCGATCACGGTATCTAAGACCGGTGGCTCGATAACTGAGGTTCACTCGCACATGCCTGCTGGCCTCGTCCCCGATAGAGCGTGCATAATCCCGGTCGGATACGAGTTTCAGCATGTGATCGACCGCGTGGTCAATATCCGGCTCCGCCCATACCTGCCCATTGCCGAAGGGATAGGCTCCTTCCGGGACGCTGCGCAAATCATAACGAACGAGACATGAATTGAGTTCAGTCATGAAGTCCATGTTGGCTGAATATGCGGTCGCAATGACAGGCTTTCCCAGAAACATCGCTGTAATCATGCCCAAACCAAAACCCTCCGAACGATGCAGGGAAACAAAACAATCACAGCAGCGCAGCAGATTCTTAATTTCGTTGTCGCTTAATAGCTTGTCGATGATGATCAACCTGGTCTTCGAGCGAGCGACATAGTCCTGGAACCTCTGGTAATCCTGCACCTTCATGTCGCCGCCCTTTATCTTAATGACAAGGCAGAGATCGTCGTCAGGACGAAGACGGCACAATTTCTCGAACGCTTGCAGGATGGCGAAAGGATTTTTACGTTCGATATAAGAGGTGAAGTCGAAAAAGAAGAGAAACGTGAATGAGCTTTCCGGGATTCTAAAGTACCTTCGACCAAGGAAAGCGTTCAGATGGATTTGCCCTGTAAAGGGCATGTAAACCACGGGTTTTACCACAGCAGATGCGATGGATTCGTGCGTGAATTTAGAAGGCGCCCAGATCTCATCAAATCGGTTGAGTTGTTCTGCCCATTCTTTCGGATACTTGCTCAACTCCCACACCGGATAGATCACGTTGTAGGCATCCTTCGGAAGGTCTGTCCCAAGATGGCCCAACGCGGGCTCCACCTCATCACCGTTTAAGTGAAATATGTTGAGATCAGGGCTGAACTCTTGAACTAATTTGCTCTGCAGTTCGTTTTTAACATCCGGATCCATCTCCTGCGAACCATAAACATCCCGGATGCCGATATCCATTCCTATGGATCGAAAAGCTCGAAAAGAAATTCGGATATTTTCTCCGATGCCTATTGGAGCAAAAGGGTGCCCTACAAGAACAACCTTGCTTCTGGGAACAATATCGGCCGACACTGGACCTGCGATAATCACAGTAAGAACAATTAGGCTCTTAAGTTGATGCCTTCTCCCGTTTCAGTAGCCACGCATCCTGTGCATTGCGCGTTGCTTCCAGGAAGCCGTGCCCATAGCGTTTGTCCGGCTCCAAATGATTTCCCTCTCCCCATTCGTTCCATGCGTTAATGAAGACAATCCGTTCTTCACCGAAGTTTTGTTCGTGGGTCTGGTTCAGAACGGCTTCAAGCCATGCCTGATATGCGCCCGGCCGTGCATATTCGAACACCTGGGGGGTGTCTTGCGTTCGGGGAGTATTGTCCCAGGACGGCATCACACTTCGGAAACGCACATAGCTGGGCAGTTCGAGTTGAAGATACTTCAGGACAATTTCGCGGTAGTCATGAACGACGCCGTTGTAGCTAGAGTTCAAAATTGCGGGCGGCTTGATCGGGGCAGCCATTCCATGCGGCGGGAATTCCACAGAAGCGTCGAATCCAAACGGGGCAGGATCAACAGGTGCACCAGAGGTTTGCCGTTTATCCGGATGTAGTTGGAGTGCCGAAGGTAGCGGATCATGTCGCGGATGACCGCGCGATCGTCGTCATCCGAGTGTTGCTGTCCGATCAGCACTTCGTGCTCGAGACCATCCCACCGGCGTGTCCAGTTTTCATTTGCCCAGCCAATGCAGAAGGGAATGTCTGGTTTATTCGTTTTCAGCAATCTCTCGAGCGGCAAATCCAACAGCCGCTTGCCCGCGAACCAATAATAGAAATAACAAAAGCCGTAAATCCCATGTCGTTTGGCGAGTTCGGCCTGATGGTCCACAACTTCGTCGACACGAAGATCATAAAAGCCCAAATCCGCCGGTAGATGCGGCTCATAGTGACCGGCATAGTTCGGGCGTGCTTTCGCCACGTTAGTCCACTCGGTAAATCCTTTTCCCCACCAACGATCGTTTTCCGGGATTGGGTGAAACTGCGGTAAATAGAAGGCAATGAGCCGGATATCGTTGAGATTGTCTATTTCACGTTGCCATTTTTGACAAAGCTTTTGTTGATTGCGAACGACGGCACCGATCTTGAAATACGGGTCAACATTGTTAGAGGTAACACTCAGATGGTGGACAACGACGGATTTGGGATTGTACATAACGCGCAGCCCGCGCTGACGCAGACGGAAAGCGAGATCCCAATCTTCACAATAGGCAGGCGCAAGACTAACCTCAAACCCGCCGAGTTCTTTGAACGTTTGAGCTTCTACAAGCAAGCAGGCGCCGGAACAGTACATGACTTCGCGCGCGTAGTTGTATCTGGGGAGATCAGGATTATCGAAGCAACCGATCAGCGTCGAGGTGCCATCGCGATTGATTACCGCGCCGGCTTCCTGGAGGCGTCCGTCGGGGAACAATATCTTTGGTCCGACGGCGCCGGCTCTTTCGTGTTCTGCGAAAGTATCGACAAGAGGTTTGAGCCAGTTATCGGTGACTTGAGCGTCATTGTTCAAGAAGAGAAGATATTTCCCCTTTGCCCTCTCCGAGCCACGGTTACACGTGTGCACGAATCCAAGATTCTTTTCGTTCCTGAGATAGACAATATTCGATACGTACGACAACACTTCCTGCGTTCGATCCGTCGAAGCGTCATCAACCACGATGACTTCGTAGGGAACGCCGGACGAATTCATCATCACAGAGCTCAAGCACTCGAGCGTGAACTTCAGGTTGTTGAATGCCGGAATGATGATCGAAACCTGAACCTGGTCCGGCGCTGGAAAAACTAGAGATTGAGCGCTGGGCACGAATTCCGTTTCGGGAATCGACATCAATATGGGAGGGTTCAACTGGAGGCTCTCGATGTGAGAATCTTGAAGCGATGAAATTCGCTCGGATAGAGCGTCGTAATACTGATTTTGATCTTCGTCGCTCGGGGAATCCGATTCAGCAGAATGTGAATCCAAAGGTGGCGGGCTTTGAGTTTCGGAACCTGGTGGTTGATCTTGAACAGCCGTTCCCGGTGTTTCCGGAGTGACAGAGGAAGTATCCGAGACGGCGGGGATTAAGCCGGTCGAATCCGGAGACGCTGTCCTCGATCTGAGAATCGATCGAAACGTAAGCATCGACTGGAAAAATGCTCTGACAACGTACCTTCGAAACGTACCTTCAGGAAGGAACTTGTCCCGTAACTTGTAATAGAAGCAAACAGCCCTCCAGGCGTGGGACGTGTGGATGCCGTGTAGAATCGCAAGCTGTGTGGATAGTTGTTCGGCCAGCCTGGATATTTCCTGTTCCTTCGCGGCAAGATTGTTTTCTTTGTCGAATACCACCGATTGAAGCCAGGCGATGTCCTGGGCCGAACGAGCTTGCGCAGCTTCCTTTTGCCGGAGCTCCTCTTGCTTCAGCCTGACAAGCTGTTGTTGAGCCTGTGTCGCGGCTTGAAGTTTCTCCTTTTCAGCGGCCAAAGCCGACATTCTGGTCTTGAGATCGTCACGCTCCGCTGTGGCCTGATTGATGGCAGTATCCCTTTGTCCAACCAGCTCATTGGAAAGATCCACAAGGAAACTGACGTGTCCGCCGATGTCTTTTGCCGAGTTTGAAGCGACGGCGATGAAATAGAGCGGAACGCGCTTTTCCGCTTCTACGAACGTGAATTCCTCGGGAGTCCGTTCAATCACGAACTCACTCGGATAGGTACGCTTTTCCGGAAAAATTGGCCACAGGCTGGAATTGCAATAGATGCGTTGTCCGAGAAACTTTACCTGACGGAAGTAATTTTCGAGTAGCCCCTTGAACTCATCGAAATACAGTTCATGAACATGGAAGGGATTCTTGAAATGAGGCTCATCGGTGTAGAGCGTCTTGTTCGGTGTGGAGACGAGAAAAATTCCATCCGGGACCAGAAGTCTTTTGACCTCGCTTAAAAGCTTTTGATGGTCATCAACATGTTCCAGGGCTTCAAAACAGACGACCACGTCAAAGAGACGTTCCCCACGAACAGGCACTTCCGTGATTGTTCCGATTTGGAATTGCAGGTTAGGCCGGATGTATTTGTTTTGGGCGTGTTTAACTGCCTGCTCATCAACGTCGATTCCGAAAACATGCTTAGCCGTTCGGGCGAGCAAATTACTTCCGTATCCTTCACCGGAAGCAAGGTCTAATACGTTTTTGTTTCGGACAAACTGGGTTGCGAACGCGTAACGATGCAGATGCTCATAGCCGATCTCGGCGCCTTTGAGCCAGGGTAGGTATCTCTCGCCTGTCCACTCGAGCATGGTCAATCCGAAGTAATCTTAGCATTGGGGAGCCAATCCCAAGCCTGCTAATATGCCTCACATGTCGATCATTCGGGCGGAAAAGATCTCGAAATGTTTTCGGATGTATCGAAAGCCTTCGGATCACCTGAAGGAGCTGTTGACGCTCGGTAAGCGTCAATTCCATGAGCCGTTTTGGGCGCTCAGCGATGTTGACCTTGCAGTGGAACGAGGCTGTTGTCTGGGAATCATTGGCGAAAATGGTTCCGGGAAGAGCACGCTGTTGCGGATCATTGCCGGTGTGACCCGGCCGACGTCCGGCAATGTCGCGGTTCATGGCCGAATCTCGACGTTGCTTGAGCTTGGCGCCGGTTTCAATCCTCAGTTCACCGGGCGGGAAAACATCTATCTCAACGCTTCGATTCTCGGCTTCACCGATGCTCAAACACGCGAGCGAATTCCAGACATCGAACGATTTGCGGAGATCGGCAACTTTATAGACCGGCCCGTGAAGGTCTACTCGAGCGGCATGTTCGTCCGCCTGGCTTTTGCGGTGGCTATCCATATGGAGCCGGATATTCTCATCATCGATGAAGCATTGTCTGTCGGCGACGTGTTTTTTCAACAGCGCTGCATGCGAAGGATTCAACACCTCAAACGTGCCGGTGCGACGATTGTCTTTGTTTCTCACGACGTCGAAGCCGTACGCAATCTTGCCGAACGCACAATCTGGATGGAACACGGACGGGTGAATCTCGAAGGGAAAAGCGACGAGGTTGTTGCGAAGTATTTGTCGGCAATGGTCAATCGAGGCCGCAAAGAGCTCATGATGGAAGAGGCCCTGGGAAAGGCTCTCCCCATCTCGGCTGATCTGGAATTGCCGGATGAAGCACGGTCGCGAATTCCCAAGTTCATTGAGCAGGTAACGAACGTGGATCATCGACATGGAAATGGTAAGGCGCTGGTTCGTGGAATTGGCGTATTCAGCCAGGAAGGAAACCCGGCAACAGCCGTCATTCAGGGCAACCGCATTTGCGTTCGCGTGTCGGTTGAATTTTTGGATGAGTGCCTGAAGCCGAACGTCGGTTTCATTCTCAGGAATCGTCTCGGAGAAGATGTCACTGGTACCAATGCGACCTTTGAAGGCGCGCAATTGCCGCCGGCCCGTTCAGGCGATCGCATCAGTGTCGATTTTGTTCTGGACTTGCCGCTGCTGCAGCAGGGCTTCTATTACTTCTCGCCGGCAGTCGCCGATGGAATGCTCGATCAATACGATATTTGCGATTGGATCGACAATGCCTGCGCGATAGAAATCGTGCAGAAGACGAACACATATGGTTACATGCGCGTTCCGACGCGAGTCAGCGCTTTTTCCGTTGCGGGAGAACCTTCACGATTTGAGATCAAAGAGATTTCAACACATCGCGATGGGACGAAAAACGAGTCGGATTTGGCGAGCCGCCTGACCCCCTGAGCTGTTTCGGGATGCGAGATAAATCCTTTGCCGCTCTCAGCGCATTTTGCACGCGGCTCTCCTCAGCCGTTGTGCGCTCTCTGCGTGGCATTGTGCAGGCACGGCAGAACGGATGCAAAAATTTTGCCGCAAGAATTTCATCCGAGGTCATGTCCAGAAATTTTCCGATGCGTAATGAGGGATAATTCGGCATCGCACAACAGATATAGACGTCACCCACACAATCGATCGCGATCTGGTTGAACATGAGCTCGCACGCTTTCCCTTCGTCCTCCGGAGATGGCTTGCCGGCCGCTGCTTCAGCTTCGCGAAGATAACGTTCATTATTGTATTCACTGAGCCAGTTTGATTTCGGGTGGCCGACGCCATCAAGGGGTTCAAAGTGGAATCCCATGCTTGCAGCGTAGTCACGAATCCTGGGTTCTTGATGAGCATTGTAGTCAAACTTCAGCAGCCGTAGATCGACGCGTGTGGACAGTGCGCGGCGCGCAATGATGTCCCGGACAAGAGCCAGATTATTCATCACGTACTTGAGATTACCGCCAACATGGTTGATCTGGTATATCTCTTGATCAATCCCGGAGAGTGACACTGTCAACAGATCAAGGCCGGCAGCCAGTGTTTCTTCGAGGTTGTCGATGTGCGGGATCGATAGGGTCGATGATAATGAAACCCAAAACCGGGACTTTTTCGCGATCGCGACGTAATCCTCGATATTTCGGTTCAAGAAAGGCTCGGTCCAATTGAAAAGGGCTATCCTGGGGAAACCTTGTTCCCTCAACCGAGCGACCACCGCCGCGAATGTATCGAGGCTCATTTTGCGAGGGGAATTCTGCATGCCGCGCACGCCGCGGATGCAGGTCGGGCACTTCAGGTGACATGCATCAAGCGTATCAACCCACGCAATCTCCCGCCCGAGATCCGTCATGATCGATCCTCCTTAGAAAACGATTTCTCATTGACACCGTAGGCGGCCAATCCGACACTGCCCCCGATGGCCTATCATTAATACTCCGATACGGCAGGGGAAAGTGCAAGCGATACTCCGTTAGGTACTGGCTCAGTCTGAGCCTTTAGGGACAGACCCCAGAGCCACGAGATGTTCACGGGGCCGCAGAATTTAAGGTCAGTCGGATCTCATCCAGAGCTAAAGGTGATTAAGAAGCGAATTTCTTGTGAATGGCAGCCATGACTTTAGATAAATCATATCTGGTTCCTCCACCAAGTATATTGATGGAATATGGTGTTACGGCGGATCAGTTCATAGAGCATGGATATGGCTTTGTTTACGAAGTGCTCGTCAAGCGAGGACGACTCCTCCCCAATGAGCGCGTGCTGGACCTTGGTTGCGGGCCGGGCTACCATGCCCGTCCTCTTACTGAACACTTATCCAATGAAGGGAGCTTCGAGGGGCTCGACGTCGGGTTGCCGGTGATCGATTTTTGCAAACACGCGTATGTAGCTCATGATAATTTCAAATTCATACATGCCGATATATACAACGAACACTACAACCCACGCGGAAGATTTAAGCAGCGGGAATACAGGTTGCCGTATAGCGATGCGGAGTTCGATATAGTTTACTCCGTGTCTTTGTTCACACACCTGTTGCCAGAAGATACGTTGAGCTACCTTAGAGAAATTAGGCGTGTTCTCAAGTCAACTGGCCGGTTCATTTCTACTTTCTTTCTGCTCACTGCAGAATCGCAGGCCAATATTGTGAACAAAGAGAAAAATGCTGTATTCAGGTTTCCGCACGATTTTGGCACCTGTCGCGTGTTAAGCCCGAAAGACCCAGCCGCAGGCGTCGCATATGACGAGGCGTGGATTAGACACGCATTGGCCGAGGTTGCGTTGCGCCTGTGTGAAGTGACATACGGCACCTGGTCGGGTGAACGCGATATGCTGCAGTCCCTGCAAGATATCGTGTTAGCCGTTCCGAAATAGCTTGATCACTGACCTGTATTCCTACGGATGGTTGAACGCAGTCCTAGCTCTGTTCTAGCTCTGATTTCTCACCGGATTGTGACTATCCCCAGCCAAGTCCCTCTCCCAGAGGGAGACTGGAGTTTGGACATTTTAAGCAGAGCTTTTTTCAATAGACTTGAACTTACATCTCGAATTTCGCGTTTCGCCCCCGACCAGCTGACGCAGGCAACAGGTAGTCAAAACTCCCCTCCTTGGCAAAGGAGGGGTGGACGCGCCATCAAGTAAATGGTCCCGTTCCTTTGGAGGCGCGGCGCGAAGCGTGAGCCCGGTAGGGCGAAACATCAAGAACGGGGTGGTTCGTTCAACTTCCAATAATTGGTGGCTTGAACGAACCACCCCGTCTGCGCCCGCTAAGGAGGCTTCGCCGCTTTTTCTTAATGGGCGCAGCCACCCCTCCTTTGCCAAGGAGGGGAGTTTTTCCAAAAACCCGCGCAAATGTCCAAACTCCAGTCTCTCCCAGAGGAGGGTAGCGTTGCGCGAAAATCTCCCACGGCGCACGCGCGCGCCTCGGTTGACCGAAAACGTCGCTTCGCTGATTTGACCAGATTTTTCAGTTCGATGATAATACGGCGAGTCTGTCGCGCAAGCCGTCCGCCTGGGCAAGTGAGGTTGCGAAGCGCTTGATGCCAGAAAACAAGTAAGAAATCCAGCTTTCTTGAACTAACCCGCAATAGGAGAAAAGAATGGAAGAACAAATTGCGAATCTGGGTCGTAGAGAATCTACGTCTATTGGTTGCGGAGATCGGATGAGGACAAGGCGGCGGTTTCGAGCGGTTCTGCTCAAGTGGTGTCTTGGCATGTTCATGGCCATACTGCTCGGGCTAGCGGCCATTCTTATCACCCCAGCCGGTCCGACCCTCGCATCGATCACATCCGCATCGCCGACGCCATCGGCGCAAATCCCCTCCACCAGAAACACGCTCTTTGGCAATGGCGGGGTTCGCGTCACACGGAACTTCCAAGGGACGCGGGGCACCAACGCGACGCAGGGCACGAAAGGCGGGAACGCCGCAGGCGGGACGCGCGGGCGCGCCGCGGCGCCGTGCGTCGACAAAACGAAGCGCTACGTCGACTGTGGGAACGGCACGGTGACCGATACCGAGACGGGACTGGTCTGGCTGAAGCAGTCCAACTGCTTGTCCTCCGCGAATTGGGAGGCTGCAAAAAAGGCCGTCGTGGGGCTGAAAAACGGCGACTGCATGTTGACGGACGGGTCCTCACCGGGCGACTGGCGGCTCCCGACGCAGAAGGAGTGGGAGACGACGATGGAGAAGGCGCTCGCGCTGGGCTGCAGCGGGCCGACCCTGACGAACGACGCGGGGACTGGGTGTATGAGTGCCGGGCCGTCGTCGTTTACCGGTGTGGAAGCGGACTACTATTGGTCGAGTACCACTCTGGAGGGCCAAGATCGCGCCTATTTCGGAGACATCGACCATGGCCACCTGCTGAACGCCGCCCTGACTACCAGTTTGCGGGTGTGGCCGGTGCGAGGCGGCCAACGCTAGACGCTTCGGAATGTAGACCTTGGCGTCTGGGACAACCGGCGGAAAGGCGAACTCCCCTCTCAAGGAACTGCGCCGATAAGTCCTTTGCTTTCGAGGGCGCAGTTTCTTGTGTGTTTTGGCGCTGGCCAGCAGGACAGCTCTGGATACTCCTTGGCAAAGGAGGGGTGGCTGCGCCATCAAGTAAATGGTCCCGTTCCTTTGGAGGCGCGGCGCGAAGCGTGAGCCCGGTAGGGCGAAACATCAAGAACGGGGTGGTTCGTTCAACTTCCGAAAATCGGTGGCTTGAACCAACCACCCCGTCTGCGCCCGCTAAGGAGGCTTCGCGGCATTTTCTTAGTGGGCGCAGCCACCCCTCCTTGTCCAAGGAGGGGACTTCGGCTTTCTCTTCAGTTGTTTTCAATGCCCCCGT
>WNGK01021324.1_pt1 | contig 12139 bp, 11 predicted proteins | sample 5400601 | NCBI WGS metagenome assembly WNGK01 (sample SAMN13153376, study PRJNA577476) | soil metagenome | isolation source: 60 cm soil or saprolite under Garry oak tree replicate 1 | place: USA:California | collected 2016-06-15
AAAACTTTCCTGCGTTACCACGCCAATCGCCTCACGAAGCGCGCGCAGCCCGTACTCACGAATGGGTTTACCATCGATGTAAATCTGGCCGCTGGAAAATTCGTAGAAACGCACTAGCAGATTTACCAGCGTCGATTTGCCGGCGCCTGTCGCGCCGACCAGTGCGACGGTCCAGCCGGGCGGCGCATGGAAAGAAATGTGCCTGAGCGCGGGCAAACCGTCGACGTAGCTGAAGCTCACATCTTCGTAGCGAATATCGCCCGCGATTCGCGCGCGGCCAGGATCAGCCAGCCTAGCTACAAACCCCGGCTCAGCTGATTCATCGAGAATCTCGAATACGCGTTCGCCCGCGGCGCGTCCGGCTTGCGCCAGTTGATTGAGCTGGTGCAACCGGCTGATCGGATCGTACAGAAATGCTGTGAGCATAAGGAACGCGACTAGATCGCCGATCTGCATTGCGCCGATTAGCACAGCGTGACTGCCGAAGCCGAGCACGAACACCGCGCCGAATGCCTCAAGCATCGACATCGACGGGCTGTAGATTGCCCAAACCCGCATCACGACAAGCGTGGCATGCCGCAATTGATCGCTTACCCGATTAAAACGCGCGTGTTCTTCTTTTTCGCGCACGAAGCTTTTGATCTGACGGACCCCGGAAAGATTGTCGTGCAGAAGCGCGTTCATGGCCGATGCCGCCCGGCGCTGCAAACGATAGCGGCGATGAGCTGTCAACGTGTAAGTAAGAGCGCCGGCGATCAGCAACGGAAATGGCGCCAATGCGAGCAGGGCGAGTTTTGCATTCAAATAAAACATCACTGCCATTACGATTACGACCTGCAAAACCGCGACCACGCCTTGCTCGATTCCATCAATCAGCACGCGCTCGACAGAGTTCACATCTTCAATCACGCGTGTCATCAGATCGCCGGTGGCGCGGTTGTCGAACCAGCGAAGGGGCAGCAATTGAATGTGCGAGTATAAATCGCTGCGTAGATCGAAGATGACTTTTTGCTCGAACGTATTGTTCAGCACGATCCGCAACGCATTGAATGCGCGTACGACGTCGTTGATGATCCATTTCGTCACCGTCGGGAAAATGATCACCGTCAGCGTGCTGAGAATCGCGCACGTCAGCGTTCCCGCAGCCATCCACGGATACCGCTTTAGATAAGCAAAAACCCGCCAGACCGTTTTCATTGAGCGATCAAAATCGACGCGCAGGTCATCGCGTCAAGGTAGGGCGATTAACCTCAATAGCCGCTGCTAGGTTCGGTGAAGCGCCCCTAACGTGCGAAACGAGTGTCGCTCTGCTTCCTGGCGCGCTAACCTTGGTCGATGCCCAACGAGCCAAACCCTTTCTCCGACCGGATTCACATCGAACAGCTCGAGATTTCCACTCGCGTCGGGGTTCTAGAAGAAGAGCGCGCCGTCCCGCAGCGACTAACGGTCAGTATCTCCCTTTGGCCATGTCGCGAAACGCGCGACTTGGGAGACAAGATCGACAACACAGTCAATTATTCGGCCGTTGCCGAAGAAACAAAGAATTTCGTGCGCGATCAGTCTTTCAATCTGATTGAGACATTGGCCGATCGACTCGCAATGCATTTACTGAAAACCTTTCCTACGCAGAAAGTCGCGGTCGAGCTGCGAAAATTTCCCCTAAAGGATGCGAAATACGTATCTGTGACAGTCACGCGCGCCATATCGGTCAGTTGACGCTGAAACCCTTCGTGAGCTGATGATGCGAAAAGGAAGATTCAACAAGCCCGCTGCGCAATTAGCGCAGCGCTACAGCGAATCCGTTTCATTCGATTGGCGATTGTATCGATACGATATTGCGGGATCGATCGCGCACGCCGCAGCGCTTGCCCAAGCAGGAATCATATCCGCCGATGAGCGGCGAAAGATCGAGAAGGAATTGCGCGCGATCGAAAAGGAGATCGAATCCCGGAAATTCGAGTGGGACCAATCACTCGAAGATGTGCACATGAATGTCGAAGCTGCGCTCGTGAGACGAATCGGCGCCGCTGGCGCGAAGTTGCACACCGCGCGCAGCCGGAACGATCAGATTGCGCTCGATGTTCGGCTATATGTGAAAGAGGAGAGCCGCGAGGTGGACGCCCATCTGCGCCGACTGCAAATCGCGCTGCTCAATCTTGCCGAGCAACATCTTGATGTTGTGATGCCCGGTTACACACATCTGCAGCGTGCCCAGCCGATCACTTTCTCGCATTACTTGCTCGGTCAAATCGAAGCTTTTGAACGCGATAGAGAGCGCCTTCGTGATTGCCTGGTCCGAACCGATGTTCTTCCACTTGGCTCCGGCGCCCTGGCTGGTTCCACCATCGCTCTCGATCGGAACCGCATCGCACGCGAATTCGGTTTTTCGCGCGTGAGCCAGAACAGTCTCGACGCGGTTGGGGATCGGGATTTTGTGTGCGAATTCCTTTTTTGTCTCGCGCTGATCGGTTTACATCTGTCTCGTTTGAGTGAGGACTTGATCATTTGGAGCACGACCGAATTCGGTTTTCTGGAATTTAGCGACGCATTTTCTACCGGCTCCAGCCTGATGCCGCAGAAAAGAAATCCGGATATGGCGGAGCTGACGCGCGGCAAGACAGGCCGACTTTACGGAAATCTGATGTCAATCTTAACGACATTGAAAGCGCTTCCCTCATCTTACAATCGCGACTTGCAAGAAGATAAGGAAGCACTCTTCGATTCCGTCGATACGATTAAGACCGCGCTGGAAGTTTTCACGGCGATGCTGTCCGAATTGAAAATCAACCGTGACCGCATGGAAGCTGCAGCGAGTGATCCGAACCTTTTGGCGACCGATCTGGCGGAGTATTTGGTCAAGAAAGGGATGCCTTTTCGCGAGGCTCACGAAGTCGCTGGCAGGCTCGTTGCCGACTGCGCGACCAAGGGAATGGCACTGAATCAGATTCCGCTTGCGGAGCTAAGAAAGCATTCACCGCTATTCGATCTCGATGTTGTCCGCCTCAGGCGGATTTTCGACATGCGCCGTTCACTGTTAGAACGCCGAGCGATTGGCGCTCCGTCACCGGAAAATATCGCGGCGCAGATTAAGCGCTGGCACAGTAGATTGATGTAGAGGCGGCTGTGTCAGCCGCAATCTCAAATGTTTGCGGGCGACACGCCCGCCACTACACTTGCGCCGTGAAACAGAGCGACTGGGAAATCGTTTCGAGCAAGCGGCAATTTGCTAACGCACATGTCGAAGTCGTGACCGATCAGGTGCGAACACCGTCGCATTCGCGACCACGGGCGTGGACGGTGGTGCATCGTAAAGCAGCCGTCATTATCGCGCCGATGACTCACGATGGAAAGATCGTCCTGATTCGCCAGGAACGCATCCCAATCCGCGCCGCGATTTGGGAAATGCCTTCGGGCCAGATCGACAACGGTCTAATCGGAGGCGTCGACCCCGCCCACCGCACTTCGAAAGAGATCGAAGAAGTCGCGTTGCGCGAGCTTCGCGAAGAGGCCGGCTACGAGCTGACCCAAGACGGCGAGCTCATCGCGCTGGGATATTATTTCTCGTCGCCCGGGTTCACGGATGAGCACGGTTACCTTCTGCTGGCGCGTCCGGTTGCCCCGTGCCCGGTGTATGTGCGCGACGAATCGGAATCGATTCTGGATTGCCGCGCATTCAGCGTTCCGGAAATTCGCCGCATGATTGCCGAGAACGAAATCCGCGACGCCAATACTCTTGGCATATGGGCGCGGCTCACGGCGCGGGGTTTTCTCTCGGTTAACCGGCGCTGAGCGATTGTCGATCCAATGGCGCTGCAGGACATTTTCAAATTTCGCGAGCTGCCTGAGAACGAAACCTCCAAGCCGTTTCTCGATCATCTGGAAGACTTGCGATGGACCATCGTGAAGATGGCGATCACGCTCGTTGTCGCGATGATCATTTGCTTCGCGTTCCGGTCACTACTCGTGCGTATCATGCAGGCGCCATTGCGCGATGTCGGTTCGCAGGTCGGTGCGCTCAAGGCGCTTGGCATCACGGATTCAATCGTGATTTCCTTTCATCTAGCGTTTTATGCCGGCATGGTTATCTCCTTTCCGCTCCTTCTCTATTTCCTCGCAGAATTTGTTCTGCCCGCGCTCACTGCAGTGGAGAAGCGCTTTTTGCTCCCCGCGATTTTCGTCAGCTTCGCGTTGTTCCTTCTTGGCGTCTTCGTTTGCTACTTCTGGTTGCTACCTAAAACCATTCTCTTTTTCTTTCGCGACACCGAATCGCTCGGCTGGGCCCCCACCTGGACAGTGCAGCAGTATTATTCTTTTGCGACGCGATTCACGATCGGTTTTGGTCTTGCTTTCGAATTACCGGTCGTGGTTTTAGCCCTCGTGCGTTTCGGATTGATCACTTACAGGTTCATGGCGCGCACCCGGCCCTACGCCATAGTGCTTATCTTTATCCTGGCGACGATCATCACGCCGACGCCGGACATCTTGACGTTGGTTGCAATGGGACTTCCCATGTGTCTCCTCTACGAAAGTTGCATCTGGATTGCGTGGTTCATGGAACACCGCAGTTCTAAATCGATTGCTGCCTGATCGCTTGGACCATTCCGTTTACGAATTTATCTTCCGTGCGTTCGCTTTTATTCTTGGCGCCGCGGTCGGCTCGTTTCTAAACGTCTGCATTTATCGTTTGCCTGTCGATCTTTCGATTAACAGGCCGCGCCGCTCTTTTTGCCCGTCTTGCAAGAAACCGATTCCCTGGCATCAAAACCTGCCGCTGATCAGCTGGATCATGCTCCGTGGTCGTTGCGCAAACTGCGGGAGCAAAATCCCCTTCCGCTATTTTGCCGTGGAATTGCTAACGGCGCTTCTTTTCCTCGCGATCTGGCAAAGCTTCGCGTGGCAGCTTGCGATTGCGTATTGGATTTTTGTTTCGTTCCTGATCGTCGGAACATTTATCGATTTCGAGCATTTTATCATTCCTGACCGGGTGACCATCGGTGGGATCATCGCGGGAGTCATTGTTAGCCTGATCGTGCCGGATTTGATGGACACGGATTCGCGGCTGGCTGCTGGCGTTCGCTCCATGCTCGCGGCTGGCTTGGGCTACGCGATTCTTTTGATTGTTCTGGAAGCGGGCAAAATCGCTTTTGGAAGAAAGAAAATTCGGTTCGATGCTCCGACGCCGTTCACCTGGACAAAACGTGAAGACGACGCCGATTTCATCGTTGGGAGCGAACAGAGCCTGTGGAGCGATCATTTCGCGCGCGAGAAAGATCGACTGTTGCTCGAGTGCGACGAGGCGAAGATCGACAATCACACTTATGCCGGGGTGACTTTGGATTTTCATTACGACCGGGTCGCCGTGGAAGGTAAGGTGCTGGCGCTCGATCACGTGACGCAGATTTCGGGCGTGGCCCGCGAGTTGGTAATCCCGCGCGAGGCGATGGGCCGCGGCGATTTGAAATTTCTTGCGGCGATTGGGGCGTTTCTCGGATGGCGTGCTGTGCTGTTCAGTCTTTTTGCCGGATCGCTTCTTGGTTCGATTATTGGCTTGATCACGCTCGTTGTGGGGAAGCGTGTTTGGTCAACAAAGCTGCCGTTTGGACCTTATTTGGCGTTTGGCGCGGTAAGTTGGATGTTTTTCGGGGATACTTTTCTGCGTTGGTATGGCGGATTGCTCAATCCGTAGAACCGACACTCAGAAGGCATAAGGCGACCTAAGAAACGGCGTGACCAAGTAGCCAGCAAATTTTAATCTTACTCGGATTCCTATTCGTATTCTTAATCCTTTCCTCTTCAAATGCACACGTCCCTCGACCAAGAAAAGCTCGGAGTCCATCAAGCCTCCCTTGAGTTCATCACGTGGACGATCCCTATGTTGGCCAGAAGATTCGCCAGCGCGGCCGAAGTCCAAACAGGCAAAGCGATGCTCGTGAAAATCGTGTCAATGCTGTTCGGACTAATCCGCGCAAACTCTGACGTGCGGGTTTTCGAAGAGCCCGAGAGCTATCCGGCCGAGAAAGGGCAGAAAGAGGAAGTTAAGAGCAGGGAGTAAGAATAGGAGTAGGAATAGGAAATAAGATCCAATCACGTGCTGATATTGGGATTCGCCTTATACTTCGCAGGTTTCCGTCTGCGCCGTCGCCGAAGTCTGGCTCGTCGGGACTTCCGATCGCGTACGCAACATTAATCCCAAATTGATCAGTTCACATTTCCACCAGCGCCGGAGTCCATGCCAAATTTGCATGCGGATCCGTGCGTCCGGAACAAATCCATCGTAAAGGTCGTGCCAGCCGCTGTTTCTTCTGGCGTAGTATCCGGTCGCCCATCGCCGCTTCGCCAGCGCCACAAGGCGGCGATTGTAAAACTTCATCGCGCCCGCGGCGAATCTGCCGCCGATGCCGCCGAACGGCAGGTTAAGAAATGCAGACTCCGGATCGCGATACGTTGCCCTGACCAGACCCAAATAATAGCTGCTCACATCAAGAAGGAGCGCAGCCGACATTAGTTCGGCGTCGCCCATGTAATAATACTTGTCCTTGTACAAACTTTCGAACCAGTAACGGTAGGTGATGGGGTATTGCTGGTTGTAGTAATGAAGCCGATCCGCCACGTCCTCGCCCGCTAAACTACCCGCCAGTAAATCCGCGACGTAGTAAGACGTATAAGAACAAAAATCGAGACCAGGACTGTAAAGCGGATCAATAAAGCCGGCTGCGTCGCCCACTGCGGCCCAACCATCACCGCAAACTTTTTCACTGTGATATGGCAACATTGACAATGCATGAACGTCGCCCTCGATCACGTGTGCTGTCCCAAAAATCTCACGACCAATTGGATTGCGGAGAATGTGCATGTGCAACCGTTGGCCGAGGCTGGGTCCTTCCGGAAATTTGAAAATACGCTTGTCGTACACAATTCCTGCGCTGACGTCACCTCCATGCAAGGGAATGATCCAGACCCACCAGCCGCGACCAAACAGATGATTGGTGGCCCATTCACGACTGGTGCGACAACGATTGGCATAGTCGGGGAAACGTTCTCGCCATTCGTAGCTGTCCCACTCCTTTACGCCGGTGAATCGCGCCCAGACTGCATTGATGGGATGGTCGTTGTTAGGTCGAAGATGCCCGAGCTTACGCGCGAGCATCGCTGCGCGCCCAGTGGCATCGACAATCCAACGGCAAGTAGCGCTAAGGTCGCTACGATCGACAACGGCATTCACTCGTTGCCCTTTCCCGTTGTTGAGCTCGCAGTCTACGACCTTGGACGGCCGCCAGAGATGGCAGCCCGTTTGCACCGCGAGTTCGAGCATGTGCGAATCGAGTTTTGCCCGATCAACTTGAAACCCCGACAATCGGCTTTGATAACGTGAGCCGACCTCAACGCAATCGTCGAACGGTTGATCCGGCCAATTGGAAAACCACAGACGCAAGCCCTGTTTTGCCAGGTGATGATGACCGAGATAATGGGTGAGGCCCAAAATCCGCGTCATGTAACAACTGCTCACTTCGGTAGTTGATTCACCGACCTTGCGATCGAACTCAGCCGCCTTTTCGATGATGAGGACGCGCGTTTGGGGCCGTTTCCGTTTGAGCACCAGCGCGGTTGCCGCGCCGGAAAATGCTCCGCCGATGATTACGACGTCGTATTCAAGATTCACGCAATCAATAAAATGAACGCTAGAGCTCGTAAACGCAATCAGTTCCGGCAGGCGACGCTGTGCCACGGCGTCGAATTTTTTCTGGCACATTTCGTCGGCTCGACGGAGTTTCGCCCCACCAAAATATGATATTTACAAACGCGCGTTTGATTTTCCCAAATCGGATTCGGGATGGTTTAGAACTCATTGCCGAAGCAGGAAAAATCACCGCAGTTCGCGAGCAAACAGGTGCCCGGGGGAAAGACGTTGTCGATCTTGGCGGAAATTATCTGGCGCCCGGATTTGTCGACCTACACATTCACGGCGGAGTTGGCCGCGACACAATGGAGGCCTCAGCGGAGGCACTCCGTGCCATCTGCCACTTTCATGCGAGTGGGGGAACCACTTCGCTTTTGCTTACCACGGCGACGGCGCCAATAGAGAAGATTGTCGGTGTCCTAAGCACGGTCCGGGACTGCGTTGATCGGCGCGGTCGGCGGTCGCGCAATACCATTGGACAAATCGCGGGCGTTCATTTGGAAGGCCCATTTATTTCAAAAGCAAAATGCGGAGCGCAACGCGCGGAATTTATTGAGGATCCGTCACCGGCCACGGTGCGGCGGTTACTTGAGCACGCGGACGTAATCAAACGCGTAACGATTGCGCCGGAGTTGCCGGGCGCGCCCGAAGCGATCGGAATTTTCCACGAGCACGGAATCAGCGTGAGCGGCGGTCATAGCGATGCATGGGATGAGGACGCGAGGACCGGATTCAAGCGCGGTATGCGCAGCGCGACACACACATTTAATTGCATGTCGAGTGCGCGCCGCCGCGGAGTCTATCGCGTCGGCGGTTTGCTCGAGTTCGCGTTAAGTGAGCCGCAGATCAGTTGCGAACTGATTTCGGACGGTCATCACGTTTCGGCGACGTTGATGAAAATGTTGTACCGTGCGAAAGGCCCGGGCGGCATTTGTCTTGTAACCGACGCAACTGCTGGTGCCGGGTTGCCTAATGGATCTCGATTTTCGCTCTTCGGTAAGGATTGTATCGTGGAACGTGGCGTTTGCTTGCTCGCCGACCGCTTAGCGCTGGCTGGGAGTGCGTCGCGCATGATCGATCTTATCCGAACGCTCGTGAATGAGGTCGAGGTTGCCCTGCACGAAGCAATCGCCATGGCGACAAGGAATCCAGCACGCGCGATCGGTTTGAAAACCAAAGGCCGCCTAGCCGTGGGCGCAGACGCAGATTTTGCGATTCTCTCGCCGGAGTTGGAAGTATTGCGAACGTTCGCCGGCACTAAGGAAATTTTCGCGTTAGATCGACAATAAAAATTCGGCGATTTCGAGCGACGCTCGCGGTCTGCTCAAACGGCTGATGTTCGCCGCCCATTCGCGCCATTGCTTTGCGCCGTCGGCAAATGCTCGCTGAACTTGCGCGACTACCTCCTTTGGCGACGGCGCGATCACGCCCGAGTTCGTCTCAACGATCAGGCGAGCATTGCCTTCCTCCTGACCGGAGACAACGTGGTTAATAATCATCGGGCAACCGGCTGCGATCGCTTCCTGCACAGTTGCCCCTCCAGCTTTTCCGATGAGCAAATGGCTGGCGCGCAGCATGTGCGGAAGCTCTTCCGTCCAACCGATGATGTCGATCTTGCGATGACCTGCCGCCTCTTTGATCGCTGAACGAAGTGCGTCGGCGCGGCCAACCGTGACGGTCAAATGAATATCCAATTCGACAAGTCGTCGCACGAGGTCGGATGCTTTTATCGTCGGTGGGTTCACCACATAAAGGACTCGTCGATGATTGCTTGGAGGCGATAGTCGATCCTGCATTAAGTCGGCAAATTTCGGGCTCACGGGAAATCCAAAGATCTTAATTTTCGCTGGCGCGATTCCACCGGCACGCAACACTGCGGCGCTCTGCTCATTTGGCACAAGGAAGTAATCCGCCGCGCAGCGATACCAGATGGAATTCACGGTGATAGAATCGGTGATAACCACCACGTTTTTGCAGTCCGGCGATGGCCCTGAAATTTGGTGAAGAAGGTAGGGAAAAGGTGGAAATGTCGAAACAATCACGTCCGGTCGAAATCGATCGAGCAGAGTGGCGAAATGCTCTTTAAGTCGGGAAAATCGGCGGAAACTTTTATCGAAGTCTTTTTTGCGCTCAAGCCATCGATAAACATATCCCCATGACTGCGGCCAGCGATTGATGAGCGCGAGGTAAGCTTTTCGCACGAATTCATTGAGGGATTCGTACGTCTCCCCAAATAGATCGCGCAACTCGACCTCGGCTGTGGGCGCGACCCGGGCCAACCCATCGCGAACTCCTCGAGCGGCGCTGTTGTGACCCTCCCCGAAGCTGGCGGAGAGAATCAGTATTCGTTTTTTCACAATTCGTTAGGCAAAAGCAGGAGGAAGAGAAGCGAACGAACTTTAATGGATATTTGTGGCTGGCAAAGTAAACTCTGGGCGCAGATGAAGTATCTCGGATTCATCTGGCGCGTTTCGCGCCGCCTGGTTTGGGAAACCGCGACTGATGCCACGACCGGGCTGGCTGCCCAGATGGCGTATCTGCTCCTTTTTGCGCTCGCGCCCGGACTGCTTTTCCTCTGGCATCTTCTCGGCCTTTTCGGCACCGACCCGGCGAAACTGCATGGAATGTTCGTTCTCTTGAAAAGTTTCATGCCACCTGATCCGAAAGTGCAGGACATTCTCGATACCGCGATGGCGAGCGTGGTGGTGACAGGCTCGAGCGGGATGCTCGCGAACGCCGGCATCATTCTCGGGATTTATTTCGGCACCGTCTTCATTGCGACAATCTCCCGAGCCCTGAGCCATACGCATGGCGTGCGCGAAGATCGACATTGGTGGCCGAAATACATCATCTCGTTTTTCATGCTCTTCTGGTTTGGCATCATCATCCTGTTTTGCTTTAACGCGATAGTGTTCGGCGAAAGACTCGCGGGCATTGCGGAAGTCAATTTTCAGCTCACCATCTCGCTGCAAGCGTGGATCGCAGCGCTCAATCTGCCATTCATTGCGCTGGCGTTGATCGGTCTCGCGCTTGCTGTTTATCTCCTGACACCGGAAAATTATCTCACAATCCGCCAGGCATTGCCCGGCGCGATCTTCTTTTCCATCGGTTGGATTATCGCGACGAAGCTCTTTCAGATTTATGTGGCCAGGTATGATCGGTACAACCCGACTTATCTCGCGCTGGCGTCCATCATCGTCCTGTTAACCTGGATGTATCTGACTTGTTTGCTCCTGCTTCTCGGCGGCAAGTTGAACGCGATTCTTCGTCGCGAACGCGAAAGGATGCGCCAAGCGGCGCCGCGCGCGTCTGCTCCTTCCGCGCATGCAGCCTGACTTCGGACGGCGACGATTTCGCCAGATCTAAGAGGTTAAAAAGTTGCGATGGTTACAATGTTGAAAGGGTTCACCCTTTGTAACTGTTGTAACTTTTTTAACAAATCACGGTGGAAGCTTCGGGGTTGATCGCATCGCGCGCTCTGTTACGCTCCGTCGCAGTGGTCTGCTTTCGCCTTTGGCTCGCAACTGCAGTCGCGCTCGGTGCGATCGCAGGCAGTCTTCTTCGAGCTCAAGTCAGCAACGACGAAAAGAGCCAGTACGCAACTGTCTCATCTCCGACTCCAGAGAAATCGCCGAGCCCGATTGCGAAAGCCAAAGCGGTAGCAAACAAATCGAAGAAGAAGCGGGGTAATTTCGCAACGCCAGCGAAATCGCCCAGTTCGATTCCAAAAGCGAAGCTGGCAACAGAAAAACCAAAAAACAAAACCGGAGCTTCTGCGACAACAGAAGAATCACCCAGTCCGATCTCAAAAGCTAAAGCGGCAGCAGGAAAGCCGACAAGCGAAACGGGAGCAGAGTCAGAGCCGGAGAAATCACCGCATCCTCGTAAATCGAAGTTGGCCAAAGAATCTGGCCAAGAAGAGGAGGCAATTCCGAAGCCAAAGCCAAGCGAAACGCCTGAGCCAATTACCACTTCGCGAAAATCGAAAAAATCTCCAAGCCCGACGCCAAAATCAAAAGCTGCCAAGAAAAAATCGCAAAAGAAAGAAGCGTCGCCGGAACGAAAAAAGGCGGCGAAAGCGAAAGGGACAGCGAAGAAAAAAGAGACGCCCAAGCCGGAAAAAACTCCGACGCCTTCGGAAAAATCTGCCACACTGTCTGGAAGCGCGACTCCACCGCCGCCACATGCGATTGCAGTGCCAACGCCAGTGGCATCGCCACAGTCAAAAATGCCACGTGCTGGCCCTGCGGAAGAGCGAGCCCAAGTTGTAATCGAGAAATCGGGCCTGCAGGAAGACGAAGGCCTCGAACCGCCTCCGTCGCCGCCGCCGCGCAGAGGTTTTTGGCCGTGGTCCCGGAGCCGCGAAAGCAGTTACCGCTATCTCACAAGATCGGTGATCGAGGCGATCCGCCGCGCGCCAGTCAAACGTCGTCGTTGGCAATTCATTGTTGTGCACAATAG
>WNGK01042453.1_pt1 | contig 12139 bp, 11 predicted proteins | sample 5400601 | NCBI WGS metagenome assembly WNGK01 (sample SAMN13153376, study PRJNA577476) | soil metagenome | isolation source: 60 cm soil or saprolite under Garry oak tree replicate 1 | place: USA:California | collected 2016-06-15
CACTACGATGTCCAGCAACTGGCCGCTCTTACAATTACAAAGAAGTTGCCGCAAAGCATCTGAATACTAGTGCTCTGTCCGTCATCATTTGATGGGTGGGGAGCGAGCCTGGATGGAAGTCCCCCGGACTTCCTTGCCCACAAGGGGTGCCACTACATTTCACCCATCAAAACAAGATGGACAAAGCACTAGAGAGGTAGAGGAGCAATAATGAGTGCAGGGCCACAACGCCTTGGCAAATATGAATTGCAAAAACGCCTGGAACGGGGAGGTATGGGCCAGGTCTGGAAGGCTTACGATACCCAGCTGCGACGCTATGTTGCGATAAAGGTACTGCATGCTGATCTGCAAGCCAACCCGGATTTCGTATCACGCTTCACTCGCGAGGCCCAGTTTGTTGCATCCCTTCATCATCCCAACATCGTACAGATTCACGACTTCCAATTCACTGGCACAGGAGAAGCAGGCACTACTGCTTACATGGTGATGGATTATGTCGAGGGTGGGACCCTGGCCGATTACATTCATGCTACATCGCGCAAGGGCCTATTTCCCTCTGCTGCCGACATAGTATATCTCTTTACCGCTATCAGTCTTGCCCTTGACTATGCTCATCAGCGGGGCATGATCCACCGGGACATCAAGCCAGCGAACATTCTGCTCGATAAGCGCAATCCCATAGGTAGGCCGGAGCCTATCCTGACTGATTTTGGTATTGCTAGATTGCAAGGTGCAGCCGGTGGCACCCTCACGTCCACGCTGCTTGGTACTCCACGCTACATCTCACCGGAGCAGGCGCAGGGGCTTCCAGGTGACGAGCGCACTGACCTGTACTCGCTTGGCATTATTCTCTATGAAATGGTGACGGGCATGACACCTTTTCAAGGTGATAACCCAATCGCCATTATGATGCAGCACATTCAGCAAATGCCGACTTCTCCAATCCTCCTCAACTCAAACATCTCGCCTGCCTTATCGGCGGTTGTGCTACAGAGCATCGCCAAGGACCCGGCGGATCGTTTCTCGACTGCTTCTGCCATGACCGTTGCGCTAGCCCGCGCACTCAACGTCCCCGTTCCTGCAAGCTTGAATAAGCCTCCTGCTATGAGCGGGGAGCCTGACTACAACCCACTCCAACCGTCCGATCTATTGCCCGGCGTTACCTTTTCTCCCACTCAGCTTATAGCTCCGTCTCCTTTAGCGCTGACGCAGCCCGCGGAAGGTAACATAGAAACCACTGTCGTTACGCCTGTAAATCGCACCCCTACACTACTACCCGCGAGTGGTTACCTGTCCCGCGGGCAGAGTTCGCCTATATCTCAAGTTCCCGTGCAGTCGCCTGCATCTCTACCCGCACCTCTCTCCCCACCAGGAAAATCACGAAGAAGAGGACTATATCTGGCTTTGATTGCCTGCATCATCATCTTGCTGGTTGGTACGGGTATAGGTGCTGCCTCTTTGCTCACTTTGCCCTCCCAAAGGGGCGCGACCGCCACACCGACTCCTCAGGTTACAGTGGGAGGGCAGATTACCTTTGTCAGCAGCCATGGCACTTTCGATCAAGTACGGGTTGACCTGCAAAACATCCCTGCGTCGCTGGCAGCGATGTTACGGCAGAGCTACACTGGCAATTATGTAGCGATCATGGTGTCGTGCATTGTCTCTACCCTGGCGATTCACAACATAGTAACTTGCTCGACCAGAATGATCGCTTTCTCATCACTGAAGAGAATGTAGGCACATCACCCAATATACCTTACCCTACTGGACGACTTTATTATGCCCTGCTATCTCACAATGGCCCTACGACTTTCAAGGTCAAAGTGTGTCCATCGAGTAGTGTAAGTAATGCTTCGAATCCTTGTCGCTAGCCACGCAACTGCCCACTACCTCTCAAGCTGGCTTTCTTCCTCAACGCAATTTCTTTCTCCCTAGAGTCAGCAGAAAGACGAGGAGAAGGGCCGAAAGCAACATGATAGCAAGAAACACATATCCTAGCCAGGTGAAATCCGGTTGTGTTATCTGCCGGGGGATCGTCTGAGGAGTTGATGACGGGCAGAGACCGGGGCAGAGGCCCGTGATAATAAAGTGAGGATGGCCGCCAACCGGGATGGTGGTTACCACCTGGCGACCAATATCGAGCATGACGACGCGTCCATCATGCAGGGCTACGAAGCCCAATTGTCCACCACTGGTAATGGCAATGGCCTCTGGCATTCCTTCCATATGAATGACATGGTTTGGTTCAGGGGGTCGAGTGTCCGTCCTGGACCCTACTGGGGTCAGCACATCGATTTGCTGGTGTTGCAGGTCCGGCACATAGACCTCATTCGTGCTGTCGTCAAAATCCATCGGGCCAAACATCCCGCCTGTCAACAAAGGAGAAGTGACATGGTGGGTCGAGAGATCAACAGCGAGGACGGTTCCCTGCCGGGTTTGATCCTGGTGGAAAAGAGAGATACTGTGGCTCTGCCGGAAGAGGAATATTCATCAACGACTTTCCGCTGCTATCAAAAACGCTGAGCGTCTTAGTTGTAGCGACCACGAGCTGGTAACCTGGACTTTTTGGGAAGACTGTAGTGAGGATTGCCACAGCGAGCCCGGAGACGAGTCCAGGGGTAGAGAAGGTCTGCTGGAGCTTACAGGTGCTCGGATCAATCGCACGAACATGTGTATTGTCGTTGCCGGCGACATAGAGCGTTTCATCGAAAGGAGCCAGCGCCAGCAGCGTTGGCCGTCCAGGAATGGGAATTGAACACTGTGTTTTCCCGCTTGCGGCATCAAGCACCGACACACGTTCTTGTGCTGGCTGAGTTGTGTAGAGAAAGCGTCCATCGGAACTCAGGAGAATAGTGTGCGGGTCCCCATCAATGGAAAGCGTTCTGGAAACGTGTTGCCGCGCGACGTCAATGACGGTGACTCCTGGTGCTGTGCCCGCGACATACGCCAGGTCTGGTGCTCCTCCATCAGCGGAAGCGGTTTGTGCGCGGGGTAGCCAGAGTACGAAGAGCAGGCAGAGCACGAAGAGCAAAGAAAAGCTTATTGCTCTTCTATGTCCATTCCGACTTGCAAAGTCGCGATCAGGCTCAGCGGGAATCTGTCCCACGCGTGTGCGGGCTTCCATGTGCTTCTCCCGTTTATTAACTTAATTTCAGTACCCTCAAGCGGGTCGTGAAAGGACATTTGAATACCCTGGTCGTCATCAACGATCAAGATAGATTTCGTCACTCTTCACCTGATTTCTTTCTTGCTCACTCTTCTGGAATTACTCGCCAGGTACCTCTCACTGCTATTCTATTAGAAGAAACAATACGAACAACAAAAGCGGCCTGAATAAGCTGAGAAGAGCTGACACTCCCCATGCCTAAAGGCAAGGGGGTTCTTGGTTCCACGAGATGACTTGCTGTACCACCATCGCTGGTAGCACAGTAGCGGTCAGCTCTCCCCAAGCGTTTTCTGAACACAGCGGCTCAGTGGTTTCCCTGTGCCCCAGGGTACCGTCCAAGGCTTTACGGAGGATATTGAGCGCGGCATTGTGATCTCTGTCCAACACCATGCCACACCCTGTACAGATGTGGGTGCGCACACTCAAGGTCTTCTTGACGCGTGTCCCACATGCTGAACACTCCTGTGAAGTGTACTGAGGCGGTACGGCTATGACCGGAATGTCATGCAGCATACCGTAGTACTTGACCCAGGTCATGAACACACCCCAACCCGCGTCATGAATAGACTTGGCGAGGTGATGGTTCTTGACCATGTTACGTATCTTAAGGTCTTCATAGGCAATCAAATCGTGAGATGAGATAAGCGCGTTTGCCGTTTTCCTGGCAAAATCTTCACGCTGCCTTTGGACTCTCAAGTACGCCTTTGAAAGCCTCTTTCTGGCCTTCTTGCGGTTCTTGCTCCCCTTCTGTTTACGGGAGACATGTCGGTGAAGTCTTTTTGACTTCTTCTCAGCCTTGCGGTAGAAACGGGGATTAGCAACTGTCTCCCCTTCTGAGTCGGTATAGTAGGCTTTGAGTCCCACGTCAATTCCTACTTGCTTGCCACTAGAGATATGTTCTACTGTGCGTGTGGTTTGTATCCCAAACTGGCAATAGTAGCCATCAGCTCGGTGGATAATCCTGACGCGCTTGATCTGTTTCGTGGGGAAGGTTTCAATCTTTTGCTTCTTGTTGCCTACCAACCGCAAGCGACCAATACCGCAACCATCGGTGAAGGTGATGTGTTTCCCATCAGGGTCAATCTTCCATCCCGTTTGCTTATATTCTATGCTCCTATTGTCATGCTGGAACTGGGGATAGCCCTTCTTACCGGGCTTGTGGTTTTTGCAGTTGTCATAGAAACGGGAGATAGCAAACCAGGCACGATCCGCACTAGCTTGACGGGCTTGCGAATTGAGACGGGTAGCGAAGGGGTATTCTTTGGCGAGTTGAGCACAGTAGCATTGCAAATCATTCTTAGAGACGCCCCACGTGTCCATCCACAAGCGCAAGCACTTGTTCCTGATGAACTGTACCACGCGGATAGCATCATCAATGGCTTGATATTGCTTAGTGCTGCCATCTACCTTGTACTCTTGAATGAGCATCCCCTTGCCTCTTTCTCATTTCTCTGCTATACTGATTATACACTGATAGCTAGCGTATGTCAAGAGGGAAGCAGACATGAAACGAACAAATGTTTATGTGACCGACAAGCAACTGGAACGGCTTCGGATACGTGCTGAGCATGAGGGAGTGGCTATGGCGGAACTTATCCGGCGTGCCATTGATAGTTTCCTGGCATGGGATGACCCGGCCTATCACCCCGCTGCTCCTACCCCCAATAAGGAACACCGCTTTCATCCCCATGTCTAAAGCGCAGGGGCGCGTCACGCGGCGGAGATCGGTAAATCACGATGGAAGAAGAGAGAAAAGGTACGGCGCGAATTAACTTTCTCCGTTGAGGTTGGTAATAGCTGGGCCCCATGACGTGACGTGATGAGGGGTAATAACAATCACTGGATATTTTTCCAGTGCCATGGTCCTGTACTGGCTGTAGCGTTCGCGCAGCAGTGCCAACGCATGAGCATGAGTTGTATGCGTCAGCAGTAGCAAGCCGGGCGGCACGTTGTGTGCGGACAAATGCTACTTCGGCTTCCGTTAATGTTGAGCGGTTTGCCATTGTCATTCCTTTCCCTTGGCGATAAGCAAAAGGTCGTAGGGGCCCGATTATGACTTTTAACAAAATACTTTGGATAGGGGAACATCCACGAGGGCCGATTTATCGGCCCCTACGGATGGTCGGATTATTTCGTTAAAGTGCATAATCGGCGACGCCGCTGCCGGGGGCAGATAAAGGCAGGCGCGATAAATCGGCCCCTACGGATGGCCGGATGATTTTGTTCATCTGCATAATCGGGCCCTGGGGTTGGGGAACATGTCGCCCCCAACCCGGGACGCGATGAATCGGGTCCCTACGACCCTGCCTATTACCGGCCCGCTACAGGAATCTTCTCCGCCTGTGGGATGATCTCTGTTGCGAGCAAGTCGAATACATCGAGGTCATACACGTTTGGCATATTGAAGATGGCCTGGTCGATGCCCATTGAAGCCAGCTCCGCGAAGAAGTCAAGGGCTGCTGATGGAGTTGTGGTGCCGTTACGACCATCGCGACTTAAATTGAGAGTATCGAGAGTTGTCTTCTCAATCTGCTCGTAAGGGCGTCCCACTGCCTGGCAATGCTCACGTAATACGTCCAGCTTATGCTGCAAGACGTCTTTGCCCAGGCGTGCGAAAAGGTTGCAGGCGTCGGCGTACTGAGCAACAAGTCGCAGCGTCTTGCGCTCACCACTGCCGCCAATCAGGATAGGTGGGTGAGGTCTTTGAACGGATTGTGGAGAGTTGAGCAGCCGGGCGAGGTGATAGTACTTGCCATTATAGGGCCTTTCATCACCTGCCCACATTTGTAGAGCAATCTGGAGTGTCTCTTCTAAGCGTTCAAATCTCTCTGCGGTCGGTGGGAAGGGTACTCCTAAGCCTGTGTGCTCTTCTTCGTTCCAGGCTGCTCCAATGCCGAGATATGCTCGTCCCTCTGAGAGGACGTCTAACGTGGTTGCTGTCTTCACCAGGATCCCTGGGTAGCGATAGGTGACGCCGGTGACCATGGTGCCAAGCCTGATGCGGTTTGTGCGGCCGGCAGCGAAGGAGAGGGCGCTCCAGCCTTCAAGCATTTCGTTCGTAGCAGGCCCTACGCCGCGAATTTGAAAGAAGTGGTCCATGACCCACATACTGTACAGCCCGGCCTTGTCAGCACGCTCTGCGATCTGTCCAAAGGTGCGTCCAAGTTGGCTCGGCCCGGTGGGCCAGGTGAAATTAGGAACTTGTAATCCCAAACGCATTTGTTAGCTCCTTACGCTAATCGTTGTATATGACGTTCGCTAGTGCATCCTCAAGGGACCTTTTGGGAAAAGGAGGAAAGCAAGGGGACGCCCCTTGAACCCCGGCAGGGGAGAACCCCTACACCCCCTTACCCTATGAACTCAGTTGCTATCCAAACGATAGTTATTATACAAACTATAGCACGGAAGTCGCAAGGGTTGCTATTGAGTATCTTATAAGTGATTTACCCATCGAGAGGGCCAGGGAGGGCACGCTCTGCTTCTTCCTCTAAGCGATGCTCGTTGCAACGCACTACGACCAGAAACACAAGGGTGATAAGTACGGCCAGGACTATCGTAATAGTGCCTAGCGGTCCTGTGAACCGGTTGATGTTCTTGCCTAAAAGATAACCACCCATGCCATAGAGGGTGGCCCACACTATTCCTCCAAGTGCGTTGAAGAGTAAAAACCTCGGCCAGGACATACGATTAGTGCCGGCGAGAAACGCAGCCAGGGCACGCAGAACAGCCACAAAACGCCCGAAGAAGACCACTTTGCCACCATGCTTGCGGAAAAGGTATTGTCCAAGTTTAAGCTTCCGCTCATCAAGTCCAATATAGCGACCGTAGCGGCGCAAAAGACGGTAGCCACCTTCACGCCCAATCCAGAAACCGATATTATCGCCAAGAATAGCACCAGAAGCAGCGGCCACAATGACGAGAGGTATAGACAAGCGGTGCGTCGTACCGGCGTAGATGGCAGCAATAAGAAGCGTCGTTTCGCCAGGAAAGGGAATGCCGATGCTTTCAACGGCAACGAATACCAGCACTGCCCAATAACCATAGGTAGCGAGCAGATGCAGAAGGTCCGACGTGGCAAGGTGAAACATAGGGTTACTGCTTTCTCTCGAATTGAAGAAGAATCTTATTTCTCTTCGTGTTAAGATCAGAGTACACGAAGTTCCATTGGAAAGGCAAGAACGATAGATATGTCCATATTGCAAGCATCTCGTCCACCCGTGGTGCCGAAAAGCTCACATCCGGGGAAATACCCGTGGTGGCGTTCGCTGGTACTATTTCTGCTACTGCTACTTTCGCTTGCTCTGTACGGAGCGCTGATCTCAGTAGCTCCGCAATCTGATGCTGAAATTCCCTCCTTTTTGCAGGTTTGGATAATATGCTTTCTACCCTATCTGGCAGCGTGCGCTTTCATCCTGGCGACGCAGCCAGCCACAGGTCGTTGGCGTTGGATAGAACTGGGTATCATTCTCGTGGGTGCACTTGTCTTTCGTGTCATGCTTTTGCCCTTGCCCCCGGGGTTGTCACATGATTCTTGGCGCTATTTATGGGATGCTCGTGTCACCCTGCACGGTTACAGCCCCTATGTCTATCCGCCGGAGGATAAAGTGTTCTCCTCGCTACATGACCAGGTCATTTATGCTAATAGTCGCTACCGCGATTCGCCAACGCTCTACCCGCCGGGAGCGCAGGCTGTCTTTCTCGTGAGCTATCTATTGTCGCCAAGCAACCTGTATTTTCTCAAGGGAATATTTATAGATTTTGAGATGGTGACTTGCGGCGCATTGGCCCTGCTCCTTATACATAAGGGACTTGATCCTCGCCGCATCGTTATCTATGCCTGGTGTCCGCTGCCAATCGTCGAATATGCTCTTCAAGGTCATGTCGATGCCATCACGGTGACATTCACCGTCCTCTCTGTCCTGTGTGCAACCAGTGCCAGGCGCGGCTCACGTGTGTTAACGGGATTTTTGATTGGGATGGCTACACTCACAAAAATCTACCCTATTCTCCTGCTGGTGGTAATCATGCGCCGCCGCGATTGGGCACTGCTTGCCACTTGTCTTGCCACCATCATCCTCGGCTATATTCCCTATCTCATCCTGGGGCATGGGCAGGTCTTAGGATATCTTTCTGGCTATGCGAGTGAACAGGGAGGAAATGCAGGCATAGTCCAGCTCGTAACCTACTGGATTAGCCATGATCACGGCTACAAATTAGCAGCCACTATTATGCAGCAGCACATTGTTGATGCAATCGTAGTGGCTGGCATGTCCTTTATTGTGCTGCTGTTGCGCCTGTTCAAGGGCCTGAGTATAGAAGCAGGAACAATATTACTCATCGGTACGGTGCTGGCCATATCTTCGCATATCTTTCCCTGGTATACCCCTGCCCTGCTGTCCTGGATAGTAGTACTGGTAGGGCCATTATGGACACCTCGAGGCCCAAGTGGTAAAGGGCTGGCAGTTGGCATAGCCTGGTACTTTACCTGTATTTCGTTGACCGGTTACTTTTTCAATAACACGAGGGATTGGCACATCTACTATGAGTTTGTCTATGACGTAGTGATGGCAGGTCTGGGGGCAGCTTTGATGCTGGGTATTTGGGGAGAGCTAAAATGGTTATATAGACTGACACTGGAAGGAAAACCCAGGTAACTCAGCAAAGTACAAGTGTTACCTCAGGATGAAATGGCAATGTTGTAGTGTTTAACAGCAGTAGAGCAACATTATTACAACGAAAGGAAGCAGCACAGCATGACTCCATTGAATCATACCAACATCAAACTCTACGGTACCGATTGGTGCAGTGATTGCAAGCGCAGCAAGAGATTTTTAGGTGAGCAGCGGGTTCGCTACGAATATGTTAACATCGAAGAGAATATGGAGGGGCAAGCCTTTGTCAGGGAGCTTCAAAAGGGCGGCCTCACAATTCCAACTATCGTCTTTGAGGACGGTTCAGCGCTCATTGAGCCTTCAAACGCGGAACTTGCGGTAAAGCTTGGCTTGCAGACTAAGGCAAAGTGTGATTTTTATGATCTCATCGTTGTCGGTGGAGGCCCTACCGCGCTGACTGCTGCCATCTATGCAGCGCGGGATGGTTATGATGTCCTGGTCATCGAACGTAGTAGTTTAGGGGGACAGGGACAACTACCCTGGTTTTCCCGAAGGGGTAACCGGTGCGGAGTTTGCGGAGCGTATTATCGAGCAGGCCAGGCGGTATGGTGTTGAATTGCTCTCAGCGCAAAATGTGGTGAAAGTTGGCAATGACCTGGATGCCCACTTCGTTGAGACCGAAGCGGGAAACAAGTATCGGAGCAATGCTGTCTTGATTGCAAGCGGCTCAACCTACCAGCGGCTTGCTGTGCCAGGGGAAGACGGGTATATTGGCGCGGGCGTGCATTTCTGCGCAACCTGTGACGGCCCTTTCTATAAAGGTCAGGAAGTTGCTGTGATTGGTGGCGGCAACAGCGCTGTTGAAGAAGCGGCATTTCTGACGCGCTTTAGTCCGAAGGTGACCATTCTGGCACGTGGCTCCGAACTTACCGCTAACAAAATCGCTGTTGACAAGGCCATGACCTCACCACAGATTGAGGTACGCTTCCATACAAAGGTCGTCGAATTCAAAGGAGAAAACAACCACCTGACAACGGTTGTTACCAAAAACACACAGACGGGAGAGATACAAGAACTCCACGTCCGAGGCGTTTTCGTCTTCATTGGTCTCTCACCAAACAGCAAACATTTCAAAGGTATTGCGAAGCTGGATGCCCAGGGCTTTATCATGACGGGTATCGATTTCCAGACCAGTACGGAGGGCATCTTTGCTGCAGGCGATGTGCGTTCGGGAAGCACCAAGCAACTGGTGAGTGCTGCCGGCGAGGGGGCGGCGGCAGCACTGGCCATTCGTGAGCATCTACGCGGCCACGATGCGCGTTCGATGGAGGCTGCATTGGTTGGAGCTACAGCGAAGGGCTGACACTCCCCGGCTAAAGCACGGGGGGTTCTTGGTTCCACGAGCTGACTTGCTGGGATACCATCGCTGGCACCACAGTAGCGGTCAGCTCTCCCCAAGCGTTTTCTGAACCCACCGGCTCAGTGGTTTCCCTGTGCCCCAGGGTACCGGGAAAGCGCTTTGTGCAGGATGTTGAGCGCGGCATTGTGATCACGATCCAACACCACACCACACCCCGTACAGATGTGGGTACGCACACTCAAGGTCTTCTTGACGCGTGTCCCGCACGCTGAACAATCCTGTGAGGTATACTGAGGTGGCACGGCAATGACCGGGATGGCATGGAGCATGCCATAGTACTTGACCCAGGTCATGAACACGCCCCAACCTGCATCGTAGATAGATTTAGCAAGGTGATGGTTCTTGACCATGTTGCGTATCGGAAGGTTCTCATAGGCAATCAAATCGTGAGATGAGATAAGCGCGTTTGCCGTCTTCCTGGCAAAATCTTCACGCTGCCTCTGAACCCTCAAATGCGCCTTCGCCAGCAGTTTTCTGGCTTTCTTGCGGTTCTTGCTCCCCTTGTGTTTACGGGAAACGTGTCGTTGCAAGCGTTTGAGTTTCTGCTCTGCCTTGCGATAATGGCGAGGGTTTGCTACGGTATTGCCCTCACTATCGGTGTAGTAGGCTTGGAGTCCCACATCAACCCCTACCTGTTTGCCGGTGGGGATATGTTCTACTTGACGAGTGGCCTGTATCGCGAACTGGACAGAGTAGCCATCGGCACGATGGACAATCCTGATGCGTTTGATTTGCTTGGTGGGGAAGGTAGCAATCTTTTGTTTCTTGTTGCCTACCAGTCGCAAGCGACCAATGCCACAGCCATCAATGAAGCGGATATGCTTGCCATCCGGTTCGATCTTCCAGCCGGTTTGCTTGTATTCTACGGAACGGTTATCGTGCTGGAACTGGGGATAGCCCTTCTTGCCGGGCTTCTGGTTCTTGCAGTTCTCATAGAAACGGGAGATAGCGAACCAGGCTCGATCAGCACTCGCTTGTCTGGCTTGCGAGTTGAGACGGGCGGCAAAGAGGTACTCACGGGCAAGCGTCGCACAGTAGCATTGCAGGTCATTCTTGTTGATGCCCCACTTATCCATCCACAAGCGCAAGCACTTGTTCCTGATGAACTGCACAATCCGGATAGCTTCATCAATGGCTTGATATTGCTTTTTGCTCCCGTCGAGTTTGTACTCCTGAATGAGCATCCCCTTGCCCTCCTGTATTTTCTCTGCTATACTGATTATACAGCAATATATTCTGTACGTCAAGAGGGAAAGCAGATGAAACGAACCAATTTCTATCTCACAGAAAAACAAGTCGAGCGGTTGCACCAGCGGGCTGAGAAGGAGGGGCTGGCGGTATCCGAACTCATTCGACGCGCCGTCGATGCGTTTCTGGCATGGGATGACCCGACCTATCTCCCCCAACCCACGCCCCAAACAAGGAAGAGCCATTCATCCCCGGCTTGAAAGCGCGGGGCTTTCTGGCTCGTTGTTTGTAAACTAACTACAACAATCCTTTACTCTGCAAGAAGCTGGTTGCGACCTCTTTGACTGCCTCGCTAACAGACATGCCGCTGGCTTTTTTGGCTGCTACTTGCTGTTGTAAACTAATGCTCACCTCAGTGGTCAGATACGGTGCCAGTGGATTGAGTGCATTCTTGATGCCAGAATCGCTCTTTAACACAGAGTCTCGCACAATAGGCGCAGGGTGGAATTCTGGAAACCCATGCTTATCGTCAACGAGGAAGATGAAGTTTTGCGTCGTGACCGATCCATCGGTAGTGTAGCACTCGGTTAGCTGGGCTGCCCCGCTCTTCACAGCAGCGAAACCGATTGAATAGTCAACCTTCTTCAGTGCTTTGAAGCTACTTGTATCAAATCCGTAGGTTGCCTTTAATTCATCGAAGAAGGTAACCCCGTCGCTCTGAGTTGCCAGGGTCAACTGCGGTACCTTTGGGGC
>WNGK01006667.1_pt1 | contig 12136 bp, 8 predicted proteins | sample 5400601 | NCBI WGS metagenome assembly WNGK01 (sample SAMN13153376, study PRJNA577476) | soil metagenome | isolation source: 60 cm soil or saprolite under Garry oak tree replicate 1 | place: USA:California | collected 2016-06-15
CAGGGAACTTGGCAAGCGGCGGGCAGATTGTTAGAGTCGAAGTACCCAGTAAATCGATGAATGAGCCACTCGACCAGAGAAGGCTGAAGAGAGGCTGAAACCCATGGGGGAAGAGACACGGGCGACGGTGCGGGCCATCGAAATGGTGGAGCGGAAAGACCGCGTGCTGATTGTCGAAGATGAAGACAACGCGCGAAAGGGCTACGAACAGCTTCTGCAACGGTGGGGCTGCGACGTTGTCGGCGTGGGAACGGCGGAAGAGGCGCTGGCAAAATTTGCGAGCTACCAGCCGGACACGCTGATCGCGGACGTCGAATTGCCAGGCATGAACGGGCTGGACCTGCTCAAGCAGCTGGGGCCGGAACTCCACGATGTGCCAGCTATCATCATTACCGGCAAAGGCAGCGAAGAACGCGCGGTGGCGGCGATCGAGGCAGGCGCGTTCTGGTACATCGAAAAGCCGCTGAAGGGGCCGGTGCTGCGGGCGCTGCTGGACCGGGCGCTGGGCAAGGCGCGAGATGCGCGGCAGCTCGCGGTGCTGCAGCGGCAACTCCGCGAAACGGGGCGCTTGGGCGACCTCGTCGGGGCGTCGAAGCAGATGCAGGAAGTGATGCGCATTGTAGAGACGGCCGCGCCGAGTTCGGCGTCGGTATTGATCACGGGAGAGACCGGGTCGGGCAAGGAAATCGTTGCGCGAACGCTGCACAAGCTTTCGCCGCGCGCCAACGGGCCGTTTGTGGCCATCAATTGTTCCGCCATCCCGGAGACACTGATGGAGAGCGAGATTTTTGGCCACGAGCGCGGAGCCTTCACGGGCGCGGCGGAGCGGCGCATCGGCTGCTTCGAATTGGCGGACGGAGGAACGTTGCTGCTGGATGAAATCGGCGAGATGCCGGCGCCGACGCAGGCGAAGCTCTTGCGCGTTCTGGAAGACCGCAAAGTGCGCCGGCTTGGAAGCAAGAGCGAGACCCCGGTGGACGTGCGCGTTCTCGCGGCGACGAACAAAGAGCCCGAGCAGGCCGTCAGCAGCGGCCAGTTGCGGCAAGATCTTTACTTCCGGCTGAACGTGTTTCACATCCACCTGCCGCCGCTGCGCGAACACAAGGACGACATCTCCTTGCTCGTCGAGTATATTCTGCGCGACGTTAACGCCAAACATGGGAAGCACGTGCGCGGGATTGGCGCGGAAATTCTCGATATTTTCATGGGGCACACCTGGCCGGGGAACATCCGCGAGCTGCGCAACGTATTGGAGCGAGCCGCGATCATGTGCGAGAAAGATCTGATTACCCGGGCGTGCCTTCCGGGCGAGTTCGGAAAGACGGGCGCGAAAGGGCCGAGCGATCTTTCGACCATCAAGTTTCCCGTGGGGACAACGGTTGATGCGATGGAACGCGAACTAATCCTGCAGACGCTGGGCGCAACCGGGAACAACAAAACGCGGGCGGCGGAACTGCTCGGCATCAGCCTGAAAACGCTTCATAATAAGCTCAAAGAATACGGCGGCGACCGCCCCGAAGCGGAGTAGGGACGCAGAATGCAGTTGCGGCTGCGGACAAAACTTACACTGGTGATGACGAGCCTGGTGCTGCTCGTTGCGGCGGTCCTGTCTGCTGTGTTTTTTCGGCAGATGCTGGACCAAGTGCTACGCGAAACCAACAAGCGCACAGTAGAGCTGGGGGGAGACAGTTTTGAATGGGTAGAGCGCGCCCTCGCGGATGCAAGCAACCACGGCTGGCGGCCCGAATCGAACTCTGCCGAAGACATACACGACTATGTGCGTTACGCGTTGCAATCCAGCGAGGGGCTGCAGGCGCAATTGAAAGCCGCCATTGGATCACCGGCGATTTATGAAGTCTCGATCATCGACCGGGACGGCATCGTTCTGGTTTCCAGCGACAAGTCCGAAGAGGGGAAGTTTCATTTACCGCGTAGTCCGATTTCGGAACTGCTGCAACGCGGCTTCCTGCATCAGGTCACCGTGCTGCGCGGCGCGTCGAGAATCTACGAATACAGTTCTCCGTTCAAGGCCGGTGGCCAGCCTTTCGATATTCGCGTGGCTGTGTCGACCGGGCTGCTCCTGGATGAGATTTCTCCGAGCCTGCGCACGTCGGGAACCATTGTAGTGGTAGCGGTGATAATCTCTACGTTACTTGCAGCAGTAGTTAGCAGGGCGACGCTTGCGCCGCTGCAAGACATCTCGGCGCAACTGGACCGCATCTCAGCGGGGCAATACGACGCGCCTTCCCCTGAGGTCGCCGGCTTCGCGGGAAGCGGCGATGAACTCGGGCTGGTGAGCCGGAAGATTACCCAAGTCGGCCAGCAATTGCGCGGCGTACATGAAATTTTCAGCACCATGCGCGAAAACATGAATTCGGTCATGGCCGGGCTCGAGGACGGGTTGCTGCTGTTCACGCGGGATTCGCGCGCGGTGATGATCAGTCCGGCCGCAGAAAAATTTCTAGGCGAACCCGCGGGGCAGTTCCTGGGACGGCGCGTTACGGAGATCTTTCCTCCCGGGCATCCGCTGCACGCGGCGCTGCACATTGAGGGCGATGAGCTGAGTGAAGTGGCAGCCGAAACGGAGCTAGAGACGAGCGAAGGGCCGAGGCGCGTGAGCGTCAGCGTGCAAGCCATCCAGGAAGACGGCGAACGCATGGGAGCGCTCGTGACGCTGCGCGACCTGGACTCGCTGGAAAGCATCAATACGCAGCTTCAAGTGAGCGAACGACTGGCGGCGCTGGGGCGCATCACCGCGGGCGTCGCGCACGAGGTGAAGAATCCGCTGAATTCGATGCGGCTCTGGCTGGAAAACCTGAAGGAATCGCTCCCCGCGGAATCAGACGGCGCGTCTCAGCAGGCCGTGCAGGTGTTGGACAAGGAAATCGACCGCCTGGACGCGGTCGTGAAGCGCTTCCTCGATTTCACCCGGCCGATGGATGTCCGCCTGGAACCAACGCAGCTTGCGGAGCTTTTGAAGGAAGTGCTGGAGTTCGCGCAACCGCAGCTTCAGAAATCCAACATTCAACTGGCGCAGCTTTTGCCGATTGACGTACCGGAAGTGTACGTGGATCGCGCGCTGCTCAAGCAGGCGGTGCTGAACCTGGTGCTGAATGCCGCGGAAGCCATGCCCAGCGGCGGCCAATTGCGGCTGGTCCTGAGCCGCCGCGGCGAAATGGCGGAAATTACGGTGGGCGATACCGGCAAAGGTATCCCACTGGAAAACCGGCAGAACATTTTCCAATTGTTTTTCACGACTCGTCCGGGAGGCAGCGGAATCGGGCTTGCGAGTACGTTTCGAATTGTACAGCTTCTCAACGGTTCGATAGACTTTACTTCGGAGGTCGGCCGGGGCACAACGTTCCGAATCGAATTGCCACTCGCGGCCTGAACATGACGGAAAACCCAGTCCGATCCCTAACGGCGTTCCCACGTTACTTTTCCAGTTCGGCCATTGTTTTTCTTTGTTGTGCCACCTGCATGCAGGATGGATGCAGCCTAAGGAAACGGCCGGATATTCCCTGGTCCACTGCGGTACAGGTAAAGCCCGTACCGCAACCGCGCACCGCGGAGACAAACAGCGTTTCTGAGGACCCGCTCCCGGAGCTGCGATTCGAACTGCCGCCATTCCCCGGCCGGCTGATCGCCGTTCGGATCGCGCCTGCGCGGCCGCGCGCCAGCACGCCGCCTACTACGACGACGGGGAACGATGCCGAGAAGTCGGAATCACCCACGATTGCCCCACAGCTAACGCCGCAGGAATCCGCGGTGGCCCAGCAACAGACAATCCAGAGCTTGAGCATCGCGGAGAAGAACCTGCGGTCCGCGCAAGGGAAAAACCTGAGTGCCGCGCAGACGGACCTGGTCTCCAAGATTAGAGGCTTCATCAAGGACGCGCGAGGAGCCGCGCAAATCACGGACTGGAGCCGCGCGCGCAATCTGGCCAAAAAGGCGCAGGTCCTGTCTGAGGAACTCGCCAGTTCACTTTAGTTCCCGAATCGCATCCAGCGTTCTTTTGCCGGGCACATAGTTTGCTTATGCAAGCTTGTGACCGCGAGGAAGCACGCGGCCAGATGCGCTAAGATGACGTCATGAAGAAGTTCGATGCGGCCATCGCGGGCGGTGGCGTGATTGGCGGGGCCATCGCGCTGGAGCTTGCGCGCGCCGGTTTGCGCGTCGCGGTCTTTGACCGGCAGCAACCGGGCCAGGAAGCGTCGTGGGCCAGCGCGGGGATACTTTCCCCAGCGCCGGAAAATCCCGGAATGATTGTGATGGTGGCGCTGGGAAAGGCGAGCCTGGCGCTTTATCCCGAATTTGTCGCGCAAGTTGAGGAGATTTCCGGAAAGAGCACAGGGTTTCGTCCGAAGGGGACGCTCGAGGCGCTGTTCTCGCACGATACGAAAGCGGAGCTCAGCACGATTATCGCGCTGCATCACGGGCTGGGATTGAAGGCCGAGCCCCTTCGCGCCGAGGATGCCCGCGAGCTCGAACCGGCGCTAAGTGAAGAAGTGGAAGCCGCGCTACTCAGGCCGGAGGAGGCTTCGGTTGACAACCGCGCGCTGACGGCTGCCATTCTGGAAGCAGCGCAATGCAACGGCGCGGAGATTTTTTCTGGAAACGGAGCGAAAGCGATTTGGCGAGAGAAGAATCGCTGCGCGGGATTGGTTCTGCAGAATGAGAAAGTGGAGGCCAAATGGACGATCATCGCCGCGGGCTGCTTCTCTGCTGCGATCGAGGGGATTGCGCGGTATGCACCGGTGAGGCCAGCGAAGGGCCAGATGGCCGCGTTGCGAGCCGGTGATTTGAAGATAGAACGCGTGCTGTGGTCCGAGAAAATCTATCTTGTGCCGCGGAACGATGGGCGAATTGTCGCGGGGGCAACGGTCGAGTATGCCGGTTTCGACAAGCGGACCACAGCGGGAGGCATCGAAAAAATTCTTTCGGCGGCCATCGATCTCGCGCCGGGCCTCGCGAATGCGCGGATCGAAGAAACATGGGCCGGCTTGCGGCCTGACTCCACCGACCACCTTCCCATCCTTGGCCCGACCGACATCGATGGCTTGCTGATGGCTACCGGACACTTCCGCAGCGGAATCCTGCTGACGCCGATCACCGCGCGGCTGGTCCGCGAGTGGATCATGGAGCAGCGCGTGAGCGTGGAATGGGAGCGCTTTAGCCCGTTGCGGTTTGCATCCGCGACGTCCGATGCCGCGCGTCACGCGCCCGCTTGAAACTCTCTAAACTTGGAAAATAGAAAAATGGAAATTAGAAAAGAGGAGAGGAGAACGGCCCCACAGAGGTTAACAGTCGACAGTTGAAGGTTGAAAAGTAAAGGCGCAAATCTTGTCGACAAATACTAGAAAACGTCCCGTCTGTCCCAAGTCTCCACAAAGGGTAGGCCACCCAAAGGCGTTTTTCGGGATTAAGGCTCGGCTACCCGCCCCCGCCGGCTCTTGCCATAGGGAGGCCGGCCATCCGCCCTGTGCATGAATGGGGTAAGCTAGCTCACACTAGTTGGCCTAACGGGGCTTGGGAGGCTAGTTGCGAATCCATCGGAAATTAAGGAAGGCCGGCGCAGAGGGCGCTTCTTTGACGAGTTCGGAGGCCGCAAGGTTGACCGGCTACACGCGCGATCACATAGGTTTGCTAATCCGTCGCGGTACCGTGATAGCGCGGAAATTCGGAAGGGACTGGGTCGTTGACGCTGAGAGCCTGTTAGCGTATGTGATGTCATCGCCCCGGACGGGAAGGAAATCAGTTGACTAATATATCGGCTAGCCCATATATTCCACATGTGCAGCAAAATGGCCACCGAAATGGTAGTGCGATAATTTCGCCGCAATACATCGGCTCGCAGGGAGTTCTGTTCCGGGCCAACTGCTTGGATCTGCTTGCGAACATGCGCCAAGGAACCGTTGACTTGTTCTTCGCCGATCCACCTTTTAATCTTGGGAAACACTACGAGGATCCTGAGGTTAGCGACCAATATCACGTCGAAACTTACCGCGGTTGGTGTCGCACATGGATGCTCGAAGCGATTCGCGTTCTCAAGCCTGGCGGTGCACTTTTCGTCTATCACTGGCCAAAATGGCTTATGGACTTTGGCGCATGGATGAATGGCGTGGCCGATGTCGAATTCCGCAGCTGGATTGCCCTGAAGATGAAAAACGGCTTCCCGATCCGGGGACGGCTCCATCCCGCGCACTACGGCTTACTTTACTTTACAAAGGGAGGGGCTGAACCTACGTTCAATGTTGTACGGGCGAAATCTCCCACGTGTCGGAAATGCGGTCAACTGCTTCGCGACTATGGCGGCTACAGGGATAAGTACCGGAAGTACGAAGACGAAGAGGGCGTTCCTTGGATTCAGGTTAGCGACTTTTGGGAGGATACTCGGCCCGCAACACACGACAAGGCTCGCGAGCAGCAAATAAACGAATTACCCATACACATCCCTGAGCGCGCGATTCTACTCGCAACGAATCCCGGCGATGTAGTTTTGGACTGTTTTTCCGGGGCAGGAAGCACGATTCACGCTGCACAAAGAACGGGCCGGTACTGGATCGCGGGGGATTCTGGGAAGCCTGAAGCGAGTTTGCGGCGGATTGCGACGTTTTGGGGCACAAAGGAACAGACCGTGATTCCCCAAAAATTGGAAAGGTGCTTCGCGAAGAAATTCCGTGACGCAATTCCAAGCCTACGTCCGACTGGCAAGCGCCCCATATTAAAGGCAGGCACTATGCCCCACGTGGATCAAACCGCCCATCGCTACTCAGAGCGGAGCAGGGTCTGGGTTCCAACACGTGTTTCGAGAACCGATCAGAGCCTTCCGATGCCGGGCATCACGGTAGCCAATTCCGAAACCAAGATGGGGTGTGAGAAAGTACGCCGATCCCAGGGATCGATAGGTCTAGGGGAGGAACTGTGCAACAGCGCTTCAATACAAGAAACTACAGCATCCGCGATTTCGAAGAATGGAGAGAGAGAGGCGAGCTAGTGCTCGCCCCAAAGTTTCAGAGACGCGAGGTCTGGAGTCCCAAGGCTCGCTCATATCTCGTCGACACAATTATTCGCGGAAAGCCGATTCCGAAGATCTATATGCGTCAGGACATTAATCCTAAGACCCGACGTACTACACGCGAAATAGTGGACGGCCAGCAAAGGCTCCATACCGTATTGTCGTTCATCAAGGATGGATTCAAGATAAGCAGGGCTCACCACGAGGATTTCGGCGGAAGGTTTTTCAGTGGCCTGGATAGGGACACTCAACGCGACGTGCTGCAATATGAATTTGTTGTCGATCTCCTGCAGGATATGCCCGACAACGAAGTATACGATCTGTTTGCCCGCATTAACACCTATTCGGAGAAACTGAAAGACCAAGAATTACGTAACGCCAAATGGTTTGGGGAGTTCAAGTCCTCCGTTTATCTCCTTGCCAAGGAATTCTCCACATTCTTTGAGATCAATGGGGTATTCACCTCCAAGCAAATCCTACGCATGGCGGAAGCGGAGTTCATTTCCGAACTGCTCTTGGCAATGCAGGAAGGAATCCGAGAGCGCACAAAGGGCACCATCGACGCTGCGTACAAAAAGTACGACGACAACTTCCCGAATCGCAGAACACACGAGAAGGAGTTCCGCGAGACGATGGACGTGATCGGTGGAATCCTCGGGGCGGGCTTGCCAGAACTGGAACTCAGCTCCCCTCGACTGTTCTACCCGATGTTCTGCGCTATCTTCCACATGAAGTTCAGCCTACCCCGACTTGGGACGGCGAGGTCGTCATTCAAGGCTTCTGATTACCCCAAACTTAAGGTAGCCCTTGAGGGCGTAGACGAGCTCGTCGAGCGGATCAAGACGGCAGAAGACGAACACGAGGACATAGAACTCACGGCGGACGAACGAAAATTTTATAATGCGTACAAGGAACATTGGGTACACGCCGAAGAAAGAACGTTCCTAACCCAGTATGTTTACAGGCGATGCAGAAAGGCACTAAAGGGCTAGGCTGTGGCTCAGCGCCAGCTTAGAACAGTCATGAGCGAGTTCCTGCGAAATCTGCAGGAATGCAAGCGGCTAGCTTCCGACGCCTATCAGTGGTCACTTCCAGGCGCGCACCCACACATATCCCGCAGTAGGCGGGATCACCTAACCGAAATGGCCTTTCTGCGTGCATTTCTCGCATGGGAGGTCTTTGTGGAAGAGTCGTTCGTTCTTTACCTTTTAGGGCAAAGGGCACCGAGGGGTCGACCGCCTGTTCGCCACGCCTTCCCGCCCAACCAGAGGACTGCGATGGAGTGGGTAATCCCCGAAGGTCGCAGCTACGCCAGTTGGACGGTCCCAACCCACATTAGCAATCGCGCAGAGCGCTTTTTCCGAGACGGACGACCGTTTGCCGACGTTCTTCGAGCAAACCAAACTCTACTAGACGAGGCCCGAATCATCAGGAACGCCATCGCCCACAAATCTATGAGCGCTAGCGACAAATTCGAGGCTTTCGTCCGAACGAAGCTCGGTGTTCTCCCGCCGAATACGACGGTCGGAAGCTTTCTTGGCACGACCGAGGCAGGAACAGCACCCCCGGTCTCTTTTCTCGAATCGTACGTCGGTAAGATTGACACGGCCGCGCGACTGATTGTGCCGTTCTAACAACTAACGTAACCGAGGCCGGGTCCCCCACGCGGGTGGCGCACCCTTTGGAGTTGGTTTTTCGAAGGGTGCGGTTTCTGTCTCACGCCTAGCCAGATAGGGCTGTGGCGTGCAGAGTTCGCGGCAAGAGATCGTTGGAACGTCCCGACCGGGTCCCCGAGATTCTCGGGGCAGGCGGGCTGGGCTAACTTTTGCCGCGCCTACGGCGCTCACCAGCAGGGCGAGCGTAACGAGGTCCAGACCCAGAATAGTTCTACGACCACAATTCCCTGAGAATGCAGATGGAGGAAGAGCATAGCCAGAGCCTCCCGCTGAGGCTTGTCGACTATGGATAGAAAATCGGCGCCGCGCACGAGGGCGAGGGTCGCGATGGAGTTCAGCTCATTCAGAAACCCGATGGGGACCGAGGCCGCAACCAATATCATCCAGAGCGAGGCCTGCCAACGGTTGACGCCCTAGAGCAGGTGATACAAAGCCAGAGCGACGAAGTACGGTAACAGAGGGAAAAAGAGGGCACGATGTTCCGGCCGCTGCCCGGAATCTGCGATATCGTGCCCCTACAGCGGACGCAAGCCAACAGGCACGCTAGGGCAGCAGCCGGCCCGCCGCGGCGGGCGGACCCCACAAGTGCATGCTGGTAAACAAACGTAAATAGTGCTTGCAAAGTGTATTGGATGTGGTACACTATCTTTGGGTGAAACTGTCGGTGGATGGTTTCGCCCTTTTTGTTTTTCCCCTCTAGGAAAAAAGGCTGCCGAGCTAAAGGCGGCCCTGCTCAAACCATGCGGAAGGCGCAGCAAGCTGCGCCACTGCAAGGGCTTACCGTGGCAAACTTCATCAACGAAAACGAAAAGCAGGTTCCTCGCTGGCGCTCGGAATGACAGGGCGGCCTACGGGGGTTTTGCGGCGGGTCTCATTGGTCTCGGCAGGGTTAAAACCTAGCCAGGATTCCTCGCTGCGCTCGGAATGACAGGAGGGGGAGCGGGCTGGGAGAGGAAAAGTAGAAGGTAGAAGGCAGAAACTAGAAATTGGAAAAGAGAGAACGGAAACACCCCATCGTTCCAGGTGCCGCGCCTACGGCGCTTGGGATTCTTTTTGCTATCTTTCCCAGCCCTTACCCTTCGACTGCGCTCAGGGCAAGCGGGCTGGGCTAACCGGTAACAACCACCGGGACGCAGAAGGCGGGCACGTTTGGCGCGCCTACGGCGCTTACTTAGGGGCAACTTATTTTGGCACTGGACAAGGCGGTCACTGATATGGTAGGATTCTCATGTAAAGAAGTGCGTCCCGGCTCCCGCCGGGACTTTTTGTTTTTAGGGGCGGAATATCCCCAATTCCGAAAAGGTCAACCCCAGGTCCGAGTTTCCAAAGCGAACCTTTAAGGAAGAGCGCAGCAAGCCCGCCTTCGGCAGGCAGGCTGGGCCACTACAAAGACTTGCCGCGGCAAATTTCATTAACGAAAACGAAAAGCAGATTCTGACAGGGCGGCCTGCGGGGTTTTGGGGCCGATCTCATGGGACTCGGCAGGGTTAGAACTTAGCCAGGATTCCTCGCTGCGCTCGGAATGACAGGCGGCCTACGGGGTTTTGGGGCCGGTCGCATCGGACTCGCTAGGGTTAAAACTTAGCCAGGATTCCTCGCTCCGCTCGGAATGACAGGCGGCCTACGGGGTTTTGCGGCCGGTCTCATTGGACTCGGCAGGGTTAAAACCTAGCCAGGATTCCTCGCTGCGCTCGGAAATGACAGGAGGGAGCGGAAGGCTGCGGAGAGGAAGCGGTCCTCGCTGGCGCTCGGAATGACAGGCGGCCTACGGGGGTTTTGGGGCCGGTCGCATCGGACTCGCCAGGGTTAAAACTTAGCCAGGATTCCTCGCTGGCGCTCGGAATGACAGAATGGGGAGCGGAAGGCTGCAGAGAGGAAGCGGTCCTCGCTGCGCTCGGAATGACCCAGCGGCCTACGGGGTTTTGGGGCCGGTCGCATCGGACTCGCTAGGGTTAAAACTTAGCCAGGATTCCTCGCTGGCGCTCGGAATGACAGGAGGGAGCGGAAGGCTGCAGAGAGGAAGCGGTCTCGCTGCGCTCGGAATGACAGGGCTTCCTAGCACGTGGCAAAATCGAGCCCATCGTGGTCTACCACGTCTATATCCTGGCAAGCGCGACCGGCGTCCCCTACGTAGGGGTCACCAACAACCTCGAACGCCGCATCGCTCAACATAAAGAAAAACGGGTGTCGGGATTTACGAAGCGATATAGCGTGACCAGGCTGGTGTATTTCGAGGCTTACGGTGACGTGCGGAATGCCATCGCGCGAGAAAAAGAGATTAAGGCCTGGCGGCGAGAGAAAAAGCTTGCGCTTATCCGTTCGATGAACCCCTCATTTCATGATTTGAGCCTGGATTTTCATCGATAAGCTCAGGGTCTTGTAGTGCCTCCCTGTCATTCAAAGGAGCCGGAGGAGACGCATCATGGCGTGCGTTTCCGGATGTTCTCATCGTACTCGGCGGGGTTAGAACCTAGCCAGGATTCCTCGCTGCGCTCGGAATGACAATAGAAGTCATCTTTCAAGAAGCACTTAGTTCTCATTCCTTTTCGCCAACACAACAAATACAAATAGTTGCAGCGCACTTTCGTTCCCCGGCGTGCGGGGCGGCGGGAGTAAGCTCGGGCACTCCTGTGGCCTGGTGGTAAGCAAAGAAGATGCTGGGCTAAAGCCCAGCGCCTACATGCAAACCACTGGACGGAGAGAGCGAAGAAGGTGCTGGGCTAAAGCCCAGCGCCTACATGCAAACCCACTCTCCAGGAAACAAACTCGTAAGTCGTTTGTTTCCTTCAATCACTGACGGCGTAAATCGCCGTCAACTGCTCGGAAGCAAACAGGCGAAAGCGTCTCTGCAACGTCCGGATCACAACCATGAAAATCAGCAAAACCAACGCTGTCCTCGTCTGGAAACAACTCGAAGATGTTCTTGTGCCGCAGCTGGGCCTCACTCTCGCCGAGCGCGCCGTCTATTCTCATCTTCTGCGGCATAGCCGGCTTGAAGACCGGCTGCGGCTGCGCTTTTCGATTCTTTGGCTTGCCCGCGGCAACCGCCTCTCCGCCGGGTCCGTGCGCCTGGCGGTGCGGCGCCTGGTGGCCAAAGGTGCTCTGCGCCTGGTCGAACGCACGCGAGCCGGCCACGTAGTCGAGGTCCGGTTGCCCGGGGAGATTCGCGCCGTCCGTCGCGATAGAATCGCGGCCCGCGGCCCGGCGCAGCTGCGCCGAGCCGCCAAGCTCGAGGAGATGGACTTCTGGCAAGACAAGACACTGCGCGAGGCCATTCATACGCGCGAACGCAGCGTGTGCTTCTATTGTTTGCGCCGGCTGACCGCTCGCGTGCGCTGCCTCGACCATGTCGTGCCGGCTGTCCGGAGGGGCAGCAATTCGTACCGCAACCTGGTTTCCTCCTGCGCAGAATGCAACTCACAGAAAGGAGAAACCCCGGCAG
>WNGK01020180.1_pt1 | contig 12134 bp, 16 predicted proteins | sample 5400601 | NCBI WGS metagenome assembly WNGK01 (sample SAMN13153376, study PRJNA577476) | soil metagenome | isolation source: 60 cm soil or saprolite under Garry oak tree replicate 1 | place: USA:California | collected 2016-06-15
TTACAAAAGTAAAATCAGTACATCCATGATACTCACGCAGCCTTCTCATCCATGCCTATTCCGACATTGTAACCTTTGTAACCCTTGTAACGTTTTTAACCTTCCTCGTTAACCATGGGCAGATACACCGGACCAAAAACCAAAGTAAGCCGCCGCTATGGCGTGCCGCTCTTCGGCCCCTCCAAGTCGTTGGAGCGGAAAAATTATCCGCCAGGCATGCACGGCCCCAGAGGTTCCCGGCGGAAACAGTCCGAGTACGCGATAGCGCTCGGAGAAAAACAGAAGCTGCGTTATCAATATGGACTTCTCGAGCGACAATTCCGGCGCATTTTCCAGAACGCGCTGCGCAAACGTGGCGTGACCGGTGAAACACTTCTTCAACTTCTCGAAACTCGACTCGATAACGTCGTCTATCGCCTCGGCTTGGCCAATACGCGCAGCGCCGCCCGGCAGCTGGTGTCGCATGGCCATGTGCTGGTGAACGGCCGCTCTGTGAACATCGCTTCCTACAATGTGAAGGCGGGCGACGTGATCACGATCAAAGACAAACCAAAATCGCGGCAGTTGGTGCTCAGAAATCTCGATCTGACCCAGATCGCTCCAGTGCCCGATTGGCTGAGAGCCGATCGCGACGCGCTCAGCGGGAAAGTCGCGCACATCCCTTCGCGCGAAGAGATGCAGCCGATCGTCAACGAGCAGCTCATCGTCGAGTTGTATTCGCGCTAAAAGCGCCTGCACCCATGCATTCCTTTTATCCGGAGCGTTCCCTGGATAAGAGTCGAAATAGACGAAACTTTGCTTCGTCGAATTTTAGTTAAGCAACGCAAAGACCATGATGGCCCCCACCTTCGCGAGGATCCAGTTCAAGCTCCCGCGCGACAGGCGTCTAAACGCTGACACAAACACTTTGCCAGTGGCTCGGCCGGAGGTGCCGACGGCGTTCGAGTTAGTCGCTCAAGGAAAAGAGGTCATCACCAAATCTGACACACTTGTGCTTCGCAGCGCGGCTCTGCCAACATATGAAGCAGCCGAGGAGTTGGGCCAGCGGGCCCAGTGTGCGGTGCTCATTGCTGCGACTAGCGTGCGGTTGGGGGTGGATCTCGGTAAAGATGCGCCGAAATCGGGATGGTTCCCTGCCGGGCTTCAAATGCTTCGCGAACAGTCGGGGCTCCCTCCCGAGACGGCGATGCTCAATGATCGGTTGGGATTAACTCTTGTCGGTGCGACTCAGAAGACCGCGTTTGCGGGTTTCGCCGCCCAGGGGATCATAGGAACGCCCGTTGAACGATTCCTCGACGCGTTCGCCGAAGGTTACTTACTGGCCCCTTCTCTGACTCCAAAAGCAGTTCTTGCTCTTGAGCTGTTTTCTGCATCAAAGTTCGAGGCGTCGCTGCGCGCTCGCTTTTTGACAATGGTGTCTGCAATTGAGTGTATTGCGGAGCGATCGTCGCGATCCGCAGAAGCCATTGGGTTCATCAAAGCGGTTGGTGAGCAGCTCCCCACTGCAGGTCTAAACGAGACTGACCGAGCGCAGCTGCGAAGCGCACTCCGGGATCTGGAGAAGAAGTCAATATCCGGATCCGCCAAAGAGATCGTTGAGCGACACTGCGGGACTGAAGGAGCGAAATTGTTCGGCAAATGCTACCAAGCCCGGAGTGAGCTTCTTCATGCCGGAACGACAACCTTGGATCTTGGCGCAAACGTGCAGCACCTTGAGGAACTAGTTGCGGCGACGATTGTAGGATCGCTCCGGCCCGTTACCTAATGGGGATCCTATTCTCGTTGGGTCGCACTGCGCGCACTCTGTAAGATGACGCCGAAGCTCAAACACTGGTTCTACGACCACTATTTACTCGTGGCGTTCGGGTTGGTGTCGCTCATATTCATTCTGTGGGCGACCGTACCTGGGCTACGGACGTGGAGCTTCCTCTATCCCGCTGTCGGCTCTGTTCTTGGACTTTTTTATTTCGTCCTCAAACAGCATTTGGAGGAGATTCGCCTTTTCAAAGAGCTGTTTACCGAATTTAACGCTCGGTATGATGCGATGAACGAGCGTTTATATTTATTGTGCGAGGCCTCTGTGGACCAACCTCTCACAAAAGACGAGATCACCTTTCTATACGACTACTTCAACCTCTGTGGGGAAGAGTATCTTTACTACCGCAAGGGCTTTATCTACCCCGAGGTCTGGTTGGCGTGGCGGAAGGGCATGCAGATTTTTCTCCGATGCCCTCGGATTCGTTCGCTCTGGGAAAAAGAGCTTGCGACTGACTCGTATTATGGCCTCACCATCTCCTGTATCGAACGTGCGATCTAACCATGCGATGCAGACATGTGGTTAGGTCAAGGATAGCTTCGTAGCACATAGAGTTTTTTCTTCACGAAGTCCGCTTTGTTGTTATAGCCAAAAGCATGGAGTGCGGCAGGTCCCATCTCCGTGGCGAACTTGCTTAGCTTAGTCTCGAGGGTGTCGAGTCGCTCTAACGCGCCGATCGCGTGACCCATCAAGACATGCCAGAGGGCCACGCAGAGTTTGCGCGCGACGGCCACGGCCGCTTTGTTACGCCCGCGTCGTGCCGCTACAGCCAGTCCCCACTTCTGCAGGGGGTTAGTGACTTGGAGCAGTTTCTTGCCCGATTGAATGAGCAAGGCGCGAAGCGCTCTCCGTCCATGTCGTTTGAGTGCTGTGCTGCCTTCGAAGTTGCCGCTCTGGGACACGCTCGGGTTAAGGCCAAGGTATGCGACCAACTTTTTGCTGTGACTGAAGCGACGCACATCGCCCACCGCCGCCACCACTCCGTACAATGTAACCAGATTGATCCCACAGAGCCGGGTCAATCGCAGCAGCGCTTCCTCGGCCACGATCTCCTGGGCCATGTGCCGCCGCAGCAGGGTGCGACGCGCTCGCGCTGCCACCAAACTACCGTGCAACTGTTGCAGCAACATTGTGCGCGCCGGCGTCCACTCCCGCAGCGCAAGCAGGCGCATGAGCGCATTGGGGTGACAAAGGCGGAAGCCCTTCTCCAAACGCACACAATGTTCGTTCAACATTGAGCGCAACTGTTGCCTGGCCCTGGTCGACTCCTTCACCACCGCCTGATACGCGCTGAACACTTCACGCCGCTCCAGAGTTTTTGGATCCGGTTGCCACACGATCGGTAAGAGCGCGCTCAAATAAATGCGCGCGATCTTCACCGCATCGACTCGATCGTTGGCGCAATAGACCTTGCCCACTTTACCCGCACGATGACTGTCCAAGACCTCGACTTTGCGCCCGATCCCGCGCAAGCGCTCCGCCACCGAAAAGGCGTTGCCACTGGCTTCCAACACCAGCGTGTCTTCTGTCCTGGTGTGGCGCAACGCCCACTGCTCCAATCGCTCCAACTCGACCCGCGTTGAAGTGCTCGACACCTGCGCGCTGGCCGGATCACTGCCTGCCACCACCGCTCCCGCGAAACTATCCGGGTGCACATCGAGCCCTACGACTCGACCTCTCTTCTTAATCATGATATTGCTCCTCTTAAGGTTGATTGTTTTATGCTTCACTATCTCGACGCAAGGCGTGGCCGGCTTCTGACGAACTCTCGCTACACGCAGACATCCGGAGCTGAGCTTCAGGCTTTAGTTGGCTCACTCCATGAGGGTTCATCCGTCAGACTCACTCAGCCTTCAATCGGGGAAGTCCCCACTGCATCGCTCGAGTCCTGCCGGTTCGTCTCGCGCTGGTCCTTTTTGCAAGTCCCATCGCGCGATATCAGAGCGTCCGGTCACGCCTCGCGTCGAGTCCATAAAACCACATTCCCTCAGCTAACAGGCTCCGCGCGCCACGGTAGCTGCTCCCCGCAGACCCACCACGCAGCTACCGCGCCGCGTTCCGGCTGTAGCTGATCTTGATCTCGTTAGTGTTTTCTAGCGCGCCCTTTGCATGAGGAACTTTAACCTTCGGATTTGTGATCCGCCAAAGCAGTTCGAGTCTGGAGAGGAATTAAAGCCCGGTGCCGCAATGCGTGCCCCTCCGATAGCGGTGCTTTTCACAGCAAAAGGCTCGTTGACGGAAATTTGCCGACTCTACGGGTATCTCATGCTTCTCGGTCAGAACCTTGAGTTCGAGTTGCGCGAGTGTCTCATATCGATACAGTTTGCGTTGGCGCTTCGTGGCATTAAACCCCGTTGCACCGGCAGCCCTGAAAGAGCGAAGTTCGACAAGCTGATTCAGATGTTCGCGGCGCAACTCAACACTGACCACCCGCCCACTAAAGAGTTCGTTGACGAGCTTCACCGCGCGCGAAAGCTTCGTAACCATCTGGCACACGGCTTCCTCAGTCCGGCCGAGAGCACTTATTTTATTACGCATGGCGGTCAGCAGGCAGTTTTGCACCGTCTCAAACTCGCAGAGAAGATTTTCTTTCCGGTTATTATGGTCATCGGTCATCTTGGCCGTGGCTACGCCGCCGATTACGGCGTTACCGATGAGTTTATCCAGCGACGCCGCGACGCTTGGGACGCGGAGCGGCGTGAGATTGAGCGCGATCTGACGGACATTTTCGACGATGAAGACCAAGGACGCGAAAACGCCTGACCATGCGATGCAGCCAACCACTGGCCGACGTACTGAAAGGCTGAAGGATGAATTATGAAGGATGAAAAGAAAGCAAGCCTCGCCCTCGCCAGCGCTGGCTGATCTTGAGCTCGTTGGACCAATGAAAACCATGCTTCCCTTAAGGTTCGGCGCAATCATTTTCTCGACGATTTTGCTTTCATCGGGATGTCAAAAAAAAACCGCTGCCACAAATTCCAATTCTCAAAGCAAAACTGAATTGCATGAAAACACAAAGCCTCTGCAGGCCGCAGATCTCGTTGGATACGATGGAACAAAACTCAGGAAGAGCGTACATCACATCAGAGAGGCCAACGATAAACATAATCAGGAAATAGAAAAGATGGTCGAAACTGGGCCAGACCAATAATGAGGCCTAGCAAGGCGCTGCAGCCCCTATGAGGGTTGTCAATCGCGGGATGGGCGTTGTTTGTTTTTTGTCTTTTTTCCTTTCTCGCTCTTTCCAAGCTATTTGGTTTGGTGCGCAGGGCGCAGCTTCCCGTCTCGTGTTTCCCGCCGCGGCGGGTCACCAGCTCCTATTCGAGCATCGCTTTTGTGCGAGCCCATGATGTCGTGCTTGACTTTCAGGAAGCCGCCTTGGGCGGGACGCGCCCCATCTAAGCGATGATCCTTTAGGGACCAGCTGCAGCGTCGAGCAGCGTTCCACCCTGCGGCCCAATCGAATTTTGCTTGGAAATTGCCTTTCGTAAAAGTTGAGAGTTAAGGAGTTTTTTTAGTTCGAGAGTCACATCTCAGGAAGCAGGCAAGGTCCAACCCAGCTCGGCCGCGGTGACGCGACCCGTTCTCCAGCGCCACAGATCAATGGCCAATTGCCGAGCCAGCGCCACGGCCATTTTCTTTTTGAGTGACGCTCCATGTCTGAGCTTGTGCAAATACTTCTGGCGCGCGTGCCAGGCGGGCTGCCAGCGAAGGAGTCGCCACACTGCCTCGACCAAGAGCACCCGCAGGTGTTTGTTCCCGTGCCGGTCGATCGCGCCGAAGCATTGCACCCCGCCCGAGCTGTACTCGCTCGGACAACAGCCAGTATAACTGCCCACCGCTTTGCGATGAGAGAAGCGCCGCCAATCGCACACCTCTCCTTCGATCAGCGATACCGTCAGCGCGCCTAAGCCCGCCGGGATTTTTTCTTGCCCCACCAGCGCCTCGATTTGCTCACTTAAGCGATCCAGTTGCGCTTTGGCGGCCCGGATCTGTTCCACCACCGGGATGAGTTGAGCGCGCACAAACTCACTGCACTGCGGCGCGACTTGTTTCCATTTGCGCGGTCCGGCCCAGCCCGCGCTCAAGCTCTGGTGCTCATGCTCAATGCGCAGCGCCCGACCATGATTCTCCAGCCGGCGCAATTGTTTTTTCCAAAACTCCCGCTGTCGTCCCAGCTCCCGGCGCTCTCTCTTGCTGCGGCTGGGAATGCGAATCGGACGCAACTCATCCCGGTGCCCGTCCAGATACCGTGACAGCCGCACACACAACTCCCGCGCATCCATCCGATCGTTCTTGCGCCGCCGCTCCAGGTTCAAACGCATCGGCGTGGTGAGGAGCGAGTGCGCTCCCGCCCCAATGAGCTGCTCGTGCAGCGTGTAACCGAAACCGCAGCACTCCGACACCGCGTGCACCCGGTAGCCTAATGCGCTCTTCTGCTTCACCCAGGCAATGAGTTGCTCGCGGGTAAACTTCCGGGCCGGCCCAATCGCGCCCCGCTCGCACTGGATCGCCACCGCGATGTTGCGCAGGTCCACGTCCAGACCCAGCTTCAACAACTGGCCCCTTGCCTCATTGCCATCGCTGCTTGCTTTGATAAGGTTGCTCTTGTCATGAAGGGTTGAGTTGATTTTGTTTTTCATACAACTGCGTGTGCCCGTTTTGCCCACGCTCTACAACCCTTCATGGCATCTAACCCAGCACCTTGTTGATGCCCACGGATTTTATGCATGCTCTTGACGGCAAGATGCTGGGTGGCTGAGCTCCGTCTCGTTAGGCCGGATAAGACAAGTATTTGTATGAAACGCACATTCCGGTCGCGAATACCGCGGTAGCAGAAGTACGATGGGTTTCATGCCGCCGTTCGCCTTGATTGCTCTAGTTCTGATTCTAGCGCGGGCCATCACTGAACTGTGGCTAAGCCGGCTGAACCAGCATCACGTGCGCGCACACGTGAATGAAGTGCCGCCTGCATTTCGCGGAATCATTGACGAGGCCATATATCGCCGTTAAGTGCCGCCTGCATTTCGCGGAATCATTGACGAGGCCATATATCGCCGTTCGGTTGAATACACGCTGGCCAAGAGCCGTTTTGGAGATATCGCCGACGTGTTCGATGTCGTGGTGCTCATCGCAGTGCTTTTCAGCGGCGTGTTACCATGGGCATTTGGAAGATTCAGCGCGAGCTTCGGCAGTTCGATCTTGGCGATGGCTGGTTTTTTCTTCGTTATAGGCATCGCGTTGAGCATCCCAGGATTGCCCTTCGCCTGGTACGCGCAATTCAAACTCGAAGAGCGATTCGGGTTCAACACGACAAGCATCAAGACGTGGATCCTCGATCGTGTGAAAGGATTTCTGCTCGCGGTGCTGCTCGGATATCCGCTGCTTGCGTTGGTGTTGAAACTGATCGAGTGGACCGGCGCAAACTGGTGGCTTTGGGCGGCGGCGGTTGTCATTGCATTTCAATTGCTAGTGCTGCTCATCGCGCCGGCGATCATCATGCCACTTTTCAACAAGTTCACACCGTTGCCGGAAGGAACGCTGCGCGAGCGCCTCTTTGCACTAGGGCAGCGCACCGATTTTCCCACCCGCAGCATCGAAGTGATGGATGGCAGCAAACGCTCGCGCCACTCCAACGCCTTCTTCACCGGGTTCGGACGTTTTCGAAAAATTGTCCTGTTCGACACACTCGTCGCGCAGCTTACCGAACCGGAACTGGAATCGGTGCTCGCGCATGAAATTGGCCATTACAAAAAGCGCCACGTACTGAAGTTGCTCGGCCTTTCTATCGCCGGCGTGTTTGTGGCGTTCGCTGTCATCGCGTGGCTGGCGCGTCAGCAATGGCTTTATCGCGCGTTTGGTTTCGAGTATCGCGGAGGCTTTGCCGCCACCAATGTGGTCCCTGCGATGCTGCTGTTTGCGCTGTTGGCGGGGACGATAAGTTTCTGGGTTTCGCCATTCGTTCACATCTGGTCGCGCCATTTCGAATATGAGGCAGATGGATTCGCGCGCGCGACAGCGCTGCAAGTAGCGGCTTAGCGAAAGCTCGCAAGTCCACGGAGTGGTTCAAGAAGTTACTGACTGCGCCGCCATCCGCTGATTCGCAGTAAAGCCGGTTGGAGTTGGGGCTGCGTGTCAGGCGTGGATTCTAAGGGACACACAATCTTCATTGCCGACGCCCATCGCGACAACGGAAAGCGATTCATCGTCAGCCCCGACGAAAGACTCACGGCGTTTCTTGAACTTGAAAGAATCACGCGCGAATCATTGCGCTTCCTAAATACCGAATAATTCGGCACAATTCTCGCCATGCAGCCTTTTACCCGCTTTTCTCCTCGCAGGCGCACCGAACCCCCGCAAACGAATCGGCCAGATCCATCTGTCGTCCCAGGGCCATCCAACCGCACGTTCATGCCAACGCCATCCGGCGCTCTTCTCTCCCGAGGAGTTTCGATCAAAGGCTCGATCGAATTTCTGAACGAGCTGCTCATCGACGGCGAAGTGGAGGGCACAATCGATTCCACCGGAACGCTCACGATCGGGGAGCACGCGCGCATACGCGGTGAGATCAGGACGAAATCGGTGAAGGTGGGAGGAACGGTGGAGGGCAATATTTTCGTGACTGAACGCTGCGAGCTCCAGGCGAGTTGCACGCTGCGTGGTGACATCGAAGCGCCCCGGCTGGTGGTTAATGAGAACGCGACATTCCTTGGCAGCGCAAAGGTCGGGACGGGGAAGTCACTCCCGGCCTGACGTTCGCCTGCCGAGCCAAACGCAATCAGCAACGCAATCGGCTACGCAAAATTCTACAGCCGTCCACATGCTGCTGTGATTCGCGTTTTCGATGATGCTGGCAACGTGATCGATCCTGTCGGCGTTATTTAGTGGCAGCAGTCATCAAAGGAACATCCGCCGCATTTCGGGCATGTGTCACCTGTTTCCGTTCTCGCACCATCGACGTGAGCCTTTCTTTGATTGAGGCGGAAGCTTTCTCCGGGCGCAAACTAAGAGCGAATGTTTCATGTAATACGTAACATTGTGTGATGAAATCTTCCGCCCTTTTGCCGGACTTTTTGCGCTCTCTCTCAAATTCCTCCAATTCTTCACGGTTTATTCGTTTTTGCGGCGATTTTCGCGCTGGCGCATACCACGAGTAATGCAAAATTTCCCTGTTGTTGGACCGTACACGACGACCGGCGCTGCCGATTGCGTTTTCGATAAAGGGGTAATGTGCTTGAGACGCATGAACAAGCTGGCGAGTTGAAAGAGTCGTGAGTTCCGCCGATTTAACCCGGACGAGGATAGAAAAAATGATCTAGAAGGAACTGTTGCAACTCCTGATCATCTCTGATCGACGAACGATCCTCCTCACGCAGCGCGCTACGAGTTTGTGGACTAGATCGCTTCGTAGTATTATCAGTGATTGCACTGGCGACTGACGAGATTGATCGTCGTGTTAACGCTCATTGGGTTTCTAATGATGGGCGATGTCGCCGACGCTGGCTCGTTCATGGACTTTTTGAAGGCGATCGGGAATTCGATCGCTCATCCTCAAAAGAAATCGCAATCGCGCACTAAAAGCACCAAGCAACTGGCGAGTAAACACACAGCATCGCCCAAGCCAAGTCTCGGCCCGAGTCCCGGGCCGCCCGACGAACACAATGTGCGCACAGCATCGGCCGCTCCAGAAGCAAAAGGCGGAAAAGCCGATGTTCCATACGCCATTCCCGTTCCAGGAAAACAGGGGTTCGTCACCAGCCCGTTCGCGCCCAACTCAGGTTACATCGATGTACGCTTGAGTCAGCGTAGATGATCAGTGTAGGTTGCCCACGCATATTTACGAAGTGCGACCGTGCAACGACGAACGTGGCATTGATCTAATTTCCGATATGCTGCCATACAGTCGGCCGTGATACGCCGAGCCAAAGGAAATCGGCTATGCGAAGTTTTACAGCCACTCACATGACGGTGATTCGGGTTTACGATGAGGCTGGCAATGTGATAGAAACGCACGAGCACGCGGGCGATTTCAAAGCGTGGTGAGTTCGCTTGACCCCCGATCTTGACGGCGCCAAAATTAAACTCAAGCGGAGTAGACCCCAAAAATACGTCTTTAAAGGCGCAATTATTGGGCCGAATCCTCGTTAGGCGTTCTCGCGCTCACGTGAAACGGCACCTCACAAAACTGCTCTTGCTACTGGCTGCTTCTGCATTTGCAGGCGCACCCACCGCGAAACCAAAGAGCGTAACCATCATCGACGTTCCGCGAGAGCGTCGCGACTACGGAACCAACATCGGCAACATCAAAGTCCGATTTTCCGATGGTCATTCCGAGGTATGGACATCTTTCGGCAGGTGCATGTATGCCCACGTCTCTCCAACCGGCTTGGTCGGATGGACGCGCTACACCGAAAGGAACGACTACGGCGAGCCAGTGAACAACATCTTGCGGGTTCGCTTCCCCGACCGAAGCGTCAAAGACTTCCGACACGGTCCATTCATCGAGGACTGGGCGTTTGCAGACAGCGATTCGGCAGTCATAATCAAATCTCGCGGACGACACGGCCCAGCCCACTACATCAAATATAGTCTCCGCACCGGACAAGTAATTGATAGCGTCGGACTTTCCACACCTTATGACCGTATGCCCACTTGGGCGCAACCGTTTGCTGATGATCGACCGAACGCCTAACCCCTATGTAGGGTGTCAAGTGTGGCGGGCGAGGGTGTAGGTAGTTGGTTTAGGTCATTGGTTCAATGAATTCGGGTTGAGAATTAGCTTCGGGGACACTTCCTCGCGCCGCCGCCGAAGCGCTTTGGCGCGCAGGAGGCTTCCTTTTTTGCTCGTTGGTTTTGTTTTCCAGCGGCTCTTACTCCTATCCGTGCTTGCGACCGCTGTCGCAGCAGCAATTTGATCGATGCGATCACTTCTTTGGAAGAGGAACTTGGGCGACGCCCAATCTAAAGGGTCGAGCGAGAGATTTTCTACGCTTAATAAGGAGGGGCGCCTTCAAAGCCGCCCATCTTCGGCGGACTAGAGACCGCCGCTCCTTCTATTTTTGAACAGAAGATAACGAAGGGAGCGAAGTTACTGGAATTTCAGAACATTCATTCTAATTCTTCGTTTTCTTTGCTTCCTTCTGTTCATCGATCTCTCTCCTCGGCGTTATTCGCGTAATTCGCGGGCCTCGAACTCGGGGGCTGGCATCGGCGATGGACGGCTACAGTCGCGTGCACGCGACACGCCCGCCGCTACAGTGTTCGGAAAGTTTAGGGACGGGGCGGCGCCTGTCCCTCCAGAAATTCGAGGGCTTTGTCGTAACTTCGGCGCTGAAGATAATGCGCGAGTTGCGGATCGAGCGGGCGTGGCATGGCCGCTGCTAACTTGTCGATCTTTTCTGAGACGGCACTCAGTCGCGCCATATGTGCTTGTGCATTGCGGCGGCTTTTTTCATCGCGAATGATCGCGAGACGCTCGCGTAAAGCATCTCTAAGATCGACAAGCGCGTTTACCATCGCATTAACCACGAATCGACACGAATGCCGTTGGATTTGCAGTGAGAGTTGTTCCGTGAATTCGTGTCCATTTGTGGTTAAACGCCGCTCGGCTTAGCGCGGGCCTGTTTCGGAGAGGAGTTGTCGCCTAGCTTCGAGCCAATCCGAATCTGCGTCGCCCGGCAGCGCAAACCTGCGACGGCGTTCGGAAATGAAATAAGCGCGAATACGAATTTGCTCATCCGACAGCCTCGCCATAGTTCCTGCTTCAGGAGGCATTGACACGTTTCCTGTCCGCGCAGTTGCAGTTTTCTTGGGAGCGGGACCGGCGGTTTTTCGGGTTGTCGATGTACGGCGCGCCGCCGGCGTTTTTCTGATTTTCATTCCAGTAGGTGATCCGCCGGCTTCCGGTGGCGCTTGATTTTTATTTTGGACAATTTTGTTCTTTTTTGGCACAAATTTATTGGTGTTGATGATTTCAATCCGTTTATCGAGCATCGGCCGCTTCGCAAGCAGTTTCTCGCCCGCATTTGGTGGAACCAGAAATCACGATAACTTCTTTGTATGCAACATTTCGTTTTCCGCTGGTTTGTGACGACATTTGCGGTGTTTGTGGCCGCGCCGATTGTTGGCATCAATTACGGCGACCGCCTCGGCTGTCTGCTGGCCGCGTCGCTTCTACTCGGTATCGTGAACGCTTTTATTCGTCCTATTCTGCTGTTATTGAGTCTGCCGTTGATTCTCGTCACGCTGGGCGTCTTCATTTTGATCATCAATGCGCTGATGTTGAAATTTGTTGGCGAGATACTGCCATGTTTCGAGG
>WNGK01006668.1_pt1 | contig 12132 bp, 11 predicted proteins | sample 5400601 | NCBI WGS metagenome assembly WNGK01 (sample SAMN13153376, study PRJNA577476) | soil metagenome | isolation source: 60 cm soil or saprolite under Garry oak tree replicate 1 | place: USA:California | collected 2016-06-15
ACGATTATCTCAAGAACGTCGAGGGTGTGTTTCGTTACGATCGGTTCAATCAATTGCACACGCCCGTGGGCTTCGACGAACAGCGCTTTACTATCGGACTAAACTACTGGCTGACTCCGAGCGCGGTTCTCAAATTGGCCTACGAATTCGACGACAAGAATGGGGGTGCCCGCGATCAGGACGCCTTTATGATGCAAGCCGCCGTGGGATTTTAACTATGAAAAAAAATGCAGTACGAATCTGCAAATGGATCGGTTTGCCCGGCGCAACCATCATTATTTCGTGCGTGGCGCTGACGTGGCTGATTGGCTGCGCGACCAATAAGCAATCAGGAGAGGTCGCCACCGGAGGAACTGGAAAAAGTGGCGCGCAACTTTGGGCGGAGAATTGTATCCGTTGTCACAACATTAGATCGCCCGGTTCGTTAAGCCCCGTCCAATGGGAAGTAGCGATGATGCATATGCGCGCCCGGGCTAATCTCACTCCGGAAGAACACAAGAAAATTCTGGAATTCCTTAAATCGGGAACCTAAGCACGCGCGTCCAAGTTAACTTACCAAGCCAAATTTATTTGGACATAATGCGCAGTAATTTTGCGTTTAGGCCCCGAAAACTGACGCGATGGATCTGACGACCCATTATCTCGGACTCTCCTTGCGCTCGCCTTTGGTGCCTTCGGCCTCGCCACTTTCGGAGAAGATCGAGAATGTCCGCGAGATGGAACAAGCCGGCGCTGCTGCGGTGGTTTTTCACTCGCTCTTCGAGGAGCAAATCGACGCGGTGGCGCCAGAATGCCGCGTCGATCCGGCGACATATCTTGAACACATCGCGCAAGCCAGACGTAGCGTCGGTATTCCAATTATCGCCAGCCTCAACTGCACCACGCTTGGCGGCTGGATCAGTTACGCACGGCGAATCACCGAAGCCGGTGCCGATGCGCTGGAATTGAATATCTACAAGATACCCACGCGAACCAATGTCAGCGGCAGCACAATTGAGAATATTTACATCGACATCGTTCGCAGCGTTCGGGCTGCGACCAAGATCCCCCTTGCGGTCAAGCTCAGCCCATACTTCAGCAGTTTCGCAAACATGGCAGCGTCTCTGGACGCGCTCGATGTAAATGGCCTCGTATTGTTCAATCGATTCTATCAGCCCGACATCGATTTGGAAAAAATGGAGGTCGCACCAAATCTTACGTTAAGCACGCCGGCCGATATGCGATTGCCATTACACTGGATCGGAATTCTCTACGGAAGAATTCGCGCCAATCTCGCCGCTACCAGCGGCATTTATCAGGCGCACGACGTGATCAAGCTGGTGATGGCCGGCGCTGATGTGACCATGTTGTGCAGCGCCCTGATGCGGTACGGGATCACACATATCCAGCGAATCGAAATGGACCTCACCGCCTGGCTGGAGGCGCATCACCACAATTCCCTGTGCGAACTCAAGGGCATCATGAGTCAGCAGAATTGCCCGGACCCAGGCGCATTTGAGCGCGCTCAATATGTGCGCGGCCTTTCAACCTACACTTCATTGTTTCCAGTGCGACGCTGAGGCAACCTCCGGGTCCGATTCTACAGGCCCAGGCCTTCGTTTGTTTCGGCGATGATTTGATCGACCACCGCTTTCATATCCTGGGTGCGTTCCCACACCATAAGTTGTCGATCGGCGCCAGTGCCCTCGCGCATGATCCGTTCGATGTGCGCAATCTCGGCCTGATTGCCGAGCTCATCGACTTCAGTCGAAACAAATTCAAGCATCTCGTGGAGCAAATCGCGCTCGTCCACTTCGCATTTGCGACCGAAGTCGATCAGTTTGCCGTCCAGACCGTAACGCAATGCGCGCCAGCGATTCTCGTCGATTAGGCGGCGCGGATAACTGCGGAAGATCACATTGTCGCGGCGAAGTTTTTGCAGTTTAGAAACAATCGCTTGCATCAGTGCGGCCAGGGCGATGGTGTCGTCCACGCGTGATTGCGCATCGCAAATGCGGAACTCGATGGTGTTGAAAAATGGATGCAGCCGGATGTCCCACCAAATCTTTTTCGCGTTGTCGATGCAGTTGGTTGAGACCAGCAATTTTAGATAATCTTCATATTCGCTCAGGCTTTCGAACGCGTCTGGAATGCCGGTGCGCGGGAAGCGTTCGAAGATCATCTGCCGATACGCTTTCAGCCCGGTGTTTTGGCCCAACCAAAACGGCGAGTTGACCGAGAGCGCATACAGATGCGGGAGGAAATAACGCGCCTGGTTCATAATGTCGATTCCCTCCTCGCGGTCTGGAATCCCCACGTGCACGTGCAGACCAAAGATGAGATTGGCCCGCGCAATTTGCTGCATGTCTTTGACAATTGCCGCGTAGCGTTCGTGGACGGTGATGAGCTGGTCCATCCAGTGCGAAAACGGGTGCGTGCCGGCGGAAGCAATCTTGAGACCGTCGCGCGCCGCCAGTTTTGCCAGCTCCCTCCGAAGATCGATAACTTGTTGCCGGGCAACGCGCGCGTCGCCGCAAATCTCTGTGCCGAGCTCCACCACAGACTGGTGCATCTCGGGTTTAACGCGCTCCTTCAAAATCATTTTGCCGCCATCCAGAATTTGCTGGATGTGCGATCGCAGTTCGCGTGTTTCCGGATCGATGATCTGGAATTCCTCCTCGATGCCGAGAGTGAAGACATGGTCACGAGTTTTCATCCAAGTAAACTTAACTGCCTTTTAGCCGCGAATCTCATCCCTCATTTGGCGTTAGTGCTGCACAAATACACACACGAGCTGTCGGCTTTTCTCGAAGAGCTTATGTAAATGGAGACGAGACCTGACATCGATTCAAGAGCCGCCCAGTCTGCACGTGAGTCCGCGACACGAGATCGGCTGTGGCAAAAACAATTTCGTCGCCATCACCGCATCGCGTATGAGCGCGTCCCTGACGGTTGGCGAAAACAATGGCTCTATCCGTAGGTTCCCAGGCGCGAAGACAATGATTGCATGCAGTCGACGGAACGACTTTAATTAGCGGCGGTGCAGCTGCGCACGCGACGTGATTTTCTTTCCCTCGCCGGCAAAGGCCTCGGTCTGGCCGCGCTTTCGTCCGCGGCGGTCGCGTCGCTGCTGAGAACTGTCGAAGCCGCGACGAAGACTGTGGCGCATCTGTTACCCGAAGAAGCGGCGATGGATGAAGATTATTGGGCCATCATCCAAAACTCGTTCAGCGTCACGCGCGGGATCATCAATTTGAACAACGGCGGCGTCTCGCCCAGCCCCCGGATCGTGACCGAGGCGCTCGTTCGTTACATTTGGGAACAGGAAGACGCTACCGCTTACACGATGTGGCAAATTCTCGAGCCACAATGCGAAACGATCCGCACGGGCCTGGCGGAACTTTTCGGCTGCGACCGCGAAGAGATCGCGATCACGCGCAATGCTTCGGAGTCGCTGGAGATTCTGTTGACGGGCATGGACCTCAAATCCGGTGACGAAATTCTCACCACTACCCAGGATTATCCGCGTATGCTGACCACGCTGCGGCAGCGTGAGAAGCGAGAAGGCCTTAAGCTGAAGCTGATCCAGATTCCCATTCCGCCCAAGAAGCTCGAGGAGATCACCGGGGCATTTGAAAAAGGAATCACCGACCGCACCCGGCTTATCCTGATCTCACATGAGATCAACATCACGGGCCAGATCACACCGGTGAAAGCTATCTGCGAATTAGCGCGCGCGAAAGGCATTGAAACAATCGTGGACGGCGCGCATTCCTTCGCGCAGTTCGACTTCAAACAGAAGGATCTGGGTTGCGATTACTTCGGCACGAGCCTGCACAAGTGGTTATACGCACCGAAAGGCACCGGCATGTTGTACGTGAAGCGTGATAAGATCGAAAAGCTCTGGCCGTTAATGGCCGCCGAAGCCAAGCAAGCCAACGACATCCGCAAGTTCGAAGAGATCGGCACCCATCCTGCTGCGCCAAAGTTGGCCATCGGCGAAGCGCTCCTTTTTTACAACGGCATCGGTGGCAAACGCAAGGAAGCGCGGCTGCGTTACTTGTCGCGTTACTGGATGAACCGGCTCAAAGACGTGCCGAAGATTCGCTTCAACACTTCACTTGATCCGAGCCAAATGTGCGCCATCGCGAACGTCCACATCGAAGGCACAAACCCCGAGGCCGTAGTGAAGTATCTGTTCGACAAACACCACATCTTTACTGTGCCGATAATGCACGAAGAATTTCAGGGCATTCGGATTACGCCCAATGTTTACACCACGCTCAACGAGCTGGATCGTTTTTGCGAGCAGATGGAACTGATCGCCCGCCACGGTCTCCCGTCATAGCAAAGCGCAGGAGGCGCGACAGATGTTAACCCCAGGCTTACGCCCGGGGCTACATTTCTTCTGTACCTACGGTGCTCTATTTCTGCTGAGGTAGCTGCCCGCTACTCAGCGCAATAACTGCACAGCAAAACAATCCCGTTTACAGCTGGCTTCCAATCGCTCTCGCAGTTTAATCGCGTCTTCAAAAGATTAACGGGCAAATCGCCGACAGACTTTCGCGGGGAACGTTTGCGTCGCAGAAAGCGGCGCTGAAATCGCGCAAGGCGAGGGGCAGAACGGGCGACAAATGTCGCGAGCGCGACGAAAAATAAATTACAATCGCAATCGATGCAGGCGCAGCGCGTTGCCGATCACCGAAACCGAACTGAAACTCATTGCCGCGCCAGCGATCATGGGACTGAGCAAAATTCCGAAAAAGGGATAGAGCGCTCCAGCGGCGATCGGCACGCCGAGCGCGTTGTAGATAAATGCGAAGAAAAGATTTTGACGGATGTTGCGCATCACGGCGCGACTGAGATGGATTGCTTTGGCAATTCCCATCAGGTCGCCTTTGACCAGCGTGATGCCGGCGCTTTCAATGGCAACGTCCGTTCCGGTTCCCATTGCAATTCCGACGTCAGCGGCCGCCAGCGCCGGCGCGTCGTTGATTCCGTCTCCAGCCATGGCGACGATTGCGCCTTGCGATTTCAATGCGTTGACGATCTCGATCTTTTCCTGCGGCGTCACTTCGGCGCGAAAGTCATCGATGCGCAGTTCATGCGCGACCGATTCAGCCGCGCGACGGTTGTCGCCCGTGCACATGATTATCTTCAAGTTCATGGCGTGAAGTTCGCGGACTGCTTCTCGCGTGGTTTCCTTGATTGGATCGGCAATCCCGATCACGCCGACTGCCTGGCCGTCGATGGCCACCCACACGGTCGTCTGCGCTTTGTCCTGCAAGGCACGCGCCTGTTTTTTTAATTCATCAGGAACTGTGACGCTTGCGTCGGTGAGAAACTTCTCCTTGCCGACGCGAACGGCTTTGCCGTCGAGGTTCGCGGTAACGCCACCGCCGATAGTCGATTCAAAGCCTGTTGGTTCACGCAAAGCGATCTGCTCTTTGTTCGCCGCAGCGACAATGGCGCGCGCCAAGGGATGCTCGCTTTGGTTTTCTAACGACGCGGCGACTTGCAGCAGATCGCGCTCGCTTCCTGAGGTTCCGGCAATGCGACTAACGACCTCCGGTTTCCCTGCTGTCAACGTGCCCGTTTTGTCTGTGACCAGGTGCGTGACTTTTTCGGTGATCTCGATCGCTTCCGCGTTCTTGATCAGAATGCCCGCTTGCGCAGCGCGTCCGACGCCAACCATGATCGACATCGGTGTGGCCAGACCAAGCGCGCAGGGACACGCGATGATAAGTACCGAAACAGCATTCACCAACGCATAAGCCATCGCGGGCGCAGGGCCGAAGATTGACCACACCACGAAAGTGAGGATCGCAATAGCAACGACGGCCGGAACAAAATAGCCGGACACGGTATCGGCGAGTTTCTGGATCGGCGCGCGGCTGCGCTGCGCCTCCGCCACCATCTCTACAATTTGCGCAAGCATCGTCTCCGAGCCGATTCGCTCCGCTCGCATCAGGAAGGAACCGGTCTGGTTTACGGTGGCGCCGATTACTTTTCCGCCGGCTCCCTTGCTAACCGGCATCGACTCCCCGGTGATCATGGATTCGTCGATGTTGCTCCTGCCTTCGACGATCACGCCGTCGATGGGAACTTTTTCGCCTGGGCGGACGCGCAACACGTCGCCTTTCTGAATTTCCTGCACAGGAATTTCTTCTTCTCGACCATCGTGAACTCGATGCGCAGTCTTCGCGGCAAGCCCGAGCAGCGTCTTGATCGCCTGCCCTGTGCGACTGCGCGCTTTTGCCTCAAGCAATTGTCCCAACAAGACAAGGGTTGTGATGACGGCCGCCGCTTCAAAATAAAGATCGATTTCTCCATTGCGCCGGAATGAATCTGGAAAAATTCCCGGTGCGATCACTGCCACTGCGCTGTAGAAGTACGCTGCGCCGACACCGACGGCGATCAGCGTGAACATGTTGAGGCTGCGGTTTACGATGGATCGCCAGGCGCGTGCGAAGAAAAAGCCGCCAGCCCACAGGACGACCGGTGTTGTCAGCACAAACTCGATCCATTTCCCGATTTGCTTTGGGATGATTGAATCAATGTACAGCCCGGGGATAGCATGACCCATCGCGAGAATCAGCACGGGAATGGTGAGCACCAGCGCAACCCAGAATTTTCGCGACAACGAACAAATTTCCGTCTCATCCTCTTCAACCGTGCCAGGCGTCTTTGGCTCCAGGACCATCCCGCATTTCGGGCATTCCCCCGGATGATCCTGCTCGATCTCCGGATGCATTGGGCAGGTGTAGATCATGATCTGCTTCGCCTAAACGCTATTTAGCCCCGTCTGCAAATTGATTACAGGCCGGTCGATCGCGCTGCGAGAATATAGGCGACGATGGCGTCGCGCTCGGCAGGTTTTAAACTTGCGAGGTGTGACATGCTGTTGACGATGTTCGGCCAATCTTCAAGGGCATAGTGCCATATCGGCGGTAGCGTGTGACACTCGATGCAGCGATGTACCAGAAGTCTGCGGCCTTCGCGCAGCGTTGCAACATCAACGTGCCGCCCTCTTGTCGCAGCCGCCATTTGCGGAGCGACCAGCGGCACGTAGTTGGTCAATTGGCAGGCCAACAGGCAAGCCACGACAACCGAAAGCATGAATATTTTCTTCATCTCTCAAAAACCGAATCCGAAAATTGCCCGCACCTTGAAATCAGCTTCGTCGGACGTGTTGGTCGCTTGTGCGAGAGCAGTGACTGTTACAAACCAGTTTTGGTGCCGAAACGCGACGTTCGGGCCTACCAACACATTCCTGATTTTTCCTTCGCCGCGCCAATCCGGGAAAACAAATTCGTGCAAAAATTCAAGACCGACCGAAATGCGCGGCGAAAGTTCGTAACTTGCGCCGAGCGCCTGCTGCATTTCGCCCTGGTGTTCTTGAAGCCCTTGTTCTTCCCATTCGGCTTCCAGCGTCAGGTTGTAATCGAGAATGAGCCGCCCAAAATTTTTCTGCGCAATCAGTTTTGATTCGAGTTCCAAATGTTGGCGCCCGCGACTGATTTCTCCATAAACTGACAACCCCACCGGGTCGATGACCGGATTCGTTAGATTGTAGATCAGCTCGATTGCGGAATCCGAATAATTAAAAGTGGATTGCTTGCTGTCGCGTGCGTACGACCAATCAACGAAATAAATGCTAGCTTGAAAACGATCGGTGACGCCGATCTCGATTTCATGACGAAATCCGATTTGATCGGACCGCTCTGGGTTGGTTACACGTTGCCACGTAATCCAGTTCTCCGATTCGATGCTGCCGGGGGCTGAAGTCGGCGCCTCATAGAGGAAAGTAAAGTGACGCGCGCCCGCAAGAGCCGCAGTTGTCGGCAACATGCACAACAACAGGATGAGTAAGGTGAATTTTCCCATCAGATTCGCCTGAATGACGAATCGAAGGTTTATCTTCTGCGTTGCACCTCTGCTACCGGTAGCTTGCCATTTTTTAGCGCGCCGTTGCCACTACTCATATCTCACATTGCAGACGCCGGTTTCGATTTGAGGCTTCGACGTGCGAGCTCGCTAGTGGGTTCATCGACCTCAGTGACCCCGTTTTCAAACAAAAGTGGCGCGAAACACCACGTCGCGCAGATTGGGACCAATCGCGCCGCCTGTATGTCTGACGCATCGCCCATCCTAAAAATGCCCGAATTGCCGCACTCACATCTGATTTCGCCGCAAGAGCCGGCCGACGAAATTTTCCTCGAAGGCCCACGCTCGCGGTTCGCTGAGTTCTGTACATTGCTGAGAGTGATGCGTGATTTCTTGCGGGGATTTCGCACGCTTCATTTCGTAGGCCCTTGTGTGACCGTTTTTGGCTCGGCGCGCGTCAAACCGGACGATCCCCACTACGAGCTGGCCCGAAAAATGGGCTCGGCGATTGCGCGACTCGGATTCACGGTGATGACTGGCGGCGGGCCCGGCATCATGGAAGCGGCCAACCGCGGCGCAAAAGAAGTGGGTGGCCGCTCGGTCGGCTGCAATATTGAGCTGCCATTCGAGCAAGTTTCCAACGCTTACCTCGATCGCTGCGTCCGGTTGCATTATTTTTTCGTCCGCAAAGCGCTGCTGGTGAAATATTCCTACTCCTTTGTTGTAATGCCCGGCGGCGCAGGCACGCTCGACGAATTGTTTGAAGCGCTTACTCTCATTCAGACTGGAAAAATTAAGAACTTCCCAATCGTGATCATGGGGACCGATTACTGGAAGGAGCTGATCGGTTTCATCGAGAAGATGGCGGAGCGCGGAAAGATTGGCCCAGCCGATTTGAACCTGATTTTCGCGACTGATTCTGTTGAAGAGGCCATTGCGCACATTCGAACGAAGGCAATTGAATCATTTGGACTCAGACGCGTAGCGCGCATGCGCCGACATTTTCCCTGGCTTGGCGAGCGTGGTTTGTCCGGAAAAGGACCTGCTATTTGCTAGGGAGGCACAGCTTTGCTCCTGCGATGGCTGACATACACATGAAACACCGCACTTTCTCGAAGAGATTCTTGTAAGTGGATACGAGACCTAATATCGACGAGAGAACTTTCCGCTCGACGCCGTGCAGATTCGCAAGCCGGAATCAACGGTGGTGGCGTCAATCGATACATCGCATCGCCGAGGTAATTGCCATATTTGCGCTTTGGGCGACCGGCTTCGCCAGCGCCGCTCAACAACCGCAAGAGGTTTCCAGCTCATTCCAAGTGCCGCGGAACGATTTGGCCAATGCGCAAGCCTTGGCCAACCAACTCGCGGCGCTTTCGCCTAGGGTGGATCGGAACGAAGCAAAGCTGCTGGCAGATTGCGCTTACGCGACTGTGAGCCAGCTGAGGCGGCAGTACCGCATGTTCGGCACACCGATTTTTAACAATTTCCTTATCTATCATGGTCTGAAGAAGCGTGGTTACTGCTATCAATGGTCGGAAGATCTGCTCATCGCCCTTGATGTATTGCGACTTGGGAGCCTCGAGCTGCGCTGGGGTGAAGCGAACCCGGACAACTGGCGCGAGAACAATTGTCTTGTCGTCACTGCCAAAGGACGGCCATTCCGGAGCGGCATTATGTTGGACTGCTGGCGCCATCTCGGACAGCTCTATTTCGGTCCGGTTGCCTCCAGTTGGGAGCCTTACGTTGAGAACAGTGCGTTCGCGCGCGATGTCCGCCATATTGCCGCAGCCCGCAATGTTTCCGAGCATAATCATCACGTCGCTTTTCACAGTAGGACTGACGCGAGCGGAAAAACCCGCGACTAGTTGGTAGGGACGCCGCGCTGCGGCGTCCCTACCAGGAAATTTGCTTGCACGATAGGCGCGCTGGGGACAAGGTCGCAGTGCAATGAGCACGTTTGCGCGTTCGAAGGAATGCAGCCGCGCTTTTATTGCGACCTTCATCGCCGCAGCGTTTTTCTGGACGCTGCTCCTGAGTGTTTCTCCGCAGTTGCACGCGCGCATTCACGCTGATGCGAACCGCGGCGATCACACTTGCGCCATTACACTGATCGCGACTGGCAACTACGATCACGCTGCGCATCCGCCCCTCATCAGGGCGCCTCAACCCAGCGTTCAGTTCTCTAAGATCGCGCCGCTCAGCTCTACCTGGGTCCAGCCGCTCTTTCTTAGCGCGCACATTTTCGCGCACGCACCGCCTGCCTACTCCTGAACCGCTGATTCTTTCCCGCGCAAGCGGGTAGCGGCGTTGAGTGCGTTCCTTCACGCCGCTGAATCAGCGTGCGCGAACGCAAATTCATTCGGCGATTTCGCCGAGTCTTTTGAACCAGGAGTTTTTTTGAATGAACAAAATAGTCTTATTAGTGCTGGCGCTTTTCCCGGTAACGGCCGTTTTCTCGCAGGAAACGACGTCCCCTGCGAATTCATCGCCAGCGCCAACAGTTTCGAATACAACGCCGGCTACAGCAGCAGATGTCGAAACGCTGCGCCAGCAAGTGCAATCCCTCACCGAGACGGTGAAAGCGTTACAACAACAAGTGAAAGATCAGCAGGCCGCCTTGGAAAACGCGAACCTCACGGGCGAGTCGGGACTTCCACAAAATCCCGAGCCCTCGCCCATCACGGGAGCGGAGAGTTCGCCCGTCCCAGCCGGGAGCGCGCCACCACGCTTCCCAACGGAGGACACATCCGTTGTTCAATCGACAACTGCCCCAACTGCATCGCCTGCTCCGGGCGCGAGTACCAGTCCGTTGCCCGGTAGTTTTCCGACAACGGACACCTCGGTCGTGACGTCGGCACCCGAAACAATCTCAAGCACGGGTGCTGGGGCATCGTTAACGCAGCCGATCTCGATCGGCGGCGGGCGAAATTACATGAACATTTCTTTCGACGGGTTGTTCGCACTTGCCTATTCCAGCGCACGCGATCTGGATCATATCGAAGTGGGTGATCACGATCCGCAGCAACGGGGATTCAACGCACGCAACACTGAGCTCGCACTCGACGGTGCGGTGGACCCGTACTTCGAAGGTTTCGCCAACATTGTTTTCAAATTGGATAACGACAATGAAACGGAAGTGGAAGTTGAAGAAGCATTCATGCAAGCAACCAGTCTGCCGTTTAACCTGCAATTGAAAGGCGGGCAATTCTTTGCCGCGTTCGGCCGGCTGAACCCAACGCATCCGCACACTTGGGACTTCGCCGACACCCCTCTCGTCAACGGCTTATTTTTGGGGCCCGACGGGTTGCGCGGCGTTGGCGCCCAAGCTTCCTGGACATTGCCTCTACCGTGGTATTCGCAATTGATCTTTGCGTCGCAAAATGGACGCGGCAGCACAGGATTTTCGTTTCGGAATCCCGGGGACGACGGAATGTTTTTCGACCGCATAACAACCGATCGTGAAGCGCGCGGCCTGCAGGATCTTGTTTGGATCCCGCGGTTCGAAAATTCCTTTAATTTGAGCGAAACCCAAACCGTGTTGGCTGGCGTTTCAGGAGCGTTTGGCTCCAACGAGACGGGCGCAAATTCACGAACTCAGATTTACGGCGCAGACCTTCTCTACAAATGGAAAAGCGCGCGTGCCGAAGGCGGGTTTCCATTCGTGAAATGGCAGACCGAATTCATGTATCGCCGTTTCGAAGCCGGCCATGGCGCGAATGATTCTTTTCCTGTCGCGGAAACATTTCACGACTGGGGTCTGTATTCGCAGGTGCTGTGGGGATTTAGAAAAGGATGGGTCGTCGGCATTCGGGGAGACTATGTCCACATGCAGAATTCCGACTTTACCGATGACTTGGATCGGCAATCACGCTCTCGGATCTCTGCGAACCTAACGTGGTATCCCACTGAGTTTTCAAAACTCCGTTTGCAGTACAATCACGATTTTCTCGAGGAAAACTTTTTCCTGTCGGATCGCGAGGTGGATTCGCTTTTCTTGCAGTTTGAATTCATCCTCGGTTCTCACGGTGCTCATAAATTTTAAAAACCATGAAAAAAACGCTGTTCATCCTATTCGCAATCGTCACATGTGCTTTATCAGCGCATGGCAAGCTCAACGTCGTCGCAACATTGCCGGACTTCGGATCGCTCGCCCGTGAAATCGGCGGTGACAAGGTCAACGTAACCGTTCTGGCGAAACCGACGGAAGATCCGCACTTCGTTGATGCACGACCAAGCTTCGTAGTTTCAATGCGCAACGCCGAT
>WNGK01006669.1_pt1 | contig 12132 bp, 10 predicted proteins | sample 5400601 | NCBI WGS metagenome assembly WNGK01 (sample SAMN13153376, study PRJNA577476) | soil metagenome | isolation source: 60 cm soil or saprolite under Garry oak tree replicate 1 | place: USA:California | collected 2016-06-15
ATCTCGCAGCGCAGCGCAGTCGTCGGAACCGGGTAAGCGGGCAGCAGCTTCTCCCCCAGCAGCGCGTTAATTACCGTACTCTTCCCTCGACCATGCTCCCCCACCACCAGTATCTTCAATGTCTCAGCAAAGAGGCGTTGTTCTATAGCATGCACTTTACCATACAACGCGGGCATATTCAGACCCTCCAACACCCCTGCCAACCGTTGACACAACATGATCAGTGCGCGCTGCCGGGCCTGAAACTCCGCAAGAGGAGTGCTGGGTGTGATATCCATCCTGGTAACCCCTTTCTGTCACAACATAGCGATTTAAAAGGCCGGACATGGCCCCGCCCCCCTAAGGCACCCACGAGGGGTACCTCTTGCGGATGCCATGTCCCACACACTGTGCTTCGTCCTCAACTTCTCTGCCTGTCTCAATTGTGCATCGAAAGGGGGAATTGTACCATTGCAGAAGGCTATCAGTTGCCTATCACTTTCACTCTAAAGGTAGGGATTGGCAGCAGTCGCCCTGATCTTTCTCACATACCCACATTTGACACCAAAAAGAAGAATTCATTAATATACCTATCGATTAGAACTTCGAACGGCCTGTAAAGGCGTTTCGAACCTGGTTTACAGGCAGCCCAGAATACTGTATACTAACCAGGAACATTTCTGCATTTTTGGTTGTGTCCCGGAGGAAGAGTACACATGAAAATAACCTGTAAACAACAAGACTTGAGCCGCGGGCTTTCAGCCGTCAGCCACGCCGTCTCGAACCGCAGCACGCTGCCTATTCTCTCCAATATTTTGCTCGCGACCGATAATGGCCGCCTCAAGCTTTCTGCTACCAATCTTGAGATTGGCATCAATTGCTGGGTAGATGCGCAGATTCATGAAGATGGCGCGACCACCGTTCCCGCCAGGCTGCTCACCGACCTTGTCAATAGCCTGCCGCAGGCACCCGTTGATATCAGCGTACCTGAAGATTCCAACATCCTGAATGTGAAGAGCGCGGGCAGCAGCGCCAATATCAAGGGCATGGATGCCTCTGAATTTCCGTTGATCCCCAGCGCCGAGGGCGGGGAGCCGCCCGTACGCTTCGACGCCTCTCAGTTGAAAGAGATCATTGAAGAGGTGGCGTTCGCCGCTGCCGATGATGATTCTCGTCCCGTCTTCACCGGGGTGCTCATCCAGGTCAGCGAAGAAAAAATCACTTTTGCCGCCGCCGACGCGTTCCGCCTGGCCGTGCGCGTTGCGCCGCTCCCTGGCGATGATCACCCGCGCGGCGATATCCTGGTACCGGCCCGCACGCTCACGGAACTGGCACGCATCCTGCCATCCGAGGGGCAGGTAGAGATGATCGTGACGCCCAATCGCAGCCAGGTGCTTTTCCATACACCGCAGCTGGACCTGGTTTCGCGGCTGATCGAGGGCACGTTCCCCAACTACCGGCAGATCATCCCCAAAGAGTCTACAACGCATGCCAGGGTTGTGACGAAAGAGTTTGCCGAGGCTGCCAAACGCGCCGCCCTTTTTGCGCGCGATAGCTCGAACATCACACGCGTCAAGATTAACGCGGGCGCAAATGATGGCCTGGAGCCGGGATCAATCACTGTCGAGGCTACCGCCGAAGACCTGGGAGACAATGTCAGCACCATCAATGCCGCTGTCGATGGGCCTGCGTTGCAGATCATCTTCAACGTCAAGTATCTTGCCGATGTACTGACCGTGATTGGGACGCCTGAAGTGATTCTTGAGGCCAATGCTCCAACCAAACCCGGCGTTATTAAACCCGTAGGCTCGAATGATTATACCTATGTGATTATGCCCATGCATATCAATCGATGATACGGGTAGGAGAACCCGGCACGCGCCGCCCGTTGCCCGCCGTGACGGGCAACGGGCGGCGCGTGCCGGGTTCTCCTAAAAATAATCGCCAGTCTGGACATATGCATGTATCTTTCTCACCTCACATTAAACGACTTTCGCAATTACAAACAGCTTCAACTCTCTCCTGGACCAGGTCTTTATCTCTTTTATGGTGAGAACGCGCAAGGGAAAACCAACCTGCTTGAAGCCGTGGCTATGCTTGCCACGTCCAACTCATTCCATGCCGCGTCCGACCGTGAAATCGTCAACTGGCAAGCGCCTGACCATGTTGCACGCGTCACCGCCGCGGTCGAACGACAGAGTGGCGAGGTTAAGATCGAGATCGTCATCGTCGATCCAACGCCTGCCAATGGAGCGGAATTCGTCGTGCCTGAGAACAGGCAGCGCAAGCGTATCAAAATCAACAACGTACCCAAAAAGTCCATGGACCTGGTAGGGCAGGTCACCGTTGTACTCTTCTCTCCCACGGATTTGCGCCTGGTTGATGGCCCTCCCGAAGAGCGGCGACGTTTTCTCGATCGCGGGCTGTGCCAGATGCAGCCGCGTTACTGCCAGGCGCTGGTGAAGTATCGCAAGGTGATTACACAGCGTTCGGCCCTGCTCAAACGTATCCGCGAAAATCAAGAGGACCCGCGCATGCTGGACTACCTGGACGAGAAGTTGACCGAGTGGGCCAACATGATCATCTTTGAGCGGCAGCGCATGGTCGCCTCGCTCAACGAGCAGGTGGATGAACTTCAATCCACCATCAGCGGCGGGCGCGAACACTTACAGATAGTCTATCGTCCTTCATTCCGCGTCGACGCGGCATGGAATACCGTAGAGGCCCTGGAGCATTACCGCGAACAACTGCACGAGGCGCGGCGCAAAGAGATTTACCAGGGTGTCTGCCTGCTGGGGCCGCATCGTGACGACCTGGAATTTTTAGTCAACGGCGTGAACATGCTCACCTATGGATCACGCGGCCAGCAGCGCACCGTAGCGCTCTCGGCCAAACTCTCCGAACTGGCCTATATGCGCAGCGTAACCGGCGAGGAGCCCATTCTGCTGCTGGACGACGTATTCAGCGAACTTGATGCGCTGCGGCGTGAATATCTGCTGCGCCAGATACTCCAGCACGACCAGGTACTGATTACTGCTACGGATTTCACAAATTTCCCTGAAGAGATCCTGACAAACGCCCACAGGTATAAGGTGGTCAATGGGGAGATAGCGGGCGCTTTAACTGATCGTTAACCCCACCGTCACCGTAACCACGTTTCCAGGTGTAGGCGTAATATCTACCGTCGCCGAATAGGTTCCCGCGGACATACCCGTCACATCTACCGAGAAAGTGAGGGGCGAGTTTTGACCGGCGTCATCGCTGCCACTCGTCTTAGAGACCGTTAGCCAGCTTGCTGAGGGACTTCCGACCGTCCATGTCAGCGTATTGCCACCCGTGTTGGTTATGGTGATGGTTTGCGTATCGGGATTGACACCGGCGTTTGTGGTGAAAGCCAGGTTAGCGGAACTGAGCTGCATTGTGGGTGGGGCAATGTTGATAGTTATGGGGACGCTGGCTGGGCTTCCTGCCACGACATTACCGGTAATCGGATCAATTGCGCTGATCGTCGCGCTGGTGGTGTATGTCGAACCGCCCTGTAATCCGGTGGCATCGACGATGACTTTGATGCTCGTGCTGGTTCCTCCGTTCAGACCGATGCCGGACCCTGCGGAGAGCGAGACGAAGCTGGGTGCCCCCGGGTCCAGCGCTGCCGTCCAGTTCAATGGCTCACCACCGGAGTTGCCAAACGAAATCTGCTGGTAGCTTGACCCGGTATCCAGGTTGAACGTCAGCGGGCCTGGGCCGGTGGTAAGAGCGGGTGCGGCTATGACGTTGGTAGTTACTCCTACCTGCCGGGGGCTGCCCGTAATCGTAATGCCACCACCGTCCACTGCTGCGAGCGAAATGGTGCCGGTGTATGATCCGGCAGAAAGCGATGCGGATGTGACTGTCACCGTAAATGTGCCTGTTTTACCGCTCTTGATTACCGACGAGGAGGGTGTTACCGCCAGCCAACTTCCTCCATCGCCCGTAGTAGCCGTTGGCGTAATGGTGACGCTGCCCGTGCAGGTGCCGGTCACGCCAATGGTAAAAGTCTGCGTAGAGGGATTCAATCCTACCTCGGCGGAATAGGTTTTGCCTGCACCTGAAGGAGCTTGCAGCATGCATGGTGGCTGTATGATCAAGGTTACCGCAATAGATTGGGGCGTACCAACTTTCTGTTTGGAAACGCTGTCGATTGCTGTAATGATCACTGTGCCGGAGTACGTGCCAGCGGCCAGGCCCGAGAGAGAGACGCCTATATGTGTGGACGAGGGGGCCGATAAGCTCACCGTTCCGTTGGCTGGAGACGCTGTCAGCCAGGGGCCACCCAATGTAGTGCCGGTACTGGCCGTCCAATCCAAAGCGTCCGCGCAGGTGCCACCGGCGGAAATGTTCGCGGCCTGCGCCGCCGGGGCTGGCTGACCGACAACTCCCGTGAAGTTGAGCGCGGGCAGCGTTGAGGCGATGGCACAGGGAGGCAGCACAACGAAAGTGATGGGAATAGATTGCGGGCTGCCAACAGCGGGATTGCCCGAGCCATCAGTCGCGCTGATCGTTATCATTCCATCATAGGTGCCGGGCGTGAGCGATTGCAGCAGTTTGACTGTAACTCTTATATTGGCAGGCTGACCTGCAGAAAGGTTGCCCGAGGTTGGTGCAATAGAAAGCCACCCTGCTCCTATGGATGTTGTCGCCGTAGCATTCCAGCTAAGCGTGCCTCCCCCTTTGTTGGTGATGGTGGCTACCTGGACAGGCGGGCTTGATTGGCCATATACGGCGCTAAAATTCATAGTAGCAGGCCCTACACTCAGTACCGGCGTAGCAGGTTTTGCCACGATGAGAGTCACAGGTATGGTCTGGTTGCCCGATTTTGAGCTAAAGACCAGTGCGCCTGTATATGACCCGGGTGAGAGGCCGGAGAGATTGGCGCTAACTAGAGGATAAGCTGGCGTTGTCCCTTTTGTTTGTCCTATGCTGAGCCAGTGGCCGCCATTATTGGTCGTGACGGAGGAATTCCACTGCAGAGGAGTCGAACATCCCTGGGTCAGGCCTACGCTGATCATCTTGGGGTCAGGTGATGGCTGCAAGTAGACGCTCGTGAAGGTCAAAGCACCCGGTGAAACCTGGATTGCGCATTGCGGAACAATGGTCAGGCTGATAAAGATCGTTTGCGGGCTATCCTTCACGGGGTCTGATCCCCGGCTGGAGAAGGTGACCCAACCGCTATATGTGCCGGGCAGCATCATACTTGTGTTCACACTGAACTTCACAGCCTGGCTGCCACCTTTGTTTACTGTACCGGATTGGGGCGCAACCAGGAGCCAGTGGGACCCATCATCCGTAGAACTCGACGCACTCCATTGGAGAGGTTGCAGACCGGGATTACTGACAGTAACAACCTGGGACGGAGGGTTGGCGCTGCCATCTACCGCGGTGAAAGAAAGCACACCCGGCGTGAGTTGAAGCGCCGCTTCGTGTCGAGGTTCGAGCGGCGTCACATTCATCTTCACATGCAGCGTCATCTGCCCGGCATTCGATGAAAAGATTACGCCTCCGCTGTATGCTCCCTGCTTGAGGTTCGCGCGATCACCGGCAATCGTCACCTTCGTATTTTGACCACCCGCGAAGGTGCCAGTATTGGGGCTGAGCAGGAGCCAGGGTTGGGTCGTCGCGCTTTGCCATGAAATTTCTCCTCCACCAGCATTGACGAGCGTAATCGTAGTGGCGCTGTCGGTGGCCTGGTCTCCGAAACCGAGATTGACGCTCATCGCCGAAAGCAGCAGGTGTGGAGGCCGTAACGAAGCACTGTGGCCGGTGACAGTGATCGTGAAACTGGCTGTTGTGTGTGTAAGAGCGTCTTCCGCCCGTAGGATATGCAAACCGGATAGCCATGTCGGATCTACGTTGACCGTATCGGTGAAGTTGCCGTCATTACCGGCTGTAATGATATGTGCGCCTCCGGTATCCATTGCCGGAATGTTCGTATCGCGTGTCAGGCCTATCCGCCCATGCGGGCTAAACCTGCTGCCACGCAGCGTGATGATTCCTCCCAGAGCGACAACAGAAGGAGTGACCTGTAATGAGAAGCTATTCTGTATAGGCGACGATTGTGCGGCGGGTGAGCGGCCCAGCACATTCACGATACCAAAAATTCCACCCAACAGGAGACTTATTATCGCTAGTGTGCTTAGCCAGAAGAGCAGGTTCGGATGGGGTCCCTTGCGTGGTGCCTGTGGTTGAACAAGTCGTACCGGTGGCACCTGTGATGATGCCGCGAGCGGTTTAAAGCTGGATGGTGCGAGTACAGCACCGCGGGTTTTAGGGGACACAACTTTATTCCAGGTCGCAAGGCGCTGCATCTCGTCATCATTGTCGCCTCCCTCTTCGTCACCGGCCTCAGTTGGGAATAGCATCTCGTCGCCTGCGGCCAGCTGCTGCCATTGACTGGGCGAAATGGTCACCATTTCTTCGCGGGGGCTTACGTGCTGTGTTTCAGCATCTTCGTCACTTAGCATGGACTGGGTAACCACATCATCTTCTGAGCCTATAGGCTGCGTCGGAAGCCCCTCATTGTTCCTTATAGGATGGAAACGAGGGAACTTGAAAGCCGCACGGCGTTCAGTGCTACGCGTTTCTGGTAAGTTAGCTCGTTTTTCGGTAGCAGAAGATTGCCCTGCTGATGGTAAGGGCAGACCGCATGCCGTGCAGTATTTCGCAGTCCAGAGAAGTGGCTCAGCGCAATTTGGGCAGCATATCGTTCCCACAGCCTACCCTCCACTGAAAAGAACATCGCCTTCATTAAAAGTGTACGAGAAAGAGTGGCCGTTTGTCAATGTCAATCGCGGTTTCACCAGAAATCTGGGGCCGGTGCAAGCACCCCTCGCATCTACTATGTACGATCTGTTCCCCGATTTTTAGCGGAGCTAACGTCAACCGTTCATTTGACATCGCCAAATTTCTGGGACTATACTTTATGAAGTGAGGAGTTGTTTGGAAAGGATACCCTGCTTGCTCGTTGATAGCCATGCCCACATTGATACCTCTCGTTTCAACGCCGACCGCGAAGCCGTAATTTCGGCTGCGCGTGAAGGTGGCGTCACTCGCATTATAAATCCGGGCGTTGATCTTCCTTCGAGTCAGTTCGCACGGGCGTTGGCAAAATCTCACCCTGGCTTTATCTTCGCGGGCGTGGGTACGCATCCACATGATGCCTCCACTTATACGGAAGAAGTTGGTATGCACTACCGCGAGATGGCACAAGAACCGGAGGTCGTAGCTATCGGCGAGTTTGGATTGGACTACTTCCGCATGCTTTCGCCGCGTGAGGTGCAGAGGGCCGTCTTCTGCGCTCATCTTGAGCTGGCACGAGCATGCAATCTGCCTTGCATCATCCATGTTCGCAACTCCCATGATGACGTGATTGAGTTACTACGCCTGCACGGTCAAGGGCTGCGCGGCGTCTTTCACTGTTTTTCCGGCAACGTTGCGCAGGCCGAGGAATGCCTGGCTTTTGAAGGCTTCATGCTTTCATTTGCCGGGCCGCTCACACGGCAGGGCAATGATCTGCCGGAGGTTGCGCGTACGGCTCCCCTGGACCGCATCCTGGTCGAAACGGATAGCCCTTACCTGGTGCCGCAGCCGCTGCGCGTGAAACGCAATGAACCATTATTCGTCAAATATACTGCCGACAAGCTTGCCGAAATTCGTGGCATGACCCTGGAGGAGATTGCCCAGGTAACGACCGCAAATGCCATTCGCCTGTTTGACCTTGGAGAACATACCCAATGAAGCTGTTTAATACCCTTACGCAATCCCTCGAAGACTTTGTTCCTTTAGAAGACAACCTGGTACGCATGTATGTCTGCGGAATTACCCCCTATGACACCACCCACCTGGGTCATGCCTTCACCTATGTCTCCTTCGATACATTGATCCGCTACCTGGAATTTAGCGGCTACACGGTCGAATACGTCCAGAATGTGACCGACGTCGATGACGATGTTCTGCGCAAGGCCCGCGAACTGAACATGCCATGGGATGAATTAGGCAGGCGCGAGACCCAGCGTTACCTCGATGACATGGATGCGCTGAACGTACGCCGTCCCGACGTATACGCCCGCGCTACCGAAGAGATACCGACTATGATCGAAGTGATCCAGGTTCTGATCGCGCGTGGTTATGCCTACGAGTGTGGTGGAAATGTCTATTTCAGTGTCAAACAGGACCCGGATTTCACCGTCATGCCTCACGCGCTCGGCCTGAATACGTATGATGCCATGCTCAAAATCGCTAACGAGCGCGGGAACTTCCCTGACGATCTGCATAAGAAGGACCCACTTGATTTCGTCCTCTGGCAAGCTCAGGCACCGGGCGAACCCGCGTGGCCCAGTCCCTGGGGACCCGGCCGGCCTGGCTGGCATATTGAATGCAGTGCCATGTCCATGCGCTACCTCGGCCCACAGTTGGATATTCATGGAGGGGGCGAGGACCTCGCATTCCCTCACCATACCTGCGAGATTGCGCAGTCTGAGCATTTCACTGGCATCGTTCCTTTCGTGCGCACCTGGATGCATACCGGTATGGTCTACCAGAACGGCGAGAAGATGAGCAAATCATTGGGTAACCTCACGCTCGTCAGCGACCTGCTCAAAAATTACAACGCCAATGCCATCCGCGTCACTCTGCTCAACCACCATTATCGCTACCCCTGGGAATGTTTTCCTGCCGACCTGGAGGTAGCCACAGAAACCGTCGCACATATTCGACAGGTGCAAACCCTTGTAGGCGAACAAACTGGCGGCGAAGATAGACTCCTGCGTGATCGCTTCCACGCTGCCATGGAGAATGACCTGAACACTCCCGAGGCCATCTTGCTGCTGAGGCAGGCGGCGGAGAGGGTCATAGCGAACCACGATATGAATACCGGGGCCGAGATTGTGAGATTGGTGAGGGTTTTGGGATTGAGGTAGGGGCCTCGCTCCGGGTTGCCCCTTGCAGGTACCCTGCGCAATCATTAGTGCCTCAGCTTGACATTTGCTCTTGCATCTAATACAACTAGATACGGAAACCATTTGAATATCGTCTCTGCCTTACTCAGGCGAGAATAGTAGGACTTGCTCACCATCGACTCGGGAGAGCCAGAACGCAAGTTGATCGATAAGGCAAGGCGCCGAGACGATCTAATGATGAATTGTATTTTTTAAGGAGAGATGCTTTATGGCATACGAAGTTCCACCTCTGCCGTACGACTACAGTGCATTAGAGCCGTACATCGATACCCAGACTATGCAGTTGCATCATGACAAGCACCATGCAGCGTACGTAAACAATCTGAACGCTGCCATACAGAGTCACGCGCAGTTCGCCTCGCTCCCAGTCGAGCAATTGATCCAGCGCCTCAATGAACTGCCGGAGAATATTCGCACGGCTGTGCGTAACAATGGTGGTGGCCATGCCAATCACAGCATGTTCTGGCAGATCATGACGCCAAATGGTGGCGGCCAGCCCGGCGGTGACCTGGCTAATGCGATCAATTCGACCTTTGGTTCGTTCGATCAGTTCAAAGCTGCATTTAACGATGCTGGTGTCAAGCGCTTCGGCTCCGGCTGGGCATGGTTGATCCTTGACCGGAATGGCAATCTCCAGGTCACCTCGACCGCCAACCAGGACAGCCCCTTGATGGAGGGCAATTTCCCGATTATGGGTAATGATGTTTGGGAGCATGCCTACTACCTCAAGTATCAGAACCGCCGTCCCGAATACCTCAATGCGTGGTGGAATGTGGTGAACTGGAATGCGATAGAGAAACGCTATCAGCAGGCGAAAAGCAGGTAGGGGCCAGATTTACCGCGTCCTGACCACGGGTGATTAGATGTTCTCACTCCAAACACAGAGGACAGAAAGATGGTACTGTGTGCTGCGAGGTCTTGCAGCACACAGTACCATCTTTCTGTCCTTACATTTATGTGTTGATGGACACGGTTAAAGGTGCGCCCTCCGCTTTTTGCCCGTTTTGATCAACGGCGGATACCGTCAGCGTTGCCGTGGTGTTGCTGGATAGTGTATCAGGGACCTGCACCTGCCAGGGAAAAATCGCATGCCCATTGCTATCGGTTATTTTCTGCACGGTCACATCTTTAAGAGAGGGAGTATTGTAGACCACGTGCAATATAACGGTCACACGCGGTTCGTTCGTGGAAACATCTACATTGACCTTGGTATTACCCTGCACCTGGGTGAGAGGATTCGTGATCTGTACCGTCAACAGTTGCTTGTTTTTGGAGCCAGGCTGATCGGTCGGAGTGGCGGGAACCGGAGTAGAGCCAGGAGATGTAGTCGAAGTCACACCGCGGGCAGGCGGTTTCTGTGTATTGGCAGTGCCTGGAGCGTTCGCCGGGCTTGAACTGCGAACCGTCTTTTGTTGAGGAGAGCGGGACGATGTTTGCCGTTTTGGAGCGGAAGCCAGGGTCGATATGCCAATACCTGTGATACTCGCCGCCGCAATTCCGGCCAGTCCAACCAGGACTGCACGTCTTGTAAGGCTTTTTTGGGTTTTCTCCCGCTGCACACTTCAGGAAGAGGAGTGATTGGTAGCGAATGAGCGGGGAACGGCAGGGGTACGACTGAGGTAACAGGAGGCGGCAAAGAAGACGTTGGATCGTCGGAAGCGGCAGGTACAGCGCTCACAAGCGAAGGGCTGGTGATGATGGTTGGCCGGTCGTGAAAGTATGCAGATGCACTGACAGGGTCCGGCAAAAATAGTGGGAAAGGCTCCGGCACCCGGCCAGTTCCTGGCATAAATATCGGGACATCGGGTGTATCGATCTGCCACATGTCCGAGGCTTCAGCGACTGCTGGAGAAATCTGGACCGGAGTTGAGATCACTCGAGTATCCAATTCTACAATACAGGCTTCTTCAAAGGTGCTTGCGAAGTCCTGCACAGTGGAGAAGCGCTCAGAAGGGTTTTTGGCGAGCGCTTTCATTACCACCTGTTCAATAGCAGGCGGAATCGCGGGTACTTTCTCCGTAAGCGGTGGAGCCAACCTCTGCGCATGCTGCAGCGCTATTTCCTGCTGGGAACCGTTAAAAGGCCAGCCGCCGGTGAGCCATTCATAGACGACGATTCCCAGGGCATATTGATCGCTGGCCGGGCAAGCTTTGCCCTGTAGCTGCTCCGGTGCCATATAGGCCATAGTGCCCGCGGTGTCCTGGAAACCCACGTAATTGGTGCTTTGAGATACTATTGCAAGGCCAAAATCGCTCAGCAGGACGTGATCCCCGGTTCCCAGCAACAGGTTTTCAGGCTTGATATCACGATGGATCAGCTTTCTATCATGCGCGTATTGCAAAGCAGCGGCCGTCTGCCTGACATAGGGGAGGACGCCTGTTAAAGAGAGTATAGTTCCCCGTGGGAAGCGCCGGCGGAGTGTGCCCTCGGGAGCGTAGCTCATGACAAGATAGGGTGTATAATGATCGACACCAAACTCGAAGACGCTCACGATATTTGGATGGTCTAAGCCCGCTATGGTACGCGCCTCGTGAAGGAAGCTTTCCTGCGCCTCGCGTACCAGCTGCATACGCAGCACTTTGATGGCAGCCGGGGTTTTGAGCGTAATATGTTCGCCCAGGTAGACTTCGGCAAAGCCTCCCTGCCCCAGTAAATAGCTCAGGCGATAGTTGCCAAGATACTGTCTGACAAGCTCTGCCATCGCGGAACCCCTTTATTCGACTCTATCATTCGCGTTCTCCCAATTGTGCATTAAATTATAGGAAAGTAGAGCAGGCGTGTCAAGCAAACAGAAAAATGGGTCAATGAGATAGGAAATGGAGATGTAGGGTGGAAGGCCATGCATGGCCTTCCACCCTACATCTCCATTTCCTATTCCAGGTGCCTCCTCTCATACGACTTGCTTAAACCTTTCACTTCCAGCACCTTCTTGCCGCTGCGGTCAGCATCGAGATTGACCTTGATCTTATCGCGAGTCAAGATGGGCTTATCCACAGCCTCTTGCCTCGCCCGCTCTATACGCTTTACCATATCTTCCGCCCGGTTCGCAAATTTATCGTTTAGTTTGGCCCAACCTTTGAGGCGATGCATGCTGGCCTCCAGGCGCTTGATTTCATCGTGCTGCACGGTATGAGTCAAGGTTTAAATTTGGCCAGCCATT
>WNGK01006671.1_pt1 | contig 12131 bp, 12 predicted proteins | sample 5400601 | NCBI WGS metagenome assembly WNGK01 (sample SAMN13153376, study PRJNA577476) | soil metagenome | isolation source: 60 cm soil or saprolite under Garry oak tree replicate 1 | place: USA:California | collected 2016-06-15
CGGCGCAACTGGCGCGATCCTGATGACGAAGCTGCTGCACGAGCTTGAGCGCACCGGCGGCAGGTATGGCCTGCAGACCATGTGCGAGGGCGGCGGCCAGGCCAACGCCACCATCATCGAGCGCCTCTAGCCGCCGGGGACCGGCCCGCGGGCGGATCAGCCTAGCCTTCAGGGGAGTCTGCGGCGGAGCTGGTGGCCGGCCCGCGGGCGGATCAGCCTAGCCTTCAGGGGAGTCTGCGGCGGAGCCGCTGGTGGTCGGCCCGCGGCCAGACCAGCCCGGCCGGCAGGCGGGTCAGCGGCGGGGCAGCGGCGCAGCCGCTGGTGACCGGCCCGCGGGCGGATCAGCCTAGCCTTCAGGGGAGTCTGCGGCGCAGCCGCTGGCGGCCGGCCTGCGGGCGGACCCGCGAGTCCGGCAGGCGAGCCGGACGCGAGGGCTGCGTAATATATGGGGTTTCTGCCGGGCCGGCACTGCCGGTCACCCCACCTGCCGGTGGACATTGTCGTGCTTCGACGGCCCTGGCTCGGCCGCCGCTACCCACGGGCCCGGCGTGGACGGGTCGATGATGCCGTCCTCCAGCCAGGTGTAGCGACCGGCCAGGACGCGCCGGGAGACTGCGACATCGGCGGCGTCAGTGTTGGCCCAGAGCAGGCTGAACAGCTCGTCGCAGCGCAGCCGGGCCTGCGTGCAGAACGCGTCCGCCAGCTCGAATCCCGTCTTGCCGCGCTCGGTGCCCGCCGCGTCGGCCGCGTCCAGCTGGGCGCGGGTGCAGGCGGCGCTCATCGCGAACAGCTCGGCGCCGATGTCGACGATCCGGCCGAGGAAGCCCTGCTTGCGTTCCAGCTTGCCCTGCCAGCGGGCCATGCCGTAGAACGTGACGCGGGCCAGCTTCCTGCTCGCCCGCTCCACGTACCGCAGGTGCCCGGCCAGCGGGCCGAACTCGCCGTACGCCCCCGGCTGCTGCCCCTTGCCGGTGACCAGGGTGGGCAGCCATTTTGCGTAGAAGCCGCCGGCCTTCGCGGCCGCACGGGCCTTGCGCGCGGCCGGCAGGCCGGGCTCGATCAGCTCCCCGGCCGCCGCCAGGTGCGCGTCCACAGCCTCGCGCGCGATGAACAGCCGCATGATCTCCGAGGATCCCTCGAAGATCCGGTTGATCCGCATGTCGCGCAGCATCTGCTCGGCCGGGACGCCCCGCTCGCCGCGCGCTGCCATGGACGCCGCGGTCTCGTAGCCGCGCCCGCCGCGGATCTGCACGAGCGCGTCCGCGACCTGCCAGCCCATCTCGGAGCAGTACAGCTTGGCGAGCGCCGCCTCGATCCTGATGTCCTGCCGGTGGCCGTCGGCGAGCTTGCTGGAGAGCTCGACGACCGCCTCGATCGCGTAGGTTGTCGCGGCGATGAACGAGATCATCTTGGCGACCGCCTCGTGCTCGCCGACCGGCCGCCCCCACTGCACCCGCTCGGCCGACCACTCCCTGGCGAACTTGACAGCCAGCTTGCCGCCCGCCGCGCAGCTGGCCGGCAGCGACAGGCGGCCGGTGTTCAGGGTGGTAAGTGCGATCTTCAGGCCCTTGCCCTCGTCCCCGATCCGGCAGTCGGCCGGCACCCGGACCTGGTAGAACCTGGTCACGCCGTTCTCCAGGCCGCGCAGGCCCATGAACCTGTTGCGCTGTTCGACGGTGACGCCGTCGGCGCTCCCCTCGACCACGAACGCGGTGATGCCGCCGGGGTGACCCGCACTCTCCGGCACCCTTGCCATGACCACCAGGAGGTCAGCGATGACTCCGTTGGTGGTCCACAGCTTGACGCCGTTGAGCACGTACTCGGATCCGTCCGCGGACGGCTCTGCCGTGGTGCTGAGGCGGGCCGGGTCGGAGCCGACATCGGGCTCGGTGAGCAGGAACGCGCTGATCTCGCCGCGGGCGCACCTGGGCAGGTAGCGCTGCTTCTGCTCGTCCGTGCCGAACAGCGCGAGCGGCTGCGGCACCCCGATGGACTGATGCGCGGAAAGCAGCGCGGCGATTGCGGGGGAGACCGACCCGGCGATCATCAGCGCGCGGTTGTAGTAGAGGTAGCTGAGGCCGAGGCCGCCGTACTCGGGCGAGATCTTGATACCGAACGCGCCAAGGTCAGCGAGGCCCTTGATCACCTCGTCCGGGATCTTCGCGTCCCGCTCGATGACCTCGCCGCTGACGGAGGTCTCGCAGAACTCGCGCAGCCGGGCGCAGAACTCCTCGCCGCGCCGGGCCAGGTCCTCGTCCGGCGGCGGCTGCGGGTGGATCAGGCCGAGCTGGAAATCGCCGAGGAAGAGCTGCTTGCCGAAGCTCGGCTGCAGCCAGGCGGACTCCCTGGCCGCCTCCGCGACCTGCCGCGCGTGCCGCTCGCTGACGTGGTGCCTGGTCTGCTCGGTCATGCTGGCCGTCCTCGTCCTGGGCTGCTCAAATTAAATTACTGCCCAGTCCTACCCACCGGTAACGCAGTTTGCCGTGGCGCGTGCGAACGCGCAGTTCAGACGTTCGTTCGGTAGAAGTTCAGGAACGACCTCGACGGGGTGGGCCCGCGCTGATCCTGGTAGCGCGAGCCGTAGACCGGCGAGCCGTACGGATGCTCGGCGGGCGAGCTGGTCCGGAACAGGCAGAGCTGGCCGATCTTCATCCCGGGCCACAGCTTGATCGGCAGCGTGGCCACGTTGGACAGCTCCAGGGTCACGTGCCCGGAGAACCCCGGGTCGATCCAGCCTGCCGTCGAGTGCGTCAGCAGTCCCAGCCTGCCGAGACTGGACTTGCCCTCTAGCCGCCCGGCGATGTCGTCGGGCAGCGTGACCACCTCGTAGGTGGAGGCAAGCGCGAACTCGCCGGGGTGCAGCACGAAGGGCTCGTCGCCCCGGGTCTCCACCAGCCTGGTCAGGTCGGGCTGCTCTACCGCCGGGTCGATGTGCGGATACCGGTGATTCTCGAAGACCCGGAAGAAGCGGTCAAGCCGCACGTCGATGCTGGACGGCTGGATCAGCTCGGGCGCGTACGGGTCGATCTTGACCCGGCCCGACTCGACCTGGGCCCTGATATCGCGGTCGGAGAGCAGCACGCTGGCAACCTACCGGTTCCGGTAACATGTCGTGTCGGACCAGGCTGGTCGCTTCCCGCGCAGGCGGCGAGGCGCGGCCACGGGTCGCGCGGGTGTAGTTCAATGGCAGAACGTCAGCTTCCCAAGCTGATAGTGCGAGTTCGATTCTCGTCACCCGCTCCACCAGGTAGTGCCAGGTCATGGAGCGATCACGGCTGCTGGCCTCGATCACCGTCAGGCCGTTGCCGATCTTCCGTGCCATTAACGTGCCATTAGCCCACCGGGGCGAGCGCGCCCGCTGAGCTGTCGTCGTCGTTGTCGTGCGCGGCCTGGACGTGCGTGTCGATGGCGCTGGTGATCGCCTGGTCGGCGCCGCGCGCCTCGTGCTGGTAAATCATGGCCGCGCGCTCGCTGTCATGACCCATCCGGGCCATCAGGTCCCGCAGGCCCGCACCGCTGGACGCCGCGAACGTGTTTCCCGTATGCCGCAGATCATGAAAATGCAGGCCCTCGGCGCCGATGGACTTCACCGCATAGGGCCAAGCTGACATCCTGTTGAAGTTACCCCGGCGTAGCGGGCCGCCCATGACGCCGGGGAAGACCAGCGCGCCCGGTTCGGCCTTGACGAAGACCGACAGGTGCTCACGCAGTACCGGGATGATCGCCTGGGGAATGCCGACGATACGCCGCCCGGCCCTGGACTTGGGCGGCCCGAGCAGGATCTCGCCGGTTGACCGCTCGATGAAGGCGGCACGCACCCGCACCGTGCCTGCGGTCAGGTCGAGATCTGAGCGCCACAGCGCGGTCACTTCGCCCCACCGCAGGCTTGCGAGGGTGGCCAGCAGCACAAGCGCGAGGTACCGGCGGTCATGCACCGAGTCGGCCCGGCCGTCGTCGGCCATCGCCCACAGCGCGTGCTGGGCGTCGGCGCGCGTGCGGTAGACCTCGGGCGAGGTACGCATCTCGCCATGTCGCCGGAATCTGAGCCGGTAGCCGCCGCCGGGAAGCGCACGAATGTTGCCGACCGGGCGGCAGCCGACTCGCTCCGATAAGGCGAAGACCTCGGCCACGGTCAGCACTGGCCGCTCGGCGGCGTCCTCGTCACCGGCACCGCGGATGCGGCATGGGTTTCGGGTCAGCCCCAGATACCGCTCGCGCGGCGCCGTACCGGCGTGAAAATAGCGGGTGGTACCGCCCGTGACGTCGGTTTTTCCTTGGTGCGGTGGAGGCCGCGGGTCAGCCTGACGCCGGGAGCCGGTTAACCAAGGGGCCGTTCAATGTTGCTTCGAGCACGCGGGTTAGTTTCTTCCGCTCGCCCCCGGTTCCCCGGGCGGTACCACCCCGCAGGCTAGCAGTCCAGGAAGGGAAGAGGTGAGGGCCGCGTGGACGAGGTGACCGACGAGCCGCTGTACCGGGACCGGGTGTGCGGCATCGACATCGGCAAGGCCGGGATGGCCGCCACGATCCGGGTGCCGTCGGATCAGAACCCGGCGCGGCGGGCGGCCGAGACCCGCAGCTTCGGGACGACGAAGCGGGAGGTGCTGGCGCTGGCGGACTGGCTGCGGTGCTGGCAGGTGCCCGCGGTGGTGATGGAGGCCACCGGCGACTACTGGAAGGGGCCGTTCTACCGGCTGGAGGCCGAGGGGTTCGACTGCGTGCTGGCCGACGCTAAGCAGGTGAAGCACCTGCCCGGCCGCCCCAAGCACGACCCGGGTGACTCGCGGTGGCTGGCGGCGTGCTTCGAGCGCGGCGCAGTCACCTCCTGCTTCGTGGCCACCCCGGAGTTCCGGGTGATCCGGCTGCACACCCGCTACCGGCGGGACCTGACCGGCGAGCGGACCCGCGAGAAGCAGCGGGCGGAGAAGCTGCTGGAATCGGCGGCGATCAAGCTCTCCTCGGTAGTCACCGACCTGCACGGGGTGACCGGCCGGGACATCATGAACCAGCTGATCGCCGGGGAACGCAGCCCGAAGGTGCTGGCCCAGCTGGCCCGGGGACGGGCCCGCCGCAAGATCAGCGAACTCGAGGCCGCGCTGGAGGGCGCCGGGTTCTTCACCGCCGAGCACGCCACGCTGCTGGCCGCCATGCTGGCCCGGATCGACCGGGTCAACGAGGAGATCGCCCGGCTGAGCGAGGTGATCGAGCGGCTGCTGGCCCCGCATGAGGAGCAGCTGCAGCAGGCGGAGTCGATGCCCGGGTGGGGACGCCGCGCCGCTGAGGACGCCGTCGCCGAGACCGGCGTGGACATGACCCGGTTCCCCAGCGGCGCGCACCTGGCCTCCTGGGCCGGGCGCACCCCGCTGGACAACTCCTCCGGCAAGCGCGCCGGACGGGCGAAATCCAAGAAAGGCAACCGGTACCTCGGCGGCCTGCTCGGCGAGACCGCCGTCGCCGCCGGCAAAACCCAGACCCGCGAGGGCGCCCGCTACCGGCGGCTGGCCCGCCGCCGCGGCAAGGCCAAAGCCCTGGTCGCGGTCGGCAACACCCAGCTGAAGGTCTACCACAAGCTGCTGTCCAGCCCCGGCATGCGGCATGAGGACCTCGGCCCGGACTACTACGAACGCCAGGCCAGCACCCGCCGGCAGATCGCCCACCACGTCGGCAAGCTCGGCGCCCTCGGCTTCGAAGTCACCCTCTGCCGCCTCCCCGAACCAGACCCCGACCCCGGTCAGGCAGCCAGCACCCAGGCCGCCTGACCACTACCCACATCACCGGCGAGCCAAAGAGCCGGCTCCGCCGGCGCTGCCGCGCGCCCGGCTGAGGTCCTCTTTTCGGGTTAGGAGCTTGTCTTCCTCGACCGCGGTCATGAGCACCGCTCGCAGGAGGCGGTATGCCTTGGCCGCCATCGAGACCGAGACGCCGTTGCTGAGCAGTGCCGCGCGCCACTCCCGGATCATTGCCGTGGACAGCTTGCCGACCGGCACCCCGCCAAGATGCGGTGCGATGTGCTTCTTCAGCAGCCATCGGTAAAGGTCCACGGTGCGCGGACGCAGGTTCGGGCGCTGGGCGATCCAGGTCGCGGCGTAGTCGGCGAGCTTGACCTTGCCGCGATCCGGGTCGGTCCACTCGCCCTTGGTCAGCTGCGCCTCGATCAGCACGAGCGCCCTGTCAGCGTCGGAACTGCGTTCGTAGGTTTCCTGACCGGTCCGCATCCGGCCATCCGGGCCGGGGTAGCGGATCTGCAATCGGCCCGATGGCAGCCGTCGGATGCTGCCGAAACGTCGATGTCCTTCCCTGTTGGCCATCAGGCCACTCCCTTCATGCCGGGCCGCACATCGGCGGCGGTCATTGGCTGGACGCGGCCCGCCTCGATGAAGTCGGCGAGCGCCGCCTCGCTAATGCGGACATGGCGTCCGACTTTCACGAACTCGATGCGTCGCTCGGCGATCAGGCGGCGGATGAAACGAATAGATGTGCTCATGCGATCGGCTGCCGCTTCGACGGTCAGCAGCCGATCCCCGCTCGCGGAATGGCTGGCCATCACGCCGCCCTCCCGGCTGCCGAAAGACCGGGGCTGGTGTCGGGACCGCTGGCTCTGGCTCGTGCCTCGACCAGGGCGGTATGCCATTTCTGGCGGTCGGCGACGACGTGCAGGAGTCTTTGTGCGGGTGGCATGTGGTCGGGGTCGCCGGGGATGACGGGCTCCCAGGTGTAGCGGCCAGGGTCGGGCTCCGTGATGCCGAGCGTTTGCAGGAGCCAGGTCTTTCGGTCGGCGCGGTGATCGGCGAGGGTCTTGCCGGACCATTTGCGGGAGACCAGCACGCGCCGCCCGGCGTAGCCGAGGTACTCGCGGCGGTGCGCTTTGCCCGTGCACCGGCCGGGCCGCATCCCCTCGCGCGGGTTCTTCGGCGTGATGCCGTACCGGAGCCAGTTCGTGCATGTGGAGGAGCAGGGCTCGTAGCGGAGCGCGCCGGCCAAGCGGTCAGCGTGCGTGGTCTGCGCCTGGTGGCAGTCGGCGATGTGCTTGGTTAGGTACTTGGTGAGATACCCGATGCATCGCGCTGAGTCGCGTGATCCGGCCAGCACGCCCTGGGCGTCGAACTTCGGCCCGAACCGGGCGACGTGCAGCGGTTCGTCATCGTCGCCGATCGCGTCCAGGGCGTCGTCCCAGGCGGACAGCAGCTCTCCGGTGGCGGGATCGAGGTAGCGGCCTGATCCTCGTGCCAGACCGGCAGCTCCCCGTCACCGAACTGAACAACATCTGTGGGTGGCCACCAGACCTGGTGGTAGGTCGCGGCGAGCACCTGGCGCAGTTCGGTACGGGACAGGGTGCCGCGGATGGCGACGTGGATGTGCGGGGCCAAGCGGCGCTGGGGTTCGATGGCGGCGAAGTACTGCAGGTCGTAGCCGAGGAAGCGGCGCAGGTTCTGCACCAGCCGGTCGAACAGCGCGGCGAAGTGAATCGCGTCACGGGCCACCCGCTGGTAGTCGTAAGCGTCCGGGTCAGCCGGGGTGCCGTCTGCGGTGACCTTGCCGTAGGAGTCGCACGTCAGCGTGATGAACATGGACGGCCAGAACTTCTTGCCGTCCGGAGCGATGTACGTCTTGCCGATCGTGCGCGGGGCGATCGCGCGTCGGGGCAGGTCCGGGGCGTCCTGGCGCCGGGTCGAGCGGTGACGGCGCGATGACCGGGCCGGGAGCACGTTGCCGCGGATGCCCGATCGGGTGATCTCCTCGTCCAGCTCGGCGGCCAGCTCGTCCAGCTCGCCAGTGTCCTGCCCGGCCGCGTCGGCGTGGTCGCGGTGCCGCTGGGTGTCGGCACGGTGCTCGACCCACATCCTCTGCAGATCGTCGGGGTCATCGGGGGTGATGATCGGCTCGGTGTCCAGGTGCCAGCCTTCCCGGCACTGTGCGCCACGCAGGGTCCTGGCGCGTTCGGCGCAGGACGGGCAGACGGTGGCCAGGGTGTGCCCGCAGGGGACGAGCACCTGTTCTACCTGGCCGGTGTGGATGTCGGTGCGGCGCAGCTGGACCGGGCGGATGCAGCCGCCATGCTCGGCCGCCAGGTCGCGGACCACCTGGCGGGCCAGTGGCATAGTCAGCCGCTGCGCTCGGGTCGTGCGTGCGGTCATCGGCACTCCTTGTCTCCGGGGTCACCCGGATCGGGGTCATGAGGGTCGGGGCCGGTGGCGGGCAGAGTGAGGCGGTAGCCGCAGCCGGGGCATTCCAGGGTTACCAGCCGGGGTGTGTCGCTGGTGTCCAGCAGCGGCCCGTCGCAGTCGGGGCAGTCCTCACCTGAGAGCCAGCCGGTGATCACAGGGCCTCGCCAGCGGGGAGCGCGGCCAGCCCGGACGGGAAGCCGGGGGCGTAGCTGGCGGTCATGTCGCGGATGTCGTCGTCGGACACGAACGCGGCCCGGACCCGCACCGGGTCGGGAGCGGCTTCCAGCCGGACATAGGCCACGCCCGCGCCGGTCGCGGGGTCGCTGGAGATCTGGTCGCAGAACGCGCCCCGGTCCCGCGCCCCGTCGCCGAGCACCATGTCCACCTGAGACGGCTCATCCAGGCGCAGCGCGATCTTGTCGGGGAACAGGTTGCGGATGTTCAGCACTTCCTTGCGTGGATCCTGCAACGCGGCCACCACGCAGTACCCGACCGCGCGGCCCTGAGTCGTTAAGGTGGCCAGCGCGGCGAGGATGCGCTCCCGCAACTTCCGGTCGGCCTGATATGTGGTCAGGAACGCGATCTCATCCACCAGGATCACGATGAACGGCTCCTGCTCAGTCGGGGAGTGGTCGCGCTGTCGTCCGGCGAATCGCCGCGCCCGTGCCTGCATCTGGGCAACGGCATCCTCCAGCAGGGCGGCGATATCAGCGGGGTCGGCGGCATACCGGCCGTAGGCGTCGAACAGCCCCCGGCCGAACGCCAGCTCCATCAGCTTCGGATCACACGCCCAGACGGATACCAGCCCGGCCGCCATCGCCGGGAGCAGCGCCCGGACCAGCCCCCACAGGTACGAGCCCTTGCCCGCTCCAGTCGCGCCCGCGATCAGCAGGTGAGTGCCCTGCAGCCGGACCGTGAACAGCGTCCCGTCCTCCCGCTTGCCCACCGGCAGCGCCCGCAGGTCGGTTACCTCCGGGATCGGGAGCGCGGGCATCGGGTCGGCCAGCGCATCCCGGCGCACCAGCTCTAGCATCACCGAGCCCGGCGCAGAAGAACGGACCCGGCACAAGTACGCGCGGAAGCCGTGCGCCAGGCCATCAGCCCGCGCGGCGAAATCAGCCGGGGACTGCCCGGACACCAGGGCCACCATCACCCGGTCGGTGCACCCGGTCACCGTGACCTTGCCCAGGACCGGGACGATGACCCGGCCCCGGTAGGCGGGTGCCAGTCGGGTGATGGTCATGACCGACTGCCAGTGCCTGCGGTAGTACCACCACCGCCACCGGCACCGCACCGGGCCGGACACCAGCCGCGTGAACCACACCGGCCGCCAGGCTCGCAGTAACACCAGCCCGGCCAGCACCACGGCGGCCAGCGCGACCACGCCGGGCCATCGGGCCTTCAGCCAGATCACCGTCACCAGCCCCGCCGCCGCATCCACCAGCGGATGGCGCAGCACGAACCAGATCACCCGCCAGATCAGGCGGGCGAGCTGGACGAGCCAGATGATGAACTCCGGGGTCCGGTACACCGGGGACCGCCACACCGGGGAGGCAAAGGGGTCGGGGTTGTCGACCTGGGCGAGCTGCTCGCCCGTCACGTTACGCATTACGATCAAGACCTCTCGGGTTGCACACCTGGGGAGACACCAGGGGCGGCAGGAATTGGCGTTCCTGCCGCCCCGCCCTGAATGATCACGCGGCAGCGAGCCCAGCCGAGGTCTCGGTCACGCTGCCGCGCCCTTCCCGTCCGCACCGGCACGAGCAGGACGGCCGGGCGAGCGGACTCCGGCCGCCTTCAGCGAGTACGCCAGCCGCCCGGCCTGGTTCACGTACGGGGTCACCGTCAGCCCGGTGAACTCCACCGGGACAAAAGGCATCCCCGCCCCGGCCGGGGGCAGCACCGGCTGCGCCGGGTCCTCGACCTTCACCTTGGCCGTCTTGTCCCGCGCGGCCGGGTCGGCGTCGATGACCTCGATCACCCACACCGGCAGCCCGCTCTGCTTGTCCTTGGCCTGCACGAACCGGTCACCGCTGGATGCGTCGAAATCACGCATCGGCTCAAACCCCCCGGCCGCGAACGCCCGGCGCCGTCCTGGCCGACACGCGCAGCCCTGGCGACGCCATCGAGTCCTTTGCCGCTGTCCTGGCTACCTACGCATCGGACCCGGCCGGTCCGGCTCTCGACGCGCCTCCCGACTTGCCGTCGCTAGCTGCCGCGGTCGCCAGCGCCAAGCGCGACTACCAGGCTTGCTTCTACTCGGACGTGGCCAGGATTCTCCCGGCCTTGCTCAGCCGCTTGCAGGCAGCATGCGCTGTTCTCGACGGCCAGGACCGGCTGACGGCATGCACGCTGTCCGCCGAGGCGCATCACGTCGCGGCCAGCATCCTGCTCAAGGTCAGCGATCACGGTCTGGGCTGGCTCGCCGCTGATTGCAGCATGCAGGCCGCCAGGGCCAGCGAGGACCCGGTGACCATCGCGTCGAGTGCCCGGATCATCACGCACGCCATGATGAGCAGCAAGCATTTCCGGGCGGCGACCGACACGGCCAGCACGCTGGCGGCCAGGTTCGACCGGGACGTGCCAGCGCACGATCCCGAGTCGCTGTCGGTGTATGGGTCGCTTCTGCTGCGCGGAGCGATAGCAGCCGCCCTGCACGACAACCGGCGCGGAGCCCACGAACTGCTGGACGAGGCCGGGGAAGCCGCCCGCCGCCTGGGCGAGGACCGCAACCTGCGCTGGACGGCATTCGGCCCCACCAACGTCAGCCTGCACCGGGTTAACATTGCCGTCACCCTCGGCGACGCCGGGACCGCGATCGACGTCGCGCGCACGGTGGAACTAGGCAAGATCGACGTCACCGAGCGCAAGGCGAGCTTCCTGATGGACACCGCCCGCGCGTTCCTGCAATGTGGCAGGCATGAACGGGCATACCTGGCCTTGCGTGCGGCCGAGGAAGTCGCGCCCGAGGAGATCACCGGACGCCCCGCAGCTCACCGCCTGGTCCGTGACCTGATGAACACGGCCCCGCTCAGCATCCAGCGCCACGCCGAGGACTTCGCCCGCCGGATCGGGGCCACCGAATGACCCAGCCCGCCCGCGTGCTGACCGTCATCGTGTGCGGCGCAGGCCCCGCCTGCGAAGTCGGCCAGCTCGTCAAGCTCGCCCAGGAGCGCGGCTGGACGGTCCAGGTCGTAGCCACCCCCGCCGCGCTCGACTTCATCGACGTGCCCGCCATCGAGGCCCAGACGGGGAGCCCGGTCCGCAGCCAGTACCGCAAGCCCGGCGAGCCCAGATCACGCCCGGCCGACGCCATCATCGTTGCCCCGGCCACCTACAACACGATCAACAAGTGGGCGCTGGGCATCAGCGACACCTACGCCCTCGGCATCCTCGCCGAGACCACCGCCCTCGACGTCCCTATCGTCGTCCTCCCATTCGTCAACTCAGCCCTCGCCACCCGCGCCCCATTCCGCCGCAGCGTCGAGGAGTTGCGCCGCGAAGACGTGCATATCCTGATCGGCCCCGGCGGCGTCGAACCCCACGAGCCGCACACCGGCGGAGACCTCATCGCCAGCTACCCCTGGCACCTGGCCCTCAACGAAGCCGACCGCCTCACCGACCGAGCAAACGCCCAGTAGCCAGCAGTCGTCAGCCGCAGAGAGCCTGGTCCACTGACTGTCCGCCGACTGTCCGGTCCCAGCTGATGCTTGACGTTGCTGTCTCACTTGATCCTTAACACGTAGGCTAGGAAACCTTGCAGGTTTTCGCGGAACCAGGGCCGGTTGGCCTTGAGGTTGCGGATGGGCCGGGTGACAGGGTCCTCCTGTTGCGCTCTGTCGATTCGCTGCTGCTCAGACCGCTCGAACTTCGGCGAGCCGCTTGACTGCGAACTGGTCGGTCCCGCTGGGGTCCCAGCAGACGGCGGCTTCCCATGCGGCCCGCGCTTGCGCGGCGATGTCGTACGCG
>WNGK01006673.1_pt1 | contig 12130 bp, 10 predicted proteins | sample 5400601 | NCBI WGS metagenome assembly WNGK01 (sample SAMN13153376, study PRJNA577476) | soil metagenome | isolation source: 60 cm soil or saprolite under Garry oak tree replicate 1 | place: USA:California | collected 2016-06-15
GACGGAAGGAATCGTAGATCTGCTGATGGAGCGGTTTTCGTGCGCGGCGATCGACGCTGATTAGCGCCACGATACCCCGAAGCTCGGTTTTCAAAGTGGTCATGTCGAAATCAGCCAGATTGGTCATTTACTATGACCACTTTCGCGACGAGAAAGCAAGATGATGAAAGCGGTCTGGCAGTTTTCGGCAGTAGCGGCGGCGGTGTTGGTAAGCAGCGCGCCACGATCGACAATCAGGGGAGCGCCCCAGGCGCAGAATGCCTCGGCTGCTGCCGAAACCGCCCGACCGGCATCGGTCCACGACGGCCAGCACGACTTCGATTTCATGATCGGCACCTGGAAGTCGCACGTGCGACGCTTGCAGAAGCCACTGACAGGTTCAACATCCTGGATTGAAGGTGATGCTACGGTTTCGGTTCGAAAGATCTGGAACGGTCGCGGTAATCTGGAGGAGATTGAGCTCACAACGCCCGCGGGCCATCTGGAGGGATTGACGCTGCGTCTCTACGATCCACAAGCCCGCCAATGGAGGCTCTACTGGGCGAATGCGAGTCAGGGCGTGCTGACGTCACCCGTGGCGATCGGCGAGTTCAAAGACGGCCGCGGCGAGTTTTACGATCAGGAAACATTCAACGGCAAAATTGTTCTCGTCAGGCACAGGTTTTGGGGAATCACGCCGAAGTCGTATCATGTTGAACAGGCCTTCTCGACGGACCGCGGCCAGACCTGGGAGGCGAATTGGATCGGTGACGTAACGCGCACGAGCGACGAGCCGATTGCCCCGTCACTCAGCGCGGAGGATCGCAACCCCGATTTCGATTTCAACATCGGCCACTGGGACGTGGAGGTGAAACGTTTCACAAATCCGTTGAGCGGTAACTCGAAGTGGACCGACTGGAAAGGCACAGGCGAGGTCGCGCCGGTGTGGAACGGCCGCGGAAGCGTTGCTGAGTTCGAGCTCGACGGTCCCACTGGTCATCTCCAAGGCGTCGGACTGCGTCTTTACAATTCGGAAGCGAAGCAATGGACGATCAGTTGGGCGAACAGTCGCGACGGCGCGATCGGCGCGCCGATCGTGGGCGAGTTCAAGGACGGTCGCGGCGATTTCATTGACGTGGAGGAATTCAATGGCCGGCAGATTTTCGTGCGCAACGACTTCTCGAAGATCACGCCGGACTCCTGCTACTTCGAGCAGGCGTTCTCAGGCGATAACGGCCGGACGTGGGAACCGAACTGGTTGATGACGTTCAAGCGACGCAGATGATCCGTGGATTTTTGGGTTTGTTGCTGATCGTGAGCGCAGTCGCCGCGCTCGCGCAGGAAAACTCGACGCGCGACGGGCAGCATGATTTCGATTGGGAATTTGGAAACTGGCACACACACCTGTGGAAACTGAAGCAGCCGTTGAGCGGGTCTAACGAATGGGTGGAGTACGACGGCACGACGGTCGTGCGAAAAATCTGGGACGGACGCGGTAATTTGGTGGAACTGGAGGTCGATGGACCGACTCACATCGAGGCACTAAATCTGCGCCTGTATAATCCGGACACGCACAAGTGGAGTTTGAATTTCGCGAGCAGCAAAGCGGGCACGCTCGGCACGCCGACCGTTGGCGAATTCAAGAATGGACGCGGCGAGTTTTTCGATCAGGAGAATTTCAACGGACGACCTGTCCTGGTGCGCTTCATCATCTCGGACATCAAAACAGAATCCTGCAAGTTCGAGCAGTCGTTCTCAACAGACAGCGGCAAGACCTGGGAAGTAAATTGGATCGCGATCGACACGCGTGTGAAGCATTGACGCTTCAACGAGGCACGTGGCGATAGCCTGATCATTCGCCGATGAGGGTTCTTCGGTTACAAAAAACGCTAAAGCCACGCGATCGATCGAATGAAAATGACAAGTCGACTGGCGGCGGCGGCGTAGAGGACCAGCGTCGAGTAAAGAACGGCGAAACCGAGCGTCGAGAAGATCTGAATGAAGAACAGCTCGGCCGTTCCCTCCGGAGCCGCGGAGAAAAGGCGTTTCAGAGATTTCACCGGGCGCTCATTTCGGCTGCAACCCAGGGCGATGTCAAGCCCGCCCATGATGCGATTCTATTGAAATGATGAGCCCGTTTCGAGCACCATCTTCGCGACGAGCGGGAACACGCACCAAGCTGATTTCTTACTTCATCCTTCTTTAATTCTTAATTTTTCTCGCACCGGACAATGCGCCTCCGTCTCCGCCGAAAAAAGATTGATCACAGTCGTGAAGGTCGCCCGAGCGGTGCGGTAGTTTTCTTCTGTCTTGCGCGATCGTCAGAAGAACCATCGACGTGCTTCAAGTAAGCTGTGATGTAAATTCCCGCTTTGCACTGTGATGTCCGAAACAGATTTCCCAAAGCCGCCCGAGCTTGCGAAAAAGTTCGCTACTGAGCTTTCAGACGCAGAAGCGCGCGCAAGGGCTGCAATAACTGGTGTCGACGCCCGAGTTGTTTTCGCCAGCTACGTATTGTATCGGCTGTCGACAGGTAACAGCCTGGCTCACGAGCATAGCCGGCCTATGCCAGCTGCCGCTGAGCATGCAGCGTGGATGCTCTATCCGGAGTTTGGCAAGAGTACGGTTCGCGACGGAGCGCGCATCCAAGCGGCGATCGATGCAATCGAGGCGCATGCGCTGGCTCTTAATTACAGCGAAATGTTTCCTCAAGTCGAGGAACACGAGGCAAAGGACCAACTTGCTGTGCACTTACGTCTGCACGCCGGCATTGTGCGTGGTTCTGCTTATCTGCAGCAGTTGGCCCGGCGAATCGAGATGCTGCTTGTACCCTTTGAAGCTGAGCTTGCGGCGCGGGTCGGAATTGGACCTGGCCGCGCGTTGAATATTTTGAAAGCGCTCGGCACTGCGATTGAACGACGAATTAATAAGGACCGCGAACAGTTTGCTGCGGCCGCAGCGAAACGGATAGCGCTGTTGAAGAAGAGAAAGCCAACGGCAGACGATGCGCTTGAGATGCGACGGCTCACGGACCAACTCTCAGGCATCATCGATGCAATGGGAGGCGATTGGGTTCCACCGAGGGGTGAGCTTCACGAGTACGTCGGTGAGATCACAACGGACGAATGGAGTTCATTACGAGGCATGATTGGTCTCACGTCTGAGAGCCGGTTAAAGCTTTCTTCGATCATCGAGGTGCAGGATCGGCCGCTGTTTTTCATAGACGAGGAGCGCGCGTTCTATGTGCACGGTGGCCAGACATTCGATGCACTCTTCAATTTTTTTGACGAGGTCGCACGAGGCGACGCCCAGTTGCGGGACAAGTATGGCTTGCACGTGGCGAATTGGATGGAAAAACAAATTGCGACACACTTTGCGCGCCTTTTTCCAGCAGAAAGCATATTTCGCAGCGCATGCTTCGCAGATCCTGACAACCCTGGTGGCGAGACTGAAGCCGATAGCGTGATCATTTGGGGCCCATTCTTGCTGATTGCCGAAGCAAAGGGCAAAAAGATCCACCGTGAAGCATTGCGGGGCGGGTTTTCGAAGTTGAAACAGGCATTAGCCAACAACGTGCAAGATGCGTTTTATCAAGCCCGTCGTGTTCTCCGTGTGCTGGAACGCGACGGTAAAATCCTATTCAAGGAACGCGCGTCTGGTCGCACGATAGAAGTGACTCGGGAGCAGCTGCGACGGGTCATGCCGATTTCCGTGACATTGCAGCACCTGTCGAACCTAACGACTCAACTCGCCATCACGCAGCGGCTCGGGTTGTTCAAGGGCAATGCATATCCGTGGTCAGTCTCTATCGATGACCTCGACGTAATCACTCGGTTTGCGGGGTCACCCGACGTTTTCCTTCATTACATCGAGCGCCGCACAGCGCATCAGCACATAGATATTACTCTGATGGGGGATGAGTTGGACATATTCGGCCAGTACCTCGATAACCGACTGCACCCTAGCGTCTATGAACAAAACCCTGAGATCGCCGAGCACGATGGGCCGCGAATGATCGGTTTCGATGGCGGAGAAGAGCGATTCGAAGCCGTTTACACTGCTGAATGGTACGGCAGAGCGCCGGACGGTGAACCGATCGCACTGCAAATTCCCTCGCAGATTCAGGAGGTCCTGACGGAATTGCGCCAGCGCGACGATTACGGTGCTCGCTGGATCGCGTTTGCATTGCTTGGTCTGAGTTCGCCAGCGCTGGGCAAACTAAACGCCGCTATCAGAGATCTTCGAAAAACGCGGACTGAAGGCCGCAGCATGCCTCGATTTACCACAGTCGAAGGCGACGTGGTCATCACGGTGATCGCGCACGCAGGACTTGATGAAGAAATGTTTCGGAAAAACGCGATCGTCCGTACAGAGCTCGAAAGGTACGCAACCCGGGCGAGCGCAGCCGTTACTATTGGCATCAACCAATGTGATACGACAAAACCTTTCGACTTTGCTCTTTGGTCGGAAGGGACGTGGGAGTTTGATAAAGGCATTGAGGAACTGCTCACGCAGGACCGGAAGAGGGAGAGAAGGATGCTGCTCTTGAAAGAGGGCAAGAAGATCGGTCGCAATGACCCGTGTCCGTGTGGCAGCGGCGAAAAATTCAAGCATTGCTGTATCGGCCGCATACATTTCGAGCGTCAGCCGTTGCGTCCGTAAGCTGCACTGGTTGATCCGAAGAGCTACGCAATCTGAGGAACACCGATATCGGTGAAATATTCAAAAACTGAATCGTAAAACGCCGGCGCTCGTGTTGGATCCGCGCTGTCCCCAGGCGGAACAAAAACTACCATGCCTTGACGTGCGCGCGTCAGCAGAACGCGATAGGCGTTGCGGAGATAAACACGATTATCAGAATTCGAAATGTTGCACCAGCGATTGCCGCGGAAATCGTGGTAATTCCATCCTGATCCGTTGAATCGAAAGTCGGCGTCCCAATTGACGCATACCCAGTCGAGTTCCAGCCCTTGTACCTGAAATTCTGTCGCCGCGTCTTCGAGATAATAGCTCGATCGTGTGTCATCTCTGTCGTTCAGAAAATAATGGACCGGATCAACGGATACTCGGATATCGATCGCGTGTGGTTTCAAGCGCATCGCTTTTGATGATGCCACTAGTCCGTAGCGCTCGGTTCCACGCGCCCGATCACGAATCCATTTCTTCGCCGCACCCAAGTCTCGTGTGATTACGATTGGATAGCGTGTAGCTAGGTCTGCGAACGCCTTCTTTGCTGTGGCTTTGTCGCAGTCGAGTAGAGCTTTCACAAATGCCGAAACATTCTCTGCACGAAACGATCGCATCGACACCGCGAGATGTAGCGAGTCATCGAAGCGCGTTCGTGGGCGCTCACGCACTAGTTCCAATACCTGGCCAGCAACGTACTCGCTGTCCGTCAATCGCGATGAAATAAACATTTCCCATTCCGGGAAACGTCGATTCACCGCATCGAGCCAAGCGTCGATACCAGCTTCCCCAGTATTGATTTCCTGACCGCCGCCGATAAGACAGACGATGACTGCCCAATCTTTGTGTCTGTCCATGTACGAAATCAGGAACTCGGGTTCGGAATCGGCAAAGCCGGGCAGGCGTTTTTTGCGTAACATAAAACTGGCGGTCTGCTTCAGATTCCATGCGCGCTGCGCCTCATCGAAGATGACGACGTGCTCAATAGGCGGGCCGACGTCAATCAGTGCGTCATCGCGAAAGTGGTGAACGTTTTGAATGAACGCCTTGACGCTCTCTCCAACTTTTCCCTTGCGCACTCTCTCGCCTTGTTTCTTTCGACGTGCGACCTCGTCGCGCGTTAAAGCTTCGCGGAGGACTGCAACGAGTGGCCCGTTCCCGGACAGAAAGACAGCATGTGTTGGTTCATCTTCTTCCCGTCGCGTCGCCAAGTTTAAACCGACCAAAGTTTTTCCCGCGCCGGGCACGCCAGTAACGAAACAAATTCGCTTGCGCAGTTTCGCTTGAGCTTCGTCCACGAGTTCCTCGATCCGTCGCGAAGTGATATGTAGATTCTGCGCGCCAGCGTCGAAACGCGCGATCGCTTCTACCGAGTGTTGAGCGTAGAGCGCACGCGCAGCCTCGATGATCGTTGGCGTTGGATGATATGAGGCATGCGACCACCTGTCGGCATCCACGGTTGTGTCGGTCACTGTTGCGAGCGCAATGTTTAGAGCACTCCGAAAACTTAAAGGATCGACCACGATCGGTCGGTAAAGCTTGTCAGGATCAGCGACCATCTCGATTGGCGGACACTCCACCGCTTCCGTCGCGATCAGAATGGGCACGATCGAAGCGTCATGACTCGCTTCGTGAAAATTTTTTAGATCGAGTCCGTAATCCCACACCTGATCAATTGCCGAACGATCGAATGTCTTCTCGCCGACTTTGAACTCGATAGCGAAGATCAACGGGCCGATCACGAGAACGACGTCAATGCGCCGTCCCATTCGCGGAATGTTGAACTCAAAAAAAATCGATCCGGCTAAGCCTTGCAGTTGCGTGCGCAGAAATTCGATCTGTATCAGCCACGCATCCCGCTGCGTAGGCATGATCGCGAAACCAGAGTTGGATACGAGGTGACCGGCGATGCTTTCAGCAGATGCTTCGACAAACTCCGCAATGGAAGCGCCGTACCAGAACCGCAGTGATGCAGCTTTTGAGCTGATTGGCGCCGGTGCGAGCTCCATCACGCGCTCTACTGCAAAAAGACGTTCTGATTGTGCCAGGCGAGCAGGTCGGAAGTAGGTCGTTTCGTTTTCCAACAGCGGCACAGAGATTCGACTGCCGCGAAGCGGATAATAGCTTCGACCATTCTGGTAGTCGTGTCGCAGGCGATCGCTGACCTTCCAGCGTGTAGTCTGGTGTAACGGTGACGTATCCCTTGCTCGAACAAACGGTGGATGTCTGCTCGCAATAGCAAGCCGTTACGCACTTCATGCGGGCCTTCCTTCGCAAACGGGCGAATATGCGCCGCTTCTAGCGCAGGTAGCGAATGTTCCTCTGTCACCGCGCAAGCCCGATTGTACGCTTCAGTTACCGAAACGCGGAAGGCGCCTTGTCCGAGGCGCGGGTGAATTAGCACTGGAGAACCGTAACGCGCAGAAGGATCAGCAGCTTCAAGTTCCTCCACTCGCACTTCGCGAGATTGCACTCGCGCAAGGCACTCTTCCCAAACTCGCGCGCCTTCGCCAACATCCAAATCGTAAACTTCGTGTCGAAGATTAGATTCGGCCCAATCTCGCGGCTGTGGAACCCATTCCTCGCGCGAGAAGAACGTCGCGTTCACCACCACAATGCAGCCGATCTGCAGGATTCCCGGCTGAGGAGCGGCCTTGATTTTGGTTCTGATTTTTTCCAATCGCGCATGCATCTCCTCGAATGAGGCTGAACCATTCGCCGGACCAAAGCAGTCCCACGCCAGCCACTCTGGCAGTTCAGAGTATCTCGCGAAATATCCGAAGCCGGCGATCGCGCGATAGGGAGCTTTGAGTTTAAAAAAGAATGGTGAGAATTCAGGTGCTCGAAAGCGCTGCGTTGTTGTGGGCTTCCAAAAGTTAACCTCATCCCATGAGCGACGCTGGCTTAGGAAAGTGTACCAATCGAAATCAGTTATCGCGATTGTTCCGGGACGTGCCACGACCGCGAGTCTAGAGACACGAACAAAGATCGGCAATCACCTAAGATCGAACCCGATCGAACATCACGGAATAACTCTGCGATCGCAGGAGGCTCCAAAACGGTCAGCGGACGCCGCCGCTTTCGCGCTAATTGTCCGATCCGGCAATTCCACCGTGCAAGTATGGCGAGCGAACGGTCGAAAGTGGAGTCGCACGCGTTGCCTCGATTCCCGATCTCGGTGCCCGGCCTCCCTCCCAGGCGTGTCCCGTCCAGCCGTAAAGTTCGCCCTAACGAACGCAACCTGCGCATTTGACGATCTTAGCCAGTCGCGATACGACAAGCTATGGCGCATAAGTGTAATTCGCCCGGTTGTGAGTTTTCTCTTCCGGACAGCTATCCTCTGCCTAAATGTCCATGGCATATGGTGCCTGGTCGCGGGCCGGCAAAAATTGCGGCGGCACTGGCAGTTGCCGCGGCTGGTTTGGGCGGTGGTCTTGCCTATAAAAAGTTCAAGGCGTATTTGCACAAGAAGCAGCTGCGTAAGGAACGCAAGGAACGTCGCCAGCGCGCTGCCTCCGCTTCCGAACAGGAGCCGAAAGTCCCTGCTGTTCGTAAGGGAGCTGTTTCAAAGTCTCGGAAACGGCCAGGCAAACGAAAGAGCGCCGCGACGAAATCGAAGCCAGCAGCGCAGGATCAGTGATTCGCTTTAATTGGCGCGCCGTTGCTCGTGACGCGCGATTTGCAGACGTACTCCAACGGAATAGACAAGATAGTAGCCTATTAGCCCGGCAGCCACCGCCAGAGAAAGCTCTGTTCCGGAGGCGGTCATTAGCCAATGTTGATTGCCGGGAGCGCTGCTGGCGGAGTGCGTGGCGTGCCACCAGCCATAGACAAAACGTGCCGCGATTGCCAGCGTGACGAGAATCGCGAGCCAGCGGTTCGGAGTGTAGAAGAGTCCTTCCGGTTGGCTTTCCCAACGGGTCAGCGTCAAACCGAGCAAGCCAAGAATGGCTCCAAAACACATACCAATCAGAGCAAATCGAAAGGCTGTCCCGAGCCAGAAGGAGATCAGGAAAGTAAAGGAGAGAAAGAAAACGGCCGAGAGGCTGGTCATCCAGACATTTAGGCTGGCAACCCACTGTCGGCCTTGCCGTCGAGCAGTGCCGGCGCGGTAGCGCAAAGTAAGGGAAAGCAAAACAACACCGGCCACGGCGAGGAGAACAAAAAACAGCAGTGCAAAAAGAATGATCGGCACAGCTGATGGTAGCACGAAGAGCGCGGGAGGCTTCGGCACGTCCGACTCGCGGTTCTTAATTGACGTCAGCACCCGACAAGCGATGCGCTTGCCATTATATTGTGATTTTCCGCTGAGGACAGCGCACGCTACAGTAGAGATTTTTGGAAAGGGATGGCGACTAAGACTGACAACGCCACGGGCGCGACGCATACTACTTGGAAATGCTTGATCCTTCTGCTGACGAAATACGCGAGTGGGGCAATTCCGTCATTCAGCTCATCACCGATTATCTCGGCGATCTCCGGGATCGCAGGGTGTATCGTCAAACGTCTTCGCGCGAGATTCACGACCGGCTCGACGCCACGCTTCCAACCAAAGGAATCGATTTCGACGGTCTGCTGAAGGTTTTTTGCGAGACGATCATTCCGTTTAGCCGGCAGAACGCGCATCCGCGCATGTTTGGCTACGTGCAATCGCCTGGCACTCCCATCGGGGCGTTCGCCGACCTGCTAGCCTCGACCTTAAACGCGAATCTCACGGTCTGGCGGTCCGCTCCTGCGCCGGTGGAACTCGAACGCCTTACGATTGATTGGATCCGGCAGATTCTTGGATTCAATGCTGAAGCCGGCGGACTCTTTGTCAGCGGTGGATCGATGGCCAATCTCGCCGCGATCGTCGCGGCGCGGCAGGCGAAAGATTATTCGTCAGGCCGCTTGCGCATCTATACGTCGAGCGAAACCCATTTTTCTGTCGCCAAGGCAGCGGCTCTTTTGGGAATCGGGCAGGAGAATGTATGCCACGTCGGCATCGATGAGCGCTTCAGAATTCGGGTGGACGATCTCGTTGCGAAAATCACTGCTGACCTGGAGGCGAGCTACGTTCCGTTCTGTGTCGTTGCAAATGCCGGGACCGTCAACACCGGCGCGGTCGATCCGTTAATGGCGATTCGAGAGGTTGCGGACCGCTTCCAACTTTGGATGCACGTGGATGGAAGTTACGGCGCCTTAGCCATTATGGCGAAGTCCGCGCGTGGATTGTTCGCAGGGATTGAGGGGGCGGATTCGGTCGCGCTCGATCCGCATAAATGGTTTTATCTCCCGGTGGATGTTGGCTGCGTGATTTACCGCGCGCCGGAAATCGCGCGTGCCACTTTTGCGCACGAGGCCGAATATACTCGGATTATTGGCGAGGAGGCAGACGAAGCGTTCGCATTTTGGGACTATGGGCCGGAACTGTCGCGGCGTTTCCGGGCTCTTAAAGTATGGATGTTGTTAAAAGGAGTCGGTCTGGATTCGTTGGGCGAGGCGATTGAAAGCAATCTTGCCTGTGCGCGCTACTTCGAGTCGATGGTGCAAGCCAGCGATGACTTCGAGATGGCCGCGCCGGTCGAGCTGTCCATTTTCTGCTTTCGTCATGTGCCGGGGCAACTCAGAAATGAATCGCCGGAGGCAATCGATGCCTTTAATGAACGGCTGCTGATCGCCCTGCAACGAGATGGCAGTTCGTATCTGTCCAATGCCACGCTCGGCGGTCGCTTTGCTCTGCGCGGTTGCGTGCTGAACTATCGGACTACACTGCGCGATATGGAGATCCTGCTCGACGATCTGCGACGCGTAGCAAGATCGTTACCGACTTCTGCGTAGGCGCAGATCAGTTTAGATTTGGCGTCCACGTTCCCGACAAGTATGGACTCGCTACCGCCTCCCGTTGCCCGGCGCGTGCGCTCCCCAGTTCTCTGCCGCCACCACGATCCATTCGACCCATTCGGCTGGGCTCAGGGCAGGACATTCGCTCAGGGGCAAGACTTTCCACGATATCGATCTTAGTAGGCTGGTAGAATTTTCCGTATTTTTCCTCCCCGCCTTCGACGGCCCGCTGCGGCGGGTGAACTGCGCTTAACGAATTATTTGTACGAGTCGTTGAACTGCTCGAAGAACTCTTCGTACTTCTGTTGGCCGTGCTCAGCAGAGAACCGTAACGGATAGACTTTTTTGACCCGCCTTCGCCTGGCTTCGGCGTGGCGAGCGCAGATTTGTATGTCGGCAGCGCCCGCTGCGCTCCACCGCGCTACCTCGCGGCTGTACCGGTTATGTCGCTCATCCCTTTCGCTCCATTCTTTGATGTCGGGTTAACTGTGCATGGTGTCATTGAATTGCGTGAAGAAGTTTTCGTACTTTTCTTGGCCCTGTTCCGCTGCGAAGCGCAGGGGGTAGACCCGTTTCACGCAGATTTCCTTGGCGTCAGGCTGAGTTTTCAAGATCGACATTGCTTGGTCGATGAATTCGCTTAACGGCATCGCCCTGGGATCCTTGGCTTGCTGATCGCCCGTCAGCGTGGTCTTAACATAGGGCGGGATCAGCTCGATCACTTCCACGTTTGTCGTCTTGAGCTGGTAACGCAGTGATTGCGTGTAGGAATGGATGGCGGCTTTGGTTGCGCAATAAGTGGGTGTCGGCGCAAACGGGACAAAGGCCAGACCGGAAGAAACAGTCATGATCGTGGCGCGAGGTTGTTTCCGGAGTGAGGGCAACAACGCCGCCGTCAATCGAATCGGGCCGAGCAGATTGGTCGCGATAGTTTTCTCGGCAGTTGATAAATCGTCAGGTTTCTCGAGGAAATCTTCCGACTGCATGATACCAGCCATGTTGATGAGCACGTTGAGCGACGGATAATTCTTCGTTACCTGAGCGGCGAACGACTGGATGCTTTTCGGATCGGACACGTCGAGCGTGACCGACTTCATTCCGGGGTTGGCCGCAATCGTTTCGTCGAGTGCATTCCGGCCGCGACCGGCGATGATGACTTGATTGCCGAGGCGATGGAATGCTTCCGCCAGGCCGCGGCCGATGCCCGAGCCGCCGCCGGTGATTAAGATCGTGTTGTCCGTGGTTTTCATGATTGTTTTGAACGGTAGGTCGCGATCCGTCTCAATCGCAAGCGAGATCAGCTGCCGAGGATTGTGCCGACTTGATGATTAGATGTGCAAAATCGTTCAGGCCCTGCCAGTCTTCTCCGACGCAGGATGGCAGAGTTGAACACATCATCGGATAACCCCGGTGTCATTGCTTTCCCGCCGTTTATCTGGTTGGCGAACGCGGTCATCAGCGCTCTGGTGCATTTCCTCCTTATCCAGCTGCCGATTACGAGATACGGCATCTGTCTCGTCTGCGGTATTGCTCTCATCATTCTGGCGCCCACGCTCGCGTTATGGGCCCTGGTGACGATGAAAGCGGCAGGGACAAACGTCGCCCCGGCCAAGCCTGCGTTAACGATTGTGCGTGGCGGGCC
>WNGK01021335.1_pt1 | contig 12130 bp, 10 predicted proteins | sample 5400601 | NCBI WGS metagenome assembly WNGK01 (sample SAMN13153376, study PRJNA577476) | soil metagenome | isolation source: 60 cm soil or saprolite under Garry oak tree replicate 1 | place: USA:California | collected 2016-06-15
TGGCCGGAATTACAATCGAATAAGTGAGATCGTCTCCATGAAAGACGATTCCGCCGCCGGTCCAGCGCCGGACTAGATCGCGCTCAAAGGCATAATCAGCGACATCGGCAAGTTTTCCAAAATATCCAAATGAAAGAGCGGGGGAGTGCCATTTATAAAAGCGAATCGATGGAACGGCCGCGTGCTCGAGCAGCGCTTCATCGATGGCCATGTTCATCGCCGCCGAATGCGGGGTGTCGTCGTGGCAAACGAGAAGCGCAGCAAATAGCCTTGTTGTCATGTTGAGCGAAGTCGAGACATCTCTAGCTCCTTCAGAAGCATCGAGAGATTTGATTCGCTCGCTTCCCACTCGCTCAGCCTTCAGCCTTCCCGTCCATGTCGCGGCTTCCCACGCCGCTCCATTCTCGACTCCGCTCGGAATGACAGCCATTAGCTGAGCTCTTGTAGAATCTTCGTCATGGCTTCGCCTGGCTGCGGGTGCGCTGTGATTGGTCGGCCAATGCCGATGTAATCTGCACCCGCTTCGAGTGCTTTGCGCGGGGTCATGAATCGTTTTTGATCGCCCGGCTCGGCCCAGCTCGGACGGATTCCTTGAACAGCGATTTTGATTTGGTCGCCAAATTCTGCACGCAGCTTTTTGATTTCATGGGGACTGGCTACGACTCCGTCGATTCCTGCTTCGACACCCAGTCTGGCGAGGCGCAAGACTTGATCGTCCACTTTGCCGGCAACTCCGATTTCGCGCAGCGTTTGTTCCGTCGCGCTTGTTAAAACAGTCACACCCAGCAACAATATGTTGTTTGCGCGAGCCGCGGTCGCAGCCCGGATCATTTCACCGCCGCCGCTCAAATGAATGGTGAGCATGTGCACACCAAGATTGTTCGCGGATTCGACTGCTCTCGCGACCGTGTTCGGGATATCGTGCAGCTTAATGTCCAGCCAAACTTTTGCGCCGGTGGATAAAACCGCGCGCACGATTTCAGGGCCTTCAGCGGTGTAAAGTTGGAGCCCGATTTTGAAAAAGGAAATCTGGTCGCGCAACTGCTTAACGAGTTCGAGCGCTTTTTCTTTTGTCGCGACGTCCAGCGCGACGATGATTTTTTCAGCAGCGTTCGTCATTACAAAGTCCAAATTGTCATGTCGAGCGGAGTCGAGACATCTCAATATTTCTGAGTATCAGCAAGAGATTCCTCGACTTCGCTCGGAATGACAGAGCAAATTGCAAATGATGCAAGTCCTCGCCCCCGCGAAAATCAATCTTTCGCTGCAAATTCTCAGGCGGCGAAGCGATGGCTTTCATGAAGTTGAAACGTTCATCGCGCCGATTTCACTGTGCGACAAGATCGAAATCGGCAAGAGCGACAGCAGCAAGGAGATTGAATTTCACTGCGACGATTTTTCGGTGCCGACGGGCAATGACAACCTGATTGTCCGCGCAGCGAAGAGTTTCTTTGCCGCGACAAAGTTAAAATCGGCGGTCTCGATTGATCTGAAAAAGAAGATTCCACACGGAGCGGGTCTGGGTGGGGGAAGCAGCGACGCGGCTGCGACCCTCCTTGCCCTTAACGAAGTATTCGAGACGAAATTGCCGCGGGAAGCCCTGGCGAAAATGGCGGAGACAATTGGATCAGATGTTCCCATTTTTATTTTCCAATCGGCCGCTCTCTGCAAGGGACGCGGCGAACTGGTTACGCCGTTTAAGCTGAAAGACAAACTATCGATCCTGTTATTGAAACCTGCTTTTGTGGTCTCAACAGCATGGGGGTACGCGCGCTGGCAACATTCTGGAGAGATTCCAGGGGTTCGTTATCAAGCGCAGGAATTCGCCGGCCAAACTTTCGTGAACGATCTTGAGCGACCAGTTTTCGAGAAATTTGTTTTTCTCGCGCAGCTGAAAATGTGGTTGCTCAACCAACTGGAAGTAGGCGCGGCACTGATGTCCGGTTCCGGTTCAACAGTGTTCGCGGTGCTCCGCGAAAATGGAGACGCCGATATGATCGCCAAGCGCGCAAAAGCCGAACTCGATCCGGAGTTGTGGACGTGTGTGGCTCGCACACTGTAGGGGACGACGTTGTCGTCCCAAGGGAAGCTGACAGCTTCCCCTACAAAGTTTCCGGCGAAATTATTCACCGGCGCTGCGCTGCAGCACAGCTCGCGCGTATTCACGATTCAATTTCGCAATGAAACTGGCGCTGATCTCGGCGGGACAGACCGCTTCGCATTCGTAAGTGTTGGTGCAATTGCCGAAACCTTCAGCGTCCATCACCTGCACCATTTTGAGGACGCGACTTTGGTGTTCGGGGTGTCCCTGCGGCAAGAGCGCGAGATGCGAGACTTTCGCAGAAGTGAAGAGCATGGCTGAACCGTTTGGACACGCCGCTGCGCACGCGCCGCAGCCGATACAGGCTGCCGCTTCCATCGCCAGATCGGCGTCGTGCTTGGGAACAGGAATCGAATTCGCCTCGGGCGCGGAACCGGCGCGGGCGGAAATAAACCCGCCGGCTTGCACGATGCGATCCAGCGCGCTGCGATCGATCACCAAATCCTTTACGATCGAAAACGATCCTACCCGGAATGGCTCGACTGTAATCGTCGCGCCGTCACGAAACTTGCGCATGTAAAGCTCGCACACCGCGCCTGGATGATCGGGTCCATGTGCTTCGCCGTTAATCGTGAGCGAGCAGGTGCCGCAAATTCCTTCGCGACAATCGGAGTCGAACGCGATCGGTTCCTCACCGCGTCCGAGCAACTTTTCGTTCAGGATATCAAGCATCTCGAGAAACGACGTGTTCGGTGAAATATCGCGCACGTCGTAATGGACGAGTTTGCCGTGCGATTTCTTGTTGAGTTGGCGCCAGATTCTCAGCCGAAAGTTCATAGTTGAGAGTTGATAGTTGATAGTTTCACCGGCCAGTGCGACGACGTTAAATCAAACCAACGATTTTCGCAGCCCGCTCAGCATCCGGCCGATTTCTTCAGCTGCCGAGTAGAGCGCGCGAAAACTTTCTTTGGTTAGGAACCCTTGCCGCCTTCCAATGAACGATTGGGACACAACCTCAAAGACCGAGCCGGTCGCAATCTCGATAAATCGCGCGAAATCGATTTGCGACATACGCGATGTTCCCTCAGCGATGTTTGAGGAAATCGAGACAGCGGCCCGTCGCATTTGGTTGGTAAGGCCAAAGCGTTCGTCAGCGGGAAAATTGCGGGTGTGATTGTAAACAACATCGGCGAAATCGATCGCCTTTTGCCAGACGTCTAATTTTTCGAAGTTAAACATGATCCCAGTGCACATCTATCAACCATCAACTCTCAACTAAAAACTACTTATAGCTTCTTTGCGCTAAATGCACGGTATCGAAGCGCAGCGGCTCGCGATGCAATTTCGGCAGTTGCGCATCGCCTCCGAATTCCCACGCGAACACTGCTGCGTGACGTTCGTCGTCGCGGAGCGCCTCGCCATCGGGTGTTTGATGTTCCTCGCGAAAATGCGCGCCGGCAGATTCGTCACGCTCAAGCGCGTCCCCGCACATCAGCTCGGCGAATTCAAGGAAATCGGCGACGCGGCCGGCGCGTTCCAGGGATTGGTTAAAATCTTCGTCGCTGCCTAGCACGCGCACATCGCTCCAGAATTCTTCTCGCAGCTCAGGAATTTTTTCCAGCGCTTCGCGCAATCCTTTCTCGTGGCGCGACATTCCGCATTTCTCCCAGAGCAGAAGGCCGAGTTCTCGGTGGAATGAATCGAGCGAACGCGTGCCGTTGACCTTCAGGAGCCTCTCGATCCTGGCGCGCACATCTTGCTCTGTTTTCAGAAACTCCGGAGAATCCAGCGAGGGCCGTTTTCCCATTTGGCTGGCGAGATAATTCGGCAGCGTGTTAGGCAAAACAAAGTAACCATCAGCCAAACCTTGCATAAGCGCACTGGCTCCGAGCCGGTTCGCGCCGTGATCGGAAAAATTGGCTTCGCCGATCACAAACAGACCGGGCACATTGCTCATCAGATCGTAATCCACCCAGAGACCGCCCATCGTGTAATGCACCGCCGGATAAATTCGCATCGGCACTTTGTAGGCGTCCTCGCCGGTGATTTTTTCATAGACTTCGAACAAGTTTCCGTAGCGTTCGCGGATTGTTTCTTCGCCCAGTCTTTTGATCGCATCGGCAAAATCGAGATAGACGCCGCGTCCGCCGGGGCCAACGCCGCGGCCTTCGTCGCAAACTTCCTTGGCTGCGCGCGATGAAATATCGCGCGGCGCAAGGTTGCCGTAGCTGGGGTATTTTCGCTCGAGATAATAATCGCGATCTGCCTCGGGAATTTCGCCCGGTGCTTTTTCGCGATCTTCCTTGCGTTTGGGGACCCAGACGCGTCCGTCGTTCCGCAGCGACTCGGACATCAGCGTGAGTTTGGATTGATGTTCGCCGCTGACCGGAATGCAGGTGGGATGAATTTGGGTGAAGGATGGATTGGCAAAAAGCGCGCCTCTTTTGTAAGCACGATAAGTGGCTGTGACATTGCAGCCGCGCGCATTCGTCGAGAGATAAAACACGTTTCCATATCCGCCGGTGGCAAGTACGACCGCGTCGGCCGCGTGTCTGTCGATGGTTCCCGAGCGCAGGCTGCGCGTGATGATTCCTTTGGCTTGTCCCTCCACAATCACCAGATCGAGCATCTCCATCTGTGGGAACATCCGCACTGTGCCGGTAGCGATTTGGCGGCAGAGCGCCTGATAACAACCCAACAAAAGTTGCTGGCCAGTTTGGCCGCGCGCGTAAAACGTCCGGGACACCTGCGCGCCACCGAAGGAACGATTCGCCAGATAGCCGCTGTATTCACGCGCAAATGGCACGCCTTGCGCCACGCATTGATCGATGATGGTGTTGGCGATTTCAGCAAGCCGATAAACGTTCGCTTCGCGGGAACGAAAATCGCCGCCCTTGATCGTGTCGTGGAACAACCGGTAAACGCTGTCCCCGTCGTTCTGATAATTCTTCGCCGCATTGATGCCGCCCTGCGCTGCAATCGAATGCGCGCGCCTCGGCGAATCTTGGAAACAAAAGCATTTCACTCGATATCCCAGTTCACCCAGAGTAGCCGCAGCCGACCCACCGGCCAGACCGCTGCCCACCACAATGATCTCAAGTTGTCGCCGGTTGTTTGGACTCACCAATCGCAAATGGTCTCGATGACTACGCCACTTTTGAGCGAGCGGCCCTGGTGGAATGTTTGGATCGAGCGTTCCAATCATAATTGTTGTGCCGGCTTGATGAGTCCCAGCAGGATGGCCACGGGAATGGAAGTGTAGCCGGCAAAGAGTAGCCACGCGAAAATTCGCCCGGCGACGGCGAGACGAGGCGTCAGTTTCTTGTCGTTCAATCCCAGCGATTGAAAAAAGCTCGACGAACCGTGACTCAAGTGGAGTGCGAGCAAGAACAGCCCGAGCACGTAAAAACCGGACACGAAATAGTTTTGGAACCCGTAAACCATCATCGAATAGACGTCGTAATGACCGAGAGGATCAGCCTTTAACAACCCAAAGCGGCGATCCGTCACTCGGACGGTGAAATGCGCAAGATGATAAATGATAAACGCCAGCACAATCAGGCCGCTCATCACCATGTGACGCGATGCGAACGTGGCCTTCACGTATCTTCTGTCGATGTATTGCTCGGGCCGGGCACGGCGATTCTCAATCGCGAGCAAGATCGTGAAGTAAATGTGAAGAACAACCGTGACGAAGAGAAAACCTCGAATCAGCCAAAGAAGCGGACCCAGATCGCGCAGATGTTGCGAGTAGCCGTTGATCCAGTCCGGTCCAATAAAAATCTGCAAATTCCCCAGCAAATGTCCGATCACAAAAAGAATCAAAATGATGCCGGTGATCGCGACGATGATTTTTTTTCCGATCGAGGATCGATAAAGAGCCGATAAAATATTCACGGTGTGAAGCTGCGCCGGCCGAGCGGCGCGCGCCTCAGATTATGAACGCTGCTTGGAGCGTCAAGCATGGCGCCCGCCTCAAACAAAGTAACCTTTCGCTTCGCCGTGGTTGAGCATATAATGGGCGGCCTCATGGCGAACAGCGAACAATCGCAGACAATTTCCCAGGAAATTCTTGCGTTTGAAGAGGAGCATTCAACAGGCGTCGCCGAGTCCGCTGTCACAGTTGCGCGCAGGGTTCGTTTCTGGCCGCATTTTTTCAGCCATGAATGGGCGTCTGCGGCGCTGTATCTCCTTCTCGATGTAGTGACTTGGCTCGCGATCTACCGACTGGTAGGCTGGTTTCGGTACGATGCATTTTATGCTACGCCGTTTCAGTTCTTCATCATCAATCTGATTCAACTCGGGGTGATTGTGGCGGCGCTTTACTTTATCGGGGGTTACGATCGCACTGTGGAAAAACTCACTCTGGGTTACGCGGCCGAACATATTCTTGCCATCATCGCCGCGGTCAGACGATGAAGCCGAGCCGCGGCGTGCTGCTGCTGAGCTTTGCAATTTTCCTCCCGGTATCGCTGGCTTACCGTCGGTGGATTCGCCAATATGTGGTGGCCAGCAGCGCCGGCCGCTCGTTCCTGGTCATCGGGGGCGGTGCGATGGCGGCGCGTTTTTACGAGGCTTACAAGAACTCACCGAACGAACAGCCGCTTGAGTTTGTAGATGCGAACGAGAAGCGCGTGGGCCGGCCAATCGCCGGTAAAGGATCGCCGATTGTGCAGGGAAACCTCGAAGCCAAGTTAAACAATCCACGTTACGGCGGCATCATTCTCGCCGAAAGAGCCAGTTCGCTCAACATCGAGCTGCTGGAGCGCCTGGTGCGCGCACAGTTTCAGCAAACGCGCGTTTATACGCTGGAATCATTTTACGAGACGCACTGGCGTTATCTGCCGCTGGGAATTGTCGATCCGTTCTGGCCGCTCCAGACTGGGTTCCAACTGGCTCGCATTTCTCCCTACCATTACCTGAAGCGACTGTTCGACATCGCTGCCTCCGCGATAGCACTGGTCCTTTGCGCTCCGCTCTTCGTGCTTATTCCTCTGTTCATATGGATAGAGGACGGCAGTCCGATTTTCTTTCGCCAGGAACGAGTAGGCCGTGACGGCAGACGTTTCATTCTCTGCAAGTTCCGTACGATGCACCTGCGGCCCGACGAACCGGACGAAGACATTTACACGCGCAAAGATGATCGTCGCGTGACGTCGGTGGGGCGATGGCTAAGGAAACTTCGGCTGGATGAGTTACCGCAACTTTGGAATGCGCTCAAGGGCGACATTAGCCTGATTGGGCCGCGCCCGGAGTGGAGCAAGTGCGCCGAACGCTATGAGCAAACGATCCCGTTTTATCATTTTCGGCATTTGGTCAAACCGGGGATCACCGGATGGGCGCAAGTGAATTATCCGTACGGCGAGAGCGACGAGGACGCAGTGGAGAAGCTAAAATACGACCTCTACTACATCCGCCATTACTCACTGAAACTGGATGCGATGATCGTGTTGAAAACCTTATACACGATGCTGTTTGGCAAAGGGCGCTGATAAGGGTCACTAGAAACAGCTCGCCGTTTTTGCCTGTGATCTCTCATATTTGTCGCGCCGCATCCCGCTGGATTTTCTTTGCTGCCCTTGTGTACGCCCCGTGGGCGTACGGCGCGACAACATCGGTGAGCATCCAAATAACCAACTGGATCTTGCTGGCTGCCTTCGTCTTTTGGGCCGTTGAGTTGCTCCTTAGTAGGCGAACGCCGCGATTTCCGCGCCTTCTATTTTTTTTAGCGGTGGCTTTGGTCTGTGTCGGCGGCTGGATGGTTTTCAACGCCAAGTCGATCTACGACTCGGATTTTTTCGTTTTCGTCCCGCAACGCAACTTCACGCCGCTTTTGGCCGGCTCCGTTGATTACACGATCAGCGCGGCGTGGATTATTCGAGGCGCATTGCTGCTGGGGACGATCTTGTTCGTCGCGGATCTTTCTCAAAGCAACCGATGGTTGCTTCGCTTGTGGTATGTGATTGGTCTCGTCGGCGGCTCAATAGCGTTTCTCGGTTTACTCCAGAAAGCCACCGGCGCGCAGATGATCTTCTGGCAACCGCCGCCGCCTCGGTATGACCTGCGAATCAGCACCTTTTTTGCAACGTATTATTACCACGGTAATGCCGGCGCATTTTTGAATCTGGCGTGGCCGTTGAGTGCCGGTCTCGTTATCCGGGCCTTTAGCAAGCGACATCATCCCGCCATGCGCGCGGTTTGGATTAGTCTTTTTATCCTAACGATTGCCGGGGTGCTGGCGAATACCTCGCGCGTGGCTCAGCTAGTCGCGGTCGTCTTGCTGCTTGCGATCTGCCTGCAATTCGGACCAGCGCTTGTGCGAAAACTGTCGGGCACGGAGAAAAGCGTCGCCTTGGCGGGCGCACTTGCGATTCTTTTGGCGCTGGTCGCGCTTGCTCAGGCGACTCATTTGGAGCAACCGCTGACCCGCTGGCAGACGGAGAGCCTGCGGATTCCCACCGATGCGCGCTGGCAGGCATGGCACGTCGCGTTAGCCGCGCTGCCCGACGCGGGGGTGTTCGGGTTTGGCCCAGGAACCTTTCGCGTTGTATTTCCAACCTATAACATCGGATCGGTTAATCAGGTTCCGGGCACCTGGAGATTTTTGCACGAGGACTACCTACAGACTCTGCTGGAATGGGGGTGGCTGGGATGCAGCTTCTGGGGGTTGCTTTTCTTCGGGGGAATAACGGTTGGTATTCGTAGTAATAACAAGAATGCCAGGCGAGACTGGACACCGCGGAGACGCGTGCTGCAGCCTTTGGTTATCATAGCACTTGTAGGAGTGGCGCTGCACGCGCTGGTCGATTTCCCGTCTCAGATCGAATCGATCCAGCTGTATGTGGCAACCTATCTGGGTATTTGCTGGGGAAGCACCCTGTGGCACCAGAAGTCAGAAGACAGGAGTCGGAGGTCAGACAGGTCAGAGGTCAGCCTTACGCTCCATTAACTTCGTGATCGGACTTGGACGGGTAACGGTAGCTGCGAGAATACGCTCCTTCTTCCGTACCGTAACCGTGCGAAGCGTAATAGTAATAATAGCCAACTCCGCGGCTCCGACGGAGTCGGTTTAACACCAGACCGGCGGGGCGAATGCCCGATTTCGCCAGCAGCGAAATCGCCCGGCGTACCGCGGGCCGCGGTGTCTTTGCTGCTCGTATTACGATGCACACCGTCTGGACGTGCGGAGTCATGAGCAGCGTGTCACTGACTGCCAGGATGGGTGCGCTATCGATCACCACGCGATCAAAAAGTTTTGCAGCTTCAGTAATCAGCTGGCCGAAGAATGGCCCGGCAAGAATCTCAGCCGGATTGGGCGCGCGTCGTCCACCTGCGAGAACGGAAAGCTGGCCTCCCGTTGCGGTGAGAATTTTCCCCGTCAGCTCAATGTCTTCGTGGACGAGCTGGATTTCGCCAGCGGGAATCTGGCGCGCTGCCGAGGCTATATCCGTTTCACCTACCAGGCAGTCCGTCACTCCCGGCGGGTTGTCGTCGTCCGAATTATTTCGCGCTTTCGGGAAGCGGAAAATCTTGTGCATGTTTGGCCGCCGCAGGTCGCCGTCGATTAGAAGGACGCGATAGCCCTGCTGGGCTAGTGCAAGCGAATAATTGGCGCTGGTGAAACTTTTTCCTTCGTTAGGCAGAGCACTGGTGAAAAGTGAAACCTTGCGCTCAGCTTCCGGGCCTAAAAGAGAAAGTGCGGCGCGCAGATTACGGAATGCTTCGGCGGCAGGGCTTTCAGGAGTTTCCACGACCACGCGGTAGTTCGAACTTCTGAAGGCCCTGCTTCGGCGTTTTATTCGACTCACGGCGCCTTCGTCGGTAGTGTCAGGGACAGCTGCGAAAACAGGCAATCCAAGTGTCGTTTCTGCCTGGTCGACCGTCTTTAAAGAACGATCCAGCGCATCGGCGCCAAAAACGAAGGCCAGCCCAATAGCCAAGCCGGCAAGAAGTCCCAAAGCGATCGTTTTTGTAGGACGCGGACTCACAGGGGACCCCGGAAGCGGCGAATGCTCGATCACGCTAACGGCATTGGTCTTCACATCTTTTGTTAGATTTGTGTCTTTTATTTGACGAAGGACACTATCGTAGAGGGCACGATCGGTTTCAGCTTGTCGCGCCAACTCCTGATAACCGATAGCTGTGCGGTTTAGATTGACCGCGACTCCCTTCTGGTCTTGCAGTGCTTGCTGCAAACTCGTGTCTGTGGCTTTGATTTGTTCGATCGCATTACGCAGAATCGCAGGTTGCGCCAACACGGCTTGCCGAAGCTTTTCTTTCGCCTCGGCCAGCGAGGCCCTGGCCGCAATCATCTTGGGATGTTTCTCCTTGTATCGTAGCGCGTAAGTGGTGATTCCGGCTTCCATCTGAATAACATTGCGCCGCGCTTCGGTCACCATTGCGGCAGCAGAGATACTCGGGATGGCGAGCAATGTGTCGATGTTATTGCCAGCTTGTTGCACCTGTTCCAGCTCACCTTCCAACCGCAGCTGATTGGCTTTCGCTCCAGTAAGTTTGTTATTTAGATCTTCCAGCTTTTCCTCCACTAATCCACCGCGAGATCCGCCAGCGCCAGCGCCGGCTCCCTGTTGTGACCCGGTTGCGGCGGTGCCGCCACCAAGCTGCAAGGCATCTGGATTCTTGGCCTTGTATTCGGCAACGGCCACCTCGCTTCGTTGCAGATTGCGCTTCAGTCGTTCTTCTTCTTCCAGCAAATAACGCAGTGCTTCCTCACTGAGCGAAGTGCGGCGCTCGATTGAAGCCCGGATGTACTCACGGCCGATCGCTTCGGCGAGGCGCTGTGCCACGGCTGGATCGCGGTTCGTCACGTACAAATCAATCAGCCGTGTGCCGCGACGGATCACCGGTTTCACCATGCCTACCATTGCTCGACCCAATCCTTCTTCGAGCGGCGTGAATGTGGTTACGTCACTCGCACTCGGCGCCTTGTTGGCGGCCTGCGACGGATCGGTGCGCTGCTCCGAGCTGGAAGCCTTATCGGTCGCGATACTCTGACCCAGAAGCGCGCGTCCACCGTCTTGCGCCAAACCTTCGGAGCGGACGACCCGGGAAAGAAGGGTTTGGTTAGTCAGGTTTTGTTCGATCGTCCGCAGCGCCTCTTGGCTGCCCAGAAACGCAGCGCGCATGCGAGTTGTGGGATCTTCCGTAGAGATTGGAGTTGGCTCCAAAACTTCCACTTCCAGGACTGTGTGTCCCTGGTAAAGTTTCGGCGTGCGCGCGAGGTAACCCAGCGCTAGAAAAAGGCCGGCCAGAACGCAGATGGCAACGATCCAAATACGTTCGATGAAAGAATGCCAGACGCGCCGAAAATCGAAGCTCTGTAGTCCCTCGGCGTATTGCCCGGTCAGAGAAACGGCCGGTTTTTCGGAATTTGTAGGAACGTTCGTTCCCCTCACAGAGTAGGCAGGATCAATCACGGCAAATATTGGCTCGAAGCTTACACTCAAGCAGTGCGTTCGGAAAGGCGAAGCCGCAACAATTCTTTCGGCTAGAAAATGCTTTCGCCGACGGTGATCGCATCACCTGGCCGGACAAGAAAGCCGCCGCCGCTCCCCTTGGTGAAGCGCTTCGCATTCACCTTGAGTATCTGATCGCTACTTCCGTTCTGCCGGCGTATCGTAATTCTTTCTGGCGCAGCGATACGCGTGTATCCGCCCGCCATTGCGATTGCCTCCAATAGGTCAATCCCGCCCGGGCTGGCATCGGGCATCTCGTAAGTGCCGGGCCGATTTATCTGACCCAAAATCGAAAAGCGCCCTTTTGCGTAGCTGAGGAGGCTGACGTTGATCTTTGGGTTCACCAGATAATCGCGGCCGTACAACTCTGTCAGCTTTGACGCCGCCTGCACAAGGGTCAGTCCGGCCAAATGGATCGAGCCCAGCAACGGTACGCTCAAGTTGCCTTCAGGATTCAGCCGCCCGCCCGCGCGGAGATCGTCCTCGCCAAAAACCTCAACCGTCACCTGATCGTTCGGACTTAAAATGTGACCAGCCGGTGCACTGACTCCGGTGGTTGATGGGGGAGCTGCAGCGGCCGCTGGCGATCTGGAGATACCGGCGGGCTGGGATG
>WNGK01006674.1_pt1 | contig 12128 bp, 12 predicted proteins | sample 5400601 | NCBI WGS metagenome assembly WNGK01 (sample SAMN13153376, study PRJNA577476) | soil metagenome | isolation source: 60 cm soil or saprolite under Garry oak tree replicate 1 | place: USA:California | collected 2016-06-15
GCCAGATCACCTCGCAGTGGGTGAAAAAATACGTCACCGAAAATGGCGGCGAGGTACCGTCGATCGACTTCTTCCCGCTCGACGTCACCAATTTCGGTCCGACCATTTCCAAGATCCAGGCGGCGAAGCCGGACTTCGTATGGTCGGCGCTGGTTGGCGGCGCGCACATCTCCTTCTATCGCCAGTGGGCGGCCGCCGGCATGCGCAAGAGCATCCCGATGGCGTCGACCACCTTTGCGGTCGGCAACGAGCACATCGTGCTATCGCCCGACGAATGCAACGGCATGCTGGTCTGTTACAATTACTTCCAGGATCTGAAGAATCCGGTCAACGAGACGTTCGTGGCGAGCTTCCTCAAACGCCACGGTGCCGATTATCCCAACATCACCGAGCTCGCGATGGGGACCTATCAGGGATTCCGGCTGTGGGCGGAGGCGGTCAAGAAGGCGGGCAGCATTGACCGGATAAAGGTCATCGAGGCGCTCGAAACCGGCATCAGCATCAATGCGCCCTCCGGCAAGGTTACCATCGACCCGCCAACGCATCATTGCGTGCTCGATGTCCATATCGCCGAGGTCAGCGACAAGAAGCTCAAGGTGCTGGAAGATTTTGCTCAGCAGAAACCGGCGGACACCGCCGCCGTATGCGACCTCATCAAGAACCCGAACGACAACCAGCAATATGTGATCAAGATTTGAGGGCTGTTCGGCCGTCAAATCCTGCTCCGGAAGGGTGCGGGATAAGGTGCGGGAAAGGTGAAAATGGATCTTGTTGCTCTGCTCGCAATCCAGGTCCTCTACGCGATAGCCAGCCTGGCGCTCATCAGCGTCGGGCTGGCGATCATCTTCGGCATGATGCGGGTGATCAATCTCGCCCATGGCGAATTCCTGATGCTGGGCGGTTATGCGGCGATCGTCGCAACCAGCCATGGCGTCAGCATCTGGCTATCGATGCTGGTGGTCGCCCCCGTCGTGGTCGGCATCATCGGCGTGGTCGTCGAACGCACGATCATCCGCTTTCTCTACGGCCGCATGATCGACACGATGCTCGCCACCTGGGGCCTTAGCCTGTTCCTGGTCGGGCTGACGACGGCGATCTTCGGCAATACCACGGTCGGCATTTCGGCGCCGCTCGGCAGTTTCCAGATCGGCGCCTACCGCACCAGTGCCTATACGCTGTTCGTCATTGCGGTTGCGGCCGTGGTGCTGGCTGCGATTTTCGCCGTGATGCGCTGGACCCGCCTCGGGTTGATTGCCCGCGGCACGATGCAGAACGCCAATATGGCAGCCGCGCTTGGCGTCAATCCGCCGCGTGTCTACGCCATCACATTCGGTGTCGGCGCCGCGTTGTCCGGACTGGCCGGCGCGGTGCTGGCGCCGGTCTCCGGCGTGTTTCCGACCATCGGCGTTGCCTACGTCGCAAAGTCCTTCATCACGGTGATCGGAGGCGGCGCTGCCATTCTCAGCGGCACGCTATCGGCATCGGCGCTGTTCGGATCGATCAACCAGATCGCCACCTTTGCCACCACGCCGGTCTTCGGCGAGGTGGCATTGCTCGCCGCCGCGATCGTCCTGATCCGCTTGCTGCCGCAAGGCATTACTGGTCGCTTCCTGCGGAGAGGCCTGTGACCGCGCGCGCGCTCAATCTGCTCGGTCTTGGATTGGTCGGCATCGTTGGCATCGCCTTCCTGGTGCTGACGCCGCGCTTTGCCGAACTCGATATCGTGCTCGAGCTCACGGTCTACATGATCATGGCGATCCTGGCGCTCAGCCTCGCGCTGATCTGGGGCTACGGCGGCATTCTCTGCTTCGGCCAGTCCGCCTTCTTTGGCCTCGGCGCCTATACCTACGCCATCGCGGTATTCAACATCGGCGAGAGTACGATCCCGCTGCTTCTGGCGATCATCCTGCCGGCCGCCTTTGCGGCGCTGCTCGGCTATTTCATGTTTTACGGCCGCATCAGCGACGTCTATCTCGGCGTCATCACGCTGACGGTGACGCTGATCCTGTTCAACTCGGTCAATTCCACCGCCGGACCGGAATTCCATATCGGCTCGGCCCGGCTCGGCGGCTTCAACGGAATTCCCGGAATCCCGCCGCTCAATTTCCCCGGCAACAAGGCCGCGCCGATCGATCTTGAAGGCATGTTCTATCTGGCGACCGCGTCACTGCTCGCGACCTATTTCGGCTTGCGATTGCTGCTCGCGAGCCGCTTCGGCCGCATCATCGTCGGTATCCGGGAAAACGAGCGACGCGCCGAACTGCTTGGCTATGATCCGCGCGCCTACAAGCTTGCGACCTTCACCATCGGCGGCGCGCTGGCCGGATTTGCCGGCTGCCTGTTTGCCAATTGGGGAAATTTCGTAAGCCCGACGATCTTCGGCCTCGCCCAATCCGCGCAGATCATCATCTGGGTCATTGTCGGTGGCCGCGGCACGCTGATCAGCCCGATCGTCGGCTGCATCGGCATCCAGTGGCTGACCACGGCTCTCGGCGCCAACCAGCCCAGCGGCGGATCCGACTGGTGGGCGAAGATATTCGCCAATGCGCCGCTCATTCTCGGCATCATCCTGATCGCGTTTGTGCTGCTGGTGCCGAAAGGGCTGGTGCCGACGCTCGGCGATTTCGGGCAATGGCTGCTGCATGCGCGGGCAAAGCGCGCGCATACGAGCCTGGAACCCAAACAGGCGGAGGAGGGTTGATGGGCGCGCCGCTGCTGCAGACCCAGGATCTCAGCATGCATTTCGGCGGGGTGCGCGCCGTGCGCCACGTCAACTTCACGCTGGCCGAGGGCGAGTTGCGCTGCCTGATCGGCCCGAACGGCGCCGGAAAGAGCACGTTCTTCAAGACGCTGACTGGGCAGCTGGAGCCGACCCACGGACAGGTGTTGTTCCGCGGCAGGGACATTTCCCATGCCCACGCCCACGCGATCGCGCGCCTTGGCATCGGCATCAAGACCCAGGTGCCGAGCGTCTTCGACGGTCTTTCCGTGCGCGAAAACATCTGGCTCGCGGCAAGCCGCATTCATTCCAGCGAGCAGGTGAATCGTATCGTCGATGAGATGCTGGAACGGATCGGCTTGACCAATTCGGCCGAGCGTCTGGTCGGCCAGCTCGCGCACGGGCAACGGCAATGGGTCGAGCTCGGCCTCGTGCTGTCGACCGATCCCGCGCTGATCCTGCTCGATGAGCCCGCCGCCGGCATGACCCATGACGAGGTCTACAGGACCGCCGAACTGGTGCGCGAGATCAACCGCAGCAAGGCGCTCATCGTTGTCGAGCATGACATGCAGTTCATCCGCATGATCGCCAAGCAGGTCACCGTGTTCAATCAGGGCAGCGTATTGGTCGAGGATTCGGTGGAGAACATCATGCGCAATCCGCAGGTCCGCGACATCTATCTGGGCAAGCAGGCAGCCGCATGATGCTCGACGTGCAGGGACTGCGAACGGGCTATGGCCGCATTCCGATCCTCAACGGGGTCAGCTTCTCCGTCAACGAAGGCGAATTCATCGGTATTCTGGGGCATAACGGCATGGGCAAGACGACGCTGCTCAAGGCGCTGATGGGTTTTCTGCCGGCGACCGGCGGGCGGGTTCTTTTCGGTCATGACGATGTGACGGCAGCCGAACCGCATCGCCGCGCGCGGCTTGGGCTTGGTTATGTGCCGCAGGGCCGTGAGATTTTCCCGGGCCTTAGCGTCTACGACAACCTGCACATGGGTTGTAGCAAGCAGCCGGGCGCCGAACGGGACATCATCGCGACCGTGCTGGAGCAATTTCCGCGCCTGCAGCTGCTGCTCGATCGTGCCGGCGGGGCGCTGTCGGGCGGCGAGCAGCAATTGCTGGCCATCGCGCGCTGCCTTTGCGGCAATCCGAAGCTCGTTCTGCTCGACGAGCCGACCGAGGGCATCCAGCCCTCCATCATCGACGAGATCATCGAGACGCTGCAATGGCTGCGCGCCGAGAGCGGGCTCACCATGATCCTCGTCGAGCAGAACCTCGACTTTATCGCGGCGCTCTCGCAGCGGATTCTCATCATTCAAAAGGGAGCGATCACTCGGGAAGTCGCGCCGGGCGATCTCGGTGAGGCAAGCCTTCTCGGAGAGTTTGTCGGCATTACAACGTAGCGCCCGATCCACGGGCGGTGATCAGAGGGAGACCAAGCCATGGCAGTCAGGAGACCCACGCTCGATCAACTGCGCAGCGTCGCCGAAGACCTCGGCATGCATATGGGCGAGGAGGAACTCAAATCCTATGACGCGCTGATGCAAGCGAACTATGCGGCCTACGAGGCGGTCGACTCCATGCCGGATTATGTTCCGGCGGTGAAGTACCCCCGTACGCCAGGCTATCGTCCCGAGGGTGAGGAGAACAAATATAACGCCTGGTACGTCAAGACGGAGATCAAGGGCGCACCGGCCGGCAAGCTCGCCGGCAAGAAGATAGCGCTGAAGGATAACGTCTGCCTCGCCGGCGTTCCCATGATGAACGGCGCCTCGACGCTCGAGGGGTACACGCCGGATACGGATGCGACCATCGTCACGCGCATCCTTGACGCCGGCGGCACGATCGTCGGCAAGGCCCATTGCGAGTATTTCTGCTTCTCCGGCGGTAGCCACACCTGCGCCGCCGGCGCGGTCCACAATCCGCGCAAGATGGGCTATTCGGCCGGCGGATCATCCTCGGGAAGCGCTGTCGTGGTGGCGACCGGCGAAGCCGATATGGCGATCGGCGGCGACCAGGGTGGATCGATCCGCATCCCGGCCTCCTTCAGCGGCATTTACGGGATGAAGGGCACGTTCGGGCTTGTTCCCTATACCGGCGTCATGCCGATCGAGATCACGATCGATCACACCGGCCCGATGACGGCTAACGTGCGCGACAACGCGTTGCTGCTCGAAGTGCTGGCGGGAGCGGATGGGCTGGACCCCCGGCAAGGGACGCCAAAAGTGTCGAACTATACCGAAGCGCTCGGCGGCGGCGTCAAGGGATTGCGCATTGGCGTCGTCAAGGAAGGCTTTGGACATCCGAGCTCCGAGCCCGACGTCGATGCCAAGGTCAGGACGGGTGCCGACCTCTTGCGCAAGCTCGGTGCGACCGTCGATGAGATATCGGTGCCGATGCATCTGGTGGCGCCGGCGATCTGGCTGCCGATCGCGGCCGAAGGCGCCACCGAATTCATGATGAAGGGCAACGGCATGGGGACCAACTGGCGCGGTCTCTACAACACCACGCTGCTCGACGCCCACTCCGCCTGGAAGCACCGCGCCGACGAATTGTCCGACAGCCTCAAGATCACGATGCTGCTCGGCCAATATTTCACCAAACACTATCGCGGTCATTTCTACGCCAAGGCGCAGAATCTGAACCGCAAGCTGCGCGCCGCCTACGACGCCGCCATGAGCAATTACGATCTGCTGTTGATGCCGACCTTGCCGATGAAGGCGACGCCGCTGCCGCCGGCGGACGCGCCGCGCGAACTCTATATCCAGCGCGCGTTCGAAATGGTTCCCAACACGGCCCCGTTCAACGCAACCGGGCATCCGGCGATGAGCCTGCCCTGCGGCATGAGCGACGGCCTGCCGGTCGGGCTGATGCTGATCGGCAAGTATTTTGACGAGCCGACCATCTATCGCGCCGCCGCGGCATTCGAAGGCGCGGGCGACTGGACCAAGATGTAATCCGGCGAAGGCGGCCTGCCGGCCAAAGCGCGGCCGCCATATCGTCAACGGAGGCGGCCATGGATCTCGGATTGAAGGGAAAGAGGGCGCTGGTGACCGGCGGCAGCAAGGGCATTGGCCGGGCGATCGCCGAGCTGTTTGCCGCCGAGGGTGCCAACGTCGCGATCTGCGCGCGCAATGCCGGTGAGGTCGCCAACGCCGTGAAGGGCCTGGCCGCGAAGGGCGTCAAGTCGTGGGGCAAAGCGATCGACGTCGCCGACCCGGCGGCGCTGAAGGACTGGATTGACGGCGCGGCCGGTGAACTCGGCGGCATCGACACCATTGTCTGCAATGTCAGCGCGCTCGCGGTTGGCGACACGCCGGAGACCTGGGAAAAATCATTTCGCACCGACATGATGCATACCGTCAACGCGGTCGCGGCCGCCGTTCCCTATCTGGAAAAGTCCGCATCGGCGTCGATCATCATCGTCTCGAGCGTGTCGGGCTTCGAAGTCGACTTCGCCGCCGGTTCCTACGGCGCCTTCAAGGCAGCGTTGATTCACTACGCCAAAGGGCTCAGCAACCAGCTGATCGGCAAGGGCATCCGCGTCAATGCGGTGTCGCCGGGCAATACCTACTTTGAGGGCGGCATTTGGCAGAATATCGAGCGCGGCATGCCCGATCTCTACAAGACCGCGATGTCGCTGAATCCGACCGGACGCATGGGCACGGCGCAGGAAGTAGCCGCCGGCGTTGTCTTCCTTGCGAGCCCGGTGGCGAGCCGCATTTCCGGCACCAACCTCATCATCGACGGTGCCCTGACTAAAGCCGTCTAGCTAATCTGCCGGGGCCGTTGGCGCGAGCAACATCGTGCGTGTGCGATGCCGGAGGCTTTGTGGCGGTGAACATTGATGTTCGAACTGATCCGTATCCAGTCGTCAACTGGCTAGGTATTTGTACAATCATATCGAGTTGATATGTCCGCTTACGGACGCACCGACAGTGAGCCCGGGAAGTCGCGCTCGAAGGCGTGCCGCATCACCGCTGGCTCGGGGCGTGAGAAGGCCTCACAACTTCCCGACCATCATCCGTCCAAGCGCACGTGCAACGTCGCGCTGCTCCTCGCGCGACAAAGCGCCGACGAGGCGCCGCTCGGTATCGGCGTGGCTGCGCATCGCGGGCTCGACGAGACGCCGGCCCTGTTCGGTCAGCTCCACGATGACGCCGCGCCCGTCGATCTCGTCCGCCAGGCGCCGGATATGGCCCGCCTTCTCCAGCCGGCGCAGGAGGTTCGAAAGGCCGCCCGAGGTGAGGATCAGGGTGTCGAGCAGGGCCTTGGGCGACATGCGATACGGCTTGCCCTCGACCCGCAGCGTCGCCAGCACCGCATAGGCGGGATATTTCAGGCGATGCTTTGCCAGCGTCCCGTTCACGGCCTTGAGGATGACCTCGTGCAGATGCAGCAGGCGTCCGACGACGGCCTTGCCGGAACAGTCGATATCGGGAAACTCACGGCGCCAGCGCTGCATGCCGGCGCCGACGCGGTCGGTCTCCCAAGTGGCCGCCGTCTCGTCTGTCCCGATGCGTCGCGCAGCGCTATTGCGCATTCCATCCTCCTTATCCGCCAGTTTCCGATCGTGCCTCCGCACTAATCGCAAGCGCGGTGATGCTGGCGGCTCAGGCAATCAATATATCTTCCAATTATCTTTCTTGAAAGATAAATTGGCTCGTGCCATGCTCGATGCGGCGCCATAACGCCGTGACCTTCGCGTCGTGACGCCGCAGACCACGGCCGCCACGCAACAGACGGAGACCTGCAGCCATGCGTCATATTCACTTGCGTCGCCTCGCCGCAGTCGCCGCCATCCTGTGTGCGGGCCTGTCCGGCTCCGCCGGGGCCGAGGAACTGGTCGTTGGCTCCTTCGGCGGCTCCTTCGCTGACAATGTCAAAGCGTGTCATGTCGCGGCCTTTGAGAAGGCGACCGGCGCAACTGTGTCGCTCAAACTTGGAAATTCGTCGCAATTCGCCGCTGCGATCCGCGCGACCGGCGGCAAGCCGGACATGGATGTGGTCTTCATCGACAATTCCCTGGCGGCGCAGACGCACGGCGAGAAGCTGAATGAAGCCATTGATCGCAAGAAGCTGACGAACGCCGCGGACATTATCCCAACCGCGTGGGGCAAGGACGAGAGCTATGTCGTCGCCATGGTTAGCGCGACGGTGCTTGTCTACAATCCGAAGATGGTCAAGTCGCCGCCGACGTCCTGGCTCGATCTGTTCGATCCCGCCTATTCGGGCAAGTACGCGATCGGCGATATCAGCGGCACTTCGGGCTGGCAGTATTTTCTGGCATTGAACAAGCTCAAAGGTGGCACGCTGGAAAACATCAATCCCGGCATCGAGGCGATCAAGCCACTCGCAAAGGGCTCTCCCGTACTCTACACGCAGGCCGATCAGCTTATTTCGCTTTTCGAACGGGGCGAAATTGCCATCGCGCCCTGGTATCCGGATCGCGCCGGCGTCGCGATCGACAAAGGTCTCTCGCTCGCCGTTGCCTATCCGAAGGAAGGCGCGGTTGGCATTCTGCCCGTGGTTATGATTCCGAAGGGAACGGGGAAACTCGATCTCGCCCACAAGTTTGTCGACCAAGTGCTCTCGGCCGAGGGGCAGGGCTGCTTCTCGGAACGGGCCTACATCGGTGCCGTGAATACCAAGGTGAAGCTTTCAGAGAAGCTCCAGAAGATTGTTCCCTATGGGGCGACGCTGGAGAAGGCCTGGTTCATCGATCCGGAGGTCGTCGCGAGGAGCATTCCGAATTGGACTCGGCGCTGGCAGCGCGAAGTGGCGCGCTGATCAACCCGGCGCGACCGGCGGGAAACGGCGATGAATTCGCTGACCTTCAGGCGGCTCGGCAAGGCCTTCGGCGACACCGATGTCGTCAAGGACGTGTCGCTGGCGATCCGCGAAGGCGAGTTCGTTTCGCTGCTCGGACCATCGGGTTGCGGCAAGACCACGATCCTGCGCATCGTCGCAGGACTGGTGGCGCCAAGCCGGGGCCTTGTCCTGATCGGCCAGGATGACGTCACAAGTCTGCCGCCGAACAAACGCGGTCTCGGGCTCGTCTTCCAGTCCTACGCGCTGTTCCCGCATCTGACCGTGTTCGAGAATGTTGCCTTCGGATTGCGGCGGCGCAAGGTTGCGGGCGCCGAACTTGACAAGCGCGTGAAGGATGCGCTCGAGCTGGTCCGACTGGATGCCTACGGCGCGCGCTTTCCGCGGCAATTGTCCGGCGGCCAGCAGCAGCGTGTCGCCATCGCCCGCGCCTTGGCACCGCGTCCACGCGTTCTGCTTTTCGACGAGCCCCTTTCCAATCTCGACGCCCAGCTTCGCGACGAGATGCAGATTGAGCTCAAGCGCCTGCAGCGCAGTCTTGGCATTACCACGCTCTTCGTCACCCACGATCAAGGCGAGGCGCTTTCAATGTCGGATCGCGTCTGCGTGATGGCGAAGGGCATCGTGCAGCAATTCGCGACTCCGGAAGATATCTATCGCCGCCCGGCCACGGGCTTCGTCGCGAGCTTCATAGGCAAGCCGAACAGACTCTCAGGCAGGGTGGCTTCGCGCGAAGCGGCCGGCGGAAGCGTACGGCTCGGGTCAGGGCTGATCGTGAGGGCCGCTCATATCGACGCACCGGAAGGCGCGCGGGTCGACGTCGTCATCCGGCAGGAGGCGATCCGGCTGCACCGCGGCGAGGCGCAAGCCGGCACGCTCGCCGGCGCTGTCGCTTTGCGCTCTTTCAACGGCGCGCGCGTGCAATATGTCGTGAAGCTTGGCGAGGATGTCGAACTCGTCGCCGAGGCGCCATCCAGCGGGCCTGACTCGGCGCTGGCGGTTGGCAGTCCGGTTTCGCTGGCGATCGACCCCCGCTCTGTCTTTGCAACGATGCCGGGCGAGGCGGCCGCATGATGCGACCCTGGCACGGACTGATGCTTCTGGCACCACTCGCGCTCGTGCTGAGTGCCTTCTTCCTGCTTCCCGTGTTGATGATGTTGCCGACGAGTTTTCGCGAATACGTGCCTGGTGCGGGCTTGGCGCCCGGCGTCTGGACGCTGGAGAATTACCTCCGCATCGTCACCGACGATTACTATCGCGAGGTGATCTGGCGCACGCTCGGTCTTGGCTTTTTCGTGACGGTCGCGTGCCTGCTGCTCGGCTATCCGCTTGCCTATCTGATCGCGCGCGGGCCGGAGCGGTGGCGCGTGCCGCTCATTCTGCTGGTCGTCTTCCCGATGCTGCTGAACCTCGTGGTGCGATCCTTCGGCTGGATCGCGCTGCTCGCCAATCGCGGCCTCGTCAACAACCTGCTCATTCAGCTTGGCCTGATCGCGACGCCGCTCAAGCTGATGTTCAACCTGACCGGATTGATGATCGGGCTGACCCATATCTACCTGCCGTTCATGGTGCTGATGCTGGTCGCGGCGATCCGCAATGTGCCGCGCGACGTGGAAGCGGCGGCCGCGACGCTCGGGTCGAGCCGTGTGCATGTCTTTGCGTCCGTGACGCTGCCATTGTCGGCGCCGGGGATCCTCGCGGGCTCGATCCTGGTCTTCGTCCTCACGATCAGCGCGCTGGTGACGCCGCGCATGCTGGGCGGGCCGACCTACAAGGTCATGGCAACGCTGATCTACGACGAATACATGCAGCTGCTCGACTGGCCGAGCGGATCGGCTCTGTCTTTCGCGCTGACCTTGATGGCCGTCGGCGTAATCTGGCTGTCAAGCCGGCTGACCAGAAGCTGGGCGGGCATGGCATGAGCGCGGCCGAGAACGACACCGGGCCCGGCCTTGCCGTCACCACGGCGGCGCTGACCGTCATCGTTTTCCTGCAGGTGCCTGTCGTCGTGGTCGTGCTGGCGGCATTCAGCACCACGTCCTATCTCACCATCCCGCCGCAGGGGGTGACGCTCGCCTGGTTCGGCAAGGTGCTGAGCGACCCGACTTTTCTCTCGGCCATCCGGATGAGTCTCATCCTGGCTTGCGGCTCGACCGTGATCGCGCTCGTGCTCGGCGTCGCGGCCGCCTATGCGCTGTTCCGCAAGGCGTTGCCCGGCTCGGAAGCAATCATCTCTTTCCTGATGGCGCCGCTGATTCTGCCGGCGGTCGTGATCGGCGTCGCGCTTTTGCAATATTATAGCCTGACTGGGCTTCGCGGCAGCCTCTTCGGCTTGCTCATGGCCCACGTGGTGATCACCGTGCCTTATGTCGTGCGCTCGGCGCTCGCCAGCCTGTCCGGACTCGACCTCGCCGTGGAGGAGGCGGCGCGCGTGCTCGGCGCCAGCGGCTTCGAAGCCTTCTGGCTGGTGACGTTGCCGCTCATCCGGCCGGGGTTGGCGGCAGGCGCGCTCTTTGCGTTCATCACCTCGCTCGACAATGTCCCGGTGACGATCTTTCTGATCGGCGCCAACCAGACCACGCTGCCGGTGCTGATCTTCTCGTCAGTCGAAATGGGCGTCGACCCGAGCGTCGCCGCCGTCTCGACGCTGCTCATCATCGCTACCGGCGTCGTTTTGCTCATTGCCGAGCGCCGCACCGGCTTCCACCGCTTCGTCTGAAACGAGTCTTTTGCAATGCCGTTGACCGCTAAGGGTTTCCCGCTTTTCCTCACTTTCGATCTCGACGCCGAGACGATGTGGACGGGTCGCGACCCGGCTTACGCCAAGCGCCCGATCCTGATGTCGCAAGGTGCCTATGGCTGGAAGGTCGGCACCGGGCGCGTGCTTGATCTGCTCGACCGCTACGACCTCAAGGCGACCTTCTTCGTACCCGGCCTGATCATCGACCAGCGCGAAGGGCTGATGGAGGACATCCTCCGGCGCGGCCACGAGATCGCGCATCACAGCTACAGCCATGCCTGGATCCTGAATCTTTCTCCCGAGCAGGAGCGCGAGGAGATGGAGAAGGGATACCAGTCGATCCGGCGCGTCACCGGACGCGCGCCGCGCGGCTGGCGCTCGCCGGCGGCCGAAATCAGCCCGATCACGATGCCAATGCTGGTCGAATACGGCTTCGACTACTCGTCCAATTTCTTCGACGACGACTCGCCCTATCTCCATGACGTCGACGGCAAGCCGACCAAGATCGTCGAGCTGCCCTTTCGCTGGGTGCTCGATGATGCGCCGTTCTTCCAGTACTCGATCGTGCTGCCCGGCCGTACCATGCAGTCTCCGTCCGCGCTGCTGGAAGCCTGGAAGGGCGAGTTCGACGTGCTCTATGCCGAGGACCGCATGATGATGATCGGCATGCACCCCGAGATGATCGGGCAACCCTCGCGCATCAAGGCGCTGGAGGGGCTGATCGAGCATGCGTTGCGGCACCCGAATGTCTGGATCGGGCGTTGCGACGTGATGGTGGAGGATATGCGCCCCGGTCTCGAACGCGCCCGCCGGGAGATGAAGTCGTGAGCGGCGC
>WNGK01029897.1_pt1 | contig 12125 bp, 9 predicted proteins | sample 5400601 | NCBI WGS metagenome assembly WNGK01 (sample SAMN13153376, study PRJNA577476) | soil metagenome | isolation source: 60 cm soil or saprolite under Garry oak tree replicate 1 | place: USA:California | collected 2016-06-15
TCGGGGAGCTGTTGTCGATTTTCCCGCTGACCGTGGCCGTGCAGCGGATCGCGCTGATCCCGCCCTCTCTCGCAGCTCGAGCCGTGGGAGACGCCCGACATTGCCGATGAGCGGGCGGTTGAGGTCACCAGAGCCCGAGAGGTCCGCGAGTACATGACACATATCTTCAGTAGCGTTGTCGGACCCAAACTCGATACGTCGGTCACGTCACTTTCTTCAGTTTAGGCTGGCTGACACTACTGTGCTGCTAGATGACGCCTCATCCTAGTGACCACTGGTCATGATAGGGACTCGCATAGTAGTCTCGATCGAAGAAGAAATTTCGCCTCTGGTGGAGGGCTAGGGAAGGCGCTGCGGCTAAGATGCCGAGACCACTTGACTGACAGACTCTCACGGCGCCCAATGTTACAGGGTTGAACTAACCGGGCGTTCGAGAAGCTATGTGCAACCGCACGTTCCGTCACTGATCAAGTCGACTCCGTAGGAGTGGCTCGTGTTCAATGCATTCACAGACCACGAGGCCAACTTCTCGCTGGGGCTTCCACACGAAAGCATCTCACCGAGGCTTGGCGTTGCCCAGCCTGCAGCTGACTGTTTGCTTAGTAGACTAAGGCCTTCGGCAGATGCTGTAGGGGATCAGGTAGCCGAGCTGACCCATAACACATCCCGTTCCGCACTCGTCTCTTGCATTATGCTGACACGTAACAGGCCAGATTTCGCTCTGCAGGCTATTCGTTACTTTCAGTGTCAGGATTACCCAAATATCGAGCTGATACTTATCGCGAACGGCACTGCACCACTGTCTCAGTTTCTTCCAAGAGATCCTCGTCTGCGGCTGCTGTGCCCATCATCTTCAATGAGCAACGACTCGTTGACGAACCTGGCTTGCCAAAAGGCGCGAGGCGAAATCATAATTCATTGGAATGACCTCGATTGGTACGGGTCGCGGCGAATCTCACGTCAGGTATCAGCCGTCCAGGCAGGTTTGGCAGATGCCACGGTCCTCTTCGATCCTATTGTTCTTGATCTATCCGATTGGCAGTTCGGACGTTTGGGATATCGCCTTCCTAGAGAGTTGCTTCTGGAAATCCTAGCCAGCACGCTTGCCTTGAAGCGTAGTCTTTGGCAACGTCTCGCATACTACCCAGATCATTCATGCGTTGCTCCAGTTTCGTACCTTAAACAGATTCTCCGGCGCGGGGCCCGACTACAATCCATCCGAGCAGACGGTGTCCTAATTCGCCTGCATCGGCCTAATGCTTGCAAAGGAATTAAATATAGAACCATCGCTGCAAGGCACCCCGTTGTGGAACCTAGGCTACCAGCAGCGGATCGCGCATTTTATGTTAGGAAAAGTTCTGCGGCGCCCCCTGCACCTGTGGTTCCTTTGATCAGTTGCATAATGCCTACGAGAGATCGGAGGCGTTTCGTTGAGAGAGCGATCAAATACTTCGACAGGCAAGACTATCCGTTCAAGGAACTGATCATAGTAGATGACGGTCACGATCCAGTCGCCGACTTGGCGGCAGGGTGCTCAGGCGTTCGTTATTATAGCTATCATCATCGGATCGTGCTTGGCACGAAACGAAATATAGCTTGCGAGCTTGCTGAAGGCGAATTCATTGCACATTTGGATGACGACGATTGGTATGCTTGCAGCCATTTGTCTGTTTTGATCGGTAGTTTGCTGAGGAGTAGAGCTGATGTAGGCGGTGTTCGGGCACTACCCTTGCAATCAAGGTTTCCCAATCTTAACAAGGCAGAAGACACCGCATTTGTATGGAATGCGGCCGTGCGAAGCATGTGTGACATCAGCGATGCTGACACTGTCGTCGGCACGATTCATACTGGAAATACAGTTCCAAAGCGCGTGCACGGCACCCATTGGCGCCCGATGCCTCTAGCCGAGCTGAAGCGCTTGCTTGGTGGCGATTTTCAGTTTTATCGAAATATAAATAACACGATTGGGGAATGATTGAGCCTGAGTGGTGTCTAGACTCTCGCCTCTCTCCCGGGTAAATTCCTGGCATCGTCGACAGGGCGGAACCGCGTCGAGCTAAGAGCGAGCGAGCTTGCTCAATCACATACCATCAAACCGGCACTCGTAGCCCAGAAGGCAGGTCCAGTGTCAACTGCAACAGAGCAGATTGCTCAATTGATTGACGCTCTCGCTAAGATAGCATGGCCTCTCGCTATCATCATATTGCTATTTAAGTTTCGAGTACCTCTGGAGAACCTTCTTAGTAAGACAAGTCGAGTAAAAACTGCCGGCTTGGAAGTAGAGTTTCAGGAGAGGACGCGTGACGTGCTTGACGAGCTATCGGATGCGCGGTTGCCGCCACCCCCGGCGGAGCAAACCCTACTGACCGAGCTCGCCAAAGCAAACCCCCGGCTGGCAATAAACCTCTCTTGGGCGCGAGTACGGGATACCAGTGCCAAATTGGCTGCCACAGTTGGAATCTCGAGCCAGGTGACAGTCCGAAGAATCGAGCGCCTTGCTCGAAGGGGACTTGCGACCGAGGAAATGGTTAGCTTGGCGAGGACCCTTAAAGGTACTCAGACGGCTTTGCTGAACCAACCTGGTGTAGAACCGCCACAAGACCTTGCGGAAGCGTTCGCCGCTGGGGCATTGTCATTGGCTCAGTGGTTTGAGAAGAGCATACCCCAAGCGGAGAATGGATCCCTCTCACCGTACCCGCCCAGTGACTACCCGCCCAGTGACTACCCGCCCAGTGACTACCCGCCGAGCAAGAGCGATGGAGAACAACCAGCGAAGATGGATACGGTAGGGCAGCCAGAGTCGAAGGAGGGTACAGATAGCGGCAACTAAGCGATTGCTAATGACGCCGAGGATTGACTGGTGCCATGAAATCCAAGGAGACGATATGAGCATTGCTCGGCGCGGGGAAGGACTAGAGAATTCAAAAGGTCCTCAGAATAATCCTGCAGTCGGTCTAGTGATAATAGGAAGCTATCGCTCCGGGACATCGGTCGCTACTCGCGTTGTGAACCTGCTGGGAATGCCAGTAACTCACTATTCGGATTTGGTACCACCGGCACGTGCAAATCCGACGGGGTTCTGGGAGAGCGCTCTGATGAATCGGCATAACGAGTGGCTGCTTCGGCAGGTCGGAAGTTCTTGGTGCCACCCCCCATGCAAAGAAAAATCCGAGCAGTTGATGGTACGGGATGAGTGGCTCCCTGCGAGCCGAAACCTCTTCCGGCATGTACATAGCACGAGCCGGTGGGCATGGAAGGAACCACGCCTATGCCTGACGCTACCTTGGTGGCGGAAGGCATTGCCGGAAATCTCTTTGGGAATTCTCATGCTTCGTCATCCACTGGAATGTGCAGCTTCGAGCCAGGAATTCTTGGGCCTTGACAAAGATTGGGGTCTGGCTATTTGGGAGCGATATATGCGTCAGGCGCTACCCGCGCTCACTGACCTCCATGTCACGGTGTCGACATACGAGTCATTCCAGCAGGCCCCTTTGTTGTGGGGTGAAAAAGTATTGGATATGCTTTCCGGCAGTGGACTGCAAGCGCCTAAAGGCTGGCGCGACGCCGTTCGAAGTCTCGTTCGCCGTAAGAACAACAGATTCGCCGAATCCCTATCGAGACGTCTACCCGTTGAGATTTCGGAGTTGTGGAACCAATTGAAGGATCTCGAAGGCGCCCACCTCGTCTTTCCCGATGTGCGGTTGGCGCCAGAATCTAGTTGGACGACCGAACTCCTATCGCGTCGCGTTCGCGAGTCGGCTATGCGAGGGATCCGTACTTCCCGTTCGGCGCCTAGTCATAACCATTTATTTCCACCGAGGCAGAACCTAAGCTAGGGCCAGCTCCGAATCGGGCGCCGGATCTGCCAACCGGTGTGCGCCGTCGCCGAGTCCCTCTGGGTGCGGTGGATCAATCCAGAGACTCCTCATAGCAAGAGTGGCAGAGATGCTGTAGTCGCCTAAAACAGAAACAAGCAACCTACGCTACACATCTGCACGGCCCCGCGGTCAGCCTTTAGCCCTGTACGCGCTCATCTGCCGCCGACCGGGCGTTGTCGGTGCGCCACGTTTCCGCGGAAACGATGCTGTCATGCCGCGTGGGGAGTGGTTGGCGAGCCGCCGCAGCCTGTAGCGAGAGTCCCCTCGAGGCAGCAGGGCTATCGTGCCTTTTCTCCATGGCGGTTACGTTGATGCGGTGAAGGTCCGTCCGCGGGAGGCCACCGACCAGGCTGCGGCCCAGGTGTTCCTGGCCCGGCACAACAGTCTCCGGGTAGCCCGGCTGGGAGAACTGGTCCATCCCCTGGATCATCCGGCGTTTGTCGCCGAGGCCGCTGGGGGCGACTGGCGGGCATGCTCACGTACGTGCCGGGGCAGCACTGGCAGCAGTGCGAGATTCTCACCCTGCACGCGGGCGAGCAGTGGCGCGGGGCGGGGACCGCGTTGATCGAGGCGGCCGGGCAACTGGCCAGGCGGCAGGGGTGCACCCGCCTGTGGGTCATGACCACCAACGACAACGTTGATGCGCTGCGTTTCTACCAGCGCCGCGGCTTCTGCCTGGTGAGGGTGCATCGCGGTGCTGTTGATCGCAGCCGTGCCAGCCTCAAGCCGGAGATCCCGCCGGCGGGCGCCTACGGGATCCCGCTGCGCGACGAGATCGAGCTCGAAAGACCACCCTGAGCACTGATGCCGCGGGCCGAAGGCGCAGTGCTCGCATCAATCGGACGCTGTCAATTCGCACTGGGGACCCCCGGTCATTCCGCAGATCGCGCCGGCCGACTGTACTGTCGCGGCGCGAGGCGACCGGCCGCCCTGCCAACAGACGCAGGCTGCCCGGCAGTCACCGGGATCTGCCGCGGACCGTGATCAGGCGATTACGTTCGCCGATGAAACACCCTCACCGGGCTGCCCCGCCCGGCAGCCCCGGCGCGGTACGAGCTGGCCGGAGGCTCCTGCAGCAGGCTGTCCCCGCGCCGGTGTTGTCTGGCAGACTGCCGGCGTGAGCAGCGATAACCCAGCAGACCTGCACATGCTCAACGTGATCGTCCGGGACATGGCGGCCAGCCTGGACTTCTACCAGCGGCTGGGGATCGCCGTCCCCGGGCCCGGGGACGGCGCCCACGTGCAGCTGAAGATGCCCGGCGGCTTCAGCCTGGAGCTGGACACGGCCGAGTCGGCCCGGCTGTGGCACGCGGGCTGGCGCGCCGACCCGACCAGCACCCGGGTGGTCATCGGGTTCATGCTGGCCAGCCGGGAGGCGGTCGATGACCGCTACGCCGAGCTGACCGCGGCCGGCTACCGGGGGCGGCAGCCGCCGTTCGACGCCTTCTGGGGCGCCCGGTACGCGATCGTAGCCGATCCCGACGGCAACGACGTCGGCCTGATGAGCCCTGTGGAGGAATCCCGCCGGACATGGCCGCCGCTGCCATCCCCCGCGCCCTGACGCTGACCCGGGCGAGACGGCACGCCGCCGGGCGGAAATCAGCACGGACCCCGGCCTGAACCCGACACCGAACCCGGCTCCCATGCCCGCCGACCCCGCGAAAGCGGAGCACGTGGCCACATAGGCGACCGAGACCCTGACCTGCCGAAAGTAGTGCGCATCCCTGCCGGATGCTTATGCGCGGTTGGACATACTCACGCATGACGTGGTTATCATCGTGGTGACTGTTCTCCGCGTTGCGTCTTTACTCAACACGCGCCGAACGCCGATTAGGGCGCAGCGGACCGTGGCGCCGCCCTAGCGGGCAGGCGCATGCAGATCCGCCAGTTCGGTGCGCGGGCGCCAGGAATGGAGCGGCCGGAATCACGCGGTACCGACTTCAGACGCCACATCGCTGGAAGTGATGGTGGTCCGGGGGTCGGCGCGTAAGGCGCCTTCGTGTACAGGACAGCGCCGAGACAGGCCTGGCTGTCTCGGCGCTGCTCTGTGGCCGGGGTTTGTTAGCCCCTGGCGGTTAGCCAGAGGAGCCGTGCTCGGCGGGCGCCGCCGAGCATGGGGCGCCAGGCAGGGCGTGCGGGAGAGGTGGCGGTTTGGTCGCTGGTGACCGTGTCCGGGTGGCGGAACTGGGTCAGTTGACGCGTTTGTCGTGGCCGGCCCAGTGCTTTTCCCGCAGGACGTACTTTTGGATCTTGCCGGTGGAGGTCTTGGGCAGGTCGCCGAACTCGACCGCGGCGGGTGCTTTGAAGTGCGAGAGGTGCTGGCGGCAGAAGTCGATGATCTCTTGCCCGGTTGCTTGCTCGCCTGGGCTGAGCTTCACGAACGCCTTGGGCCGCTCGCCCCATTTCTCGTCGGGGATGGCGACCACCGCGCATTCGTGCACTGCGGGATGGCGGCAGATGGTGTTTTCCACCTCGATGGTGGAGATGTTTTCGCCGCCGGAGATGATGATGTCTTTCATGCGGTCGCGGACCTCGATGTAGCCGTCGAGGTGCAAGACCGCGACGTCTCCGGAGTGGAACCAGCCGCCCGCGAAGGCGCGCGCGGTCGCTTCCGGATCGTCGAAGTAGCCCTTCATCACGTTGTTGCCGCGCATCACGACCTCGCCCATGGTCTGGCCGTCGCGGGGCACGTCGTTCATCTGGGAGTCCACGACGCGGACCGGGTCGGAGATGATGTTGTGCACCCCTTGGCGGCCGAGCAGCCGCGCCCGCTCCTCTGCGGGCATGGCCGCCCATGTGTCGTGTGGCTCGCACACGGTGTAGGGAGCGTAGGTCTCGGTCAGGCCGTAGACGTGCACGGGCTTGAGGTTGAGCGCGGCCATTTTGGCCAGCAGGGTGGGCGATGGCGGGGCGCCGCCGGTGGTGACGGTGATCTCCCGCTGCAGGCGGTGGGCCGCTGGGTGCGTGACGACGCCGAGGTGGACGGTGGGTGCGCCGTTGTAGTGGGTGACCCCTTCGCGGTCGAAGAGCTCCCACATCGTGGCCGGGTCAGGCTTGCGCATGCACACGTGACGGGCACCCACTGCTGTCGCCGCCCAGGCTTCCATCAGTGAGTTCAGGTAGGTGCCACGGTGGGTGTACATGACACCTTTCGGGCGTCCGGTCGTTCCCGAGGTGTAGTTGATCGAGATCATCTGCTCCTCGTCGGCCACTGGCACCTCGCAGGGTTCGGGGAAGCCGCCGACGAGGAACTCTTCGTACGGGTCGCCCGGCGCGCCGGTGTCATCAATGCGGATGGTCGGCAGGCCGCAGCCCTCGACCAGGTGGAGCAGCTCATGGTCGGCGAACACCATGCGTGCCCCGGAGTGTCGCAGGATGTAGGCGACCTCGTCGCGGCCGAGGCGGGTGTTGATGGCCACCAGCACGGCTCCGGCGGCTGGCACGCCATAGTGGGCTTCGAGCAGCGGCGGGATGTTCGGTGCGAGGAAGGCGACCCGGTCGCCGGGAGCGATGCCGGCGAGGATGAGCGCCGATGCCAGCCGGTTGACGCGCTCGTCGAGCTGGCGGTAGGTGATGCGCCGCTCCCCATGCACCACCGCAACCTTGTCGGGGTAGACGTAGGCGCTGCGGCGCAGGAAGCTGACCGGCGACAGCTCGGTCCGGTAGGCCTTGTCGGCCCCGCGGGCCGATGCGGGTGTGGCGACAGTCATGGGTTCCTCCTGCTCAGGGGGCGAGGGCCAGGTCGGCCGGTGCCGACTGCCGTTGAATCTATGGAGCCGGGGCAGGGCGGACCATGCGCAGCACCTACGCGTTCGCCACGCAGAACCCACGCAAACGGCCAGTGATGGGCTGGCTCCCGCTGCCGGTGATGGGGTTGGTACTGGTCCCGGTGACGGGGGGGACATGCCGGTAAGGGCGTGGCTACCGCTGCCGTGACGGCGGCTACTACCGGTTCCGCTGCCCGCTGGGCGTGGCGCTGCGCGCGGGTGGCTGCCTGGCGGCGGTGGCATCTGTTGCCAGGCCAAGCGCGGTGAGCAGCCGGCGCGCCGCCCGGCGGTGGGCGGCAGCGTCGGCGCGCGGGCCGTGCTCGTCGGCGAGCTTGGCCAGTTCCAGGTGGGTGCGGGCGGCGTCGAAGCGTGACTGGGTGGTCTCGAATGTCTGCAGCGCCTCCGTCAGGTAGTGGGCAGCCCCGGCGCTGTCCCCTTCGGCGCGGGCGATGGCGCCCAATGCTCGCTGCGCTAGGCCGACCGCCCAGGTGAACCCGGTGCCAGTGCTGATTTCCAGGCCGGCCATGGCCTCGGTCCGGGCCCGGGCAGGGTCGCCGGCCAGCAGGTAGGCGCTGGCGAGCCAGCCCTTGAACCAGCCGACGAGCCGCGAGTAGCGCATTCCCGCCAGCAGCTCGATGGACCGCTCAAGCAGGCGGATCGCGTCCTCGGCGTCGCCGTTCTCCAGGTAGGCGTAGCCGGTCCACCCGAGCGAGAAGGCATTGTTGAGCGGGTCGGGTGACAGGTCGATGCTGCGGTGTCCCCAGGTGATCGCGTCCTGGCCGTCGCCGCGGGTGGCCGAGAACCAGGCGCGGTTCCACGCGGCATAGCTTTGCAGGCGGTGGTCACCCAGCTCCTCCCCGATGGCAAAGCCGCCGGCTGCGCATTCCAGGGCCGCGTTCAGGTCGCCCATGAAGTACAGGTTGATGCCCTGCCAACAGAACGACTGACCCAGCCACCAGCGCTCGCCGGTGCTCTCGAGGTGGCTGACCGCGCGCCGGCCATGCTCCAGCCCCTCGCTGAACCGGGCCACCCACATCGACTCCTTGGACAGCACGTAGTGTGCTTTTCCTCGGGTGGACGGGTCGCCGGCGCGCTGGGCTGCCTCGATGGCCCGTTCCGCGCACGCCACGGCCTGCTGGTAGTCCCCTAGGTGGCTGTGCGCGTGCGCGAGCTCGAAGAAGAACCGCCCGGCAAGAGTGTTGTCATCCAGCTGCTCCATGCGCGCGCGGTGGCGCTCAAGCAGCTCGACGGTGTCGCGGAACCGGCCGAGGAAGTAGTAGGAGGCGGCCAGCCGCACGGCGGTGTCGACTAGCTGCTGGTCTCTCTCGCCGGTCGGCAGCCTGGCGATGTGGCCGAGGGCATCTTCCAGGGCGTGGGCAGCGTCGCTGTGGGCGTGCATCCCGGCCGCCCGGCTGGCGAAGCCGGTCAGGTACCTGACGGCCTTTGCCGCATCATCGGTTCGGGCGTAGTGATAGGCGAGGCGGTCGTAGACCTCCTCCAGCCGGTCGGCGTGCAGGGTCTCTAGGGCCTGGCCTGCTGCGGCGTGCAGCGCCCGCCTGCGGCTCTCAAGCAGCGTCGCGTAGGCGACATCCTGGGTGAGCGCGTGCTTGAACACAAACCCAGGCTCGCGGCCGGCTTGTTCGTAGAGGAACTCGAGGTCTTGCAGGGTCCGCAGCTGCGCAGGCAGGGCGGCGGGGTGCGGCCAGACCGCCGCGAGCAGCCGTAGGGGGACCTCGCGTCCCAGCACTGAGGCGGTTTGCAGCACCTGCCGTGGTGTCTCGTCCAGCCGGCCGATGCGGGCCATCAGCACGTCTTGGATGGTGTCCGGAACGAAGCTGGCGCTTTCGGCTGCGCCGCCGTCAAGCACGGCGCGGGCCAGCTCCTCCAGGAAGAAGGGGTTGCCTTCCCCGCGTTCCAGGATCACCCGCACCAGCTCATCGGGAACCTCATCTTGCCCCATGACCGAGTTCACCAAGCCCAGGCTGTCGCGAGGGGCGAGACGGCGCAGCCCCAACTGGGTGACGTACGAGTGCTCAGTCCAGGGGGGCCGGTAGCCGGGCCGCCATGTGCATACCAGCAGGATGGGCGCCCCGGTCAGGCTTCCTGCCAGCGAGGCGAGGTACTCCTCCGACGAGCGGTCCACCCAGTGCAGGTCCTCGATCGCTATGATCAGCGGTCGGTGGCGGCTGCCGTGCAGGCTCCAGCTGCGCAGCGTCTCGAACATCCGCGACTTGACCGCCTCGGCGCTGAGCTGGCCGAGTGCTGTGCTGCCTTCACCGAGGCCGAGCAGATGCAGCACGTAGGGGGCGTGGCGGTCGGCGTCCAGCCCAACCTCCTGCAGCCCGAACCGTACCTTCTGGATGACGACCCCGGGCGGATCTGCCTCCGCGATCCCGCAGTTGGCGCGCGCCACATCCACGATAGGCAGATACGGGATGCTGCGACCGAAGGACAGGCAGCGTCCTTCCAGGTACGTGATCGGCCGGTCGGCCAGGCTGCGCCGGAACTCATACAGCAGGCGCGACTTTCCGATGCCCGGCTCACCGACGATCCCTACCACCTGGCCATGCCCGGCTTCTACCTTGGCCAGCGGCCCGCGCAGCGCTGCCAGGGCATGGTCGCGGCCGATGAACTCAGCCAGCTTCGGCCGGGCGCTCAGCTCCGGAGCGACCGCCACCTGGTCCAGCACGTCGCGCAGGGCCCTCATCTCCGGTTCGCGGCCTACAAACCGGCTCAGCGGGCGAGCTCCCAGCCCTTCAATCGGGGATCGCCGCGGCCCCGTACCGGTGACCCGAAATGCATGCACCGGGCCGCCGGTGCCTGGTAGCTGGAGTGGACCGAGGTCCTCCAGCCGCATATAGCCGGTCACCATGCGCGCCGTCGCTGGGCCGATCAGGATTGTCCCCGGTTCGGCCTGCTGCTGGAGGATCCCTGCCACCGTGGTGGTTTCGCCCACTGCGCTCAGCCGGCGCTCTGGCCCGCTGCCGATCTGCCTGACCGCCACCAAGCCGGTGTTCAAAGCCATCCGCAGCCCTGCGGAGGTGCTGTCCCGGGTATCCTCGCCTGCGGGTGTTGCGGCGAGCCGCCGCTGCAACCCCAGCGCCGCGAGCACTCCGCGCCTGGCATGGTCCTCATGCGCTACTGGAACTCCGAACAACGCCACCAGTCCGTCGCTGAGGAAGCTGCTGATGGTGCCCTCGAAACGCCGCACCTCCGCTTCGGCCTGCTCGAACAAGGAGTCAAGGAAGGCCAGCATCCCGTCGGTGCCGAGCTTTCTGGCAAGCGCGGCACCGTCCGCCAGCTGGCAATACAGTACGGTCGCCTGCTGGTGCTCTCCTTCGGGAGCAGCACCACGTCCTGGCCGTACCGTGCTGTCGGCAGCGCGGCTGCTGTCCGGCGCCTCTGCGGGGTCACTCAGCCCGGCCGTTCGTGATGCCCCGCACGCGTGGCAGAAGCGGTCAGCCGACCGGGCAGGCGCCCCACACGCTGGGCAAGGCACAGCCAGCGCCTGGCCGCACTCCACGCAAAACCCGGCATCCAGCGTGTTCTCGCGGCCGCAGGACTCACAGCGGCGCTCTGCGGCGACGACCAAGCCCGCCGGGTCCGGCGGTGCAGGCCGCTGCCCGGCCGCCAGCAGAGCAACCCGGTCAGCAGGGTCAAGCTCCAGCGCCTGGGCCAGGCTCCGCAGCGTATGGAAATGCGGGTACCGGCGGGCACCACGTTCCAGGTCCGCGATCCCGCGCACGCTAAGCCCGGCGCGGTCGGCCAACGCCTCCTGCGTCAGCCCCGCCGCCAACCGGTGCTGGCGAAGCAACTCCGCAAAGGTGCCCCGCCCTTCCGCCTTCGACACTTTCTCCACGGACTCCCGCGCGGGAAACCACGGGCCCACCGTCCGCCCACGATTTCTCTTGTTCAATAACAGCGCTGCTGGCTTGTCGCTGTCTAGAGGTGGCGTCGGCCGGTGACCCTACTCGGAGGGTCGGCAGAGCGCTGACCAGGTGCGTCCCGGTGAGCGGATCTGTACAAACGCACCAAGAGTCTGACGGCGAGCGCAGATTATCTCTATATGGCTCCACAACGGGCGGTGTCGCCACGCCCAGCAGTCCGCGCCTAACGGCGGTTCTATTCTCTCGGCTCCGCCGGATCTGGCTGTGGCAGGCGATCCCTTGCCTGTCTTGCCGTCCTGGCTAGGCCGGGGCGGGTTGTCCATGTCGAGGTGGAACCGGCCGTCAAGCCTCGCGGAGTATCCGCCCAGCGGTTTCCCCGGCGGCGCTGAACAGGTCCCGCCGCGGCTGATATCCGGCAGCGGCCATGCCGGCCGAGACCAGCACTGGTGGCCGACCGGAGGACTCAGCCGGATGTGCCGGCGGTGGGGCCGGTGGCGCCGAATGCGTCCCCCAGGCCGGTGAGGTCAACGGAGCGCCGTGCCAGCGCGGGCACCTGGTCCAGGAACGGGCGCATCGCTTCGAGGGCGGCCAGG
>WNGK01007081.1_pt1 | contig 12123 bp, 8 predicted proteins | sample 5400601 | NCBI WGS metagenome assembly WNGK01 (sample SAMN13153376, study PRJNA577476) | soil metagenome | isolation source: 60 cm soil or saprolite under Garry oak tree replicate 1 | place: USA:California | collected 2016-06-15
CTAGCTCCCCTAGCGGAGTTGACTGAATGTTCAGTCTAAGATCTGGGCCGACCCTGGAGCAAGGAACGCACGGTGCTCGCCGCCGGTAACGCCGGTGCGGAGCGAGGTACGGGGCGACTGGCGCGCGATCCGGTTATGCTCCCGGGACATGCGCCGCCTGCTGCTCGTGCACCACACGCCGTCGCCGGCGATGCAGGCCATGTTCGAGTCCGTGCTCGCCGGGGCGCGCACCGAGGAGATCGAGGACGTCGAGGTGGCGGTGGCGCCCGCGCTGACCGCCGGCGCCGCGCAGGTGCTCGGCGCCGACGGTTACCTGCTCGGCACGCCGGCCAACATCGGCTACATGTCCGGCGCGCTGAAACACTTTTTCGACGGCATCTACTACCCGTGCCTTGAGGCGACGCAGCGCCGACCGTATGGCCTGTACGTGCACGGGGCCAGCGACACGACGGGAGCGGTGAGGGCGGTCGAGGCGATCGCCACCGGGCTGGCCTGGCAGCAGGTCAGGCCGCCGGTGTGCGTCACGAGCCAACCGAGTAAGTCAGATCTCGAAGCGTGCTGGGAACTCGGCGCGATCATGGCCGCCGAGGTCTCTGGCGGCACCTGACCGCCCGGCGAGAACCCGGGCGAGGACTCCGGCCCGGCTAACGCGTCCCGTAGTTGAAAAGCTGCTGGTTGACCGGGCTCTCGTTGGAGCTGGTCAGCACGCTCGTGACCGTGAACGCCAGCGCGAATGCCAGGGCGGCACCGGCCACGACGGATATCACCAGCAGTCCTAGTCGAGTCACGAAACTCCTCCTTGCCGGACCCGCACCAGATCCGGGCGTCTTGGCCCCTAAGCATAGGGAATGTCACCAGGGCCCGCCAGGCTGATGCGTAACAAGTGACGTCCGCGGCAATACGGTTCCCGTGATGCCCGTGCCCGTGCTCGCGATGCCCGGACCACGTGGGCAGGCTTGATCACGTCCGCAGGCCGGATCGCGCGGGCAGGCGGAACACCACCAGGTCACCGCTGGCCAGCACGACCCGGGCGCCGGGCAGCCGGGCGCGGTCAGGGAGCCGCCCGCGGCGATCGCGATCGCGCCTGAGCAGCGGCCCGGCGTCGACGATCACGTACCGGACGCCGGAAGCGGCGAGCGCGGCCGTCATGGGCACCCCCGAGGTGACCACCGGGCCGAGCCGGCGTGCTCGCTGGCTCTCTGCCGCCACCGTCGTGTGTCCGACCTGCAACGCATCGTTCCAGATCATCGGCCTGGCTATGAACCGTGGCCAGGGGTCGAACACGGCCTCGCCGTGGTTCCACGGGTAGCGCCGGTACTGCGCCCACGGCAGCAACAGAGCCGACCCGGCGTGCGGGTCGCCGTCGATGAGCCGGCGTGCTGTCAGCCAGTCGGCCGGGTATCGCACCGCGTGGAGCCGTCCCGCGGCTCCCCAGGCCAGCCCGGGCAGCGCGACGACGGGTGCCACCAGCGCGAGCGCTCCGAGCACGGCGGCCGGACCGGCCGCGGACCGCGGGCCGCGGACCAGCCGGGTACTGCCGGGGGCGCGGGCCGCGGCGATCAGCGCGCCGACCCCCGCGCCCAGGCCGACGGACACGGCCAGGGCGGCAGGCGCGACGAACTGCTGGCCGTCTCGAAGCAGCGCGAACCCCGGCCAGAACGCGATCGCCGCGCGCAGTGCCGCCACCGTCGGCGCGGTCAGCCCGAGCGCCGCGACGCCGAGGCCGAGCACGGCGGCGACTCCCGCGCCGGGGCAGATCCGCCTGCTCCTGGCGGCAACCAGGTAGCCGGCGCCGGCGATAGCCACGACGGCGAGCCAGCACGCGGCCGCCGGGCCGCCGTAGCCCGCGGGAACCGCCTGCGCGTTCCAGATGCCGCCGAGCAGCAGCAGGCTGCCGAGGGCGCCGAACGGGGTGTCGGCCCGCGCCGTGAACGCGGCCGCGCCGGCAGGGTCGGTGTGCACCGGGTTGAGCAGCGACGGGATGACCCACGGCAGGCTGGCCACGGCGAGCACGGCCAGCGTGGTCCCCAGCCTGCGGGTCCGGTCCGGCCACGAGCTCGCGCCGCACAGCGCGACCGGAACGGCGGCGAGGGCGGTAATCGACATCGCGGCGAATCCGCCCACCGCGGCCGGGCAGATCGCCGCGGCCAGCCGCCATGGGCTGGTCCGGCCCTCGCGACCGCGGATCTCCCGCAGCACCCACGGCAGCCCCGCGTAGCCGAGCAGCATCGCCCACTGCCCCATGATCAGCCGCTCGGCGACGAACGGGTTCCAGCAGTAGCAGATCCCGGCGACCAGCGGCGCGGCCAGCGGCGGCCTGCCACTGCCGGCCCCGCCCCGAGGCCAGCCGGCCGCCAGCAGCGCCGCCGCGCCGGAGCAGGCCAGCACGAAGATCGCAATCAAGATCAGTTTTTCAACGAGCTCCGCCGGGATGACCCGGGCAGCGAGGGCGACGACCAGGTCGCTGGGAACCGCGCGGGCCGGGCCGCCGCCGAGTCCGAGATCGGCGTAGCCGACGGGCGGCGCGGGGACGAAGACCATGTCGTAGGACAGCACGAACCCTCTGGCCAGCGCCGGGCCCAGGGCGAGCAGACCCAGCACGAGGCCGGTCGCGGCCGGCCAGGCGCACGGCCACAGGCGGCGGGCCGCGGTGACGTGGTCGGAGGCGGGACCGCCGGGGGCGGGGCGGTCGGGGGCGGGGCGGTCGGGGGCGGGGCCGCAGGCGGGGCGGTCGGGGGGCGGGGCGGTCGCGGGAGTCGCCGGGGCCGGCCTGGGTTGCGGCCGGGCCCGTTGCGCGAGCCTGTGCAACATCACGCCTTGCGTGCCCGCACGAGCAGGATCGAGGCCGCCGACGGCCAGTGACAGAACAGCCGGTCGAGCGGGCGCAGCACGGCGGGCACGTCGTGGTACGTGGCGCCCGACACGCGCACGCAGTCCAGCCCGTAGGCCGCGAGGAACTCGACCAGGGCGCGGCGCGTGAACATGTGCAGGTGGCCGGCGACCTGGCGGCCCGGCCTGCCGAACACCGAGCGCAGGCTGACCTCGGAGAACACCGGTTGGATGCCGAGCGCCAGCAGGCCCCGGTTGTACCAGGCCGCGAGGTTGGGCGTGGAGAGCAGCAGCGAGCCGCCCGGCTTGAGTACCCGGTAGGCCTCCTCGACGGCCGAGTCGGTGTCGACGAGATGCTCGATCACCTCGCTCATCACGACGACGTCGACGCTCTCGGACCTGATCGGCAGGGGGGTGTCGAGCCCGGCCCTGAGCACGGCGACGCCGCGCCCCGCGGCCTGCGCCAGCGAGGGAGCCGACCAGTCGAGCCCGGCGAAGTTGTGAGCGCGGTTGCGCCTCGCCGCCATGGCTGTGGCGAAGCCGTCGCCGCACCCGACGTCCAGGATGCTGGCCGGCGCGGGCATCGTCGCGAGCACCTCGGCGAGCATCTCGGCCTGGCGGCGCGCCCGGTCGGGCCCCGAACTGGCCGGCACGGCCGGGTCCTCGTAGAACGCGAGCAGCGAGCCGCCGGCGAGCGGGTCCCGGGCGGGCGCGCGCGGGCTCACCGATGCTCCGACGGTGCGGCGCCGGAAGCCTGCGGCAGGTAGCCGGCCGCGGGCTCGGCGAGCGCCGGCTCGTCGGCGACGGTGTCGGCGGCGCGCCTGGCCCGCTCGGCGACCCTGACCCTCGCCAGCGCCTCGTCGGCAACCAGCGAGAAGCCGTCGACGGCGGCCGACCAGTGCAGCCGCATGGCCCGCTCGCGCGCCGCGCGGCCCATCGCGTGCCGCTTCCTGCCGTCGATCGCGAGCGACGCCCAGGTCGAGGCGAACTCGCCCTCGGTGCGGACGAGGACTCCGGTCTCGTTGTGCACGACCGAGTCCCTGAGCCCGGGCACGCTGAACCCGACCGCCGGGGTGCCGCGGACCGCCGCCTCGGCGACGACGATCCCCCACCCCTCGATGCTGGCCGGGTGCAGCAGCAGCCAGGCGGCCGACAGCAGCCTGTGCTTCTCCTCCTCCGACACCCGCCCGGTGAACTCGACGCCGGGGCCGGCGAGGGCCGCGAGCCGGTCCCGCTCGGGCCCGTCCCCGGCGATCACGAGCCGCCCGCCGGTCACGTGCCTGACCCGGTCCCAGAGGCGGAGCAGGATGTCGATCCGCTTGTACCCGGCGAGCCGGCCGAGCGCGAGGAACAGCGGCTCGGGCGAGCGCGGCGCGGGCGGCGGCCCGGGCTCGACGCCGTTGCAGATGAGCCTGATCCGGTCGGTGTCGACACCGATCTCCTGCAGCGCGGCGAACGTCGAGGCGGAAACGGTGAGGAACAAGTTGTCGCGGTGCACCCACGGCATGACCGCCGACTCGGTCAGCTTCCCGAGCGCGGCGACCGGCTCGGGGAAGCGCAGCCGCCACAGCTCGGTGTGCACGTGGTTGACCAGGCAGACGACGGGCCGCCTGGTCCACAGCGGCGCGAGGTACGGCATGCCGTTGCAGACCTCGACCACCAGGTCGCAGTCGCGCAGATGCCGCCAGAACGCGAACGGCGCCCGGGCGAACTGGGTGTAGGTGCCGCCGCTGCGCCGCACCTCGTAGGGCCGCTCGCCGGTGGCGCCGCCGCACAGCAGCGTCACCCGGTCTCCGCGCTCCGTCAGGCCCTGCGCGAGCCGGTCCACGAGGAGCTCGGAACCGCCCGCGTCCTTGTTCGCGAGATCCCGCCAGGCAACGAAGACTAGGTGCCTTCCCTGACTCATCCCCAAGGGCTCGTTCCGTGGCCCCCGTCGAACAGCACCCCCGCCGGGAATCGCCGCGCTGTCACGGTCCCTGACCTCCCGGGTCGGCTTAACCGGTCGTGATCCGGCTGGCACGTCGGGCAATATTGCGGATCGAATCACGACTAGCACTGTGAAAGTCACAGCTAGGCTGATAATCGGTAGCTACTGAAAAGTAGCATGTATCCCTGCCACCGCTGCGGCACATTCGCCAGGCCGCGGCCGCGACGACGCGGAGCGGGGACCATGCACCTGAGGGAGCCGTCGCATGTTGAGGTCCGTCCGCCTGTTCCGCCTTTTCCTACGCGAGCAGGCGGATCCCGACGGCTTCTACGCGGCACTGGCGCAGGACGCGGCGAGCCAGCTCGCCGGGTTCACGTCGGTCCACGGCCGGACGGTACTCGACATCGGCGGCGGCGCGGGCTACTTCACGGCGGAGTTCAGGTCCCGGGGCGCGCACTGCTACCTGTTCGAGCTGGACGCCGGCGAGATGATGAGCCGGGGCGAGACACCGCCCGGCGCGGTCCTCGCCGACGGCTACTGGCTGCCGGTCCGCGACGGAGGCGCCGACGTCTGCGTGTCGTCGAACGTGCTCGAGCACGTCAGGGACCCGAACGGCCTGATCGAGGAGATGGTTCGGGCCACCAGGCCGGGCGGGCTCATCTACCTGTCCTTTACCAACTGGTACTCGCCGTGGGGCGGCCACGAGATGTCGCCCTGGCACTACCTGGGCGCGGGGCTGGCCGAGCGCAGATACCAGCGTAAGCACGGCAGGCTGCCGAAGAACCGGGTCGGCACCAGCTTGTTCCCGCTGCACATCGGCCAGGTGCTGCGGATGACGAGCGGCCGGGCCGACGTCGAGGTGCTCTCGGCGCGACCGCGGTACTACCCGGGCTGGTGCCGGCCGCTCGTGCTGGTCCCCGGGCTGCGCGAGATCGCGACCTGGAACCTGCTGCTGATCCTGCGGCGGACCGGATGACGCTCGCGCGGGCGGCCGGCGCACACCACCGGACGCCTGGCCCGCTGAGTTCGCTGACCGGCAGCATCGGCGGCGGCCAGGCGGCCCGCGGCACCGGGCGTACCGCGCGGTGGGCCGTCGGCGTCTGGCTCGTCGCCCTGGTCATCCTGATCGCCAACTCACGCGGGCAGATCTTCTTCGACACCAAGCTCGGCGTGGACATCGACCCGGCCGGGTTCTACCCGCGGCTGTGGCACCTGTGGAACCCGCAGGAGTGGTTCGGCACCTTGCAGGACCAGTACATCGGCTACGCGTTCCCGATGGCCCCGTTCTACCTGGCCGGGGAACTGCTGCGGGTCCCGGTCTGGCTCACCGAGCGGCTCTGGCTGTCGCTGCTGATGGCCGTCGGATTCGCCGGCGTGGTCAAGCTGGCGGAGGCGGTGCGGATCGGAACCGACCGGTCAAGGATTGTCGCCGGGCTGGCCTTCGCGCTCTGGCCGACCTTCACGATCGTGATCGGCTCCACGTCCGCTGGGGTACTGCCCGGGCTGCTCGTGCCGTGGGCGGTGCTTCCGCTGGCGAACGCGGCCCGAAGCGGCTCGCTGCCGCGGGCGGCGGCCAGATCCGGGGTGGCGGTGCTGTTCATGGGCGGCGTCAACGCCACGTCCACGCTCGACGTGCTGCTGCTGCCCGCCCTGTTCATCGCGACTCAACTGAGCGGCCGCCGGCGGGCCGCTCTCGCCGCCCTGTGGGCGGGCGCGGTGGCGCTCGCCACGGCCTGGTGGCTGGTGCCGCTGCTGCTCCAGGCGAAGTACTCGTTCGACTTCCTGCCCTACGTGGAGCAGTCGGCGACGACCACGGGGACGATGTCGGCGGCCGCTTTCCTGCGCGGGGCGGGAAACTGGACGGCATACCTGAACCTGGGCCAGCCGTGGCTGCGGGCCGGCTGGGTGATGGTCGCCTTCCCGGTCGCGATCCTGGCGTCGGCGCTCGCGTCGGCGACCGGGCTGCTCGGCCTGGCGCGCAGGGACCTGCCCGGCGGAAGCTGGCTGCGACTGTCGCTCGGCCTCGCCGCGCTGGTCGCGCTGGCCGGGTATCCGGGGCCGCTCGGCGGGCCGTTCCACCAGCCGGTCGAGGCGTTGCTGAACGGCGCCGCCGCCCCGCTGCGCAACGTGTACAAGGTCGAGCCGGTGGCCGCCGTCGTGCTGGCGCTCGGCGTCGCGCACGCCCTCGTGCTCAGGACCAGGCGACCCGCCCTCGCCGCCGACCCGGCGCCGCGTGCGCTGTGGCACCTGATCACCGCTCCCGTCATCGGGCTGGTCCTGCTCGGGCTCGCGTACCCGCAGGTCTCCGGTCAGGTGCTGAACGCCGGGTCGTTCCGGTCGGTGCCGCGGTACTGGCGCCAGGCCGCCGGGTACCTGGGGCAGCACTCGCCGCGCGCCCCCGCGCTCGTCGTTCCCGCCGAGTCGCACGGAACCTTCCTGTGGGGCGAGCCCGTCGACGATCCGCTCGAGCCGCTCGCGAGCTCTCCGTGGGTCGCGCAGGGCCTGGTGCCCTACGGCGGAGCGGGCTCGGCGCTGCTGCTGCGGTCACTCGAGTCCGCCGTCACCTCCGGCCAGCGGGTGGCCGGGCTGGCCGGGACGCTGCGCCGGTCGGGGATCCGCTACGTCCTGGTGCGCAATGATCTCAACTCGGCGAAGCTGGACTACGTGCCGCCGCAGGTCGTCCACCAGGCGCTGCTGAGCTCCGGGTTCCGGCGGGTCGCGGCGTTCGGCCCGCTGATCACCGGAGCCCAGACCGATCCAGGCGCCCCGCAGATTCAGTACGCGCTGCCGTCCTACCGGGCGGTCGAGATCTTCGCGGCCGGACCCGAGATCGCCCGGCCGCCCTCGGCTGCCGTCGCCCTGCCGGTGAGCAGGACGGTGCTGGTGAGCGGCGGCCCCGATGCGCTGCTCCAGCTCACCGGCCAGCACGTGCTCGCGGCGTCCGCGCCGGCGGTGCTCGCCGGGGACCGGCTGCCCGCGAGGCCGGCGCTCTGGGCGGTGACCGACAGCAACCGCCGGGCCGACCACGTCTTCGGGCTGATCGACGCGACCGGGTCCTACACCTACACGGCCACCGAGAAGAACCCTCCTGACGACCCGCTCGGCGGAGCCGGAGGCCCGCCGAGGCAACTGCTGCCCGTCGCCGGCACCGGTCGGCAGACCGTCGCCGTGGTCACCGGCGCGGCCTCGGTCACCGCGTCGTCGTCGGGATCCTGGCTGGCCGAGAGGCCGCAGATCGACCCGGTGAACGTGTTCGACGGCAACCCGAGCACCGTGTGGACCGAGGCCGACCCGGCCGCGGTCGGGCAGTGGGTCCAGATCACCTTCGACCACCCGGTGGTCCTGCCGGACTCGGTCGGCGTCACGCTGCTCGACGACATTCCCTCCAGGCTGGTGCCGAGCAGGCTGACGGTCCGCACCGACACCGGCACCGTGACGAGCGCGGTGCGCCGCACCCGCGCCGCGCAGCCGCTGCTGGCTCCCCCCGGGCGCACCAGGACGCTGCGGATCACGATCGCGGGCGTAACCGGCGAGGCGCAGGCCGGCCAGGGAGCCGGCCTGGCCGGCGTCTCGATCCCGGGGATCACCGTGGCCAGGTACCTGAAGGCACCGCGGGACAGCGCGGGCGAGCGGGCCGGGCGGGTGGCGTTCTCGTTCGACGGGCCGGTGCCGTCACCGGCCAGCCTGGGCAACGTGGCCGCCTATCCGCCGCTGGCCAGGATCTTCGCGACCTGGAGGCCGGGCGCGTACCGGCTCAGGGCAACGGCGATGGCGGTGCCAGGACCGGCGCTCGACGCCGTGCTCAGCGGGCTGACCCCGGCGCACAGGGACTCGCTCGAGGTGACCGCGAGCTCGACCTGGGGATCGCTGCCCAGCCTGGCGCCGGTCAACCTGTTCCGCGCTCATCACCCCGGCCCGTGGATCGCCGGGGCGGCCAAGCCCGTCATCAGGCTGACCTGGCCGGGCAACCGGACGATCCGGCGGATGGTCATCAGGCCGCCGCCCGGGTTCGCCGCCGCGCCCGAGGCCATCAAGATCACCAGCCCGCGGGGAACCAGGTACGCCGACGTCGGACTGGCCGGGTTGACGGAGATCGTGCCGCCGCTGACGACGTCCCGGATGAGCATCAGCTTCCCCGTCGTCCAGTTCACGACGACCACGCAGCCCGTCTCCGGGCAGTTCGTCAAGCTGCCGGTGGGGTTGTCGGAGCTGTCGATACCCGCGCTGGCCGGCCTGCGGCCGGCGACGCTCCCGTCCGCGGCCCGGTTCTCGCTGCCGTGCGGTTCCGGGCCGCGGGTCACGATCGACGGCCGTTCCCGGCAGACCAGGGTCTCCGGCCGGGCCGGCGCGCTGATCTCCTTTCAGCCGGTGCACGTCAGTCTCTGCGGGCAGCTTTCGCGGGTCTGGGTCAGGCCCGGCCAGCACCGACTGGCGGCGGCCAGGCCGGGAGCGTTCACGATCACCGGTCTCAGTCTCGTCGGCAGCGACCCGGCCCCGGCCGGCGCGCAGGCGCTGGGCCGGGCCGCCGGCGCCGCGGGCGGTCCCCGCCAGGTCAGGGTCCTGGCGTGGAAGCAGGAGTACCGGCAGGTCAGGATCGGGCCGGGGGCGTCCTCGTACCTGGAGTTGCACCAGAACGCCAATCCCGGCTGGACGGCGACCCTGGCCGGGCGGGCGTTGGAGCCCGTCAGGCTCGACGGCTGGCAGCAGGGGTTCATCGTCCCGGCCGGCGCCGGCGGCATCGTAACGCTGACCTTCAAACCGGTTAGGTTCTACCATGTCTGGATTGTTCTTTCCGCGGCCGCGGCGCTCGGGCTGCTCGTCGTCGCCATGGTTCGCCGATGGCCCAGGAGAGCGGGCGAGCGGATGGATCGAGCGGTCCCCGCCGCTCTCGTGCTGGCCACCTCGCCGCTCACGGCGCGGCGGCGGCCCGGGCCGTCAAGGCTGGCGTGGGCCGGCCTGATCGCGCTGGCCGGCCTGATCGCCCTCGTCGGCGGTCCGCTGGTGCTGGCAGTACCCGTTCTCGCCGTTGCCGCTTATCGGTGGCCAGGCTGGTATGGCGGGATCGCGGCGGCCGCGATGATCGCCGCCGGAGTGCTCACGGCGATGGCGGCGAATCCCGTGCTGCACGGCACCGGCGCGTTCGGCGCTCCCGCGCAGGCGTGCGCGCTGGTCGCCCTGGCCGCTGCCCTGATGCCGCCGCTGCCGGCCCGGCCGGCCGGAAGGCGGGAGACGAGCACGCCCCGCCAGCGGGCGGGAGGCGCCCCGTGACCGAGCGCCAGCGGTTCGCCGTGCCTGACCAACTGACCTGCTACTACGACCGGCCGGCCGAGCCCGCCAACGTCCACGTCGAGGTGCGTGTCCCCGGCAGGCTGGACGAGCGCGCCCTGCGCGGGTCCGTGCAGGCCGTGCTCGAGTCTGAGCCGGGAGTCAGGGCGCGGCGGGCCCGGGCCGGGGGCTGGCGGCGCAGCTACTACTGGGAGTTCCCGCCGGTCCCCGACGCCGATCCGGTCCGCGTCGCGGCCCACGCCGACCAGTCCGTCCTCGACGCGCAGCGCGACGCGTTCTTGTCTTCGGCCCTGCCGCTCGACATCGCGCCGCCGCTGCGGTTCCTGCTCACGTCGGGGACCGGCGGCGACAGCCTGATTCTCAACGCGCACCATGCCCGCTTCGACGGGCTGGCCTGCCTCAGGTTGCTGCGCATGGTCGCCGACGAGTACGGAAGGCGGGCGGGGCGGTCCGGCCCGGCGACCTCGCCGGCGGATGCCGGCCACCGGGCGGCGGGCCAGCGGCCCGCGGGCCGGCCGGAACCTGGGCCGCCCGCCGCCCGCGGCGCGACCGCCGGGCCGGCCGGGGCCGCACGCGCCGTCCGCGGCACGACCGCGCGGATCGCGCCTGCCCACGCCGGCCACGGCGACATGACGCGGCCCGGATACGGCGCCCACCTGCTGAGCTGGGACGGGCTGGCCGCGGCCGGCCCGCGGCGGCCGGCCGCGGCCAGCATCAACGACCTGCTGATCGCCGCGTTGATGCTGACGATCAGCGACTGGAACGAGGGCAGCACCGCGGGCGGCGGCCACGCGGGCCGCGCGGGCCGCGGCGGCGGCCGGATCAGGATCACGATGCCGGTCGGGGACCGGTCCCAGGCCGGCCCGGACGGGCAGTGGGCCAACCTGTCCCGGCTCACCGCCGTCAGCGCGAAAGTCCGGCCCTGGACGCCGCCCGCCGCCCTGCTCGGCGAGGTGACGCGGCAGACCAGGTATGCCAAGGAGCACCCGGGGCCGCAGGTCGACCTGGCCTCCCGGGTCCTGGCCGGGGCACCGGTCCCGGTCACGGCCAAGAACATCGTCCTGCGGGCGGCACTGCGGGTCGCGGGTTCGTTGCTCTGCGATACCTCACTGGTCTCCAACCTCGGCTCGGTCGACGCGCCGGCCTTCGGCGCGCTGACGGCCACGCAGGTGTGGTTCTCGACGTCCGCGCACATGCCGCGCGGCCTGTCGCTCGGCGCCGTCACCGCCGGCGGCCGGCTGCGCCTGACGTTCCGCTACCGCCGCGCGCTGTTCGCTGCGGCCGACGCCGCCGAGTTCGCCGGTCGGTACGCCAAGGCGCTCGACCAGTTCGCCGGGGTCGAAGGGGGGTCGCGGTGAGCGGTCCCGGCCCCGCCGTCGCCGTGGCCCTGCTGGCCACGACCGCCTACCATCTCGGGCTGATACTCGAGAAGCGGGCCCTGGCCAAGCTGCCCGCTATCGACGCCAGGCACGCCGGGAAGCTGCTGCGCATCCTGCTGACCGCCCCGGCCTGGCTGGCCGGCTTCGGCCTGATGCTGTGCGGTTTCGGGCTCCAGGTCATGGCGCTCACGCTGGCGCCGGTCAGCGTGGTCCAGCCGATACTCGGCTCCGGTGTGGTGATTCTTCTCGTGCTGTCCAGGATCGTGCTGCACGAGACGCTGGGACGGCTGGAACTGGCCTGCGTGCTGGCGATGGCCGGGGCGATCGTCGTGATCGCGTTGTCCGCGACTGGGTGGCCTCCGGCCTGCTGTACGGGGTCGCGACCCTGGCCATCAAGGGCCTGTCCGGAACGATCGCCCACTACGGCGCGCTGAGTTCCGGCCTGCTGCTCGCGGTCGCGGGCTCGCCGTACCCGTACGTGACGGTCGGCTGCTCCGCCATCGGCATGCTCATCTTCCAGACCGGCCTGCAGCGCTGCCGGGTCTCGATCGTCGGGCCGGTCTCCAACATCACCGGCAGCGTATTCTTCATCGTCGCAGGCACCTGGCTGTTCGGCGAGCGACTGCCCGCCGACCCGGCGAAGCTGGTCCTGCGGCTGGCCGGCATCGTGGCGGCCGGCGTGGTCGTGGCGGTGCTGTCACG
>WNGK01028892.1_pt1 | contig 12123 bp, 10 predicted proteins | sample 5400601 | NCBI WGS metagenome assembly WNGK01 (sample SAMN13153376, study PRJNA577476) | soil metagenome | isolation source: 60 cm soil or saprolite under Garry oak tree replicate 1 | place: USA:California | collected 2016-06-15
TAAAAAGCGCGATTAAGATTGATTGCGGAGCTAGATTAGCACAGTTCACGAAGGCCAAAAAAAGTTAAAGGGAGACGAGTAGCGACCTTAATAGCGTGTTACTGCGAACCAGACTCGTGCGGAATCGAGACGACTAGTCATTAACACCTCGCTTCAGCGAGGTGGGGCAGCCCGGCAATTATCATTCAACCGTTTTAACGGTTTCGGATGAAGGAAGCCGTTAAAACGGCTGGATGATCTTCGTCCCGCAGTTTGCCACCTCGCTGAAGCGAGGTGTTAATAAGAGGTCTCCGTCCGTCGCCCTTTAAGCCGAACAACGCAACTTTAGGGATCCTACAGGGAGACGTTCTGGTTCGCCTCCCTGAGTATTTCGGACCTGAAAAGAAGTTTAGGGTTTTGAAGGAGGAGCTGAAAGCATCACCTGCAAATGCTGTTGTCCCCGGACAATCGATAAAGAATGCTTCCGGTCGGCTTCCAGCTGAGAGCGAACGGCAATGCCGCGCATCGCCGGCTGTCCGTCGATCAGTTCTATGACATCTCCCTCTCGCACGTTCCCCGTCGCTGCGACGCTCTCAGGCACGACGGACACTACGAGCAGGCCTTCCTGATTTTTTGACTCTGAACCAAACCTGGTGGAGACCGGGACACTTTCGATACCGAGCGCGGTCAGGGGACCCGGCAACGTCATTTGAAAGTTCATGAAAAACCTTTTTTCGAAGACGGGTTGGAAGGAACCGCCCAGCTTCACCTCAACTGATTCGGGCGTCGGGTGATTTCCACTGAAAATTGTAAAATTGACTAACGCTCCGCTCCCGGCTTCGCCCAACAAGGCTGAAAAGTCCGATTCAGTTCTTACTTCGTCTTCATTAACGCGAGCGATCACATCACCCGGCTTGAGGTTCGCCCGTGCTGCAGGCGTTCCCGGCAGGACAGAGGTCAAAAGAATTCCCATAGGTTTCTCCATCAACCTGTTCAGGTCCGGTTCTGTCCAGCCATGGGCGAGAAAGAAGGCTCGCGAGGTTGGGCTGTCGACGGGCTCGCCCCGCACCCCCAACAAAGGACGCGGCACACTTGCCTGCCGGCCTACGACCCGGCGCACCGCTGCTTCGACGACCGACACCGGCAGCAAACGGGCCTGATCATTTTCAATGTCTTCCACGATTCCCACCGTCTGCCCGGCATCATTCAAAGCAATGCTGCCGACAAATGCGTTTGAGAGATTTGTGGCGGTCGCTGTCAGGTGCTCGACTTTGCCAGCCGACGTCCGGAGGATCTTATCAAGCGCCACCTTTGCCTCGCCGATGCGCGCATATACAGTCCCCGGCGGGACGTTCGCAGGGGCCTGAGTGAGTTGCGGGGCGACAAGGCGCATTCGCTGCCCTACAACCAACCTGTCGGCCGCCTCGCTTACCCCCGGCACAGCGCTGGGGATATTTGCTCGCAACACAGAGATCCCTGTATTTCCATCCAGACCTACGAAGGTAACCCGAAGGCGGCGGCCGTCACTCAGTACAATCGACAAGTTGGGACTGTTGGGTGCAAAGGCAGCCGAAGACGCTAACGCTTCCGGAAGGTGGCCTGAAGGTGGGCCAAACATCAGCGGCGCATCAATCTCGGCTGCCGCCTGCGGCAACCAGACGGCAATGGTTCGCCCGTCATCAAACGCCAGCCCAGCAATAATATTGGTATGCACCTCGCTAATGGGAAGCGGTTCGGTCATTCTTGCGACGATGTCTTTCTCACCCTGCTCGCGAAAGAACAGCCGCAACATCTTCAGGGCGCTTAGCTGGTGCACCACCGTTACAACTTGCGGAGCATTCGCCTCAGATTGACCATCAACAATTACGCGGGTGGGTGTCGTGGCGGGCCGGCGTGGTGGGCCGGGTTTGTCCTGGACATGGGCCGAGCTTTCTGTAGTTCTGATATCTACTGTGGTTGCTACCTGACCGCGCACGCCAAGCGCGCCCGCGAGCATTACGCCAATCATTATTGTATGCTTCAGCTTACTACGCATAAACATCATTCAAGTAAATCACTGGTCACCAAACCCGACTCGCTGCATAGCTTGTGGGTTGAATGCGTTGGCCATTCTGAATCAATTGCTGCGAGCCAAAACTAACCGGCGGTAACGAAATCCTGTGCGTCACGCCGCGACTGTCCTGCAAAGAGAATTCAAATGGTTTGCTTAGGGAAATCTCAGCTGCGTTAGGCTCCGATTGGTTTTGCCTGTAGACCGGTGCTGGTCTAAGCGCAAAGTCTTTCGATGTGCCGCTGCCTGTTTTCACCGCAATATTCCCCGGCCGGTTTCGCTCCGGCATCAACCGTCGCGGCCCGCCAGTCGGGGCTTTCGAGGGCTGAGACACGCCCGTTGCTATTTTGTCTTCCGGGACTTCAACCGGTTTACTTGTTTCCGGAGGTTCTGGAACCTGCTTCGGCCCGTTCGTTGAGACTGCCTTTGCCCGATCGGACGACCTCCAGGAGAAGCCGGTTCGGTTTATTAGAATCACCGCGCCGAGCAGAATTACGAATGCCGCGCCCGCGACAAAGGCCGGGCGGCCGAAAGAAACTGCCGGTAAACCGAACCATGCAGCGCCGGCGCGCTCGCTAACCAGCCGGGCCCGCAAGCGCATATCGAAATCCGTTGGTGCCTCGACCGGTTGCAGGCTTCCGACCAGTTCGCGCAAACGCGCGCGTTGACTGCGAAATTCGCGGCACGAATCGCACACCGCGATATGCTCGGCGGCCTGCGAAGAAAGCGACTCGCCCGATTCTGCCTCGTCAATCATTCGCCGCATGACGCGGCAATCAGTTCGTGTGATCATGGTGTTCCTACAAATAAGCATGCATTTTGTCGCGCAGAAAGTTTCGCGCCCGGTTGATTCGTGACTTAACCGTACCTTCGCTGGTCGCTAAGATTGCCGCAATTTCGTCGTAGCTCTTTCCCTGAACATCGCGCAGCACCAGCGGCGCGCGATATTTTTCCGGCAAGGTGCTGATTGCCCTCGAAATTGCTTCACGTCTCTCAGTTTCAACCAGATTCACATCCTGCAAAGGCCGTTCGTCGGCGGGATTAAAGTCGACTGCTTCCCCGCCATCACCCGGGTTCAGCAAGCCGGTCAACGAGACCAGGCGCCGCCGTTTTCGCTTCCGCAATTCGCTAATCGCCAGGTTCGTGGCGATGCGGTAAAGGAGGTTCGTGGCGATGCGGTAAAGGTAAGTCGAAAAAGCATGCGTCGTTTGATAGCGTCCCGCCGCGCGATAAAGCCTGACAAAGGTTTCCTGCGCCAGATCCACAGCTTCTTCATAATCATTCGTCATCCGATAGATGTAACTCGTGATCTGATTTCGATAGCGACCTACCAATTCAGCAAACGCGTCTTCGTCTCCCGCACGGGTCGCTTCCAGCAGCGCATGATCAGACATTGGGGCAATCACGACACGCGCAGGCATCGCCGCGGGGGCGAATTCAAGTTCTTCGACCGAGCTCAGCGTTCTCATCGGGCAGGTAGGCTCTCAGCTCTGAAACGGCATTCTCTAAATCATCACGGCTCGTCGCGGGCAGTCATTTAAATTCAAATATTATACACTTCGCTTGGGACCACCCGACTTACAAACGCGCGGGAAGCCCTGGGGTTCCGGAATTGTTGCAAGAACGATTGAGGCAGGACCGGGAGAGCTAAGCCGAATTCTAAGGATTGGCCGCTGACGCTTGTTCTGGGGTCTGGAAAAGAGCATCTTCCATCTTCACGCCGTAAGTAACGGTGAGAATCCGCGTCTCTAGAATCGGTTTGCCATCCTGAACCAGCACGATTCGAAATGGAGTCCAACCGTTCTGCGCCAGCCGGTAATCGTGAAATCGCTTTTCGTACTTGATGGGCGTTTTGGCCCCCGCCGGCGTGTCTTCATATTCCAGCCAAAGCACTCGCAAGGTTTTGGCGCTCACGTAGTAGCGGGTCTGCTGATTGTCTTTGTCGACCAGGTCAATAACAAAGAAATCAAGTCCCTTTTGCTTATCTTTACGGACGAGCGTCACCTTCGAGCCGTTTTCCTTATAACGAAGCAAGGCATCAATACTATGTACGTGGTCGGCGACGAAATTCGCACTCGTGTCGGCACGAGGAGTGAAAGACGAACCGTTGACGATCCCAAAGACTTTGCCGTTATTATTTACCAGCGAATATTCGAGCTGCGGTGTTTTGTGATCGACCCGCAACCTGTCTTTATCGGCGGTCTCGCCACGAATGAATTTCATTTCGTAGCGATCCTCCTCCGTGCGACCGTCGTCGAGAATTCTCGAGAGGCGCCCGCTTTCCACGCCGTTGCGACGCACCTGCGTTAGCGCGGGCCGGCCCCCGGTAATCAAAACCACCCCCTCGGCTATCATTTCCCCGGTCGGATTGGCCGTGGTGCCGGTAACAACCGCCGGAGTCGGGCTCGTCTCGGGCTTCTTCGGAAGCGCGGGTTGGCCCTTTGTTCTCTGCCGGTTGGTTATCGGGTCCTGGGCTCGTACGCGCAGGCTTGCCGGGATTATCCAGCAAGCCAGGAGCAGGCACGAAAATGAAACGATCAAACTACGACGAAACAAAGTGACGCTCCTAATATTCATCGGATGCTTCGGTCGGGAGATCAACGCGAATTTGCGCCGAGATTGTAGCATATGAAAAGGGAGAAAGTGACATTAGCCTTTGAATTGATGCGTCCTCGCGCCCGCCGGATGCCTTCAGTTGTGATCTGTACCGAGGGCCAATGGATTCATGCGTTTGACAATCGGACCGGCTCGCGCAAAAGTAGTTTCTTTCAATAAATAATCAAACACGAGGAAGCTGGGTTATGAAACGAGTGGGCATCCTGGTCGGTCGCGAGAAGACCTTTCCGGACGAGCTTATTAAGCGAGTCAACGAGCGCGGCGGTGGGGAGGTGATCGCGGAGTTTATCAAGCTGGGTGGAGTCCGGCACGACGCGCCTCCGCGCTACGATGTGGTGGTCGATCGCATCTCGCACGAGGTGCCTTTCTACCGCGCGACCCTGAAACGGATGGCCCTGGAAGGCGCGACAATCATTAACAATCCATTCTGGTGGTCCGCGGACGACAAGTTCTTTAACTATTCGCTGGCGCCGAAACTGGGAGTTGCCGTGCCGAAAACGGTTTTGCTGCCCCAGAAGGACTACATAACAGGCATCGTCAGTGAAAGTCTGCGAAACCTGGAGTTCCCGCTCGACTGGCAAGGCATCGTTGATTATGTAGGCATGCCGGCAATCATGAAACCCTTCGATGGCGGCGGCTGGAAGAATGTTTCCCGCGTGAATTCCCTGGAAGAGTTAATCGCCGAATACGACGAGACCGGAACACTTTGCATGACGCTTCAGGAATTCATCGACTTTGATCAGTTTGTTCGCTGTTACTGTATTGGCCAGGAAGAAGTGATGATCATGCCATACGATCCGCGCAAGCCTTACCTCTCGGGCGAACAATACGTGTATGACCCGAATTACCTGAGTCCAAAGTTGGCGCAACGCGTGACGAAGGACGTGCGCATACTTTGCACCGCGCTCGGCTATGACATTAATACGGTCGAATTTGCGATTAAGGATGACGTGGCGTACGCGATCGATTTTATGAACCCGGCCCCCGACGCAGAATTGGCTTCAGTGGGCGAGTTCTATCACAACTGGGTAACGGAAGCAGTCACAAATCTGGTTTTCAAACGTTTGCGTGAGCCGCGCAGCCAATCGCGCTATCGTTGGGACGCATTCCTCAATCCCGCGCCCGCCAGGACCGACGCGGTCGCTTCGGCCGCGGAGCAAACCTCGCGCACCGTTAAGCCAAGAGGTCGCGGCTCGTCAAAGAGCAAGACCGCTTAACCGGCAGGATTCGCGCTGCGGTCGTTCAATAAGCGGCCGGCATAGTCGCACTTTCAAGTAGAGACAATTCAAACGCCGAAGGCGTTCGCTAATTCCAGCCCAGGGCAAGGCCCGGGTAATAGTTCTTTTCGAGGCGGAAAAGAACCTACGGAACCGCGTCAATCTTTTTTCGCGTTGAAAGGAAACTGGTGACGACAAGCGAGCTCGACCACGCAATTACCGAAGACGACGCGAGCGCCCACCCGATGCCGGCTATGCCTTGATTAAACGACGCGCCCAGCAAAGCCACCAGCAGGCTGGCAAAACTTACCCGCGCAGCGAATTGTTGAATGCGAGAAATATGGTGTAACCAGTTCATTCGCCGCAACTCAGCAGCCAAATAATCATCGTCGTCATTTAGCCGCGCATAGTATTCGGCTTCGCGTCGGGCGAAGCGCACCGTCGCTTTGTCCGGCGCGATCCGCGCGGCCTCGCTGAAGTGATGGATGACGTGCGCCAACTTCCCTTCGCTCAAAGACGCCTCGGCAAGACCTAATTGGGCCCGGAAAGCTCCCTCGCTGATTTCCAAAGCGCGCCGAAATACTTTTCTCGCTCGATCCGCGTGACCCTGTTCCAGTAATGACTCGCCGATTCGGGTCAATAGATCCGTATTGCCATTGTCGCGCTTTACGGCTAACCGCAGGGCCGCGCCAGAACGGCGCAGCATACGCGCATCGCCCAACGCACTAGCCTGTGACCTTAGCAGCCGCGCATATTCATAAATCAACCCGGCATTCCGCGGCGTTACCAGCAGGGCGCGACGAAAAGCCTCAGCTGATTCGCGCAATCGCCCTGCAAGCCGCAAGTTGTTTGCCACCTTGCGAAGCTGGCGCGCGCGTTCAATGTCTTCATTAGTAGTATTCGGCCGGGCTTCCTGTGTAATATTTTTTCTGGCGCTTGCCGCCAGGTCACTTGCGTCGAGCACGATGGTCGATGCGATTCCCAGCTGCTGCACCTCAGCGCTCAGCATGCCCGGATCCTGAAGGTGCTCGCGAAGTTCCGCGGCCCGCGCGTCCATCTTAGCTTCCGGAATCGCCGGCAACAGGTATCGCAAAATCTCGCGGAACCTTCTTCCGCCGGATGAAAAAACCAGCGCCGTTTGGTTCGCGGTCACTTCAACCCGATAGCGATAACGCACGCTGCCGCCTCGCCGCAAGGTTCGCAAAGCGCTGACTTGTATTGCCTCGACATCATTCAGCGCGATGCTCAGAGAGTGACCCAGAATGATCCCCGAGAGTCTGGAGATAAGACCGCTGCGCGCGAGGACCTGGCCATCAAAGCTCAGACGATCCGTGAAAACCAGCACGGGAACAACTGTCCAGGTAGCAATACTCAAAAACAGCGCGGCTGTCTCGTAATGTCCGCGGAGCAAAATCAGCGATAAAAAAGTCGCTAAGGCACCGACAGAGAAATATGCGCCCGGCGAAGATCGAACGCTTGCCAACTTTCTTCGTTTACCCGCGCCCGTCGACTTGACGGCAGCATCTGCTAAAGCTTCGCGGATTTGCTCTGATGACAGGCTGGTCATTATTTCTACTTACTTGAGATTATTGTTGAGGGGCTTCAAATGAATGGTCGTGAAAGAACGGTATGTCATTTTTGCGGGCAAGCCACCGGCACCTCGAGCGAGAAGTTGCTGCGCGCCTGGCCCGGTTCATTGTAGCGTATATCGGCGAATTGCACGACAGTCTGTCCGATACAATTCTCATCACTGAGCCTGGTCACTGGAAATCTGGCGAAACCGAGAAATATCTGCGCCCGCGGGTCCCGCTCCGCGAGCAATATCGCCGCATCGTTCGGATCGCTTTTCTCATAACGCTGAAATCCTGACTCGGTATTTAAATTTCTTAGGTCCACTGAAAACCGGTAAATCGCGCGGTCGGTTTCTACTACGCTGAGCCAGCGAGACGGATCGGCGGCCGTCGGCATCGCCGCCGATTTGATGACCCGTTCGTTTTGTTGCGACGCAAGATGGTTTGCCCGGGCAACCGTTTCGCCGTAGGCCCGCAAGTGCGCCCCACTGAGGATCATCCAGTAAACGCCGACCAAAAGGAGCGAGGTTATCGCCAGCCGCGGGCCCAGCTTCTGTCCCGTATGAGTAGCTCGGACAACAGCAATCAAAAATATCGTCCCAAACCAGATCGCCCGTACAAGGTAAGGATGCGCCAGAGCCGCTCGCCCGCTGGTGGCGAGAAACAGAACCGCTGAGACCAGCGCCGCCAGAACACACCAGGCAATGAGTTTGGAAGTTCGATTACTGGTAAGCAGAAAAGCGGCTGCTCCGACAATCAACCAAAAATAAGGATCGACAATAAACATCAGGTCGCCGTAAGACCATCTACCATTCCATGGCAGCATTAAGCGAACACCGTAATTGTTGGTCCAATCCATCAGTGGGTGCGTCGCCGCGGCAATCAGAGACGCCGCCAACAACCCGCGATAACGAATTACCGGTTTTCGCTTTCTTAGCGCGCCAAGCAATAGATCGCCGAGCCAGAAACTTGTCGGAATTAGAATTCCAAGAACTGCCGTGCCCACGATCGAGTGAGTGAGACCTCGATGATAATGGAGAGCACTCCAGCGGCCGCCGGTAAACAGTGTGAGAACATCGATGTCCGAAGCGTTCGCCGCGACGACACAACACAAACGACCGCCGTCGCCGGCGACCACCGTTCCAATCCAGCTTTCGCAGCCGTCAGCCCTACCAGCGAGTGCGCGAGATTATCCATTCACGCGTTTCAAATCAGCGAAGACTTCTTTGGTTTGTTCGCTTGCCGCATCGAATCCTGCGGAGGTGTCGATCAGGAAATCAGCGTACTTCTTCTTCTCTTCCTGAGGCATTTGCGCCGCGATGCGTCTTTCTGCGTCTGCGCGCGAAAGCTCATCACGCGACATCAGGCGTTCTACCTGGACCTCTGATCGGCAGTGCACAACGATCAGTTTATCGAAACGGCGATAGCCGCCCGACTCGATCATCAAGGAAGCGTCCACCACAGCGATGCCGTCCGGATCCTCTTGCTCCAGGCCGGCCAATTGCTTGTCCTGTTCGGCAATGATGTAGGGATGAAGAATCGAGTTTAGCCGCAGCCTTTTCTCTTCGTCGGCAAAAACGATCGCGCCGAGCCTGGCACGATCGAGCGTGCCGTCTGTCCGCAATATATCTCTTCCAAATGCATCGACTACGGCATTGAGCCCTGCAGTTCCCTGCGCCACAACTTCCCGCGCCGTTTTGTCGGCATCCAGAACGTGGCAACCAAGGTCGGAAAGAACTTTCAGAACAAAGGACTTGCCGACGGCAATCGAACCGGTCAGACCGACTTTCAGCATAATTGTGCGGACTACCTTCCCCGCTTTGTAAGGATGAGGTTTTTTTGTCCCCTAATGGCGCAGGCACAACGTCTGTCTTACAAATTTCGGTATGAACATAGTTGACGCATCAATGGCTGCCCAATGCCGCAATTGCCCTCTCCCTTTGGGAGAGGGTTGGGAGAGGGCTTGACGCTTGAGGCGCTCTTACCTGTGACCTTAAGAGAGATGATTTCGCTCCTTGAGCGAAATCATCTCTCTTAAACGTTCAAGTGTTAGATCGACGTCCTAAGCCCTCATCCCCGACCCTCCTCCCAGAAGGGAGAAGGGAGAACGGAGATCCGAATACGACGCCGTAACTCCTGGGCTGGACTCAACACCTTGATTCGTAAAGTATGTCATTACCCCAAACTTCTGCGCAGCTTTGCAGCTTGCAGGGTATTCCGCATCAGGATCGCGACAGTCAACAATCCAATCCCGCCCGGCACCGGAGTGCGCCGGCCGGCTACCGAGTCAGCTTCCAACGGATGAACATCGCCGACCAGCGTGTAACCACGATCTCTAATTGCCTCGATTCTCCTCTCCGCTTCAGGGCCAAACAATTCGGCCACGGTTTCGATATCGCTGATCCGATTAATGCCGACATCGATTACCGTTGCGCCCGGTTTGATGTGATCACGCCGGATTAAAGCGGGCTTTCCAATCGCGGCCACCAGGATATCCGCCTGCCTGGTTGCAGCGGCGAGATCGCGCGTGCGTGAATGACAAATTGTTACCGTGGCATGACGTTGCAGCAGCAAGTTCGCGACGGGACGGCCCACAATCTGACTGCGCCCCACTACGCAGGCGTTCGCCCCGGCAATTTCGATCTTATTCCGTTCCAGCAGTTCGATTATTCCTGCGGGCGTGCACGGCACAAAGCGCGGGCGACCCATCGCCAGCAAGCCGACATTCATTGGATGAAAACCGTCAACGTCCTTTGTTGGATCGACTGCCTCGATAATCGTCGACTCGTCAATCTGTTTTGGTAAAGGCAACTGGACGAGGATCCCGTCAATCTCTTCACGCCGATTCAATTCTGCGATCAGGTTCAGCAGTTCTTCGGCGGTCGTTGATTCCGGCAACGCATGAAGCTCTGAACCCAGTCCGACTTCCGCGCACGCTCGGACCTTGTTGCGAACATAGACCGCTGAAGCAGGATCTTCGCCTACGCGCACCGCAGCCAAACACGGGCGCTCGGCGCGCGCGGCAAAAAGCTGCGCCAGTTCCGCGGCGACTTCGCGCTTTATTTGCTCGGCGATTGGCCGGCCGTCGAGGAGTTCCGCCTGCTTCGTTACTGCCGAAACCATGGCGCTAATCGTAACACAGGGTGATCTGCTTTTTATCTGGCACGCGCATCCGGCGGCGGAAACCCGACCGTAAGGGAGGGTGCAAATGTAACGGCGTCAGAAGCGCGCAGTTTCAGGGAAAGACGTAGTTAGATTTCAAAAGGAGAGACCTCGCCTCCAAGGCGCACCTTGAGCGACTCGTGCGAAACGACTAATCTAACTCCCGGCAATTTCGCTCGAACTAATTCTAATATGAATAAACCGATCACCCTGAAAGCTGTTCTATCAATACTATTCGCCGGCGCGATTCTGATGAGCTGGTCATGCAAGAGCGGACACTCCGCGAACGAAAAGCGCTATGACTTGAAAGGTAAAGTGGTTGCAGTCGACAAGACCGCCCGCACGGCGACAATCGCGCATGAAGACATTCCCGGCTACATGTCCGGAATGACGATGCCTTTCAACGTCAAAGATGACGGCGATTTGGAAATGATCAAGCCGGGCAATGTAGTTACGGCGACTTTGGTTGTCGATGGACCGTCGTCCTGGATCGAAATATTGTCGGTGACAGATGATGTCTCGATGGATCCGAATATCGAGGTCCCGGGTGAGCCAAAGCACGGCGAGGAGGTCCCTGATTTTCATCTTACGAATCAGGACGGCTCGGGAATTCACCTGGCACAGTACCGGGGAAAGACGCTGGTGCTGACGTTCATCTACACGCGCTGTCCCTTGCCTGACTACTGTCCCCTGATGAGCGAAAACTTTCGCCAAATTGACCTGGAGCTCGCGAAAGACCCCGCGCTCTACTCCAAAACCCACCTGCTGAGCATCAGCTTTGATACCGAATACGACACTCCCAAGGTGCTTCGCAGCTATGGCGCCGGTGTGACTGGACGCTTTGCCAACGAGAAATTCGAACATTGGGAGTTTGCCACGGGAACTCCGGATGAGATTAAGGGCATTACTCAGTATTTCAGTCTTCAGTACTACCACAACGCTGAGTCAGGTCAGGATCAAATGATTCATGCGCTGCGGACGGCAATCATCGACTCAAACGGCCGCTTTGTGAAGATGTATCGAGGAAATCGGTGGAAGCCGGGTGAGATTTTGAAAGAGGCGCAAACACTAGCGAGTCCGTGATCACGCGCATCGGTACGAAGACTCGGTGAATGAAGGGGTGTGGTAACCCGTCGCGCAGCGACGGGTGATCATATTCTCAAACGTCGCTGACACGACGCGTGCGACCGCGATCTTGCCGGTCCCCGGCGTTAAAAGGGTAATGACATACTTTACGAATCAAGGTGTTGAGTCCAGCCCAGGAGTTACGGCGTCGTATTCGGATCTCCGTTTCTCCCTTCTCCCTTCTGGGAGAAGGGTCGGGGATGAGGGCTTAGGACGTCGATCTAACACTTGAATGTTTAAGGTAAGAGCGCCTCAAGCGTCAAGCCCTCTCCCAAAGGGAGAGGGCAATTGCGGCCTTGGGCAGATACTTGATGCGTCAACTATGTTGATGCCCTCAAAAGGCCGGGCTAAACTCATCTCGTCGCTCCGCGACGGCTTATCATCCTCCATCTACCGAGTCTTT
>WNGK01023304.1_pt1 | contig 12122 bp, 9 predicted proteins | sample 5400601 | NCBI WGS metagenome assembly WNGK01 (sample SAMN13153376, study PRJNA577476) | soil metagenome | isolation source: 60 cm soil or saprolite under Garry oak tree replicate 1 | place: USA:California | collected 2016-06-15
CTGGACGCTTGTTTGTGTTTCGCCAGCCATATCTACTTTTGTTTCGTAACTGGAGGCCGCTCCGGGGGTCGGACCGTTGCCAAAACATACGGCTGGTCGCGAAAATATTTCGCCGCAACTCGTTTGATCTCGTCCATGGAGACCGCTTCCACATCATGCTCAAGTTTTTTGTAATAATCGAAGCCGAGCCCATAAAGCTCGTCGAGCGCGCATTGATAGCCGAACGAATCATTGCTTTGCATTGCGATTTGATGCTGCCCGATCAATTTCTTTTTCGCGCGCGTTAACTCCTCCTGAGTGAGGCCTTCGCTCGCCAGTTTCCGGATCTCGTCGAGCAACGCCGTTTTCACCGGCTCGATTTTTTGCGGATCGGTCCCGAGATAAAATGCGAACAGACCGGGGACGAGTCCCTGCATCTGGCTGGCGCCGACGTAATATGCCAGTCCCATTTGCTCGCGAATACGAATGAAAAAACGCGAGCCGAGGTCGCTGCTCGCTTCGTCGATCAACTCGAGTGCGTATCGATCTTTGTCGAACATATCGACGCCGCGATAGCCGACCATGATCACGCCCTGCGCTTTTTCCTTATTGCTTTCGACAATCTCCGTTTTGGTGATCGGCGCCGGCGGCCGTGCATCGGTCAGCGCGAGTGAGCCGGGCTTCATCGTGCCAAGCGCCCGCTCGACCAACTGCTTCACTTCGGCCGCATTCACATTCCCGAAAACTGAAATCAGCCCATTTTTCGCGACCAGATACTTGTCACGGAATTGGAGCAAATCTTTCTGGGTAAGATGCTGCAGCGATTCGGGCGAGCCATTCGAGCGCAAGGCATAGGGATGATCGGTGAAGAGGGCCTGGCGCAGAATGTTCCGCGCGACGGTCGTCAATTGCTCCTCTTCTTGTTTAACACCGGCGATTTGAACTTCTTTTTCGCGCGCGACTGCTTTTTCAGGAAAATTCGCGTTGAGCAAAACATCGGCCAGTAAATCGACGCCGGTTTTCAGGTCCGGTTTCATCAGGTGAACCAAGACGCTCATGCTGTTGTTGCCGGCGTCGCTCGAGATCGATCCGCCGATGGCTTCGATCTGATTGGCGATTTGCTCGGCAGTGCGCGTCTTTGTGCCTTTGAGCAAAACCCGAGCGGTCAAGCGCGTGATTCCATTTATCTCCGGAGTTTCAGCAAGCAATCCGCTCCGGAAAACGGCGCTCACCGAAACCAGCGGCAAGCGCGGATCTTCCCGCACCAGCAAACGCAGACCGTTGGACAGCTCGAATTTTTGAATTTCCGTGACCGCGGCCGGCTTTGAGACCTCCTGTTTCGCGCCAAGCGACCCTTTTGGATTGAGCGACGCGACCGTCAGGTTTTGATCGACCAGATATCTCGCTGCGACGCGGCGGATATCGTCCAAGGTTACTTTTTGGACGGCGGTCAAATAGTCGCGACTGAAGCTCAAATTTCGGGTGAGCAACCAATTAGATCCGAGATCGGACGCCTGACCGCGCATGGTGGTGAGGGCATCGAGATGATGACTGAGCGACATTTTTTTCGCTTTCATCAGTTCATCGGCGGTCACGCCGGCCTGTTTCACTTCGGCAATGATCTGCAAGATCAACTTCTCAGCATCGTCGCGTTTCTTTGGATCGATCGTGGCATCCACTCCGAGCAGACCAGGGTCACCCGGGGTGTAGGAGAACGCTGATACGCTAAAGGCGAGGCCCGCTTGTTCACGCACGTGCCGATACAAACGCGAGCTCCGCCCCTCACCCAAAATCGTCGAAAGCAAGTCGAGCGCGGGAACATCCGGATTCGTGATCTCGGGAATGTGCCAAGCGAGCGAAAGCCGTGTCAGCTCGGTCGCGAATTCGTGATGCACTTCGCGACGGCCGAGTTGCGGCGGTTCTTCCGGAACAAAAACCGGCTTGAGCGATTTCTCCGGGTAACTTTTGAAAAAGTCCGCCAGTTGCTGGTGCACTTTTTCGCCATCGACATCTCCCACTACGATGAAGGTGAGATTGTTCGGCACGTAACGCGATTTGTAATACTGCATCACCTGCTCCTGCGTGAGCTGGTTGTAAATTTCTATCTCTCCGATCACCGGGAGCCGATAGGGATGGCGCTGATACGCGGTCGCGAAGAGGAGCAAGCCCGCCTGACGATCAGGGTCGTCAAGGCCCATTGCGAACTCGCGGCGAATGACCTCCTGCTCTTTTGCGTATTCTTCCGGCGGGAGAGTCGAATTCATCATCGCGTCGGACAAAACCGCGAGCGCGGTCTGGACTCCATCCTTCGGCACGTCGATCCAAAAAACTGTCCGATCGAAAGACGTGTAAGCGTTGATGTAACCGCCCACATCCTGGATTTTTTGCGCGATCGCGTTGCTAGATTGCGTTTTGGTTCCCTTAAACAGCATGTGTTCGAGGATGTGCGAGAGACCGGCGCCCAATTTCTCGTCCTCGTAAATGCTGCCGGTGCCGCACCACGCTTGCACGCTTGCCACCGGTGCGCTTCGGTCTTCCTGGACGATCAGCGTCAGGCCGTCGGGCAGGACCCATTTTTGCGCCGTAACCGGCGGAAAAGTGATGACGGCGGAGTCATCCACAGCGGCAGCTTTCAAGTTCACCATGCTAAATACAATCGCAGAAATTAGCGCCACCCGCGGGGCTGCGCCCGTCATACAATTTTCGGCGCCGGTAAACTTTTCGGGACTTCGACTTTCTTTTCTGGGGCGTACGGCTTCACGAACGCGTCCTGAAAATCGTAAACTGCCTTGAAATCCTCGATCGAATCTTGGTCTGTCTTTCCAAAAATACCGGCGCCGATGAGATTGAAAACCATGTGACCGATATCTTCACAGGAACGGATCCCCCAATTCTCGAACACCGTCACCACCATCGGTCCAAATTCTTTGAGCGCATATTGCCGGACGCCTTCGAGCAACTCCGGTCCGGAAACATGCCTGACCGTTGTCCCTTTTGCTTTCTTTTGCTGCTTGGTCGTGAAATCGAGCGCGTCGCGCAAAAAAATGTAGGCCTCGCGTTGATAACGCGGGTCGCTCGCCACAATCGAATCGAGGGCTTCGGCAAATCCAATCTTCTGCATCAAGAAAAACGCGCGGCTTAACCCGCGGCAACTACCTTAATGAGAAACGCTCGAATGAGCAACTACTCGAAGTTCGATCCGCCGCCGGACGTCGCCGTGGCGAGCAATCCTAGAACTGCGTCTCCATCGCGTCGAGATAAGCGGAGAACGAGTCCTTTCGATGCCCCCGGGAAGGAGTCTCCAGGCTTGAAGGGTTGAGGCAATCCTCAAAGAGACCGCTTCGGGTTGACAATTGCGTCGCCTCGAACCAGTTGAGGTAATCGTCGATTTCGGTCATTCGCGAGGACAGTTTTGCGCGCAAAGTTTTCAAGTCGGCCAGCCGTGCCGCCAGGCCACGAATTTTTCCGAGCGCCAGCTGCGCAGAAACTTGCTGATAATCCTGGACGACTGAGCGAAGAGCTGGGTTGGCCTGCGCAGCCAACAACAATAATTCCTGACTAAATTTTTGGAGCGCCAGCCGCTGCGCCGGAGCCGGCTTCTTTTGGCAAAGATCTTCGAAGGATAGAGATTTATCGCGCCCGCCGGTCCCCACAAATTTCGTCTGTAAAAGGCTGGAAAGCTTTTCCTCCGTCTGCGAAAAAGTCAGAAGATCAGCGCGCCCTGAACTCTTAATGTCTACAATCTTCGATTTCCAAATTTTTTGATCGTTTCCGGCAAGTTGCGGAAACACTGCCTGCAAATCGGCCAACGGATCGTTTGAAGTGAATGAGAGATTGTCGATGTAACGACCGAGGTGCGCGTGGCCGTCCGCGCTTTCGATCAGCAACTGAACGAGCGCGAACGAGTAGGCGCGATAAAGAAGCCGCCCGGCGGAATCGAGCAATTCGGGCCGCTCCCACAAAACCTCATCGAGCGGTGTGATTCGTTCCGGCACGGCCAGCGCGTTGGTCAGCGATGTGCGATCGCAATTCGGCGCCAAAGCGAGCAAGCCTTCAATCAGCCAGTTTGGCGGCTCAACATAGGTCGCACCCGAAGCAATCCCGGGTTGATTCCGATAAATCATTTCGAGCAGAATCGCCCGCAACAGTTCACGCTCCATTGCTCCGAAATCCATTTTGCGCGAAATCGTGAGGTCGAGTTGCAATTTCAGGCCAGATCCGGTTTGACTGAAGCGCAAAGCTGTCGCCGGTATTTCCGGCAGATTCGCCGCGGGCGATTGCAAATTAACAACGATCGCGGCGCCCCATTGATCGCGTCGTTGCAAGACAGCGAGCAGATTGGCTTTGGTGCGCTCGGCCAGCGCGGAGACCGCACTACGCCACGCCGCATCGCCTCCGTAAATGACGAATTGCCCGGATGGACTGGCGCTGCGTTCAATCGGGGTCGCTCCAAGCAATTCGAAAATCGGACAACCGAGGAGGAGCGCTCCTGCGAAAATCGCGCGAATTTTCATCTTCACAAACAGCTGGGAGCAGAATAGTTGCGCTCAGCGTCCAGTGGCGAGCACGATTGCGAATTTTTCTGCAAAAAAAGTGAAACTCTCGCCTGTTTCTCACGTCTAATTTCTAGAATCAAAAACAGGCTTATGAACACAAAACGCATCCTATTAAGCGTGGTTACAGGGTTGATCTTGACCGGGTCGCTGGCGACGGCTGCCCCAGGGAATGACCGGGCTCGCTCGAAGGCAAAAGTGCGAGCGGCAAAACAGACCACGACAATGACAACTGGCGGAAAGGCCGCGGTCCGAACACGGAGTTTCGCAACTGGCGGTAATAGAGCCGCGATCCGAACACGGAGTTTCGCAACTGGTGGAAATACAGCCGCCATTGGAACTCGTACCGTTCGTGATCGAAGCAGAGTTTTCGTAGGCAGCCGCACCTATGGATACAGCTACCCGTACGGCTCATATGGCTACGGGTATGGCTATCCGTATTACTCTTACGGCCCCTCCGTTTCATTCGGGTTCGGTTACCCGTATTACTCCTACGGTTACCCGTACGGTTATTACGGCTCTTATCCGTACAACTACAGCTACGGATATTACGGTTATAACCGTCCCGGTTACGACACTTACGCAAATGGATCTATCGTGATCCAAGTTCAATCGCGATTGGCCCGAGCCGGTTACTATCGCGGCGCGATCGACGGAGTCATGGGACCGCGCACCCATTACGCTATTCAGGCGTATGAGCGCGACCACGGTCTCCGCGTGGACGGCGCGATCAGTGGATCGCTCCTGCGGAACATGGGTCTCCGTTACTAGCGAAAACTAAAACAGATTGATTGATTGGTTGGTTGGCCGGCGAGTCCGATGGAGAAATGGCGGGCTCCCGGCCACTTCCATTTTAACGAGTTGGCGCGGTTATTGTAACGCTGCCGTCGTGAAAGTTCACTGCTCCCATTTTTCCGATCAATTTACGCTCGCGCTCGAGCACCGACCATAAATCGGCGAAAATGATATCGCCGAATTGCATGATCGCGGGATGAATCGGCAGCCGCCCGATCCAGCCGCCAACATTTGTGGCAGCAATTTTTCCCGCGCTCGTATCGACGCGATGAGATGTGCGGCTGAAAATTGAATAACCAAAGAGCGAACGCTCCACGCCAATGGTGCAAGCACCTTCGCGGAAAGAAGCAGTCGCGCGCACGAATGTCAGGAACGGGTAAGTCAGCGCCTTTTTTTTGCTGATCAACCGATAAGTCAGATAAGCGTTAATCTGGTCTTGCGAATATTCCAGCGGGCTGGGCCTCAGATGTGCGTTTTCCAAATCGAGATCGATTTGTGGTGACACAATCTTTGTCGGCGCTGGAAGTTCCGGTGGCAGGGCCATCTCGACCAGGGCGGCCGCAGCGACCGCAGCCAAAGCTAATTTGCTCACAGCAAAGAAATTGTGACGGACCCTGCTCGGCGGTTCCAACATCTTCTGCAAACGCCGATGTGTCTCTGTCGGATCCACCATCGGCTTCTGCGCAGCCGCCATGGAACGGTCCAGGCGTTCACCGCAATTGTGGCAGTAGATCCGCTCGGCTTGAGGTCGATGTTTTTGGCGGGGGCGTTTTAGATTCTTTGCCGGACGAAGATTTTTCGCCGGCGGTAGGCGCTTCTTTCTTGGCCGCTTCCTGATACGCTTTGCTCCGATAGTCGGTGCTATAAAAGCCGGAGCCTTTGAAAATAATCCCGGCGCCGGTGCCGAGAAGCCGTTTTACCCTGCCATGGCCCCATTTTGGGAGCCGGCAGAGATCCTTGGGACATTCCCGGAGCGGTTCGTCACGCATTGATTGAAACATCTCAAAATCTTGGTCGCACTTCCGGCAGTGATACTCGTAAGTCGGCATGCTGGAAACGCTGCCTCGAAGAAAGCACAATTCAAGCCGCGGAAAGGGCCGAAATTCGCCAGCGCTGCATCTCTTGACTTTGGATACTCCTCCGGTAAAGGGTTCGACCGAAAAGTTTTTATGCGTTCTTCATTTTATCGGCTGTTTCTTTTGTCATTTCTCACAACGTTGAGTTTAATCGCCACCAGCTGCGAGGAAGACGTCCGTTACTCGGGCCAAACCCAATATCTCGGCGGCGTTCATGGTAATGCTCCAACTGCCGGCGCACCCACCGATACCGTTTCTTACTGGGACGGCGATCACATCGGCGGCAAGCCTTCTGTCAAAATCAACCTGAAAGAACAGCGCGCTTATTTTTACAAAAGCGGAATGCTGGTCGGAATTTCGCAGCTATCTACCGGACGCGAGGGGTTGATTACGCCTACCGGTCATTTCTCGATCATCCAAAAGGACATTAACCACGTCTCAACCAAATATGGCGATTTCGTTGACGACTCCGGTAGCGTCGTGATGCCCAACGTCTCGGTGGACGACAAGAAACCGCCGGGCAGCCATTTCAAAGGCGCCCCCATGCCTTATTTTATGCGCATCGTCGACGGTGTCGGCATGCACGCCGGATATCTCCCTGGCTACCCCGCATCCCACGGTTGTATTCGGATGCCGCAATTCATGGCCGAGGATTTCTTCAAATCGGTTTCAACCGGCACTCCAGTTACGATCACGAATTAAATTCCACGCGGATCGAGCAGTCCCTTGCTCGATGTTAAAAATGGCGGCGAAGCCGCATTAATTAGCATCGCCCGCGGAGCGGCCGATCGACCTTTTTGAAGCTTCGCCACTTTCGGCGAAAGTTCGCCGTGGAAAAATCGATATCCGGCGAATTGCTCGAGCGCGTCGCGCAAAGTGCTCCGATTGCGCGCAAGCTCGAACAGATCGAGACCCAACGGGCGCCGGCAAAATTTTCGCACATCATCGCGCCGGGACAGGCTTTTCTGGCCGCCGTTATTGCGCGGCGGATGCCGAAAACGGTGTGGATTGTTTGCCCGAGCGTGCGTGCGCAGGATTCGCTTTACGAAACAATCCTGAATTGGCTTCCAGCTACGCAATTTCTGCCCGAAGCCGAATTCGCCGCGGTCGAAAATGTTTTGCCCGATCCTGAAATCGCGGCTGAGCGATTGGCGCTCCTGGCGAAAATCGATAGCGAACCGGGACCGCACGTGATCGTCACCACTCGCGCGAGTCTCGAGCAACCGGCGCCGAAACGCGGCGCTGTGTCAGCCGCGACTCTGAAAATCAAACCGGGCGCTACGTCAACCATGGAGCAATTGCTCGAAAAGTTGAGCGGCTCCGGTTACGAACGCGTCGCCCAGGTCACCACTCGCGGCCAATTCGCTGTTCGCGGTGGCATCGTCGATCTTTATTCGTGGCAGGCGCCGCTGCCGGTACGGCTCGAGTTCTTTGGCGATAACGTCGAATCGCTGCGTGAATTCGATATCGATACCCAAACTTCCGTGCGCGACCTGCGTAAGATCGACATCTTGCTCGGCGGCGCGGGCGACCAAAGCGGTTTTGTCCGCGACTACATCGGCAAAGAGGACCTCATCATCGAGATCGAGCCGGAGGAAGCCACGGAAAACTTGACGGCTTTAAGCCGTCAAGTTGTTCAAATCAGCGAGGGCTGGATCGAAAGCGGTCCCGAAGATTTCAGCGGCGCGTTTCAGGATTGCGACATCGGCGAGTTCGCGGTCGGCGACTTTCTGCTCGCGGAAGCGAAGCGCGATCAATTCATCAAGCGACTGACCGAGTGGCGTAAAAATAAAGCGCGGATCTTGGTTTATTTTCAGACCGAGGGCGAGATCGAGCGTTTCCGCGAATTGATCAGCGCCGATGTGTTGCAAGATGTTGATCTTGTTCTCGGCACGCTCGCGCGCGGCTTTTGTTTTCCGCCGGCAGATCTGGTCGTTTTGTCAGCCGCTGAATTGTTCGGCCGTTTCGCGCCGCACGCGCGCCGGCGGCTTTACCACGCCGAACGTCACCGTGCCCAAATCGATTTCAGCGAGCTGAACGAGGACGATCTCGTCGTTCATCTCGAACACGGCGTGGCTCGGTTCGCGGGCCTCACGCGCATTCCAACAACGACAAACGGCGAACAGGAAGTGCTCGCGCTCGAATTCGCGGACGAAGCGAAGCTCTACGTGCCGCTGGAACAGGCCTATCTCGTCTCGCGTTATGTCGGCGTCGGCAAACGATCACCGCAGCTCAGTTCGCTCGCCGATTCAAAATGGGCGCGTGCCAAAAAGAACGCGGCCTCATCCATTTTCGATTACGCCGGCAAAATGCTCGCGGTCCAGGCCGAGCGCGAAACCGTCCCCGGCCACGCGTTTGGGCCGGACACAAAGTGGCAACGCGAGTTCGAGCATTCCTTTCCGTTTCGCGAAACGCCCGACCAGATGAAGGCGATCATCGACGCGAAGATCGACATGGAGCAACCGCGGCCGATGGACCGGTTGATCTGCGGCGACGTCGGCTTCGGTAAAACCGAGGTTGCGATTCGCGCTGCCTTCAAAGCAGTCATGGACGGAAGGCAAGTCGCCGTGCTCGCGCCCACGACCGTCCTCGCGCAACAACACTTCGAGGTTTTTCGCCAACGTATGCTCGATTACCCGGTGCGGATTGAAATGCTCAGCCGGTTTCGATCGCAAGGTGAGCAGCGCAAAATCCTCGAGCTTCTTCGCCAGGGCGGCGTCGACATCGTCATCGGCACGCATCGCCTCATTTCCGGCGACGTCGTATTCAAGGATCTTGGCCTGGTCGTGATCGACGAAGAACAGCGCTTCGGCGTTTTGCACAAAGAAAAATTCAAGGAACTCTTCAACCTGGTCGACGTGTTGACGCTTTCGGCCACGCCGATTCCGCGCACGCTTTATCTTTCGCTCGTCGGCGTGAAAGACATGTCCACCATCGAAACGCCGCCGCTCAACCGTTTGCCGGTGGAAACGATTGTCTGCGGTTACGACGAGCGCATTATTCGCGATGCGATCAATCGAGAGCTCGAACGGCAGGGCCAGGTTTATTTTTTGCACAACCGCGTTCAAACAATCGACCGAGTTCGGGAAAGAATTGTCGATCTTGTCCCGCAAGCACGCGTCGAAATTGGACACGGGCAAATGGATTCGGACGAGCTCGAGGAAATGATGGCGCGTTTTGTTGCGGGAAAAATCGACGTGCTCGTTTGCACTACCATCATCGAAAGCGGTCTCGATATTCCGAACGCGAACACGATCGTCATCGACCGGGCCGACCGTTTCGGCTTGGCGGATCTCTACCAACTTCGCGGCCGCGTCGGTCGCGCTGAACACAAGGCTTACGCCTATTTGCTTTTGCCGCGCGAAATGATGACGATCGGCGCCGCGCGCAAACGGATTAACGCGATCAAGCAATACAGCTCGCTTGGCGCCGGTTTTCGTATTGCCATGCGCGATCTCGAGATTCGCGGCGCCGGCAGCATTCTCGGCACCGCCCAAAGCGGCCATATCATGGCGATCGGTTTCGATCTTTATTGCCAGTTGCTCAAGCAAGCGGTCGCACAACTAAAAGGGCGAAAATTTCAGCCGCGCCTCGAGGTCGATCTTCGAATTGATTTTGTGGCCACCAATGAAGCCGAATTCGCGCAGCTCGGCCCCGAACGGCGCATTCCGGCGTTCGTTCCGGCCAATTACGTCAGCGACACTGGATTGCGGATCAAAGCTTACCGCGAGATCGCCGAGACCAGCACCCGCGATCAGTTCGACCGCGTTCAGCGCGAATGGCGCGACCGGTTCGGGAAGTTCCCGGAAGCGGTTGACAATCTGTTTCTCCTCGCGGAAATCAAGCTCGCCGCCGCCAAAGCCGGTATCAGTCGCGTGGAAGTGCGCGAGCGAAAGTTGATGCTGACCCGGCGGGGCGAGTTTATACTTGTCGACGGCAAATTCCCCCGTTTAGTTGCGAAACCAACGCATCTCGGGGAAGTTTTGGAGTTAACGAAAAAATTTACATGATGCGGCAAATTCTTATCGCGCTGATCTCGGCCTGCCTGCTGAATTTTTCGCCGATTTGTCGCGCCGCGTATGCCGCGGGGGACCCGGAAGTCGTCGATGGCGTCGCGGCGGTCGTGAATGGCGACGTGATCACTTTTTCGCAGGTCCGCGGTCTCGTCGCGCCGCGAGAAAAATTATTGCGCGCCCAATTCAATGGCGAGGAGCTCATTAAAAAGGTGAAGGAAGTGCGCCAGGCCGCGCTTCAGGATTTGATCGATCGCCAACTCATTATTCAGGCGTTCAAAAAAGAAAACTACCAGATTCCGGACCATTTCGTGGAGGACCGGATGCACGATATCATTCGCACCGATTTCGGCGGCGATCGGAACACCTTCATCAAAACGCTCGAGGCCCAGAATTTCACCATGGGCGAGTTCAAAAAGATGGAGACCGAGAAAATGATCGTCCAGGCGATGCGGAGTAAGAACGTCAAGCTCAACAGCATCGCTTCGCCCGCAAAAGTGGACGAATATTACAAGGCACATCGAGAAGAATTCACCAGCAAGGAGCAAGTCAAGCTGCGTCTGATCATGATTCCAAGTCACGCCAGTGACGGCAACGCCGCCGCCCAGAAGGCGATGGCCGATGAGATTTTCGGCAAGCTCGTCAACGGCGCCGAGTTCGAACGCATGGCGCAGCTTTATTCCGAAGACAGCACCCGCGAACATGGCGGTGACTGGGGCTGGATCGAGCGCAAGACGCTGGCCGGACCGCTCGAAAAAGTCGCCTTCAGCCTCACGCCCGGCAAAATCAGTAACATCGTCGAGTTCAGCGGCAACTACTACATTCTCAAAGTCGAAGACAAACACGGCGGTGACACCAAAAAACTGGCCGATGCGCGCGTCGAGATCGAAAAGAAATTGATCCAGCTGGAGGCGCAAAAGCTGCAGGAAAAGTGGCTCGCCAGTCTCAGGTCAAAGGCCTACATCAGAACTTTCTGAGTTGTTAATCGCGAGATTCGACGATCACTCTTCCGCTTCGTCTCCTCTCTTCTTGCTCCTGATCGCGCTCGTGCTCGATTGAGCAGGTTCGATTACGATCAAGAGGACGAGCATGAGCACGAAGAGACCGCGCATCGGGATCACGCTTGGTGATTGCGCCGGCATCGGACCGGAGATTGCCGATCTTGCCCTGAAATCGGGACGCGTTCCCGATTCAGTTGAATACGTCGTCATCGGCCGGCAGCCTGGTTGCAAGCCAGGCGCGCCGACGATTAAAACTGCGCGCGCGGCCGCGGCCGCGCTTGAAGAAGCAGTTACCCGCGCGCGGCGCAGCGAGCTGCATGGGATCGTGACCGGACCGGTTCACAAAGCACGGATGTACGAAGCGGGGTTCAAGTTTGCCGGACAAACCGAATTTTTTGCCGAGCGCTGCGCCGTGAAAAACTTCGCGATGTGTTTGACCGGCGGAAAAATCACGGTCGCGCTGGTCACTACGCATATTCCGCTGAGTGAAGTTCCGCGCGCACTCAAACAGCCGGAAATTGTCCGCGTCGGTTTGTTACTTCTCGATTTTCTGGGACGCCGCGGAATCAATTCGCCGCGAATCGCCGTCGCCGGATTAAATCCGCACGCCGGCGAGTCCGGAAAGATCGGCCGCGAAGAGATCGAAATCATCGCGCCGGCTGTTGCCAAGCTACAATCAGCAATCAGCAATCAGAAGTCAGCAAT
>WNGK01006681.1_pt1 | contig 12121 bp, 12 predicted proteins | sample 5400601 | NCBI WGS metagenome assembly WNGK01 (sample SAMN13153376, study PRJNA577476) | soil metagenome | isolation source: 60 cm soil or saprolite under Garry oak tree replicate 1 | place: USA:California | collected 2016-06-15
CCTTTGCTAAAGCTTCGGCGAGCCAAGGACGGCAGAAGTCAGACGTCAACGCCGCGCGGCGGCCTTGGCCTGGACCTTTTTAGCCCACTCGTTACGCAAGACTTTCATCTCTGCCCGTAACGTGGCCATGCGCGGGCCGACGCCTTTATACTTTTTCGTGATCCCGGTGACCGTTCGATTGACGGCGCCCTGACCGACCAAGCCCTGGAGCTTTTCGTAAACGCGCAACCGGAGCATTTCTTCGCCCCCGCTGGCAGCGTTTCGTTCCCGAAGATTAAGCAGAATGATGTCGAACAAGGGTTTGAACTCAAACGAGGCCCTGGACGAAAGCACGGCCACCAACTCCTCGGTTACATGGTCGGGCATCCGACGTGAAAAAGAGGCTCCAACGGATTTAGACATCGAAGAGTATAGCACGAAAGGGCGAAATAGCGATCCGCCTTGTATCTCGGCAGCTCCCGCTGCGCTCGACCGCTACCTCGCGGCTACACCGGCCATGTCGCTCGCCCCACTCGCTCCATTCGCGCGAGGCTTCGGCGCGACAAGACGGCGAGCCAAGGAGGTCGGAGGACCGAGGACAGATGTCCGGAGTCAGCTGTGCATGGCGTCATTGAACTGGTTGAAAAAGTTCTCGTAATTTTCTTGTCCCTGTTCAGCTGTGAAACGCAGCGGATACACTTTCTTGACGCAGATCTCTTTCGCATCGGGCTGGCTCTTCAAGATCGACATCACTTCGTCGATGAATTCTTTTAGCGGCATCGCCCTGGGGTCTTCCGCCTGCTGGTCGCCCATGAGCGTGGTCTGAACATAAGGCGGGATGAGTTCGATCATTTCCACGTTTGTCGTCTTAAGCTGGTAACGGAGCGATTGGGTGTAGGAATGGATGGCGGCTTTGGTCGCACAGTAAGTGGGCGTCATTGCCAACGGGACAAAGGCCAGGCCGGAGGAGACGGTCATGATAGTAGCGCGCGGTTGTTTCCGAAGTGACGGCAACAACGCGGCCGTCAGCCGAATCGGACCGAGCAGGTTGGTCGTGACGATCGCTTCGGCATCGGACAAATAGTTCGGCGCCTCGAGCAAGTTTTCCGGCTTCATGATCCCGGCCATGTTGATGAGGACGTTGAGCGACGGAAATTCCTTGGTTACCTGAGCGGCGAACGATTGGATACTCTTCGGATCGGACACGTCGAGTGTGAGGGACTTCATCCCAGGATTGGCCGCAATTGTTTCGTCGAGCGATTTCTTGCTGCGGCCGGCAATGATCACTTCGTTGCCCTTCTTGTGGAAAGCTTCGGCAAGGGCGCGGCCGATCCCCGACCCGCCGCCGGTAATGAGAATGGTGTTGTCTGTGGTTTTCATATCTTCTTCACCATGGAATGACTTTGCGATCCCGCCAAAATTTGCCGGTTTCTTTTTGAGGCGCGTCGGCGGCTAACCAAACTATTCCCGCCGCGCCTTCGGCAATGGAGCGGGTGGCGTTCGATCCGCCCATATCGGTGCGAACCCAGCCAGGACAGACGGAATTGACGGCAAACTTCGGCAAGGCCGCGGCCAGTTGCGAAGTGACGCCGTTCAACGCCGTTTTCGATATGCAATAACCGGGAGCCCAGCCGTCGGCGCCATCGGTCAATTGCCCGCCAGTGCTGGAAACGTTCACGATCCGCGGCGCGTCGCTCTTTTTCAAAAACGGAACGAACGCTTGCGAGACCAGCAGCGCACCGAGCGCGTTCGTGCGCAACGTCGTCTCGAAAATATCCGGCGTGATCGTGAGGATATCCTTGTCGTCATCGAGCAGAATGCCGGCGTTGTTCACCAATGCGTCGAGACGATCGCTCCGTCTGGAAAATTCTTCCGCCGCGCGCCGGATGCTCTCGGGCTCGAAGATGTCGATCTTCACAAACGTAACACCGACGCCGGTACGGCCCTCGGCGAGAGCTTCTTGGTTTGCTTCGCTATCGAGTTTCTCTGCTGCCTCCTGACCAGCCTTCTCGTTGCGCGCCCCGAGAAATACGCGGAAACCCTCGCGCGCCAATTGCCGGACAACTTCGAAACCAATCCCTTTGTTCGCGCCGGTGACGAGCGCGATCCGCTTTTCTCTTGTCATGAGGAATTCTAACCGCGGATCCGCCTACGCCAAGGCTACGGCGTGACAGGTTACGCGAATTTAACGGACGTGAAATGACAATGATGAAAAGTCAGAGACAGTAAGAAGAGAAGTGTGAACGCTACGACGTCGCCAGAGCAGAACTTCAGCGCGCGGAAAATTATTATTGCGCTGGTCGTGCTGGTGACGGTTTGCGTGCTCTCGCTGATCGTCGCCGGCGTGACCAGCTTGATCTCTCTTGCTGAGAGAATCCATCCACTCGCCGGTAGCATCGTCTTCTGGACGCTCATCCTCGCGGCCGGCTTCTTCGCGCTTTATTGCCTGATCGCTTATGCAAAACTTCCGGCGGCGCTCATTCCGCCAGAGGAAGAATCCGGTCCGAAGCACGACGCATATTTGGATGCGCTCCGCGTCCGACTCGCCGCCAACCCGCGAACGCGCGGCAATCCTCTCAGCACCCAGGAAGAGATGGAAAATGCGATCAGCGTCTTGTCAGCGGAAGCGGACGCCGTTGTGCGCAGAACAGCGAGCACCGTATTTCTGAGTACGGCGCTGATGCAAAACGGTCGGCTCGATGCGCTCATTCTTCTTTTCACTCAAATCCAAATGGTTACACGGGTTGCGCGCGTTTACGTGCAGCGGCCGTCGCCTCGCGAATTGATCCGACTCTATCTGAACGTTGCCGGCACCGCGTTCATTTCCAGCGGACTCGAATCGCTCGATCTTGGAGAAATGGTCGCGCCGCTTGCGACTTCGGTTGTGCCGGCGCTGAAAGGCGGAATTCCGGGGCTGAGCGGGATTTCGGCGCTTCTGGTCAAATGCGTTTCAAACGGCGCCGCCAACGCATTTCTGACACTGCGCGTGGGCGAAGTTGCGCGATGCTACTGCGAACTCACATCGCGCACTTCATCCGAACTGATTCGTAAATCTGCAACTGCCGCCGCCGTCCAGCATCTCGGCCGGATCGTGCGAGAAAACGGCGCGCTGGTGGTGCGAAAGATCTGGGAAAGCACCGGTCGCGCGTTGATCGACAGCGGCGTATCGAAAGCGGAAGATATTGCCGCTGCAACCCGCGACTTGATTGGCAGAGTTTCCCAGTGGCGAGGTGCGAGTCGCACTGACGTTTAACAGAATGCGGAAGACAGATCACCCTCACGCACTGGCATTTAACAAGAACAGTGACCTGTGACCTGTGACAATTGACGACAATCCCGGGGTCATCGCTTTCCCGCCGCTGATCTGGCTGGTCGGCGCGGTGATCAGCGCTTTGGTGCACTTCTTCGTGATCAGGCTGCCGATCATGAGCTATAGCGCCTGTCTGGTGTGCGGAATTGTTGTCGTCGTTCTGGCTCCGGTGCTCGCGTTGTCGGCCCTGGTGACAATGAAAAAAGCAGGGACAAATGTGAACCCAGCCGAACCCGCGTTAACGATCGTGCGCGGCGGGCCGTATCGCTTCACGCGGAACCCGATGTATTTGGCGCTTTGTTTACTGCAGGTCGCGCTTGGCTTTTTTCTGAACGACTGGATCACGCTGCTGTTCGTCGTTCCCCTGGCCTTGATCATGCATTACGGGGTGGTCCTGCGGGAGGAGAGATATCTCACCGCAAAATTCGGCGAGCCTTATCTGGAATTGAAACGCGCAGTACGCCGCTGGCTCTGAACGAGACAGACAGGATTAACGGAATTGACAGGGCGACCACGGATTACACTGCTTCAGACGGATCGTCGGCGATCCGCGGTTAAATTAGACTTTCGTGGGGCGATTCGGTGACGCAGTTGCAAAAATGGACGCTCTACTGCGAAAAACAGCGCTGTCGCGGCCGCGTAAACACAGATCTCCACGAGAACGAGAGCGGGCATGGACGTGAGTGCGATGTCGTGAGTCGTGGAAAATTGCGCGACGAAATGGATGACGAGTTTCTGAATCAAGTAGGCGCTGTAGGCAATGCTGGCGATGAAGGCTGCGCCCGGAATGGCAACTCGGCGAAACGGCAGCCGCGGGCTAAGCGCGCAGATCAGGAGCCCGGCCATGCCGAGCGCGATGAGTGGAAATTGCCAGATCGCGGCCGCGACGCTGAGATAATCTCCTTCGCCGAGATAAAGGCCAAAAGCGACCGCGGCTAATCCGGGCAACCAAAGCCACGGCGCGCCGTTCACGAGCCGTTGCCACCATTGTGGCCGGAATTTTTCGATTGCAGCCAAAGCAACGCCGAAGACGAGTGGATCGAGACGGGTCCAGGTTGGATAGTAAATCCAAGCTTGAAACCCGCGGAAGGAGACGCCGAAGTCGGCTGCGGGATTTTGCCAGGCAAGAAATGTCCGCAACAAAATTCCACCGAACACGATGACGCACGGAATAATGATCGCGGAGCGCGGCCAGCGATTCACAAAGAGCAAAATGAACGGAAGACAAAGATAAAATTGGTCTTCGACCGCGAGCGACCACGCATGGGAAAACGCGGTGCCGCCGTGCAGAGCAACGTTTTGGATCGACAGGAGAAATTTCCAGAGCGGCTGCGACATTTCGGGATACTCGCGCCACGACGGCAACAAAAAGTAAATCGCCAGGACCGCGAAGTAGGCTGGCATGATTCGCAAGGCGCGCCGGGCGAAGAAACGACCGAGATTAATGCGCTGATCGCGCGCGAGCGGGGCGAGGAGCTGGCCGCCGATCAGATAACCGCTGAGGACAAAGAAAAGATCGACACCGATCCAGCCGAAACGATCCACGCGGCCGGGTAATTTGAATCCGAAAAGAGCGGCGTGGTAAATGACGACCACAATGATGGCGAGCGCACGGAGAAGATCTAGACCCGGCTGACGCTCGCGATCTTGAAAGCGCGGATCTATTACCGGTTCAGCCATGAGCTAGATAAGAAGTAGGAAGTAAAAATTAAGAAGTAAGAAACGCACCCTCACCTCGATCCTCTCCCGAACAAGGGAGAGGAAGAAAACGGCGAGCAAAAGAATCGATTAGGGTTCAGCCATGAGTCAGCAAAGTAGGAAGTAGAAGTTACAAAGTAGAAAACGCCAGAGCTTAAACACGGTTTGAGCGGGATTGAGGCAAGAAGATCGAGATCTCATGAATCTTAGTTCGGCGGTTCGCGCCCGAATCTTTCGAATTAATTTTGAATCGCCGTTCACACGCCCGCCGCTAAAGTGCCGGCGTGCAGGCGACGAAATTTGAGTTCGAAATGCGGTTCTGGATCATCTGCGCGATGTATTTCGTGGGATTTTTCCTTTCGGCGTTCGATCACGTGCCGTTCATAGTCGCGGTGCGGCATTTGATCGCGCCGTCGATTGTGCGCGGCACTCCAACTGCGGACCTGTTCTCACGAATAGTGATCCTGGCTGGTGCGTTCCTCGTTTTTCTAAGCGCTGGGTTGCGGACGTGGGCGGCGGCTTATCTGCGCACCGATATTGTTCACGATACGAGCCAGCATTCTGACGCACTGATCGCCGATGGACCATTTCGTTACACCCGCAATCCGCTCTACTTTGGGAATCTGCCGCTGGCGGTGGGAATCGGCGTTCTCGCCAGTCGACTTGGTTTTGTATTTCTGGTCGCGGCGAACTGGATTTTTGTTTATCGGCTTATTCTTCGCGAAGAAGAAGCGCTTCGGCAAAGCCAGGGAGAATCGTATCGAGCCTATCAGCAGGCGGTGCCGCGCTTCTGGCCGTCGCTTCGGCCGCGAGTTCCTTCAGCCGGTCGCCAACCGCAATGGAGGCAAGCGTTCGCGGGGGAAAGTTTTGTCTGGATCTTCGGGTTGGCCGAATTATCGATCGCAATCACATTGAGCGCGCGCATTGGTGGCGCCGTGTTTCTGCTGGCGTTCCTCGCGTATTTTATTCCCCTTCGATTAGTGCGGAAACGGAGAGCGCGGTCAGAGACGACCGACCACTGACCACAGACACCTGCCTCGGACCTCTGACATCTGGGATTTACTTTCGCCAATGTCGGAGAACGCGGTGTCGCGGCGTAGCCGTGGCGTGGTCGCTAGTGGTGACGATCAATTCGCGGCGTCTCAAATTCTCGAGCGCTGTCTGAACGGCGCTTTTCGAAAGACCAGTCGCTTGCGCGAGGGTGCGCAGACTTGCTGAAACCGGTCTCCACTTGGTCCGCGCGGCCTGGCGGTAAAGATGCAGATAAACAAAATAAGCGGCCGGCTGTTGATCATGTCCAACAAGATCACGCATCAGGACGTCGATGACGTAGTCGTCGACTGAGATGGTTTCTTTGAAACGAGGCAAGGGAAGTTGAGGAGTTGAGAGGTTGAGAAGGAATGAACCGCTATACCGATAAACGGACCCGCCGCCGCGCAAGGCTTCCCCCGACGCTAAAGCTAAGGCGTGACAAGCCGGCGCGGCAGGCGGCGATCATTCCAATCCCTATCATCTATACTTTTAAACGGACAGCTGTTTTTGCACAATACGCCGTTGTTCGCTGGACGGGCAAAGAGAGAGCGAATTACGTTCGCCGCATCATGATCAAGCAAATCAAATTCGTCAGCATCCCGGTGGCCGACCAGAACCGGGCTTTGGATTTTTACACCGAAAAGCTCGGGTTCACGATCATCACCGATCAGCCGTTTGATAAAAAGCAACGCTGGATCGAGCTGCGCGTCCCGAAAGCGGAAACACGAGTCGTGCTCTTTACCGCGGAAGGAGACGAAAAACGGATCGGGTCCTTCATGAACATGTCATATGCGTGCGATGACATCGACAAAACGTATGCAGAGCTGAAAAAGCGCGGTGTGGAATTCGAAGGCCCGCCGGAAAAGCAACCGTGGGGCACCTACGCCATGTTCAAAGACAGCGAGGGCAACCGGTTCGTGGTTTCGTCCTAAATTGACGCTTCAAAAAAAAGCGCCCGCGAAACAAGTCCGCGAGCGCTTCGTAAATGTTGCTAGTCGTTCGTCGTCCTATTTTTTCTTCGTGTAGTTAATTTCCATGGTCTTCTTTTCCTGGCCGCCCTGGTTCTCATACCATTCGAGACTCATGTGATTGTTGTCGGCAATTTTGATCACTTCGCGCACGGCCGTTTTCATTCCGGGAACCGGTTCCATCTCGGAGGTGTAGGTAAACGATTTCGTCGCCGGATCGTAGGTTCCTTCGGAGAACTCGATGCCGGTGCCCATATTGTCGATCCAGGAAGCGACGAATTTGTTCTTCACGTTGTCGTAGCCTTCCAGACCCATGCCTTTGAATTGCATATCTTTCATTTTTCCGTCTTCGCCCGGCATCTGCATTTTGCCGCTCACATCCATCATCACGTAGCGGCCGCCCATGACCGATTTGCGGGTCGCGCTGCCTTTGGATTCCTGCGGCTTGGCGTTGGGATCCGGATTCATCCAGAACTTGATGGTGTAATCCCAATTGCCATCGAGACTGGAAAGCAGTTTGTGGTTCTCGCCGATTTTCGACAGCTCCATCATCTGCTTCATCATGTCGGCGGCGTTCGGTTGTCCAGTTGGAGCACTGGCTCCTGGGCCACCGGCTGGATTCGCCGGGACGGGCACCTGGCCTGCATTAGAAACTTTGCCGCCGGTCACCGGCGAAGTCGTAGTCTGTTGAGCGAAGGATGAAACAGCGAACGATGCCGCTGCCATAAACGCGGTTACAATCAGGGAAGTTTTCATGCCTCGATTGTCCAAAGAAATTAGAAATTAGGAAGCAGAAAGTAGCCGCCTCCGCCGACGCGATGGCTATGGCGTGACAAGCCGGCGAGCCAAGGAAGACAGATGTCAGCAGTCAGGCTTCGGAAATAGTAAGAGGTGTCTCGACTTCGCTCGACATGACAAACTACCAACCCAAAACTTTGGCGAAAACTAACGGCGCAACGCTAAAGCTACGGCGTGGCAGGCAATCGTGGCGATGACTACCAGCCGAGGACTTTGGCAAATATGAGCGGCGCGACGATTGTTGCATCCGATTCTATGATAAAACGCGGGGTGCTGGCGCGCAGTTTACCCCAGGTGATTTTTTCGTTCGGGACCGCGCCCGAATACGATCCGAAGCTGGTGGTCGAATCGCTGATCTGGCAGAAATAACCCCATTCAGGCACTTGCTCGGTGACGAGGTCCTGATTGAGCAACGGCACGACGCAAATCGGGAAATCGCCCGCGATGCCGCCGCCGATTTGAAAGAAGCCGATGGATGAATCCTTCGATTCGCGCCGGTACCATTCCACCAGCTCCATCATGTATTCGATGCCGGAGCGGACGGTGTGAACGTCACTGACGTGGCCGGTGATGCAGCGTGCGGCATAAATATTTCCAAGGGTCGAATCTTCCCAGCCCGGCACGACCATCGGGAGATTTTTATGCGCCGCGGCCATCATCCAACTGTCAGCGGGATCGATCTCGTAGAATTTTTTAAGCCGGCATTCCCTTAAAATTTTGAACAAGAACTCATGTGGAAATTTTCGCTCTTTGTTTTTCGCGGCCGAAATCCAGTCGTCTATGACCAGACGCTCGATCCGGCGGATGGCTTCCTCTTCGGGAATGCAGGTGTCGGTCACGCGATTCAAATGGCGTTTCAAAAGCTCCTCTTCCTGTTGCGGGCTGAGCTCGCGGTAGTTTGGAAGACGCTCGTATTTCGTGCGCGCGACAAGGTTGAAGAGGTCTTCTTCCAAATTCGCACCGGTGCAGGTGATGGCATGGACTTTGTCCTGACGAATCATCTCCGCCAGAGAAATACCGAGCTCGGCCGTACTCATCGCGCCGGCAAGAGTGATCATCATTTTCCCGCCGCCATTAAGGTGGGCGATGTAAGCATCGGCGGCATCTTTGATCACCGCGGCGTTGAAGTGCCGGTAATGCCGATCAATGAATTCGCTGATCGGGCCGGCCTTTACGCGGTGAACGTTCGCGGCTTCACCTGTCCGCTGTCGCTGCACAGAAAAATCTATAACGTGATTTTCAACAAATGAGCACGCATTTTTTTCGGTCGGAGCAAGATTTTTTTAAGGTAGGGAAGCGATGATCTTAGCGGCCAATGTTTGCGGCATGATCCCGAGAAAGAGAACGACGGCGGCGAGAAGGGTCACGGTGATTCGCGAAAAGAAGTCAGGCCCGTTTCCAGCGGTGGCGCTTTCGGGCTTTTTATCAACGAAGATCACCTTAAGGACGATCAAGTAATAATAGAGCGAGACGAAGCTGCCGAAGAGCGCGATTGCCACCAGCCAGAGCAAACCGTGATTTCCTCCAGCGCGGAACGCCGCGCTGAACAAATAAAACTTTCCGAAAAATCCGGCCAACGGCGGCAAGCCAGCGAGCGATAAGAAAAAGATCGCCATACAGGCGGCAAGGAAGGGCGACCGAGCGGCCAGACCGGAGAAATTTTGCAGGTCGTCGCCGCCAGTTTCGCGTCGAACCGCGCCGACGACCGCGAACGCGCCGATGAGCGTGACCGCGTAGGTGGTGGTGTAAAACAAGGTCGCGGAAAATCCTTCGCGCCCCCCGGCAACGACGCCGAGCAAAGTATAGCCGCCATGCGCGACCGCGGAGTAAGCGAGCAAGCGGCGGACATTCGTTTGCGCCAGCGCGACGAAATTGCCGAGCAAGATCGACAACGCGGCCAGCGCAGCGAGCACAGGCGACCAGCCGGCGATCATCGCATGCCAGTCGGCGCTGCCATGGACCGGTCCGAAACCGACGAGCACGATTTTCCCGAGCACAACGAACGACGCGACTTTCGAACCGGAAGCGATAAAGGCAGCGCTCGGAATCGGCGCGCCTTGATAAGCGTCCGGCGCCCAAAGATGAAAGGGCGCGGCGGCGATCTTGAAGGCAAAGCCGATCAGGGTCATGACGATGCCAACGGCGAGAAGTGGTTGGACCGGAGCACCCGCGAGTTTTTGTCCGATCGCAGCGAGAGCGGTCGTCCCGGACATGCCGTAAATCAGACTAATCCCAAAAAGCGTGAAGGCGCTGGCGGTGCTGCCGAAGAGAAAATATTTCAGTCCGGCTTCGGCCGAGTGGACATCGGCTTTATCGAAAGCAGCCAGCACATAGAGCGACAGCCCGAGCAGCTCGAGGCCGATAAAAATCATGAGCAGCTCTTCGCTCCCGACGAGCAGCATTAGTCCGACCGAGCCGAGCAGAAGCACGGCGATATACTCGCCTGGATTACGCAAAGCTTTTTCGGAAGACACGAGCGGAACGGTCGCGATTGCGAGCGCGAGGCAGATAATTTTGAAGAGTGAATTGAGGGGTGAAATCACCAGCATGCCGCCAAATAAATTTGCGTGCGACGGCAACATGAGGACTGCGCCGATTGCGAGCGCGACGCCGAACACGGCAACAATCGGTCCCAGCACCAACGCGCGCGCGGTCGTTAAGCCGATGGTCAGAACTGCGAGGGCTGCGACGACAACGATCGCCTCGGGCGCGGCGAGTTTAAGTAATTCCAGGTAACTCATTTTAAGAAACGCATCGCTTCAACCGCCGGCTGAATGCGATCGAGTAAAAGTTTTGGATAAAGTCCGACGGCGAGCGTTGCGAACATGAGCAGACCGGCGCCGAGTTTTTCGGGGATGGTGATCGGCTCGAAGTGGATCGAGCGCTCCGCGCTCGATGCTATTTGAGCCGGCGGAGCCGGCATTTGTCTAGCATCGGTGCGAGCCGCACTGGCATTTGACGGAGCGGCCGATTCACCATCGACATCGAAGAAGGTACGCTTCAGCGCGCGAAGCGTAAACGCCGCGACCAGCACCATTCCGGCCCCGGTGATCCAAACCGCAAGCGGATAAGATTTCCACGCGCCAATCAGAATTGTGATTTCAGCAGCGAACCCGCTGAAGCCGGGGATGCCCATCGACGCAGCGGATGCGATAACAAAGGTAAACGCGGCGAACGGCAACGCGCGGCTGAGATTCATTCCCGCAAGCGCGTCGAGCTCGCGCGTGTGGGTGCGTCGATAAATCATCCGGCCAGCAACGGCGAAGAGAAGGGCGCCAATCACGCCGTGGGAAAACATTTGCAGCACCGCGCCGGAAACGCCGAAGACGTTGGCGGTGGCCAGGCCGAGCAAAACGAAACCCATGTGACTGACACTGGAATAACCAATAACGAATTTTAGATCTCGCTGACGCAACGCGACCGCGGCGGCATAAACGATCCCGATCACGGCAAGAACTGCGATCCACGTCCGCCACATTTGAAAGCCTTGCGGGAAGAGATTCATCGCCACGCGCAGGGATGCGTAAGCGCCAAGTTTCATCACGATCCCGGCGAGCAACATCGAACCCGCCGTAGGCGCGGCGACGTGACCGGTCGGCGCCCAGGTATGCAAGGGCCAGATACCGGCGAGCACGGCAAAGCCGAGAAACAAAACCGGAAACGCCCACGATTGCAGTTGGGGCGCGAATTGAAATTGCGCGAGCTCATTCAGGTCGAGCGATCCACCACTGCCGTAAGCGGCGATGATCCCAAGAAAAACGAGCGCGCCGCCAAAAAACGAATACAGCGTCAGCTTCATCGCGCCGTATTCCTTGTTGGTCGAGCCGAAGATCGCGATTAGGAAATACTTGGGGACGATGACCAGCTCGTAAAAAAGAAAGAGGAGGAAGAGATCGGCGCTCAGGAATACGCCATAGGAGCCGCCAACTACGAGCAGGAGCCAAAAGAAAAACTCGTTCGGGCGATCAGTGACATCCCAGGAAAACAGAACCGCGCTGATCGCGGCGATTCCCGTGACCAAAAGAAGGGTCAAACTGATCCCATCGAGCGCGAGATGATAATTCATCCCAAGCGCCGGAACCCACGGCACGCGGACGATGGTTGTGAAATGAGCAAGATCGACATCGTCGCAAAAAAATGTTGCGAGGCTGACCGCAAAGCCGGCGGTGGCGGTGACGAGCGCGATCCAGCGCGCAAAAACACGCGGTAGAACGAGCAGCACAATTGCGCCGGCAAACGTGATGTAAATCGTCCAGGCGATCATCGACCGTTGCGCGTTCGATATCGCGCCGATTTTTCGCGAACATGAAATCCAATCTCGCGACGCGGTTGTTTC
>WNGK01035072.1_pt1 | contig 12121 bp, 12 predicted proteins | sample 5400601 | NCBI WGS metagenome assembly WNGK01 (sample SAMN13153376, study PRJNA577476) | soil metagenome | isolation source: 60 cm soil or saprolite under Garry oak tree replicate 1 | place: USA:California | collected 2016-06-15
TCCGGCGGGGCATCAGCGCGGGCATGGTCAGCGTCAACAACTCCACGTCCGGAGCCGAGGCGCACCTGCCGTTCGGCGGGAACGGCAAGTCGGGCAACGGCAGCCGCCAGTCCGGCGTGTGGGTGCTCGACCAGTTCACCCGCTGGCAGGCGATGAACTGGGACTACTCCGGGCATCTGCAGAAGGCGCAGATGGACGTCGCCGAGCTCGCCGCCGACCTTGACTTCAGGCTCGGGACCTGAGCTGCCCGTTTGACCGCAGCCGGGTGGCCGGGCTTCGGGGCCGCAATGCAGGCACTCTGGCGGTGCGGGCGCACTGCGAGGGGCCGGCCGTGACGGCCGGCCCCTCGCGGGCCTCCTTCGGTTATCCGTGGGTGGGCTATCCGTTGGTGATGGTGAAGTTCTCGACGCCGCAGGCCGAGGTGGTGCCGGCATTGTCGGAGTCACCGCTGTAGGTGACCAGCCACCGCCAGGTCCCGTCGGCGCTGGCGACGAAGGTGGTGTTGGTCGTCTTGTAGGTGTCGTTGCCTGACACGTTCACGGTCTGGGTGAGGGCAGGCGCGCCGGAGCACGTCGCATCACCCGGGCCGTACAGGTTGAACGTGATGGTTCCGCCCGCGTCCGAGGTGGCGCCGGTGATGGTGGCGTCGTCGTTGGGTATGAGGTGCTGGGCGGTGCTGATCCCCGGACTGTTCGGGGACACGACCAGCGCCTCACTGGTGCAGTCGCTAGTCGCGCCGTTGTTGTTGGCATCGCCGCTGTAAACGGCCTGCCAGTAGAAGGTGCCGGAGTGGTTGAAGGTGACCGAGTCGGAGTCGGGCACCACGCCGTTGGTCACCGTCTTGGTCCCGGCGTCCACCGGGTTCAGGGTGCAGGCGCTGTCGGTGTAGACCTTGTAGGTCACCGTCCCGCCCGCGTCGGCGGTGGCCCCGGTCAGGGTCGCCGAGTCGTGCACCGGGTGCCGGCGGTGTTGAAGGTGACGGCGTTGGAGTCAGGCACCACGCCGTTGGTCACCGTCTTGGTCCCGGCGTCCACCGGGTTCAGGGTGCAGGCGCTGTCGGTGTAGACCTTGTAGGTCACCGTCCCGCCCGCGTCGGCGGTGGCCCCGGTCAGGGTCGCCGAGTCGTGCACCGATGTGCAGTCGACCACGCCTTGCGGGGCCATTGTGATCGACGCGGTCGCTGTCGCCAGGCTGGGTGACGCGCTAGTGCCGCTGCCGGTCGCGGTGCATGTCAGATTCTTCAGTGTCCAGCCGGACGGGACGGTCGACTCGGTCACGCTGTAGGGGCCCGGCACAACGGTGTCCGGGCCGTAGGTGCGGGTCTGGCCGTTGGACAGGTTGAACGTTGCCGGGCTGAGGCCACCGGTCGTGGTGTAGCCGAAGGTGCCGTCCCCGTTCTCGGTCACTTTGTGGATCTTGATCGTGCCGCAGTTGGTGATGTTCACGGCGGCAGGCGCGATGAAGTCCTTGACCTCGGCGTTGAACGCTGACGAGGCGCGGCTCTTCGCGAATGTGCTGCCGAAGGCCTCACAGGTACCGGGCGGGAAGACGCCGGCGGTGGTGAGGTTGATCGACGCCTCCCCGAAGGTCAGTGCGGGGAGGCTCTGGTGGGTAAACGGGTCCGTCACTGCGTCGACATTGTTGACGGCCCCCTCGGAGTTGGAGCTGTTGAGGTTCACATGGTTGCCCCAGCACGGCAGGGTGCTGCTGGAGAAGCACTGGCTGGCCGAACCGGTAGTGACCCACTTGAGCAGCCCCAGGGTGGGCCTGCCGCCGCCGTTGGTGAAGTCGAAGGTGACCAGCAGGTCACCCGCGGTCCGGTTGATGGTGTGGGCACCCGGGGAGCCCAGGCCCGGCGTGGTCGCCTGGTTGATCTCGAAGTCCATGTTGGCTGAGCCGAGGACATTGGAGCGCTCCCAGGCCAGATACAGGAAATTGCCGCCATTGGCGCCGCCCACGAACTCGGATGCCTCGTAGAAGCGGGTGAGGTCGCTCTTGTTGGGCGGAATGGAGCCACTTACCACCGTGACGTTGGGATTGTCCTCCTTGGTACCTTGCCCGAAGGCGTTGTCCCCGCTGCCGCTGGCCAGGTCGACGCCCGTATTGAGGCCCTGAACGGTAGACCAGTCGGTGTTCCCGGCGGAATTCGGCACGAGATTGCCGTCGCCGCCCTCGAAGGTGCTCGGGGCGAGCGGCGGCGAACACGACTGAGTGGTGCCATTCGGGGCGAAGTCACACCCGGTGGAGCTGTCCGCGAAGCTCGTGGCCGGGATAGCGATGCCGATGGCGAGCGTGGCAGCGGCAATCAGCACGCGCCACTTTCGCCTGGCCAGAAAAGATAGGCGGGTGCCACGGCCGGCCGGCCTGGCGCCGCCGCCGTGCTTACTCGATACACTCATGGTGCCCTCCCTGAAAAATATCTCTAGCGACGGAGCCCGTCGGTACTGGCGTGTTCTGGCGAACTGCTCATGCCGGATGGGTCACCCGTCGCACCATGCAGGCCGCTGGGCGGCGGCCGCTGCTGACAGTTGACGAAGAAAGCCCCCAGCCGCCCTTGCCAAGCGGCAAGGTCACTCAGGTCAGGCCGGAGGCGGCTGGTTCCGGCCTGACGGCGGGCCACGCGCGGCACGGATGATCCGAGGCAACCGCGTGATCCGAGGCAACCGGGCCGGCCGGGGCGCGCGTTCCTGCGCGCTGCTGCCCGTACCGCCGCCGCGCTGGTCGTCTAGCGCATCGCTGAGGTGAAGACTCCGCCCCGCGCCCGTCGTTGAAGCGACATCCGCCTGCGGGCAGCCTCGTTGCAAGCGCATCGAGCCCCCAGCCCAAATACCTAATTGCACACAAATCATACGTAATCGTGATGAGATTACGAGCAAGCGGGACGTTACTCCGGCTGATCACGGGGCGCAAGGCCTCAAACAGGTATATGACAGAGTTCGTCCGCAATTAGCCGCTAGTTAGCTCTTTAGCCCTTTAGCCCTCGACCGGCTCCTGGAGGCGCGCGCGGTGCGCAGCCGCGCCACCGCCAGATCACGATTACTCCTGCCGGCTCCATCTACAGCTGCGCCTGCCAGCTCCGCGGGGCCGAGCGCCGGCACCTGGACCCGGACGCGGGGATGTACCGTGGCCAAAGAACGTAGCCACCTGGACGCCATCGCAGCTCCGGAGCGGCGCCGAGTCGTCTGCGCATGCCGCCGATCGTGTGCCGTCACCGCCAAGGCCAGGGAATTGATGACCGTCATCGTGGTGTCCGGGGCGCCAGGCACCGGCAAGTCGACCGTCGCCACCGCGCTCGCCGCCCGGATGCACTGGCCGGTGCTGGAACTCGACACGATCAAGGAAGCGCTGGCCGACGTGCTCGGCCTCGGCGGGCAGGACTGGTCGGATCGCCTGGGCGATGCCGCGGCTGAGGTCCTGTTCCGGCTGTGCGCGCGATTCCCCGATGTGGTGGTCGAGGGCTGGTGGCGGGGGGCCAGGCGCGAGCGGGCACTCGGTGAGTTCGCCGGGGCGGCCGAGGTCTTCTGCTACTGCGACCCGCAGCTGGCCGGCAGCCGGATGCGCGCCCGGCACGGCACCGGGCGGCACCCGATCCACCGCGACATGATCAGCCCCTCGATCATCGGCCGGGCCGCGGCTCTTGCCGCGACGGTCACCCCGCTGGGCCTGGGCGCGGCACTGGTGAGGGTGGACACCGGGCAGCCAGGCGCGCCAGCCAGGGCAGTCGCCGCGGTAACAGCCGCGCTCGGCCGGTGAACGCGTGACGCAACCGAGTGGACTGGGTGGTAACAGAACTTCCTCAGCCTGGGCCCAGCTACCCGGACCCTGGCCCAGTTCGCGGGCTCAGCGGCTAGGGCGTGGTGCGCGCGCGGCTGGCCGCGTTCGGGTTGTGGCCGGTGTGCGGGTTCCGTTACCTGTACGATCGCGGCCATGAATCCGCTTTCGGGCGTCCTCGGCGAGGCGTGGAAGCTGTACCGGGCGCACGCCGCGCATCTTATGGTGATCGCCTTTGTCATCTACCTGGTCGCCGCGGTCGTGGCTGCGGTTTTCGCGCTGGCTGGGGGCTTTTTCGGGGCGCTGCTTGGCTCCATCGTGGAATTGTTCGCGGCGTTCCTGGTCCAGGCGGCCCTGGTCAAGGCGGTGCAGGATGTGCGAGACGGCCGCGCTGACCTGTCCTTCGGCGAGACCGTCTCCGCGGCCACTCCCTACCTCGGGCCCGTCGCCGGGGCGTCGATCCTGGCCGGCATCGCGATCACCGTCGGGCTCATCCTGCTCATCGTCCCGGGCCTGTACCTGATCACCATCTGGGCCGTGATCGTGCCCGTCATCGTCATCGAGCGGTCGGGGGCGCTGGCGTCGTTCGGGCGCAGCCAGCAGCTTGTCCGGGGCCGCGGGTGGCATGTGTTCGGCACGCTGGTGCTGGTGTTCTTGATCCTGATCGTCGTGGACATCCTGCTCGGTCGTCTCGGGAACCCTTATCGCCCCGTTCCTCGCCCTTGTGGTGACGCTGATCTATTACCGGCTCTCCGGTGCGAACGGCGCGCAGGGTCCGGTAACCGACAACCCCGGGGGCGGCTTCGGGACGGTGTAAGAAAGGCCGCCCGCGAAGGGCATCGAGGCCTGCGGCAACACCCTTAGCGAGGCCATGAGGACCGGACCACCTCAGCGGTGACGTGTCCAGGTGAGAACTGACCTGGAACCTGTCCACCCGGTTGTGCAGTTCGACCTCTCGGGCGCGTCCCGGCGGGCTCCCGATGAACGCCGGCGGTGGCGCCAGCTACTGGGGATCCGCTAGGGCGATTGATCGCGTCATCAGCTGCACCGTCAACATGAGGTGCTTCGTGCCGCAAAGTCGTCCCCGCGATCTCGGGTGCGCGAGTCAGCAATGGGCTACGGTGATCAACGGCATGCTGAGGCAAAGGCGCCGCGGTCATGGAGGTTGGCATGCATATCAACGCTGGTGACACCGCCTGGATGCTGACCTCGACGGCGCTGGTGTTCTTCATGATGCCGGGGCTCGCCCTGTTCTACGGAGGACTGGTCGGCGCGAAGAACGTGGTCGCGACGATGGTCCAGTCCTTCGTGGCCATCGGCGTGATCAGCTTGCTGTGGGTAATCCTCGGGTACTCGCTGGCGTTCGGCGGTGATCACTGGGGGGTGATCGGCAGCCTGCAGAACGTGATGCTGCGCGGTGTCAACGGCGCCCCGAACAGCTATGCCCCCACGATTCCGTCGCTGGTGTACATGGCGTTCCAGATGAAGTTCGCCGTCATCACCCCGGCGCTCATCGCCGGGGCGTTTTCTGAGCGGATGCGTTTCCGCGGCTACCTGGTCTTCATCGGCCTGTGGTCGCTGATCGTTTACAGTCCGTTCGCGCACAGTGAGTGGGGCGGGGGGTTCCTTGGCTCTGGTGGCCTGCACGCGATCGACTTCGCCGGGGGCTCGGTCGTCCACGAGCTGGCGGGCGCGGCGGCGCTTGCCACCGCTATCTATCTGAGGCGAAGCCACCAGCTTGAGCGGCCGCACAGCGTGCCGCTCGTGCTGCTCGGCGCCGGGATCTTGTGGTTCGGCTGGTTCGGCTTCAACGCGGGCAGCGCGCTGTCCGCCGGGCAGGTCGCCGGTTATGCGCTGGTGAATACCCAGCTGGGGGCGTGCACCGCGATGCTCGCCTGGATGGGCATCGAGTGGTGGCGCCGCCGCAAGCCCTCGGGCGTGGGCATCGCCACCGGCGCCGTCGCAGGGCTGGCGGCGATCACCCCGGCGTCGGGTTACGTGCGGCCGTGGGCGGCGATCATCATCGGCGCCGCGGCCGGGCTGCTGTGCTACGGCGCCGTTCACCTCAAGGACATCTTCCACTACGACGACTCCCTCGACGTGGTCGGCGTCCACATGGTCGGCGGCGCGATCGGGGTCCTGCTCACCGGCGTCTTCGCCAGCCTCGTCGTGAACGCCGCCGGAGAACACGGCGGCTGGACTCAGCTCGGCCGCCAGGCGGTGCTGGCCGTCGTCGGAATCGCCTACCCCTTCGTCATGACCTGGATCATCCTCTGGGTCACCGACCGGACCGTGGGGCTGCGAGTGAGTCCCGGGGACGAGGAGGCCGGTCTCGATCTCAGCGAGCACGCTGAGGCCGGCTACCAGCGGCCAGCAGCGGCAGCCGACCTGACGAGCGGCAACATGGTGGCCGCTCCGGGCGCGCCGCAGGCAACCGAAGCGCAGTAGGCAAGCCGACATGGCCGGCCAGTGGCCTAGCAGACATCGCGCCCATCAGCGACGCCCATAACAGCCGCCCGCCTACCAGGCGGCGGCCCGTCCTGGCAGCCGACCGCGCGCAGATGGAACCGTCGTGCTGCGTTTGCCTGACTCAAACTCGGGGGCCTCACGCTCACCGTTCTGTCTCTGTTGGCGTGCGCGGCGACTCCGCGCGGCGCGCAACGACATACCCCAAGGGCAGAGCCGACATGGTAACCCGGCACAGTTCATCCCACACGGCCGCGGGCGGGGCGCTGACGGTGCGGGAGTGACACATCCGGTACTGCGGATGCGGGACCACCTCGTCGAGAGTCATTACCCGCTGCCTCCTCAATGGTGGTCAGAGATCAATGGCCAGGCCTCCTGGTTTAGGACGATCAGATCACACGTCATATGGACGACCGCGACGCTCTCCTCGTACCAGGCCGTGGTTTCGACTCCCGAAGCTACCCGCTGGTAGTAGAAGTGCTGGATGGCGTGCCGTACGCCGGGATCTCCCGGTGCGCGGTGATCCACCGGACAGCGGTGTAGGCCTCGATGTTGGCGGCAGCGCCGCCGAACCGCGCTGCGCTTCCGGAGTCACGCATGCGGAGGAAACGCGAGCGGACGTGGCCATCAGCCTACGGTGACCGGGCCGCAATGACCACGGACCAGCGATGGGGGCGCACGCATGCGTGCTGGTCAGTGCGGCCCGCCGCGTATCGCGGCCAGCAGCCCTTCGAAGTCCTCACCGCACGGGCCGCACGCGCGCAGGTGCGCCGCGACCACGCCGCCGGACCTCACCCCGCGCGATGCGCACCAGCAATTCATGCAGCCGCGCCAGAGCCGCCTCCCGCCGCGGACCCACGTCGCCGAGCGCCTCAAGCCACCCGGCTGACTCAGGATCGAGCCGGGCCACGGTGACAGGGGCACCCTGAACCGTGCGATTCACCGGTACCATCACGATGCTACCTAAATACGCCACCCCAGGGCCGGTTGACACCGGCGCCAGCTGCGGGACGTCGTGTGCTGGACGAGTTCGCCCTGGACAGCCGGGGCCAGACCCGCGCGTGCTGAGGCCTCACGCTGCCCTCCACGGCGGGGTGCATGCGCCGGCGCACCGACCTGGCCACATTGATCGACGGAATCCCACGGCCGACAGCGGATCTTGGCGGCGCGCCGCTTGGAGCATTTGACCGGGTTAGCCTACACTCGGGGGCCATGAATAGGAATTCAGGTATCGGTCTAACGTCGTTCGGGATCGTGCTGGTGGTCGTTGGAGCCATCCTGAGGTTCGCTACCTCAGTGCATACTTCTGGATTCAACATCCACAAGGTCGGCGATATCCTGCTTCTGGTCGGGATCCTTGTCGTAATCTTGAGTGTTCTCGTCATTGTGATGGGGGCCAGGAGCCGGAGCACGACTCGAACAGAGGTTCGGGAAACTCCCTCAGGTCAACAGCGGACCGAGCAGCGGGACGACTGGGGCGCGCCCTAGGGACACGTGAGGTGTGCGGGCTATCGCTGAAGGAGGACGCGCGTCACGCCGCTCGATCGAGATGACGCCGATCACGGAACCCACAGAGAGATTCTGGGATGCGCATATTTTCCCCGTCCGCAGAAAATGAGGTTAGAGGACGCCAGAACGGCTTACTTGCCTTGGCGGGATATGCTCAGGCTCCCGTGATTTGCGGATTACCGGCTTAGCCGTGCCAGACTCGGAAAACTCGCAGGCAAGGCAGTCAGTTATCCGGTGAGTTTCCCGTGGTGACGAGTATCGGGACGGCTGGCTGGAGTTATGACCATTGGGAGCCGGAGCTATACCCGGCCGGTCTTCCGGCGCGGGACAGGCTTGCCCGGTACGCCGGGGTTTTCTCGACGGTCGAGCTCAATAGCAGCTTCTACCGCTGGCCCAGGCCTTCGGCCTTCCGGGGCTGGCAGCAGAGGTTGCCTGACGGTTTCCGCCTGTCGGTCAAGGCTCCGCGCGGCCTTAGTCACGGCAAGAGGCTGTACGCACCCGAGGCATGGGCAGAGCGCATCGCGCTTTGCTGGCATGAGCTGGGCGATAAGCGCGCTGTCTTGCTGGTCCAGCTCTCGCCCGCCCATGCCCGGGACGACGCCCGGCTGGCTTATTTCCTTCAGGTGCTTCCTGAGTGGGTACGGGTCGCAGTGGAGTTTCGCCATCCCAGCTGGCATGACGAAGATGTCCTGGCGCTGCTGAGAGAGCATGGTGCTGCGTACTGCGTCATGAGCGGCGCTCGCCTGCCGTGCATATTGCGAACGACTGCAGCGTTTGCCTACGTCCGGATGCACGGCCCGGACGACAATCATCTGTACGCAGGTTCCTACACCGATGACAACCTGACGTGGTGGGCTGACCGGCTACGGGAATGGGAACAGCTGGGCAAAGATGTGTTCATGTACTTCAATAACGACGGTTACGCCAATGCCGTGCGTAACGCGCGCGCCATGCGCGACATGCTCGGCCAGTAGCCGCCGCCCGGCTCCGCCAGCTGGCCGGTCTCGCGGCGGCCCTCCGGCCCGCCGTTGCGCAGGCCGGATATCGGGGACGCCACGCCAGGGCACCCGGGATTACCCTTGACCTCCATGAGCACCACCATGCTGCCCGCCGGGAACCTGTGCCTCGTCGTCGGGTATGACGGGTCTGCTCCCGCCCGCCGGGCGCTCGACGCCGCGGTCAGCCTGCTGCAGGGGCGGGTCGGCCGGATCGAGGTAGTGTACGTGGCTCACGTACCCGATGCGGGCATGGTGTCCGCCGCTGCCCTGGGCGAAATAGAGATCAACTTCGACGAGGTCGAGCAGGAGCTTCGTACCGAGGCCGGCGAACGGCTGCGCGGCCGCGCTGAGAGCTGGGGGTTCGCGCGGCGCCAGGGCATGATCGCGGACCAGCTGATTGCGGTGGCTAAGGACATCCGCGATGCCCACGACGGCGAGTGGTCGGGAGCTCTTCCCATGCCATGCACCGGGTGGTCGGTTCGGTCGCCGTCAGCCTGGCACGCCGCTCACCGGTGCCCCTGGTGATCGTGCCCTAGGCCTCCTGGGCTCCGGCTGTGCCCGGGGCACGGACACCGGACCACAGTGCCTGTTCCGATGCGTTCTGCTACCGGGCGAGCCGGTCAGCGGCGGCGCAGGCGCTTGTCCTCGATTGCCGGCGCTCAGCGGTGCTGAGTCCGTCCGTTCAGTGAACACCGATCAGGTACTACACGTGATAGTAGGTAGCTCCGGGCCGACACGGCCTGGGTCCCGCGTCGGCCGATGCCGCCAGCCGACCTCAGTCGAGAGGAGCCGCAAGCATGCGCAAGACAGGAAGGGCCCTTGTCCTAGTGGCCATGGCAGCCGTTGTCGCCGGAGCGGCCGCTCCGGCGCTTGCTGTAACGGCCCGGCACGGGCCCGGTCCTCGGTCATCGGTTGCCTTCATGCCCGGGTCGGGACGGTCGGCTGTCGACTGGAACCGTGAGCTGATAACCATACTCGGCACTCCGGGCGCTCAACCGGCGACCGTGCATCCCACCCGCAGCTTCGCGCTCTTGCAAGCGGCCGAGTACGACGCGGTGACCTCGATCACGCACGCGGCCCCTCCGTACCTCTTCTCGGTGCCGGCGCCGCGCGGCGCCCGGCCGGACGCCGCCGCCGACCAGGCCGCGCACGACGTGCTGACCGCCCTCTACCCGCCGCTGGAGAGTGGGCTCGACCAGCTGCTCGCCGAGGAGCTCGCGGCCATCCCCGATACCCGAGGCAAGCAGCAGGGCATCGGGGTCGGACATATTGTCGCCGAGCGGCTTGTCCACATCCGGTCGTCTGACGGATCAGCGGCGACCCCGCCGCCGTTTGTCGCCGGAAGCCAGCCGGGCGACTACCAGCCGACTCCGCCAAACTTCCCGGCACCGGTGTTCACCAACTGGGGCTCGATCACGCCGTTCGTGCTCGACAGCGGGCAACAGTTCCGTCCGGCCCCACCACCGCCGATCACCAGCGCCGCTTACGCCAGCGCGCTCAACGAGGTCAAGAGCCTGGGCCAGGACTCCAGCACCACCCGCACCGCTGACGAAACAACGCAGGCAAAGTTCTGGGGCGCGGCGCCGATCTGGAACGTATGGAACGAGATCGCCCAAAAGCTCGCCGTGACCCGGCACGCCAACCTGGAGCGGACGGTCACCGTGTTCGCAAACCTCGATCTCGCCCTGGCCGACGCCACCATCGGTTTGTACGACGCGAAGTACCACTACCTGGTGTGGCGTCCGATCACCGCGATCCGGCAGGGCGACACCGCCGGCAACCCCGGCATCATCGGCGACCCCAACTGGAACCCGCTCGCGGTCACCGCGGCCGACCCGTCCTACCCCGGCGCCCATGCGACCATCAGCCAGGCCGCGGCAACCGTTCTCAGCGCCTTCTACGGTGACCACCAGCAGCTAACCGTCAGCTCGGACGGAGATCCCGGCGTGACCCGGATTTTCGGCAACTTCCAGGCGGCAGCCAACGAGGCAACGCTCAGCCGGATTTTCGCCGGGCAGCACACCATGATCGACCTCGTGGCCGGCCAGCAGCTCGGCCGCCACGTTGGCGACCTCGTGCTCGACCACTTCGGGCCGGCGCCAGCCGGCGCCCGCTGAGGCAGCCGCACACCCGCGGGAGCGGCGGATGCCCCCACATCCGCCGCTCCCGCGGGTAGCGCGGCTGGCCTCGCTCGTCATGAAGGTCGGCGCGCTGGGCTTCGCGCTCGAGCTGAATAAGACGTTCTCGATCAACCTGCAGCTGCTCGGCGGAATCTGGATCCTGCAGACCTTCCCGGCGATCGTGATAGCCTGTACACGAGCTGGTTCCATCGTTTTGCACTGATCACTGGCTGGGCGTCTGGGATGGTGTACGGCACGATCCAGGCCTACCGGACGCCCGGGGGGAGGCCAGGCGCATTTCGGCGCCTCCGCCGCTCCGTTGTTCGGACACATCACCTATATCGCGATCGCCGCTCTCGCCGTCAACCTGGTAGTCGCGTTCGTGCTCACCCCCATCTTCCGCGCGATCCGGCTGCCGAACGGATACGACGAGACCCGGGGCGCCCACTACTACGCCGACTCCGTAGACGGGCCCGCCGCCACGGCAGGAACCCGGGGCGCCTGACCGGCTCCTCACTTTCGTGATCTGCGAGCATGAGGCGCGCCTCTCCGGCTGGGTGAGGTCACAATTGCCTGGTGAGCAACGTCCGGCGTATCCAGCTCGCGCTGCTGGCGGTGCTCGGAGTCGTGGTAGCCGGCAGCATCGGTTACGTCGTGCTCGGATTCAGTCTGCTCGATGCGGTGTACCAGACGGTCACGACGATTACCACGGTCGGGTTCCGCGAGGTCCGGCCGCTGGGCATGGCGGGGAAGATCTTCACGATCGTGCTGATCCTCGCCGGGGTCGGCACGGCACTGTATGCGTTTAGCGTGGTACTCGAGTCGCTGGTGGAAGGTCACCTGCGCCAGCACTTCGAAGGGCGCCGGATGGAACGCGACATTGCCCGGATGAGCGGGCACACTATCGTCTGCGGGTGGGGCCGGGTGGGCCGCTCGGTGGCCGGCTACCTGGCGGGGCAGGGCGCTGCGGTCGTGGTGGTCGACCTCGACCCGCAGCGGGCAGCGGCGTCCGGGTATCCCGCGCTGCACGGGGACGTCACCGACGATGAGGTGCTGCGCAAGGCGGGCGTCATGCGGGCCAGGGCCCTGGTCACCGCGATCAACACCGACGCGGAGAACGTCTACGTGACGTTGTCCGCCCGGGCACTGCGGCCTGACCTTATCGTCGTCGCCCGAGCCCGCACCGAGGCGTCGGAGCCGAAGCTGCTACGGGCCGGCGCGACCCGGGTCGTGAATCCGCAGCGGATCGGCGGTCAG
>WNGK01019153.1_pt1 | contig 12120 bp, 10 predicted proteins | sample 5400601 | NCBI WGS metagenome assembly WNGK01 (sample SAMN13153376, study PRJNA577476) | soil metagenome | isolation source: 60 cm soil or saprolite under Garry oak tree replicate 1 | place: USA:California | collected 2016-06-15
CCGAGCGCGGTCGACAGGAACGCGCTCAGGACATAGAAGAGGATCCACGGGTTGAGCGGCGTCTTGACGACGAGGCCGATCTCCTTGTTGACGGCGGTCTTCGCGAACCAGCTCAGCGCGATGGCGATGAGCAGGAGGTCTTCGAGGCGCACGACGATGGTGCGCCGCTCGGCCAGTCCACCGCCGCCGAGGGCGAACTCGGGAGAGAGCAACATCGAGAAGAGCACCAGGTAGAGTCCGGCCTCCGTCTTGAGGAAGACGAACATGAACACGGCGAGCACGCAGGCGGCGACGATGGCGTACTCGAACCGGGCGACCGTGATTCCCTGGGAGACCAGGAAGGTGGCCACCACCAGGAGCACGCCGAAGACGATGACGCGCAGGAGCGGATTGGCCATGATCGAGACGCGGTGGAGCGGCCTACCGGACCCGCACGACGCGGTTCGGTAGGCCCAGTCGGCTCAATTCCTCCGCCTTCTCCTCCGCCTCGGACCGCGAGGCGAAGTTGCCATGGCGGATGACAAATGTGACAGCCTCGCCAGCCTGCGCGGCGACGCGGACCGGGTGCCCACGGCCGCGCACACGCTCGGCCAGCTGAACGGCGCCGTGCAGCGGCAGCGGATCACCGACGCGCACCGTCAACGGCTCACCACCCCCGAGGATCATCCCTTCAGGAAACCCTTGCTCTCGCAGTGCCGTGACGAGCTGCTGAGCATCTCGGGCCGTCGGCACGCGCTCGATCAGCACGCCGTAGAGCGCGCCGCCCGTCTGCTGGCGGAAGCGGACGGTCTGATGACCGGCCTGGATCAACTGGCGCTCGACGCCCTCCGCTTCGCCGGCCGTGGGGAACGGCCCGAACTCGACGGCGAAGCGCTCACCGGGTGGCGTCGCGGTCGCTGGCCGCGGTGCGACGGGCGCTGCCGCGCTGGACCTGGGCGGGCTCCCCGGCGTGGCGACCGCCGGTGTGGTCGCCGCCGACGTGATGACCGTCGGCGTGGTGGCCACTGACTCGTCCGCTGTGGCTGACTGCGTGCTCACGGCGGGAGGCGCGGCGAGCGGCGGGCTCGGAGGCGCCACGAGCGCCGGCGGGAGTGACGACTCGGTCGGCGACGTCGGAGCCGCCGTCGCGTCGCGGCCAGGAGTCGCCTCGGCCGGCGCGTCGAGCTTCTTGCGGAGAATCTCGCGCGGCTGCAGGGCCGAACCGAACCATCCCGCCTTCCAGGCCAGAGCTGAGATCAGGGCGACGAGGCCCACCAGCAGCAGGACGCCGCCGATGACGTTGCGGTACTTTCGGCGGCTCTTCGTGCCGGTCGCGACCGGGGCGTCCATCGCCATGTCGATCGGGAGGTCGTTGGTCTGCTCCGTCGGCACGGTGGGCGCAGTGGACGCGCGATTGTCGCCGCGGAACCGGCCGCGCACGGTATTCCAGATGCGTTCGAGGCCGCTCGGCGTGTTGTCGCCCGGCGTCTCCTCGCCGTAGTAGTGCGTGTAGTAATGCGTGTAGGCGTAGCCGGCGATCTCGGTCTGCACGTCGTTGAGCACGACGCCCCACACCTTCGCGCGGGCCGACTCCAGGTGGGCCTTGGCCCGCTTGAGCACGAGGCGTCCGACCTTGCCCGCCTGGTAGACGAGGATCACGCCGTCGACCTGCGCCGCGACGATCGCGGAGTCGGTGACGGGGAGCACGGGCGGGGTATCGATCAGGACGACGTCGTAGTCTTCGCGAACCTCGGTGAGGAACTGGGCCATCGCGGGCGTCGACAACAGCTCCGACGGGTTGGCCGGGATGGGACCGGACTCGAGGATGTGCAGATTGTCGAGGCCAGGCGAGGCCATGATGTCTTCCATCTCGAACCGGCCCATCAAGATGTCGGCGACCGTGCGGATGCAGTCCCGCCAGCGCGCGTTCCCGACCAGGACGTCGGACAATCCGGGCTCGCGCTCGATCCCGAAGAACCGGTGGATGCTCGGGCGCCTCAGGTTGGCGCCGATGAGCAGCGTGCGCTGACCGTTCTGGGCCATCGTGAGCGCCAGGTTCACGATGGTGGTCGTCTTGCCTTCCTGGAGGGTGGGGCTGGTGACGACGAGGATCTTGCCCTGCTTCTCCAGGCGCGTGAACTGGATGTTCGTGCGCAGGGTGCGGTAGGCCTCGGCCACCGGCGACTTGGGATCGAAGTGCGTGATGAGGAGCGCGTGGCTCTGAAGCGCCTCCGAATCCATGTCGGCCAGCGCCGGCCGTCGCTCGACCAGGCGCTGCACCGTCTCACGCGCGTCGATGTGGGGCACGATACCGAGCACGGGCACCTGCAGATACGTCTCGACGTCCTCGATGGTCCCGATGGACGTGTCGAGCGTCTCCTGCACGAAGGCCAGGACGAGGCCGAGCATGAGGCCGACCAGCCCACCGACCACGACCGTATTGAACGTCTCGCCGCCGACCGGCGAGCCCGGCTCGGTGGCGGGCCGGACGATGCTGACCTCCTCCACGCCTTCCGATTCCTTGATCAACGCTTCCTGGTGCTTCGTCTTGAGCAGGGTGAGGAGGTCGTCGTTGACCTTCGCGTCGCGCTGCAACCGCTGCAAGCCGAGCTCGATGGACGGCACCTCACGGTTCTTCTGGAGGAGCTCGCCCATCTGACGGTTGAGGATCTCCTCGCGACTGCGCAGCAGGGCAACCTGGGCGTTGACCTCGCGCCGCATCTCGCTGCGCACCTCCCGTAGCCGGTCGTCGAGCGCCTGCAGGCGGGGATGGCGATCCGTGACTTCCAGCGCCAGGTTGTTGCGCTCGAGCAGCAGCTCGACCTGCGTCGCCTGCAACCGCTGCAGCGCCGGGTTGGCGCTGTCCACGAAGACCCGCTCGGCGACGCTGGCGGCATCGTTGCGGGCCAGGCGCCCCTGGGTCATCTCGAGCTCGGTGCGCTGCTGCCGCGTCTTCTCGATGTCGCTGCGCAGCTGCGTGAAGAGCGACAGGAGGACCGACGACTCGGCGCCCGGGGAGATGATGCGGTTGGCCTCGCGGAAGGCCCACACCTCTTCCTCGGCGCGCCGGACCCGCCCTTCGACCTCCTTCAACTGGGCTTCGATGAACTTGCGCGCCTCGGTGATGCGTCCGTTGCGCACGGAGCGGTTGTAGTCGCGATAGGCCTCGACGACCGTGTTGGCGAGGTCCCGCGCCTCGCGGGAATTGGTGGACGTCGCGATCACTTCGAGGATGCTGGTGCTCGGCACGCGGCTCGTGCGGATCTTGCCGCCGATCGAGTCGAGGGCGGCCATGTACGACTTCGACTCCTGCACGGCCTCACCGCGCGCGGTCTCGGGCAGCCGGCCGAGGCGGCGGGCGACCTCTTCGAGGATCGGGTAGCTCTTGAGCAGCGTCGCCTGCGTCTCGATGGAGTCGGCGCTGTTGTAGGAGAGAACTTCGACGAGCAGGCCGGACAGGGCGGTCGACTGTTCGAACTTGACCGCCGCCGTCGCCTCGTAGAAGGGAACTTTCTGGCGGGCGATCCACAAGCTGAAGAGCGCGACGAGCACGGTGGACGCGACGATGATGAAGCGGCGGCGCCGGACGATGAGCCAGTAGTCACGGAGGTTCATCTCGTACTGCGCCATTACCGCACCACCTCCAGCCTCATCGCGTCGCCTCCGAGACGGGACCGGTGATGTAGAGGAACGGCGCCTCCGAGAGATCGATCATCTTGGGCGTGGCCAGGCGCTGTCCTTTGGCATCGTATACCTCGACCCGCGGACGTAGCGGATGATTTCGGTTCACCGCGATCACCCGCCCGACTTCACCGGTGTTCAGCCGCACGATCGTGCCGGGCGGGAAGACCGAGATCTCGCTGAGCAGCGCCTTGATGAGCGGCGGCGGAAACGATTCGTTCTTCGAGCGCACGATCTCGCGCACGGCCTCGTGCGGCCGCAGCCCTGGACGCAGTGACGGCGGCGCCGTGAGCCCGGTGTAGGTGTCGACGAGGCCCAGGATCTTCGAGTACGGATGCACGTTGCCGCCGGCGAGGCCCTGCGGGAACCCCTGCCCCTGCTCGCGTTCGTGGTGTTGCAGCACCGCGTCCACCAGTCCCTCGAACGGCGGCGTCCAGCGGCGAACGATCTCGGCGCTGAGTCGGGGGTGCGCGCGATATTGCATCAGCTCCTCACCACTCAGCGTGCCCAGTCGGCTCAGCATGGCGGCCGGGAGTTGCCACAGCCCCACGTCGATCAGACAACCGGCCAGGCCGAGCTGAACGAGGTGCGCGCGGTGGTATCCCACGTTGGCGCCGAGGCGAACGGCCAGGACGGCAACGCACGCCTGGTGGAACGCGAGATAGTCGTGGCCGCCCGGTACGGTCGGCGCGTTGGCCGCCCAGAAGAGCTCACCCGAGGCCGCCAGTGAATCCACCACCCGGCCGACGAGGTGCATCAGCGCGTCCCACGACGGCGATTGCGCCGAGCGGGCGCGATCGCGCACCGCCTCCAGCACGGTCTGCAGCTCGTCGAAGAGGGCGATCGCATCGGTCGGCGTCTCGGCCGAGGTCGGCGGCGCTTCCACGGGTGCCGCCGGGGCCTGACGCAGAGTGACGCGCGCGGCGGACCGGACCTGGGCAGGCGGCTCAGGCGGCTTCCCTTCGGCGGCGGGCGGCGACGGCGCACGGGAAGCGGGCGGAGGCGCGGGCGGCGCCGAGGCCGGCGCGCCCGGCTTGACGCCGCGGACGAGGTCGCTCATGCGCACCATCAGCCGGCGCCCACCTTGTCCTTGATCACCTCGGCGATGATCCGCTCGTCGATCGCCGTGGCCTTCTTGGAGTAGCCGACCAGCAGGGCGATGTCGCAGATGTTGTTGATCTCCCGCGGCGTGCCCCGCGTGAAGTCGAAGATGAGCTTCACGGCCGCCTCGGTGAAGATCGGCCGCGATTGACCGGCCATCTGCAGGCGGTGGGCGATGTAGGCGGCGGAGTGCGCGTCGTCGAGCGTGTTGAGGTGATAGCGGATGGCGATCCGCTGGTCGAGGTGCTTGAGCCGCCGCACCTTCGCCGCCAGCTCGGGCGAGCCGATCAGCAGCAGCGTGACGAGGAAGCGGTCGTCGGTCTCGAAGTTGAGCAGCAGCCGCAGCTCCTCGAAGACGGCGTCGTCGTCGATGAGCTGCGCTTCGTCCACGATGATGACGGTGTCGCGCCCGGCCTGGAAGTTGCGAAAGAAGACGTCGTTGAGTTGATGGAGCAGGTCGGTCTTCGTCGTACCCTGCGACTCGATGCCGAGCTGGTAGAGCACTTCGCGCAGGAAATCGGTCGCGGTCCAGCTCGGGTTGGTCAGCAGCCCGATCTCGTAGCGCTCGGCTTCCACGCGCTGGATGAGCGCGCGCGAGAGCGTCGTCTTGCCGCAGCCGTACTCGCCGGTCAGCAGGGCGCAGCCCTTCCGCTGGCGCACCGCGTACATGAGACGGACCAGGGCCTCGTCGTGCTCCGGCGACAGATAGAAGAACTTCGGGTTCGGCGAGTTGTCGAAGGGTTGCTCTTTGAGGCCCCAGTACGTTTCGTACATGCGCTATTTGCGGTTCGTGTTGAAGATGAAGTACAGGCCAGTGTACGCCGTGGCCAGTCCGGCGAGGGCCGACGCGATGGTGAGGTAGTCCTGATACCAGCGCACCGCCACCTCGGGCACGGTCACCACCGCGCCCGGCTCGAGCGGCGGCGCCTCGGCCAGCAGGTAGGAGCGGCCGCTGGGGAGCGTGACCGTCGCCCCTTGGAACCGCGCCCGAACGGTGGGCCCGCCGGCGATCGCCACGTACTCGCGCGCCGTCAGGTCGGTCCGGAAATCGACGGCGCCCGGCGTCCGCACTTCGCCGAGGACGTACACCTTGTCCTCGGCCACGGGCACCGTGAACACGTCGGCGTTCTCCAGGAGAATGTTCTGGGTCTCGTCCTTCTCGACGAGCAGGCGATGCAGGTCGATCGGGATGCGCTGGCGTGGGCCACCATCCCCGGTGCGATCGATGGCCGCCAGGCGGAGGTCGGCAAAGGCGGCGATGCCGCCGGCCCGAGCGACCAGATCCTTCACACGATCACCGTGCGCGAGCTCGAACCGCTGGACGATCGTCGGCTTCCCGGCGGTCGTCGTTCGACTGCTTTCGGCCGTTCCGTTCAGGGCTCCGCGCGCTTCGACCACGTCCTGCAGCAGCGTGAGCGACGGGACGAAGAGCTGGTCGCCCGCGGCCAGCGGCACGTCGGCCGGACGCGCCAGCGCCTTGGTCAGGTCGACCGTGATCGTCTCCTTGCGGCCGCCGGGCAGGAGCCGCGTGAGCCGCGCCTCCGTCGGCGCAGCGCTCTGGGAAAGGCCTCCGGTGACGTCGAGGAGGTCCCGGAGCGACGCGCGCGGGCCGATCTCGTAGTCACCAGGCCGGCGCACGGCCCCGGCCAGCGTGATGAAGGGGCCGCGAGGAGGCACGTGGACCGCCATGCCTTCCTCGACGAACGGATTCTGCGAGAGATCGCCGCGCATCTCGAAGCGAAGGAGATCGATCTCGACCGTCGACTTGCCGCGCGTGACCTCCACGCGGCGCAGGCTGCCACGCGGCGTAATGCCACCGACGGCGAGGATGATCTCGTGGACGCGGCGAACGGCCGAAGCCTGGATGGCTCCGGGCCGATCGACTTCACCCGACAGGACGATCTCGAAGCAACGGGCCGTGACGACGGCCAGCGAAATCTCGCCGAAGCGGAAGAGCTGGCGTGCATGATCCGCGACGCGTCGGTTTGCCTCTCTCAGGCTGAGGCCGCCGATCTTGACGGTCCCGATCGGGGGGATGCTGATCACGCCCTCGGGGTCCACCACGAGCTGCTGGCGGGTGACGTCATAGTCGGGTCCAGATACGATGCGGCCAACGCCGGTGCCGGTGCCTCCCTGAAAGCAGGGGTCCGGGCGGACGGTGGGGCCACCGGGAGTTCTCACCAGGGTGTCCGAGGGGGTGGCGAGCGCGGGCATCGGCTGACTCTGCGGAATCCCAGGCGCCCTGGGCTCGGGTGCCGTCCCGGGTTGGGCAGCCGTCACTGATGGGACGAGGAGACAAACGATCAGGACGACGCAGAGCGCTTCCCGTAGTGAACAGTGCCTTTTATGACGGCAGGCGGCGTCGAACAATATGTCATTCTCACTTTTTCGTCGAAAGAGGGTCAAGAAAAATGCACAAGTTTTGCAATACTTTCCTTGACACTTGGCCCCGGCGACGCCTATGATCCGGCCGCACTAGGACGTTTGGGACCTGGTGGCGCTATGACGCTCAGATCAGCGCGTGGCCTCGTCGCCCTCGCGGTCGTTTTCGCGAGTATCGGCGCCGGGTTCTGGCTCCATGCGATTTGGACGACCAGGCGAGGTCCCGAGCCGTCGGTTGCCCATCCGTTGAACACCGCAGACGCCCTCCAGGCGGCGTTCGTAACCGTGGCCGAGAGGGTCCGGCCAGCCGTGGTCCACATCGGGACGGTGCAGGTTGCGCGGGCGCGGCGCCCCTCGGCGTCACCCGGGCCGTTCGCCGACGATCCCCTCCTCAAGGAGTTCTTCGATCAGTTCTTCGGCCCCCGAAGCCCGGGGAACCGAGGGGAGTTCCATCAGCCCGGGCTGGGGTCGGGGGTCATCGTGGACTCGCGGGGCTACGTCCTCACCAACTTCCACGTCATCAAGGGTGCCGACGGTGTCATCGTCCGGCTCAGCTCGAAGCGTGAGTATCGTGGGCGAATCGTCGGCACCGACGCCAAGACCGACCTCGCCGTGGTGCGGTTCGAACCGGAAGCCGAGGTCACCGTGGCCACCCTCGGCAATTCTGACGCCCTCCGTGTCGGAGAGTGGGCCGTGGCGATCGGCAACCCCTTCGGCCTCGATCAGACCGTCACCGTCGGCGTCGTCAGCGCGACAGGCCGCGCCGATGTCGGAATCGCGAGCTACGAGAACTTCATCCAGACCGACGCATCGATCAATCCCGGGAACTCAGGCGGGCCGCTCCTCAATCTTCGCGGGGAGGTCATCGGGATCAACACGGCGATCGTGGCCACCGGCCAGGGTATCGGCTTCGCCATTCCCGCCAACATGGCCAAGCGCATCGTCAATCAGCTCATCGATCGCGGCAAGGTCACGCGGGGCTGGCTCGGGGTGGCCGTGCAGCCGTTGACGCCGGAGCTCGCCCAGGCGCTCGGCATGAAGCTGGCCAAGGGGGCGGTGGTCTCGCGCGTGTATCCATCGAGCCCGGCGGCGGCCGCCGAGCTCCACCAGAACGACGTGATTCTCACGTTCGACGGTGTGACCGTCGAGGACTACAACCACCTGCACCGGCTGGCCGCCGAGACCGAGGTCGGGCGCACGGTGAAGCTCGGCATCGTCCGCGACAAGCAGTCGCGGACGGTCGACCTCAAGGTGAGCGAGGCGCCCGACACGCCGACGGCCGGGCGCTGATTTCAGGCCACGAACGGCGGGATCGGCGGAATCTCCAGCTGTCGCGTCCGGACCTGCTTCACGCCTGGCACGTCGCGGGCGACGTCGACAGCGCGCTCCAGCGCCGTCGTTCCCTCCAGCGTGACGACACCACCCTGCGCCTCGACCGTGAACCGATAGCGGCGCGTCTCCGAATGCATGGCGAGGCCGACCTGCACGCGCGAGGCGAGTGCACGCGATGCCACCACCTGGCGGCCGGCGTCCGTGGTGGCCAGGTTCGGATGACGGGCGACGCGTTCGATCATCTCGACCGCCGCGTCGTAGGAAAGCTTCTCGGTGTTGATGACGATCTCGTAGAGCGACGGGTCGGCGATGTCCACCTCGTAGAGATAGCGCATGCGCCCCGCCCGCTCGCTGTCGTCCCGCCGCACGAAGTCGGTCGCCGCCCGCTGCGTGGGCATCTCGCCCGTCACCTCGGCCGTGCGCTTCATCCATTGCCGGACGCGCTGCTCGAACGGCGCGACCATGCGCACGCGCAGGACGTGCGGGATCCCGCGCAGCAGCCACTGGCCACCGCGACCGATGAGGATGGCGTTGTCGCCCTCGGCGAACTCGAGGAGCGTCGTCTGGAGAATCGTGATGTAGTGCCGCGTCTCGGCGTCGAAGCGCTCGAACAGCGTCGGCTTCGATTCATCGAGATGCGACAGCTTCTCCTCGGCCAGGCCGTAGCGCCGGACCGCGTCCTGGATCAGCTCCTGATCCACGTAGCGGTAGCCGAGCCGCTTCGCCAGGCTCATGCCGATCTCGGGTCCGCCTGCTCCCATCTCGTGGGAAATCGTGATGACGGCCATGGGTCACCCCCGCCGGAACTTGTCCTTGAGCGCCGTAGGAGCAATCGCGATCCGTTTGCCGCTCACGTCGTCCAGCACGTACACCTCGTCGATGAGCGAGCCACTCGCGAAGACCTCGAAGACCCCGAGCGCGGCCTCCAGCGTCGCGTCGGGGCGCGCCGCCATCAGCCGCTCGACTTCGGCAACGGGAATTCGAGCCATCAGCGTTGGGGCCGGAAGCGTACCCCGAAGGCCACCGGTCGGCAAGGCACCCGACCTGGCTAGAAATCGGCATGGACCGCGTCCTGGAACCCGAGGTGATGGCCGATCCCCGACAGGCTCTTGCCTACGCTCGAGCCGACTTTGGCGAGGTCAATCAGCGCTTCGTCGACGAGCTCGTGGCGCGCCACCCGATGCCTGCCCACGCTCGTGTCGTGGACCTCGGCTGCGGCCCCGCCGACATCCCGATTCGCCTCGCGGCCGCGTTGCCGCGCTCCCGGATCGTCGCGGTGGACGCCTCGATACCGATGCTCGCCCTGGGGCTCGAGGCGCTGAGGCAGCGACCGCCTCGGGTCAGCCTGATCTGTGCCCGGCTTCCGCACCTGCCATTCGCCGATCGTGGCTTCGATGCCGTGATCTCGAACAGCCTGCTCCATCACCTGCCGGAACCGGCCGTGTTGTGGCGCGACGTCGCGCGGCTCGTGCGCCCGTGCGGCGTCGTGCACGTGATGGATCTGTTCCGCCCGAGATCAGTGAACGAGGCGCGCGACATCGTGGAGGCGGCGGCGGGCGACGAGGATCAGGTCCTGAGGGACGACTTCTTCAACTCACTCCTGGCGGCGTTCACCCCGGAGGAAGTGCAACACCAGCTCGCCGAGGGCGGACTCGGTCACCTCGCTTGCGCCGTCGTCAGCGAGCGCCATCTCCTGGTGTCCGGGCGCCGCTGACTAGTGAGAAGTCAGCCGGCCGGCGCCAGCGCAGGCGCGCGATCGAGCTCAGCGGCCGAGACGAAGGAATAGGCGGGCGCGGGCCCGGTCGGCACGACCGCCAGTCCTGCCGCCCGCGAGGCGACCGGGGCGATGCGCGCGAGAAACGCGGGAACTTCGTCACGAGGCACGAGGAACGACAACGACGCCGCGACATTCGTGGGATTGGCGGACGGCCGATATCGCCAGTGCGGAAGCGCCGCGCGCTCGATGAGTCGCTCGGCGAGGCTTCTCAGATGTGGCCCATCGACGCCCGCGTCGAGGCGGAGGAGCCGGACGGTCATCTCCACGGCGCCTCGAACGGCGACGAGCGCCGCACGCAACTCCCGTGCTCGCGCTTCCACCCAGCTCTGCAGATCGACGACGGCCGTGCCGAACGGAAACGGTACGACCGCCTCGGCATCCATCAACGACGCGACGACGTCGTCGTGAACGGCCTGGCTGCGGAGCGTGCGAGCCAACGGGCTCGTGACGGGACTGACGATGAGGACGAGATCGTGAATACTCTGAGCGACGACCGACCCGCCTCCCACACCGGCCGCCGGTGGACGCCACCGTCGAGGGACACGGTCCACGAGAGCGTAGACATACGACTGTCCTGAAGAACGTCGGGACAGCACCTCGACCATCGTTGCCTCCTGCCCGGGAAGGCGTGGCGTGGACCGCGTGGATATGGTCGACGGTACAGGCGGCAGCACCCGAGGTCAAGCGGCTATAATGGGCGACGTCGTGCTGACGCGGAGAGCGTTTACGCGTCGTGTCGTTGTCGTGGCGGCGTTCGGGGCGATCGCGTCGTGGCTGGCTTCGGCGGCGGCGAGTGCGCTCGTGCCGCACCTTCCCGACGGCGTTCCCGACGTCGAACGCGCGCGGGTGGCCCGGCTGGCTGAGAGCGCCGATGTCGCCACTCGCGTCGACGCCGTGCCGTTCGTCGCACGCCTCCCCGTGTTCGAATACCTGCTCGATCATCCAGAGTTCGCCACTCACCTCACGCGCATGCTGCGCCTCGCGCGGTATCGCATCTGGCAGACGCCGAGGGGACTCTATCTCGACGACGGCTGGGGCGGAACAGGCTACTTCTGGGTCGTGTACGCCGGGAACGGCACACGACTCATGCGAGCGCGCGGTGAGTTCAAGCAGACGCTGATGCCGACGATCCAGGGCGAGGCCGTCACGATGATCGAATACGAAGCGACGCCGGCCCCCGACGGGAAGAGTCTCATTCGCAGCACGGTCAGCGGCTACGTCAAGCTCGACAGCCGCTTCATGGCGATCGCGATGAAAATGGCCAGCGGTGCCGCCCAGCGCAAGGCCGACCTCGAGGCGCGCCGGCTCATGAAGACCTTCGCGCGCGCGAGCCAGGCCATCGACGAAAATCCCGCGGGAGTCTACGAGCAGCTTCGGCAGCGGCCCGACGTTCCACCGCACGAGCTGGAAGAGTTCGGGCGGCTGCTCAGCGTCCGGTAAGCACCCGCGACCGCTGCAGCGCGACCTCGGCTTCGGCATGACGGCCCTGAGCCGTCAGCGCGCGGGCAAGTCGCGCGTGGGCGGCCGCGTGATCGGCCTTGATCTCGAGAACGCTACGAGCCGCCCGCTCCAGTTCCGACCAGCGCCCCTGCGCCTCTAGCGCCGTCCAGAGATCGAAGTGTGCACGCGCGAGATCGGGGTCGAGGTGGAGGGCTTGCTGCAGCACCTCTTCGGCCTCGGCCGGGCGATCCTGGGCGAGCAGCACGGCGCCGAGGGCCGCATGGGCGCGGGCCGACATCGGCTTCAGTGCGAGCGCCGCGCGATACGCCTGCTCGGCCTCCACGTGACGGCCCAGTTCGCTCAGGAGCTCTCCCAGGTCGCAACGCGCGCGAACGTAACTGGGCTTCAGCCGTATCGCCTCCAGGAAC
>WNGK01006688.1_pt1 | contig 12112 bp, 9 predicted proteins | sample 5400601 | NCBI WGS metagenome assembly WNGK01 (sample SAMN13153376, study PRJNA577476) | soil metagenome | isolation source: 60 cm soil or saprolite under Garry oak tree replicate 1 | place: USA:California | collected 2016-06-15
CGCATCCATGACATAGCCCTCATAGCCAGACGGACCAGTTGACGAATCCCGGGTATCACTCATGTGCCTACCTCTTTCCATTCAAAAATACAAAGTACACGTCCCACTTTTCTGAAAGTGTGTTACTATAGTATACTATCATACTTCGTCAAAGGAGCATCGATACAAAATGCCTGAAGAGCAGAAGCAGCACTCCCTGAGGTCCTCTGGGCGAAAGCGGAACCTTTTTTCAAGCTCGAGGAGCGCGTTGCTCGGCCAATATAGGGAGTTGGTTGCGGCTGTGTCTTTCCTCTCGGTGCTTCCAATGCCGGGAAGGATGTGGCTCTTCGAGAGTGAAGATGCTGCCCCACCTCTCCTGGTTGGCAGTGCATATTTCCCCTTGGTGGGCTTGCTACTTGGGTTCCTGTTATGGCTCCTGGTGCTGGTATTCACTCCACTTGTCCCGCAACTCGCGTTGGCGGGGCTACTCGTCGTGGCACTGGTGCTGCTCACCGGTGGATTACATCTGGATGGCCTGATGGATACCTGTGATGGGCTCTTCGGTGGTGCCACACGTGAGCGCAAACTGGAAATTATGCGGGATAGTCGGGTCGGCAGTTTCGGTGTCCTCGGTGGGGCATGCATACTGATACTCAAATTTGCTTTTTTCGCCAGTCTGAGAGTGCGTTCGATTCCCCTCACCTTGCTTGTGACATTACCCTCTGCCCGTTGGGCGATGGTGCTAGCGTTACGCATCTTTCCCAGTGCGCGTCCCACAGGTTTAGGTGCAGCGTTTCGCCAGACTGTCACGACTGAGCGATTGGTGCTGGCAAGCATTGTCGCGTTGACGATAGTCCTGATCGCAGGGCAATGGATCGGTCTCATCGTCTGGGTGACGGCGAGTGCTACGACATTGGTGCTTGGCTTCTGGATAACCAGGAGCATTGGAGGACTGACAGGTGATAGCTATGGAGCCATTGAAGAAGTGGTGGAGGTTGTGGCACTGTTGGTGTTGGTCATGGTGCGAGCTTGAAGAGAAGGAGTTTCCCCTTGTGAGCGATAATCACAGAGTGCCTTCAGAGCAAACGGTAATCCCACGGCTCATAGTGATCCTGGGGGGTGCTCGTAGTGGAAAGAGTGCCTTTGCGGAACGATTGGCTGTGAGCAGCGAGCGGTCTGTTGCTTTCATCGCGACAGCTACCGCAGGCGATGATGAGATGCGCGAGCGGATCGCTCGTCATCGTGCCTCTCGCCCTAAGGGATGGCATACACTTGAAGAACCACTTGATCTGGCTGGAGCAGTGCGCACGGCAAGCAATCTCGCAGACGTGTTGCTGTTGGACTGCATCACACTGTGGTTAGCAAACTGGCTGTTCCAACGCTATAGAACGAATGACGAAGAGGAGTTGGCATCGAGCGCACTCATTGATGAAGAAGCATTACAAAAGGAGGTAGAGGCACTGCTCGAAGCGATGAACTTGCTGGCTCCAAATAAGACGCTCATCGTGGTCACCAACGAGGTTGGACTGGGCATTGTGCCGGCCTATCCTCTCGGTCGTGTGTATCGAGATGCACTTGGATATGTCAACCAATGCCTTGCACACGCAGCCGACCGTGTGTACCTGATGGTGGCAGGATTAGCAGTAGATATTAAACGTTTGCAGGAAGAAGCCTCGTTGTAATTGGTGGTTGACATGAGCAAACTGGCGGAAGTATACTACCCACAGGAAAATTCGTATTGTTCTCATCGGGTGGCCTCAAGGAGAGGCAGAATAGGGAAGCCGGTGCAAGTCCGGCGCAGGCGCGCTACTGTAACTGGTGAGCAACTCATTCTCTGATGATCGGAGAGCAAGCCACTGTTCTACATGGAACGGGAAGGCGAACTGAGAAGCGTTTGGAGCCAGGAGCCAGGAGACCTGCCCGATGAGGGATGCTCACGATCCTTCGCGTAAGAGGAGCGAGCCGCTGAGACCGTCACGACCTCAGTGAAGGAATCCTTCAAAGCTGGTGTCTGTGTGTTCTTGGTTGACCTCCATATTCCGCGAGGTGACAGCGGGCGTTGCAATGAGCACGGAGGTTACAACCACATGCGCTCCCATGTCATCTCTTTTCGTCTCTCTCTCGTCCTGCTTCTGTCTTGCTTCGTTCTGCTCACAGCGTGCGGGCAGAGTTCCTCAACGACGACCGGAGCAAAGCCGACTCCCACTTCCACCGTCACACTCGATTTTTATGGAACCCCGATTACCTTTCCGACCACGGCGCCGCAGCGAATCGTCTCACTGCTTCCAAGCACGAGCGAAATCTTAGGAGCATTGCATCTCCAGGGACGAGTCGTTGCTGTCGATTACTACACGAGCTACCCACCTGAACTGGCATCGCTGCCAAAAGTTTCGGATGCCAATGGCAAGTATAATGTTGAGCAGATCGTGGCATTGAAGCCTGACCTGATCCTGAGCTGGGGTGGGGAGACGAAACAGTATGATCAGCAGCTCAAAAGTCTGGGTTTGCGTGTCGTCGATCTTCCCCTCACGAATTTCTCGGGGGTACTCCAGCAAATCTTGCTGGTAGGGCGCCTGACATTCACGGAGAGCGCTGCTCAATCGCTGGTGAGCCAACTGCAGCAGCAAATCAACCAGATCAAGGCAGCCGTGGCAGGGACACCTGCACCTAAAGTATTAGTGGAAGTAGACGATAGTACGCCAGGGAAACCCTATGTCTTTGGCGGTGGTTCCTTTGGCGATGAACTCTTGCAGGACGCCAATGGCATCAGTATCTTCCATGACGATACCAATGGCGGTGGCTACCCGCAGGTCACAGACGAGACAATCATCACTGCTAACCCACAGTTTGTCATTCTGACGGAAGATCCTGCCTACGGCGGTAGTCCTGCTCTGGTGTATAAGCGACCCAACTGGGGCAGCATTGATGCGCTCAAATTGCACCACGTGTACCGTATCAATGTCAACATTATGCAGCATCCCAGCCAGCGCCTGGTCGAGGGGTTACAATGCCTGGCACAGTTGATTCATCCTGAGAAGTTCTCCGGTGCCTTGCCCGATTACTGCTCAGGGACAGTCTAATCTGAGACGAGGAAGTACAAGTAATGCGGTTTCCACGAAGTGAAGCTCGAACATCACCGCGTTTACTCTCGATGAGAGGTGGGTTGACATGCTGTTGACTCTTCCCAGAATTGTGCTCGCTGGTGTATCCAGTGGGGTAGGCAAAACAACCATAACGACGGCTTTCATTGCAAATGTACGCGCTCGCAGCATACAGGTTCAACCATTTAAAGTTGGGCCGGACTATATCGATCCATCCCATCTCGCAATGGCCGCAGCCCGTCCTTGCTATAACCTGGATACCTGGATGATGCCACCCAGCCGTATGCTGGACATATTTTGTCGTGCTGCTGCCCCTACTGATATCGCGGTGATCGAAGGGGTCATGGGGCTCTATGATGGACAGAGCAGCACCAGCGACGTGGGAAGTACTGCCCAGGTTGCAAAGCTCCTGCAGGCACCGGTTGTGTTGGTCATCGATGCAGGGGCCATGGCGCGGAGTGCAGCTGCAGTTGTGCTGGGATTTCAGCATCTCGATCCGGAGGTACGCATCGCAGGAGTGATTGCGAACCGCGTTGGGGGAGCGGGTCATGCTCGTCTGTTACAGGAAGCCATTGAGGCAGCAACCGGCATACCTTTCCTGGGATATCTGCCTCATTCGCCGGACATACTAGTGCCTGAGCGGCATCTGGGCTTGGTCCCAGCCGCTGAACGTGTAGTCAGTACTCAGCAGCTCGCTGCGCTTGGACAGCAGTTTGGCCAGACATGTGACAGCGAAAAACTCCTGACCCTTGCCCGCACGGTTCCCCCTCTCGAGTACAGCTCCCAATCTCCCTCTTCATCGAAGCAAACGACGAGTGAACGCGTGAGCATTGCCATTGCCCAGGATGAAGCGTTCAACTTTTACTACCCGGATACACTGGACTTACTTCAGCTAGCCGGGGCGGAGCTGGTCCCCTTTAGCCCTCTGCACGATACCATGTTACCCGAGCATATAGCTGGTATCTATATCGGTGGTGGGTTTCCAGAGGAATACGCGCATCGCCTCTCCGCAAACGGAAGTATGCACGCTGCTCTTGCACGGTTTCTGCAGAAGGATATGCCCTGTTATGCCGAATGTGGAGGATTGATGTACCTCTGTCAGGCCATCCGTACTGCGTCGGGAGAAGAGCTTCCGATGGTGGGGGCCATCGCCAGGCAAAGCGTCATGAGCACCGAGCCTGGAGGATTAGTGATAGGGTACCGTGAGGCGACTGCTTTGCGCGATACGCTGCTGACGCGCCAGGGTGAAGTGATGCGTGGGCATGAATTTCACTACTCTTGCCTGAGTGCTCCCTTGACACAAGAGGAGGCTGCCTACGAATTTACGACTCGTGGGCAGGTGGAAGGGTTTGCTCACGGCAACCTCCTTGCAAGCTATCTACACCTGTCGTTTAGCGGATTTCCCGTGGCTGCTCAACGTTTTGTAGCCGCCGCAAAATTATGGCAGACGCATTCAGGCGAGCGAGAAGTATGTGGATAGCGAAGGAAGGAGTTGGCGTACGAAAATGAGCAAGAAGGAACCAGAGAGAAGGTTTGTATTGGAAGAGGGAGCAGCGGTGTTGATTGCGCTCGCTTTGGCTATCATGGCAGGTATGAATATCTCGGCAAAGCGGCAGCTCGGCTTGATGATGCACTCAACCTGCTTCCTGCCAGACTTACAGCACTGCTCATTATTGTTCTGGCACCGCTCTACGGCGGGAATCGGTGGACTGCCTGGCGCATCTGGCGTCGCGATTCACGGAAGACAGCGAGTCCGAATGCAGGGCATCCCATGGCTGCCGCAGCGGGGGCACTGGGGATTCAGTTGGAAAAGGTTGATCACTACATCCTGGGTGACACAGAAAAAGCCATCTCACCCCAGAGCATCCAGCAAGCCGAGCGGATGGTCTGGTGGGTTGGAAGTTGTGTTATCGCCTTGACGGCAGTGTTCAAAACACTCTGGAGGGCTTTCCCATGAAGCAGGTAAACGAGCAGGTGGTTCATGGCGCACTCGACTACGGAGAACTCGAACGCCTCGGGCTCGATCCCGGGGATATCCGTGATTTCAGTGTCAATATGAACCCATATGGTCCTCCACCACTGGTCCGGCAAGCCATCGCTCAGGCGGCTATTGACCGCTATCCGGATCGCGAGTGCCTGCAGCTACGTCGCATCATTCTGGCGTATGAGCTAGGTTCGCTGCCCCTCTCGCTCGACTCGATCCTCTGCGGGAATGGGACAGCAGAACTCATCTGGGCCATTGCGCGCGCCTTTCTCCAACTAGGCCGGAAGGCGGCTATTGTTGGACCAACATTTGGCGAATACCGCATCGCCTCGCTCGCGACTGGAGCAACAGTCGTGGAATACCCGGTGCGAGCAGCTGACCATTTTCACCTCGATCTGGCCGAGGTGAGCGCCTGGATCCAGGCGGAACGCCCCTCTGTGCTCTGGCTCTGCAATCCAAACAATCCAAACGGCATGTGGCTTGACCGGCAGGCACTCTTGCGCCTCGCAGCAGCCTGCGACAGCACCAGCGCATTGCTGGTGATCGATGAGGCATACTGGCGCTTCCTCGTCCCGCAGGAGGCGTTCTCAGCCGTTGAGCTACTTGGGCAACGTGGGGGAGCGCACCTTCTCATCCTTCGTTCGCTGACGAAAGATTATGCCCTGGCCGGGGTGCGCTTAGGATATGCCGTTGCACCTGAGGACGTCATAGCACAGCTGCGTGCATACCTGCCATCATGGAATGTGAGTGGTCTCGCGCAAACCGCCGGAATTGCAGCCATGATGGACCGCACACATCTTATCAGAACACTTGGTGAGCTTGTAATAGAGCGTCATGACTTCTTCTTTGCCTTACAAGGCCTCGGTGTGCGCATCATGCCATCACGTACCCATTTTTGTCTGATCGAGGTAGGCGATGCTCGTGCAATTCGTCAGCAGTTGCTGACCAGGCACATCCTGGTACGAGACTGTACCTCCTTTGGGCTTCCGCAGTATATGCGAGTTGCGACACGCCAAAGAAGCGAATGGCAGCAGCTCGTGCATGCATTGGAGGAGGTATTATGAGTCTCGCGAAGACGCTCATGGTGCAGGGAACCGCCTCAACGGTCGGGAAAAGCACCCTGGTGACTGGATTGTGCCGCATCTTTGCCCAGGAAGGATGGCGGGTCGCACCTTTCAAGGCGCAAAATATGTCTTTGAATGCTGCGGTCACCCGCGATGGTGGGGAGATCGGCCGGGCGCAGGCGGCCCAGGCAGAAGCGGCTGGGATCGAACCCCTCGTGGAAATGAACCCCATTTTACTCAAACCGGAGGGCCATGCCCGTAGCCAGGTGATTGTAATGGGACGCCCGTTGGGGGCAATGGAGGCGCGAGAGTACTACCAACATCGCGCAGGATTCCTTGAAATCGTCCAACAGGCGCTTGCTCATTTGCGTCGAGAGTACGATCTGATCATTCTCGAAGGAGCTGGCAGCCCGGTCGAGCTAAATCTTGCGCACTACGATCTAGTGAATATGCGCGTCGCGCAGGTGGCCACTGCTCCAGTGCTTCTTGTGGGTGATATTGACCGAGGTGGTATTTTCGCCTCGCTCCTGGGCACGCTGATGCTGCTGCAACCCGAAGAACGTGCTCGGGTCAAAGGGCTCATCGTGAATAAATTTCGTGGCGACCTCTCGCTCTGGCGAGCGGGAGAACAGCTGCTCGCCGAACGCAGTGGCGTGCCTGTACTGGGGACAGTCCCTTTCTTCAACACGATGTATCTTGCAGAAGAAGATTCGGTCGCGCTGGACGATGGAACAGCTCCTGTGTTGCAGAAGCATCCGGGCCGTGCCAGTAATCCACTAGAAATCGTTGTGGTGCGCTTGCCCTACTTGAGCAACTATGACGAATTTGACGCCCTGGCTGCTGAACCACTGGTGCATCTCCGCTTTGCCGCGAGCCCGGCGGAGTTTCCAGCCCAGCCCGACCTCATCATCTTGCCTGGGACGAAGCAGACCCTCTCCGATCTGGCCTGGCTCTGGCAACAAGGGCTCGCTCAGTACATTCGTCGGTGGGCGAAACAGGGCTGTGCGGTCTTGGGTATCTGCGGAGGCTACCAGATGCTCGGTGAACGCCTGAGCGACTTCGTGGGCGCCGAGACGCAAGCCGGAACCGTCGAACCTGGCTTGAATCTGCTGCCAGTCGAGACCTTCTTTGGGCCGATCAGCGAAAAGATCACGCGGCAGAGCCATGTTCGCGTCAATGAGTCAGCAGCATGTGGCCTCTTTGCCCGCCTCCATGGGCACGGCTTTCGGACCTACCAGATTCATCTTGGCCGTACGGTAGCAACGACGAACGATCAGGCTGGCACGTGGGCTTTTCAGACCGACGCCGCTGGCGCAGACGGTTGGCTCAGCGCTGATGGGTGGTGCTCGGGCTGTTATCTACATGGCTTGTTTGAAAATGACCATTTTCGGCAGGGGATCGTTGCTGCATTGGCGGAACGTCGTTCCACGCCGCTGGTTGTGTCAGAGCTGGCTCCTTTCAACCGTCACGCCGAATATGACAAGTTAGCTGCTGTCCTGCGGGAGCACCTGGATATCCGTCGGCTCAAAGCGCTTTGCCGCCTCGTCGGCTGATGGGGAGATATTTGCCCAGTAAGGGCTAGCGCGAAAAACTGCTGTGATTTTCACCAGAGCAACACAGTTTCCGCTTACAGAAAGGAAAGGAACGAGGTATGAAAGATGTCCTTGAGAGAATCGCACGTATCACACCTCTCGATACAGATGCCATGGAGCGAGCAAGAACACGCCAGGGGCAGTTGACAAAGCCAGCCGGAAGCCTCGGCATGCTTGAAGACATCGCTGTGCAGATGGCAGGCATTACGCAACAGCCCTTGCCGAGGAGCGTAGAGCGCAAAGCGGTGATCGTCATGGCGGCAGATCATGGGGTCACCAGCGAGGGGGTGAGTGCGTATCCTGCCGCTGTGACGCCGCAGATGGTCCATAATTTTCTGCAAGGTGGAGCAGCCATCAACGTACTCGCACGGTACGTTGGTGTGAGGGTCATCGTGGTCGATGTCGGAGTTGCAGCCGACATCCAGCACCCTGGTTTGCTTTCTCGGAAGGTGGCCTTGGGCACCGCCAACATGGCGGTGGGGTCGGCCATGACACGGGCGCAAATGCTAGAGGCGATCCAGGTCGGGATGGATGTCCTGGATGCACAGGTAGACGAGGGCATTGATCTAGTGGCAACTGGAGATATGGGCATTGGCAACACCACCGCTTCAAGCGCGATTACTGCTGCATTGCTGCAGACACCGGTAGCGCTGGTCACCGGGCATGGAACGGGGATCAGCGACGAGCAACGTGCCCATAAGATACGCGTGATCGAACGCGCACTTGAACGGAATACTCCTGATCCTCATGACCCACTTGATGTGCTGATGAAAGTAGGGGGATTAGAGATTGCTGGGCTGGTCGGAGTCATCGTAGCAGCTGCCTCTCATCGCATCCCCATCGTCATTGATGGTTTCATCTCAGGCGCGGCAGCCTTGATTGCTGCCGCGCTCAACCCGACGATTGGTGCGTTTCTTCTTGCCGGACATGCCTCGGTGGAACGAGGGCATCGCCTGATCCTCGAGCGGCTAGGGCTCTCCCCCCTGCTCGATCTCAGGCTACGGCTTGGAGAAGGGACTGGGGCCGTACTCGCCATGAGTCTCATTGATGCCGCCTTACATACCCACAGTGAGATGGCCACATTCGAGGAAGCCGGGGTGAGTCATGAACTCACGCATGAATGACGTGGGGCTTGTGAGCAATCCATTTCAAAGACGAGACCCTCTCGCTTTGTCATCCTGAGCGCGAGCTTTGGATCTCTCTGCGGCCAGAGATCCAAAGCTCGCGCTCAGGATGACACTCGTGAAGCGGCTTCATTTGACTCGCAACACGTCTTCTTTGAAATGGATTGGGGCTTGTGTGTACGCTGCATCTCAAGTGATCAATGACACTCTCGGCTCCTGAAAGTGGTGAGCCAGGAGAAGCACCTGCTCTATCCGGTAAAACTAGGGCAAAAAGAGGACAGCTATGCCCATAATATCTGTCACATCTGACCCATTTGACCCATCTGACTCATCGGACTCATCGACGACATTGGCGACAATGGGTGATCAACCATTACACCTTCATTGGCTGATCATCCTTCACTACCATCGATGTTGGCTCCACAATCATAGGTAAGCCACCTTTTGGGCGTAGCGTTACCAGTTGTTGTAGTTGCACAGGGAAGTCGGGGACGAGTCGGGGAGTGTAGTGTTGCAGGATTGTGGCGAGGAGGAGTTTAGCTTCCAGTTGGGCAAAAGGCATGCCGATGCAGATGCGTGGGCCGCCGCCGAAGGGGAAGTAGGTCCACGGGGTCATCTTTTCACCACGGACGGGATCCCAGCGTTCCGGGTGGAATTCGTCCGGGTTCTCCCAAAACTCAGGATGGCGATGCATGACCCACTGGCTTATCAGGAAGATGGTGCCCTTAGGAAAATGATAGCTGCCCATGTCAAATGCTTCGATGGCGTAGCGGCCTATTCTCCAGGCAGGAGGATAGAGACGCATCGCTTCCTGAATCACCCATTCGGTATAGGGCAGATTGATCAGAGTATTGAGCGTTGGGGCTTCTCCTACCAGCACCATTTGTAGCTCAGTGAGCAATCTTGCGCAGGCATCTGGATTCTGCGAAAGCAAGTAGAAAGTCCATGTCAGCGCATTCGCCGTTGTTTCATGACCAGCCGCCATCAATGTCATTACATGGTCACGGATCTGAGTATCGGTAAGTTTGTTCCCTTCCTCATGTGCTGTAAGCAGCATGGAGAGGACATCTCCCACATCGCGTCCTTCAGCACGGCGTTGGGCAATGAGCCTGTAGATCATAGTATCGACTTTGCGCCTTGCGCCTATACGCCTTCCATAGGCGGTAAAGGGTGCATCGAAACGGATATGCAGCATGCGGGCCAGCGTCCGTCTGCGGTTTTCCATCATGGTCGTAAACTGCTGACCCAGTTCATGGACCTGACTGGCAAGTTCAAGATTGAAAAGGCTTTTAGCCACGATACGCAGGGTTAATTCCTGCATCTCTCGCGCCATATTTTTTTCTTCACCTGCATGCCATGCCTTCAGCATCTCAAGGGTGTATTGCACCATTGTATTTGCATAGCCCTCCACACGTTTGCGATGGAAGGCTGGTTGGACGAAACGCCGTTGCTGGCGGTGCGCTTCTCCTTCCAGTGTAAGCAGTCCTTGACCGACTGTTTCGGTCATGTCACCGGTGCTCTGAAGTGAGGTGAAGTTGCGGGGATGCTCCGTCAGAATGTAGCGTATATGCTCTGGTCGAAACACCATCACCACAGGCGTTTTGCCTACGTGAATGGTTACCATATTGCCATAGGTGCGCCGCATGCGCTGCATATACTCTATTTGATCGCGTTGAAATTGGAGCATATTTCCAACAATGGGGAATGGTTTGGGTCCAGGTGGAAGGGTGGAAGCATTTGTCATGGTTTTGTTTGTCCTATAGTATTTTGCGCTATCTAATTGTTCAGTCTAATCCAAAGTAATAGCAGAGCTATCAGTGGCTGGAAGATGCCAGGTATCATCTATATCAATAGCAAAAAGCATCACAGTGAGGGGCCAGGAAGCCCCCGTCATGCATGCGGGGAAGGAATGGCCCTCCCTTGTTTGGGGCTCTTGTTGGGTGGTTCATCCCACCTCTCCTTTTTGATAACGATAGCCATCCCGCCGATGAAGGGGGTGCAGAAACGATGGCTAATTCCTTGCACCCGTCCTTGTGTGGTTTGAATATCAAAGGAGCCCGTGGCACGCACGAGCACGCGTCCGATATACTCCCCAACGCGTCGGCCTGAGGGGACCACCGCTCGCACCATATCACCGGTTTGATATCCATAGTGGTGCTTCTGGCGAGACCTGTGCCGAACAGGCCAACCGTACTTATTCGTGCCGCACATTTGCCGATTGCCTGAGCCTGTCGCCGTGATGAGCAGTGGCACCACCCCATGGAGAGAGAGACAGGGCGGGGTGCTCTTGCCCACGCACGCGGCGTCTATCCAATGCGCCTTTTCGAGTCCTTGTGAGAGACGATTGAACTTGGTCAGTCCTCCGCTTGCACATTCCAGAGGCAAACCCAATGCTTGCAAGCGTCGGAAGAGTTCCCACCGCGTCGCATTGACCGCCGAGGCATCTTTGAGCGGGGCTTTTGCTTGAGCGAGAATGCGCGTTGCCACGTCTGGCTTGTTTGCCAGAAACGCTTTGATCTCCCTCGTGCCTTTGGCGATGTTACACGGCTCACAGGCGAGCGTGAGGTTGCTGACGCGATTGGTGCCGCCCTTGCTTGTGGGAAGAATATGCTCAATTTGCAGAGGCACATTGTCTTTGCCACAATAAGCGCATCGACGCTGCCACTTTTCCAAGAGGTACTCGCGCACCTCATAGCCTGCTAACGTCCCTTGCTGATACTCAACACCAGCAATCTCGGGAGTGTCCATGGCTTGCATATCGAACTTGACCAGTTCCTGACTGATGGCCGTGATTTGACACAGGCACAGGAGCCGCTTGACCTGCGTGAGGATGTTGGAGAGACGACTCTCAAGAGAGGGTGGGAGCCATCCCGATGGACGGCGGCGGTTGTCAAAACGGGGCTGGCGATAGCGTGTGTGACGGTGGCGCCGCCTCCGGCGGAGAGCCCGTCGCGTATCCAGACGCTCTTTGATGGCCTGCCCGCGGTGCGTCAGTTCGGCAGCAAAGACGACTTCCCCCGTCGCATCGTTGACTATAGCTATTCCGGTGGTCTTGCTGCCTGGGTCCAGCTTGAGACGCAATGGCTCAAGCTTGGGTTGTGCGACGGCCCTTTTCAAGATAATCGTGAAGGGGTAGCGACGAAACACGGCGGCTTGCCCTCTTGAGAGCAGGAGACGTGCTCGCCCCGGATGAACTGGATTCAATGGTTGCTTGTTGGTATCTAAGACGAAAACATTGCTCAAGATGAGCCTCCCTTTCGGGGTAATG
>WNGK01006697.1_pt1 | contig 12107 bp, 7 predicted proteins | sample 5400601 | NCBI WGS metagenome assembly WNGK01 (sample SAMN13153376, study PRJNA577476) | soil metagenome | isolation source: 60 cm soil or saprolite under Garry oak tree replicate 1 | place: USA:California | collected 2016-06-15
CCCGCAGGCAGACACAGACTCTCATTGGGGGTATATTTGGCTGTTCCCGCACCAACGAATGCCGGGACAGCCTGACCATTCGGGCAGTTGTGCTGACCGGTGGGGTTGCTGGGGGGAGTAGCCTTAGCCACATTGATTCGAATCGGATAATTGGAAACTCCGGTCGTTGCGTTGAACCCGACAGTATTGCGCAGAAAGTCGCCGTTAGCAGTGGATATGGTAAATACCGGAATCGTTGATGGGGCGTTGACTGCGCTGTCGCGTATGAGCAGGAGGGCGACGCCTCCGGCGGCCTGACAGTTCGTGGCTATTTGGCCGAAAAGCGTAGTCCCGGTCAGATCACGGGTATCGGCCAGGCAGATTTGGCCTTTGGTTGCAGTTGGAAAGTCGGTAGGCAAAGCCCCACCATTGGAGTCGAAGACGAAGTTCGCCAAAATCGCCGTGGTAATGTCCGCGCCCGCGTTCGAGGTCGTGGACCACGTCGCCGGAATACAATTTGGGTTCACGGCGCAACCGGTGGTGTTCGCTGGTTGTGGCCCATTATTCAGTACATCAACGCTGTTCTGTGCGGCGACAGGCGCCACGCTAAGCAGCAATATGGCTACCCAGAAGGACAACATCCGCAGCTTTTTCATCGCTTTCTCCTTGTGCTGTCGCTCGACGGCGAAGCGTAGCTGTAACGACGCCCAAGTGGATGTGGAATAAATTCAAAACAAGTTCGTTCCCAGGGAGATGAAATAAACCAATTGCATATGAGCGATAAGAAAGCCAGTTTCGTAAAACCAATCGCAAGTTGACCTGCGAGCTGGTGCAAGTACAATCCGCGTCCCCAAGATGCTGGCCGTGGTACTACGGTTGTCTCGGGGCGCCTAGTCTTATCGCGGCATGGCTATGCAGTGGTAGATTGATTCATTGATTTAGTAAGCAGCGGGAAGCAGTCGGTTGATCGGTTCGCATGTCGAAAGTGTGCCTACTTACCGGAGCTTCTCTCGACCCTGGCTGCGCATTCGCAAAAGAGCCTGTCAAGGCTGCACACCGGGTCGTAGCCACTGCCCGCAATTCGGAACATTTCGTCGATGCCGCTAGCAAATTCGAATGCATCGTGATCTCCGCACTTGGCGTCGATTCTGAATGTATAACGCAAACAGGAAGGAACCGGATCACTTCCTGTTTGCCGACCATCCACGAGTGATTCCTTCTTGTCCCGAATCGCAATGCCGGGTGGGGCCACTTCAGCAGCTAGCACGCTACAACACGGGCGTTCTGGGTTCGACGCGACCGTGTCAGAGCTGCCATTTTTGACTGGCCGCTGCCGCGTCCGTAAGATGAAGCGTCCGAAAGCCAGGCATCTCCACAATGATCGGCGAGACCATCTCTCATTATCGAATCCTCAGACATCTGGGTCGAGGCGGCATGGGCGTAGTGTACGAGGCGAAGGACGTCACCCTTGGCCGCAGAGTCGCGATTAAGTTCCTTGCAGAACCGTCAGAAAAGTTCAGTGACGCGGTGAAGCGCCTGCAACGGGAAGCGCGCGCGCTGTCCGCACTCAACCATCCCAATATTTGTACGGTGTACGAACTGGGCGAGCACCAGGGCCGGCCTTACCTGGTGGAGGAACTCCTGGTGGGCGTGACGTTCCGGGAGGTAATCGAAAAACGGAAACTTGCGCCGGAGTTCGTGTCGGAGTTAGCGACCCAGATCGCGGATGGTCTGAGGGCGGCGCACGCCAGGGGGCTGGTGCATCGCGATATCAAGCCGGCGAACCTCTTCCTGACCGAGGATAACCGAGCCAAAATTCTGGATTTTGGTTTGGCGACGCAGTCCACAGGTACAGTCGCAATCTCGGCAGAGGCATTGACTCTCGATGCCGAGCCAGACCAGATTACGCTCCCCGGGCGGATCGTGGGCACGCTCGACTACATGTCTCCCGAGCAGATACGGGGAGAAGCAACGACGGCGAGCAGCGACATTTTCTGCCTTGGCGTTGTGCTGTATGAGCTGATGCATGGAAGCCACCCGTTTAGAAAGAAGTCGCCCCTGGAGACAGCGAGCGCGATCCTGATGGAGCCGATAGAAAGCACGATGTCGCCGGAGATGGTGGTGAGCGGTCTGAACACGGTGCTCACCAGAATGCTGGCGAAAGATCCGAAAAGCCGCTATGCCGACGGCGGAGAGCTCCTGGCAGAGTTGAAGCGGGTCTCCTCGCGGGGGCTGAGTCCTACCGGCACAGGCGCGTTCCCGCCGCAGAGCAGGAAGCCATCGATTGCGGTCCTACCCTTCGCGAACCTGAGCCCCGACCCGGAAAACGAATACTTCTGCGACGGCCTGGCGGAAGAACTGATCGGAGCACTGGCCAAGATCGAGGGACTACAGGTTGCCGCGTGGACTTCGGCATTCCGGTTTCGCGGCAAGGATGTGGATATCCGCCAGGTGGGCAAGCAGCTCGGTGTGCACACCGTGCTCGAAGGCAGCTTGCGAAAGTCCGGAAGCCATTTGCGCGTGAATGCCAAATTGCTGGACGCGGAGAACGGTTACCACGTCTGGTCCGAGAGCTATAACCGGGAGCTGCGGGATGTGTTCGTTATCCAGGAGGAAATTGCCGGGGCAATCGTGGGTCAGCTCCGTGTGAAGTTGGGACTGAAAAGCAAGAAGTCTCTGATCCGGCCGCCGACAGACAGTCTGGAGGCCTACAATCTCTATTTGAAGGGGCGCTATTTCTGGAATCGCCGCGGGCCGGCTGACATTCAGAAGGCGGTGGAGAGCTTCCAGCAGGCGCTGCAGAAGGATGAGCATTTTGCTCCCGCACTGGCGGGCCTGGCGGACTGCCACGTGGTCCAGGGTGTGCAGGGGACGCAGAATCCGCAGGAAGTGTTCCCACTGGCGCGCGAGGCTGCTCTGAAAGCATTAGCCATTGATCCCGAGATGGCGGAAGCCTTCACCAGCCTCGGATGCGTCGAAGGGGCGTATCAGTGGAACTGGACAGCAGCGGAAGAGCGCTTCCAAAAAGCGATTGCCCTGAATCCGCGGTACGGGACAGCGCATCACTGGTATGCCACTCATTATCTGGTGCCGCTCGGGCGCTTTGCCGAAGGACGAGAGCAGGTCGAACTGGCGCTCTCCAACAATCCACTCTCGCTGGCGGTTCTGACTACCATGGGCCTGATTGCCTATTTCGCGGGAGATCCAGACGGGGCCATCCGCGAGTACCAGAAGGCGCTGGAAATGGACGCGAACTTTGCACTGGCGCATTACTTCCTCGGACAGGCGTACGAACAAGAGCGGCTCCATGAAGAGGCAATCCAGTCGCTAACGCGAGCGCTGGAGCTAACCCCTGGAAGCTCCGAGATGGAGGCGGCGCTGGCGCGTGCTCAAGCCGTGGCCGGCCACTCAGAGCGCGCCGAAGAGATGTTGCGGGCCCTTCGGGAAAAGTCGCAGGGCCAGTACGTGTCGCCTGTGTTGTTCGCGCAGGTGCTGCTTGGGTTGAACCGGACCGAGGACGCGATAGTCGAGTTGCAGCGCGCGCGGGAAATGCGCGCGACGGATCTGATCTGGCTGAAGGTGCGTCCCGTGTTTGACGCCATGCATAGGGATCCGAGGGTGCGTGAGATCGCAACGGCTGTGGGTGTGGGGTGAGAAGCGTCTGCTCATGCTCCACCTATTGATGGCGGCGTAGCGCAAGGGGACTTCCGGAAAGAGATCGTAGTCAGGCTTGTCTCGCACTCGGCGGATAGAAAGTATACGAGAGTGTATAGCGTTCTCCAGTGACGACGGGCGTCACAGCATGGAAGGAACGGTTGGAAATCTCAAAGGCAAAAGCGGAACGGTGTGCCGGCAGGAGTAGCTTCTGTTTCGTCTGCTTCTTCGCAGACGGGTCTCCGTCGAAGACACACAGTAGCCCGCCGTTCTCGCGAATCCAGCCTCGGTTCAGGTGGATGAGAAGGCGATGTGTGAATTTAAGCGGGGCGAGATCGCAGTGGGGCTTCAGGGAACTGCCCGCTAGCAAACGGTGTGCTGTGACCCTTACGTACCCCTCCGCGTCCATCTGAAAAAAACTGCCCATGGAGACTCTCAGTTCTGAGAGAGCCTCCAGCGCCAGCAGGGCGTTCAATCGGTGCGGTAGATCTCCATATTGCAACGAGATGTCGGAATAGCCGGCGTACCCCTCTAACTTTCGTGGCTGCCACTGTTCATTTTCCGTGAGCCAGCCGAGCATCGAGTCTGCAAATTCCGTTGTCAGGAAATCGGCCGCCTCAAAGTGCGGATACGGTCGGGCGCAAACCGCAATGTCACGAAACCGAAACGGAGAAACTGCGGGAGTACTGGGAGCAAGCGCCATGAAAGAAATGCCGTTCCTTGGTTCGCCGATCAAGGGTTCGCTCATCAAGCAGCAGTGAGCATGCCACGGTCTTCGGCTCGGCCAGCCGCAGCGGCCCGTGGCCGGTAAAGCAGCCCGATGTAAGTCACATCTAAAACGAAGATGCTCAAGAACAGATAAACCATAAAACCGGACTTCACCCAGTCCGTAATCAGGAAGCAACTCCCTAGAGAAAGAATCCCGGTTCCCAACATCTTGGACCAGGCGGCGCCTAGGGAAATCCCCTCCAGGCCGGGGCGGCTGAAATACAGGAAGATAAACAGAATGCTCATGACAAGGTTGATCATGTAAGCATCTACACCCCCCAAGTTGTCGCTGAAACTGTAGTGGAACGTCAGTTGAGCAAGGTAGGTTGACGCAAACATAGCGATGGAAATGGGAAAGAAGTACTGCTTGATCAGCGGGACGGTTTGGCTGTCTCGGCCGTAGCGGAAGAACTGGTAAACGATGACCACGTCAGTGAGCAGCCAGGCCCAGCGCAGAGTCTCAATGATCGTATTCGGAAAAGGAAACTGCACTGCGTAGATGAATTCCCAGGTGAAGTTTAGGGCGACACACAGCATGGGAACGCCGTAGGTGCGGTCCTTGAATCCCTGTCGGATAATCAGGATGTAGGCCACGAGCCAGAGCACATCTCCGAGGCCGTTGACGACTCCCAACCAGACCGGGACGCCGGTAAATTGAACGAGTCTGTAAGGCATGAATCTCCTCCCGCTTGCAAATGCTGAGCGCGCGGAGCAGGGGAGATATTCCGCGGCTCAGGGTACTGCCAGATGCTGCTGTTCCAACGCGACGTAACGGTGCTCAAACTGAAAAACGCTAGCGAACAAGCGGTCCCAGTACCTCTAACAGAGAGGCCCTGTGACAGGATCGCAAGCAATCGCTAGATTCTTGATCGCGTCGTAGTCGATATTCTTCAGCGCTACCAGTACCTCCGGCGTTGGCTTAAACCCAGCGTCTTTAAGCGCTTTGACTGGGTTCGACTTCAGTCCATCGAAGAACGCTGGTTGTTTTAGCGCCTTCTCGACCAGTGCCGCAAAGGTGATCTTCTCCATCTCTGTCTCCTTAAGTTTCCCCGTTTCAACGGAATACTATACGCGCGTCCCTTCAATCTCAGTCGGAACGTCGCACTCCTCCGGTAACCCAGACTCAGACCGCCATGCTGCCCACTCGAGGATGTCGGCAAGCCGAGACACCGCCGCGTACCCGTTCAGCATCACGGTCTTCTGTCCCTGCAGCCAGATTTCTCGCTGACCCAGATAGGCTTGCAACCCGGTGCTGCCGAGTTCGGCTGCCCCCGTTCGCATACCGCCCATCCATTGCTCAAGGATCTCGAATCCCCAGGCGCAGCCTTCGCGGACAACCCATTGATCGACGGATTCTCCAGCGCGCTTCCGTCGTTCCCCTTCGGACAGGAAGTAAGTCGCGCGCTGATCGCGGCGGTCGGAGTGCCAGTCGAGCACATCGTCCACCATCTGCGACCAACGTGCCAAGGCATGAGTGAATTCAAGCCAGGGAGCAATCAACTCCGGGCGATCGTAGTAGTAGCATGCCGCGGTAACCGGTATCCCCGCAGCCGAGTACTTGCGCGATGAGACGCGCTCGAAGTCGGACCAACTGACCGTGCGCAAGCTGCTGTCGTGAGCAGCATTCTCGCAGGAAGCAATCCACAACTCGCGGAAACTCTGCCAGAATGCGTGTTTGGGCGGGAAGTGAATCTGGTAAAAAGACTGGAACTGGCTGCAAAAGAAACCCGCTACCGGAAGAATGCTGACTTCGAGCTTGTGGTCGCGGTCCCCGTCCATGACGTCATCGGTCAGCCGGATGTAGTAGTAGCCGTTGACTGAAGAATGCATCAAGGCCTGCTCGAACTCTGGATCCGGCTTGCCTGCCAGCGTATCCACCAACCATTCGGGGAGCCGCAAAATGGGGAACATGCGCACGTGTGTGAAGTGGGCGCAGGGATCGCCGTCGGGGGAAATCTGACGTATCCAGTGGGAGACCTCGCGGGACAGAAATGGCGCCTGTATCTGCAGAGTTGAGCAGGCTTGTTCGATTGCGGCAGATATGCGCAAAGCCAAGTTCGCGTTGTCCATGGCTCAGAGAGAGACTCGGCCCCGAAATCGGGCCTGCAAGGGGACAAAAAAACTGACGAGCATCCGACCTCAGCCCTCGTCGGGAGATTACTTCTAGCAGTCGGGTTCGCGGAAGTCAAGGCCTATGTTTGCCTTAGGGGACTCTAGTCGCAGGGTCCATCGGCAGGCGCGCAAGGTCGCGCGCCGCACCCAGCCGCGTGAAAATCTCCCGCGCCTCGCGCAGATGCGCAGTGCGGGCGGGCTGGTCCGAGTTGAGATAGGCCCCCAGTTCCAAATGCGCGAGGCCTTGATAATAGTTCGCCTGCAGCGTGGACGCCGCCTCCAAAGACTTTTCCCAGCAGCGTAGGGCCTTGGTTCGGTTGTCCTTGATCCATTCGTACTGCCCCTGGCGCAGGTACATCATCGGCTTCCCAATCGGGAAAATGCGGCCATATCCGCGCAGACTGTTGCCAGCTCGGCGAACGGCGGCTTCCAGGTGATCGCAGTCGAACCCTGGGAGTACAGTGAAGTGTTTTCCACCCTTGGCGTTTCGCAACAAGGCCAAGCAGACCTCGGTGATCGCGGAAAGCACAAGGATGTCGTTGTAGAAGTAGCTGCCCTTCACACTTTGGATGACCTGGTCGATCGCTTGTTTGGCTGCCTGGAGTTCGCCGTTCGAAAGATGCAGCAGCGCGTATAGGGAATGGACATCCTGTTTCTGGTGCCGACCGCCGATTTCCGCTTGAGCCGACCGCAGCAAGTCGAGCTCCTCCAGACACGCAGGGAGTTCCTGCCGACGGTCGAGCATCAGCAGATCCCACGCTTTGCCATACAGAGCCTCAGCCTGGATGCGGATGTCCAGCCGCTCTTTCGCAGAGTCGTAGAGCGAGTTAGCCAAAGAAAGGCTTTGTTCGAAATTGCCTTGGAGAAGTTGCACGAGCGTGAGCACGATTCGTGCGTCGTCGCCGCGGCGGCGGTCCCCGAGGCGGTCACTCGCCAGCATCGACTCGTTGAGCAGGGTCGCGGCAAGATCCCACTGTCCAACCCCCGCGAGATACACGGCGCGAGCGAGCGAAACCCATGCCCGCGAGGCAGGATCGTCGATGTCGGCGGAAACCTTCCCGGCAAGTGTAAAATAAGCATTGGCTGCGCGATGCAAAGTCATGAAGCCCAGCAACGATCCGGCCGAAGAATAGCCGCGGGCAAGTTCGGGCGACACCCCCGCCGACTCCGCTAGGTTGAGCGAACGAAAAACGGCATGTAGACAGTGCAGGGGCTTGTCTTGAAGGAAGTAGATCTCGGTGAGGGCCTCAAAGTTGCGCGAGGACTTGAGCAGCGACTCGCGTTCGCGTTGGCCGCGACCCAAGTAGCGAGCGGGCAGCACACGATGCATGCACTGGCGCGCGACTTGGGCGAGAAGCGCACTCCCCGCAGCGACATTACCGGCTGGGACTTTCTGCCGTTGCAGTGCAATTCCACGCTCGAGATGGTTGCGGCCCTCGACGTACTTCGACCAGTTGACGTAAGCTTTCCCGAGCTGCAGTTCCCATTCGGCACGGCGCCCGGCGATCGATTGTGGAATAGGGATCTCTCCCTGCTTTTCCTTCTCTTCTTCATCCAGCCGCAAGGCTTCGCTGAGAAAACGCACCGCCTCTGGGTTCGCATGATTGAGCAGCGCCTGGGTGCCCGCTTCGGAGCAGTAGTGAACGGCCTTGGGCACAACTTCCGTGCGGCTCCAGTGATGCGCCAACAGAGGATAGTGGGCCGGCAAGTCGTTTTGGAATTCGCGTTCGTACCACTCCGCCACCGATCGATGCAAGTGCCGGCGCTGGGCGAATGGAATGGAGTTGTAGGCGACGTCCTGGGTGATGGCGTGTTTGAAGCCGTAAACGGGATCGGTATCAGCCCTGCCGTGAATGAGGTCGAGCTTCTCCATCTGATCGAGATGGGCGGGCAGTTGCGTGCGTGCCGCCTCAACGGGATAGATTTCACTCAGAGTCGAAAGCCGAAAGTTCTGGCCAAGGACGCTGGCCACTTTGATCGTCAACTGCTGCGGGGTGGGCATTCGGTCGAGGCGGCTGGTAATGACGCCTTCCACGGTCGAAGGGAAACGCATGGCAGAAAGGGCTGCGTCAAAGGCGGCTCCGCTAGAAGTTTCTGCGATTTGGCACCTGCCCGCGGTGATCTCCATCAGCCCGGTGTCGCGAAGGGCGTAGGCGAGTTGCTCGCTGAAGAGAGGATGCCCGCCGGCACGCCGGTGGATAAACCGCGCGACTTCCGCTGGGAGGCGGTTTACACCGAGGCGCTGACAGACCATCTGCAAAGCGAGTTCGGAATCCAGAACTTCCAGCAACAGACGGCAGCTGGAAGGCAAAGCGAGCAGGACCGTGAACTCGGACGGGCAGGGCTCGGCGAGCGGCCGGGTCGAAAGCACGAGCAAAAGCGGCGCGATCTGTTGGGCGGCGAGCAGAGCGAGGCGCAGGGAGGAGGAGTCGAACCAGTGGGCGTCTTCGAGGATGACGACCGTGGGCGAGCGGGTGACTGTCGACTTAAGAATGCTGACTAGGAGATGCTGCGTGTTTGCGGCACGGGCCTGGCCTTCCAGGGCGGCCGTCGTGCCATTTTCCGGAATCCCAAGAGGCAAGACGACATTCAGCAGCGGAGCGAGTGGCAGCAAATCCGGCTCGGTTGCGAGTTGTGCCAGGAGATGATCGCGTTGCGCCTGGACTGGGACGGCGGCCAGTTGGAAGACCTCGCGGAAAACGGCGCGCCACGCATGATAGGGAGTTGACTGCTGGATCGAGTCCGCGGCCGCGCGCCAGCAGGTGATCTTGTGACCATTGCGGTTGGTCGTCGCTATTTCCTGGAAAAGATGTTCGAGCAAGCAGGATTTGCCTACGCCGGCCTCACCTTCGACGATGATGCAGCGGCTTTCTCTACGCGCGACCAGAGCGGTGAGAGCTTCCGCCAGCGCCGCGCGTTCGGCCTCACGGCCAACCATGAGTTGAGGTTCGGAGGAAGCGGAAGCCGTCGCAGAAACCCCAGTTGGCGCGACCTCCGATCGCAGGGCAGGCGCGAACACCGGAATCAGAGCGGAGCGGCCCTTTACGGGGAGCTCGCCCTTGGGCTGAAAGTGCAGTGTGTAGGTGGAACGGGCAGCCTGACAGGTGGGATCGTCGCAGAGGATCGAGCCCTCAGCCGACTGCATGAGACGAGCGGAAAGATTGATGATGCTGCCGATGGTCGTGTATTGGCGACGGTTGGCGCTGCCATAGACGCCGCAAAAGACTGTGCCCGTGGCGATGCCGGCTGAGGTCGAGACTCCTCGGGACGCCAGTTCGTCGCGCATCGCAATTCCCGCTTCAACCGCCCGCCGAGGGTCGTTTTCGTGGGCGCGGGGCGGGAGTCCGAATGCACAAACCGCGGTCAGCCCCTTGTCGTCCATGAGGAACTGGTAGAGCGTGCCTTCGAACCGCTCCAAGACTCCTTGAATGCATCGCAAGTCCTCGTGGAGGGAAGCGACCGCAGCGGGGCTGTCGCTTCGGGACTCAGCCAGATTGAGGAAAAGCATGCTGAGACTGCGGAACTCGGCGATCCATTGCTCTTGCCCGGCACGTAGGCGGTCGGCAACCACGGCGGGCACATAATGGGATAGGACGGAGAGTGATTCCACCGTCTCATGAGTGGACACAGGCTCGGCAAGCGCTCTAGCAACGGCTTCGGAAACCGCGACCTCCGTCGCCCGCACCAGTCCAGAAGGCAGAGGGGTTCCGCGAACGCAGCTCCGGACCGAGTTCCATGCCTCAGAGGACAGGAAGACTTCACCGGGTTGAGCTTTCTGGTTGGCGATGGACGCCTGCGCGATGGGATCGCCGGTCACGACGAATTGCCAACGCCCCGAGACGCCGCCCAGTTCCATGAGCTGAAGCGCGCCGCAGCCAATACCGGCACGCTGGCGAAGCAGGACTCCGTACACCGGTTCGTATCGGTCGAGTTCGGACTGGATGCTGAGAGCGGCTTGCGTGGCACGAACAACGTTGGGGGCCAGATCCGAATATTCCCCGGGCCACATCGCGAGCGCGGAGTCCCCGGCGAACGCGACGATGTCGCCGCCGCATGCCATAATGATGTCGGCGATCTGCCCGAAGTAGCGGTTGAGGATACCGGAAAGCTGCTCGGCTCCCGCCGCACCTTGCGCGGCAAAGCGCTCGGTGAGCGCGGTGAAGCCCGAGACATCGACCAGCAGGATAGCCCCAAAACGATTCTCGACGAACGGGTCGGAAGCGGGGCGTACACCGTGGACGATCAGTCGGAGCTGATAACGCGGCAGATAGGAGCCCAGCGTTTGGGCAGGTTGGGGAGACGGCGTGCTTGAGGAAATGGCGTTCATGGCCAGCAGCGGCGATTTGCCCGATTCTAGCTCAAACCGGTAAACCGGCCCCGCACCCAAAGCGGGGCCGCCGCAATCCCGTCGCACCGAATCCTCCTCCCTACCCTTTCCTTATGCCGATCACTTGATTCACCGGACACTGAAAGGCCACAGAGTTCGCAGCAAATCGGAACTGGTGATCGCTGACGCTCTACCGAATAGGGATCGAGCATCAATATGAGGCAGTATATTTCAGAAAGAGGCTGGAAGACGCGCCCAGCCTTTACTTTTCGTCAACGCTGCCGATTTAAGGTTTTCGGGCTGTGATATCAGTTCGCATGACATTCAAGTAGTCGCCGGCAGATTCGAGCGCTTGCTCGGCATCATGGTGAGAAACAAATCCAGTGTCATCATAAAGGGCTGTATTGCGCTTCCGGCGGAGACGATCAAAGACGACCAGCAGACCAGCATGTTTCTTGTCGATGCGCGACCGCACGAAATCGATGATGGCGATGTGGTGGCCAGGCTGACTTCTCGCACGGAATCCGTGGCTGAACATAAACCCCAGCGAAGCTTTGAGCATTGCTTCGTAAGCTTGTTGAAGACAAGCTTCTTCGTCAAAAGCGAGAATTTTGCGGGCCGAAACCAGCTTCTTGTCCGCGCTCGCGAGGAAGCGGTCGATTTGCGCCCAGTCAACGGCGTGCGGTTTTAGTTTCTTCATCTCGACCTATGAGCGAAATACGCTTATTGTGCCAGACGTTTTCCAAAAACGCATCCTTCCGAGCGCGGCGTGACTCGAATTCCTTTGGCGTTAGGACGGTGTAGCTGATTTCGCGTCCGAGTTGCCGCTCAAGCCTTCGCACGGCTTGCGCCAAGACTTCCTCGCGAGGGACGCCAATCACGAGTACGTCTATGTCGCTGGCAGTGTCCTGCTGGTTGCTTGCGAATGAACCGTACAAGTATGCCTCGTCTATTCGCTCAATTCTCTTGAGAGATTGCGCGATTACGGGTGCCGCACCAATAGTCTTCGTCACGATCTTGCGCACTTCATCAAAAAGCGGATACTCGCGGTTCAGTTGAAAATACTTTTGGCGGCCATTCACTTCCGACCGAAATAGACCCTCGCGCTCCAGGCGTCCCAACTCTTTCGACAGGTTCGACGGATCTATGCTCAGCCGCTCCGCCAAATCCCGCAGATGGTGGCGGGCCGTCGGGTTCGTAAAATAATAGGCCAGCAGTTGCTGGCGCGCCTTGGAGCGAAAGTCAAACATGTGGTAATAGTCTACCA
>WNGK01006698.1_pt1 | contig 12106 bp, 12 predicted proteins | sample 5400601 | NCBI WGS metagenome assembly WNGK01 (sample SAMN13153376, study PRJNA577476) | soil metagenome | isolation source: 60 cm soil or saprolite under Garry oak tree replicate 1 | place: USA:California | collected 2016-06-15
ATCTACCAGTTCATCCCGCCCGCCGACATGGGGGCGAAGGTCGAGTACGTCTACGGCAAGCACTCGGGCGCGGTGGTCGTCGAGCACGCGCTGCGCGGCGCCGGCATCACGCCCGAACCGAAGCTGGTCGCGCGCGTCCTCGAAGAGGTGAAGCGAATCCGCGAAGAGCGTGCGGAGCGCGCGGACTTCTCTGAGTTCCACCGCAATTACTACGAGCACCTCGGCCATCTGGGCCTGACCGCGGCGGAAGTCGTCGACATCGCGCGCGCCATCTCGGCCGACTCGAGTGCCAAGGGCTGATGGCGACCACCACGGCGAAAGACACGGCCACAAAAGAGGAATACCTCCAGCTGCATCGCTGGATGTGCATGGCCAAGGCGCTCGACGACCGCATGCACATCCTCGTCAAGCAGGGTCGCGCGCCGTTCGTCGGCTCGAGCCGCGGCCATGAAGGGATCCAGGTCGCGTCCACCGCGGCGCTCGGTCCGGATGACTGGCTCGTGCCTCACTACCGCGGGCTGGCCAACGCGATCGTGCGCGGCTTGACGATGAAGGAATGGATGCTGGCCGTCTTCGCCAAGGCCGGCGACCCGCTGTCGGCGGGCCGCAACATCCCTGGCGGGTGCTACAGCTACCACCGGCTGAACATCGCGCCGGTGTCGCAGGTGGTGGCGAGCTGGGTCCCCAAGGCGGCGGGCATCGCGTATGCGGCCAAGCTGCGCGGCGAGGGCACGGTGACGCTCTGCACCTTCGGCGACGGCGCGACCAGCCAGGGCGCCTTCCACGAGGGCGTGAACTTCGCCGCCGTGCACAAGCTGCCGGTCGTCTTCGTCTGCGAGAACAACGGCTACGCCATCTCGGTGCCGCTCCGACTGCAGATGCAGAACCCGAACGTCGCCGAGCGCGCCGCGGGCTACGGCATGGCCGGCGAGACCGTGGACGGCACCGACGTGCCGGCGTCCTTCGCTACGTGCCGGGAGGCGGTCGCTCGCGCTCGCCGGGGCGAGGGGCCGACGCTCATCGACGCCAAGATCTGGCGCCTCAACTCGCACACCTCCGAGGACAACCAGGTGAAGTACCGCGGGACGGAGGAGATCGCCGAAGCGGCCCAGCACGACCCGATCTCGCGCTTCAATGGCTGGCTCATCGATCGGGGTTGGCTGACGGCCGAAGAAGCCGCCGGCGTGCAGAAGCGGTACGACGAGGAGGCTTCCGAGGCCGCGGACTGGGCGGAGCAGCAGCCCGACCCGGCTCCAGACGACGCCCTGAAAAACGTTTTTGCCTGATCTGCGGGCCCGTCTTTCAAAATAGACTGACCGTTCCAGTGGAACCCGACGACCCCGCCGCCACACCATCCGACGCCGAGACCAGCCAGATGCCGGCCGTGGCTCCGGACAAATCCGAACCAGAATCTGTGGTCTGGCCCGAAGACCCATGGGTTGCGGACCGCCGAGCGGCCGACGATCCAACCCTGGAGAACGGACCCGTCGTGACCTCGCCGGTCATTTCCACGTGGCCGGAGAGCAAGGCCGGTGAGCCCTCGGTTCCCAGCCATGCGGGCATGAACCCGATCGCCGAAGACCCCGTGACGGCCCCGTTCCCGACACGGAAGGCCGCAGAGCCCTTCGAGCCCGCGGCGATGAGGACAACGCCGCCGGAGCCGGCCCCGCCAGCCGAGCCGGCGGACGAAGTTCACGACACGGTGCCTCCGGCCCCCGCGGCCGAGGCGGCCGCACCAGTGGAGACGGAGGAGGTGGACACGGCGGACGCGGCGCTCGAGACGCTGCCGCCTGAGGTCGCCGCGGTCGAAGCATCCGAAGAGGAGAGCGCGGGTCCGTCCTCCGAGGAGGCGGTGATCGAGGCGATTGCCGAGGACGAGCCGGCGGCCGCCACCAGCGACGGACTGGCCGCCGAGGTGGAGGTCGAGGAGGCCGAGCCCGTCGAGGCGGCTGAGGAAGTGCCCGTTCCGGTCGAGGCGGCCGAGGCAACGCCGGTTCCGGTCGAGGCGGCCGAGGAAACGCCCATTCCGATCGAGACGACCGAGGAAACGCCCATTCCGGTCGAGACGACCGAGGAAACGCCTATTCAAGTCGAAGCGGCCGAGCCCGAGCCGGAACCGATGCCCGTGCCCGAGCCAGAGCCGATGCCCGAGCCGGAGCCGATGCCCGAGCCGGAGCCGATGCCCGAGCCTGTGACGGAGCCCGAGCCGACGCCTGAACCCGTTAAAGCCGAGGAGCCTGAGCCGGCTTCGCCGGCGGAGACGCCAGTGGAGCCCGGCACGCCGGCCGCCGGGACACCGGTATGGGCGGCGCAAGCGGCGACGCCCACGACGCCCGCACCGGCGTCCCAGTTCGTGCCCGCAAGCCCCGCGATCCCGAGCTGGGCGCCAAACGCGCCGCGGGCGGCCGACAAGCCTCAGCCCGAGGCGCCGACCCAGTGGCCCGGCATCAACGTGCCGGCGTGGGCTCCCCAGCCGACTGCGTCGCATCCAGGCACTGCGAATCCGCTGCCCGGGGCGGGCAGCCCGTACGCCGATCCCGTTCGAGCATCTCAGCAGGCGCCTGCTCCGGCACCGGCGCAGTCGCCCGCGCCGCCGGCAGCTGCGCCTACACCGGCGCCCGCACCGACCGCCCGCGCGATTACCGCCACTCCCGCAACGGGAACGCCAAAGACCTCGTCCTGGGAGGTGGTGGAGCAGAGGCGCGCGGCCGAGCCGGTGTACCAGGGTCCGAGCCCCGAGGACAAGTCGTACGCGGAATGGTTTGCGTGGGCGAAGAGGTCAGGCGCCCCGGCCGGCGCGTGCCACGCGGCGGCGCAGGGAGCCTTCAGAGCGCTTGCGGCCGGGCATGACATGAACACCGCTGTCCACTGGGCGACCCTCGCCATGGCGTCACCGCCTGGGCTCGTCGGGCAGAGCCGCCAGATCTACTGCGCGTGGTTCTCGCTCGGCAACATCGACCTCAAGCTGCCGACGGCTCAGGCGCACGCGTTCGCGAATGGCGCAATCCAGGCCCTCGAGTCTGGCGCGGACTCGATGGGCGCGCACCAGGCCGGCCTGCTCGCGGCAGGCATCACCGGCGGCTGAGCGCGCCACCCTCGGCTAAGCCCTAAGGAAGCTCTCTCCGGTCCAGGCCGCTGGGGTCGAGCCGGTCAGCCAGCCGGCGCAGGAAGTTGCTGAGCAATCCTGACCGGGAGTGACGCGCCCGCATCGCCTCGACGGCGGCCTCCCGCTGTCGCGCTTGCATCATCTGCTTGACCAGGTGAAGGGTCGGGTCTGAGTCACGCATGCGTCTTTCTCCTATGGGGACTCGAGTCGCTGAAGCGCCTCGTCTACGTCGATCTCGCCGCGAGCCACCTGTTCCATCAGCTCGAGTCGCGACGACGCCGGCGCGGCCGAAGTGCGCTCGATGCCCATCTTCGCGAGCAGCGAGTCGAATCGCGCCCGCGCGGTGGGGTAGCTGACGCCGAGGTGGCGCTCGAGCCCCTTCATGTTTCCGCGCGAGGCGAGGAACACGCGCAGCACCTCACGGTCCTCGTCTGTCAGACCGCAGAACTCGCAGGTCATGAACATGCCCGAAAGCTCCGTGGAGCAGGACGGACAGGACAGCCGAGTCAGCGCGAGGCGTTCACTGCAGACAGGGCAGTTGAGCGGTGGACGGCGAGCCGCGGTGGATGACGTCACCCGACGCTGACCCGAACGTTGCCCATCATGCCTTCGATGTCGAGAGTGGCGGCGCCGGAACCGATGGTCACTTCCTTACCGCCCGGCCCCGCGATGGCGCGCTCGCCGCTCTCATCCTCGATCGCGACCCTGCCCATGGTGGCGCGAGCGGTGATCTTCACGCTGGACTGCTTGTTGAGGCTGAGCCGGATCGAACCCATCTCGCAGCGGACCTTGCTCGTGCCGGAGTCGATGCAGCCGCTGGCGGTGACGCTGCCCGCCTGAGCCACGACGTTGAGCGGGCCCCGGAAATCGTTGACGATGCAGCTGCCCGCCTGCACCTCGGCCGTGATGGGCCCGTGCACGCCGTCTACCCGGAAGCTGCCCGCCTGCACACTGGCGTTGAGCGGAAGATCCGGATTCATGCGGACCTTCAGGCTGCGGCGGCTCTTGAAGTCGAAACCGTTGATCTCGATCCGGCGCCCGGCCACGCCGAACGTGAAGGTGTCCTCCTCCTGGAAGGGAACGTGCTCGATGACCAGCGTGCCGCCGTCGACGCGGGCCCGGTGCGGGCCCTCGGCGACCGCTGTGGCCACGGTGGGGTCGGCCACGACCTCCGCGCTGCCGAACTGAGAAAGGACCTTCACCGACCTGGCGGCCGGGGCGGTTGGGGCGGAGATGTCGCCGAGGCGCGACGCGGCGGTGGCCGTGGCGGCAGGCGGCTCAGCCTGGGCAGCCAGGGCATCGAGGCGGGCGGCCCCCTCCTCGGCGGTGATGCTTCCGGTGCGGACCTGGTTCAGAATCTCACGCTTCTTGTCTTCCATGACTCAAATTAGAAAGCATGGCCTATCAATTTGTCAAGTATGACATCCAAATTGGGATGAAGGCATGCGGCTAAGCTATGCCCGTGGCCAGGATCGGGGTGGTGGCGGACACTCACTGCCCCGAGTTCATCGACCGCCTGCCGGACCGCGTCTTCGAGGTGCTGGCCGGGGTCGACCTGATCCTTCACGCCGGGGACGTCAACGGCCAGGCCACGCTGGCGGAGCTCGCCAGGATCGCCCCGGTCGAGGCGGTGCAGGGCGACCACGACCGCGGTCTGGCCTCTCTGCCGCCCCATCGAGAGGTGGTGGTGGAGGGCAGGCGGATCGTGCTCGTCCACGGCAATCGAAGCCGCTGGCTGGAAGAACCCGCCACGTTTCTGTGGACTGTCAGCCTCGGCCACTACAAGCCGCATGGCGGGCTTCCCGCGTCGCTCAGGCGCCGTTTCCCGGACGCGGATGTGATCGTCCACGGCCACACACATCGACCTCTCATCGACACATCGGCCGGACCGCTGGTGTTCAATCCCGGCGGCGTGCATCAGTGGACGCCGGCGACCACCAGCGAGCGTTTGCGCCGTCAACCCGGATGGTTCGAATGGTGCTGGCTGCAGGTCGCGCGCCACATCCGAAGCTACGCATCACCGACGGTCGGCATCCTCGAGGTGACGCGCTCGACCATCGAGCCGAAGATCATCGCTCTCTAGAGTTAGTCACCTCATGAAGAAGCCGACCTTCCGTGCGGCCGCATTCGACGACGCGGCCCTTGCCGCCGACATCATGACGGCCGCGTTCCCGCGCGAGCCTGCAGATCCAGTTCTGACGCTGGAGCGCTGGCAGCGCGGGCGCGAGGACTTCATCTGGGGACGGTTCATCGCCGAGGTCGACGGTGTGCCTGTCGCGTTTCTCGAGTGGGCGCACGGACCGTGGGAGCAGCTTCCCGAGCGGCACTGCTACGTCGACGTGTTCCTCGACCTGACCTATTTGAGCAAGACCCTCCTCACACAGCTGTGGAAGTGGCTCGAGGAGGAGGCCGGCAAGCAGGGCGCGTTGACGCTGAACGCATCCGCGGGCGAGGAGGAGACGGAGCTGCTCGGCGTCCTCAAAGCTGTCGGTTATGAGCGCCAGCGGCAGGACCGCGTATGGATCCTGGATCTCAACGCGCACGGAACGCGGCTCACTGCGGAGGCCGCGGCAGCCCGAGAGCGCGTGAAGGCCGAAGGCATCACCCTCAAGACGCTGAGCGAATGGCATGACCCCGATCGCGTCGCAAAGCTGTTCAAGCTGAGTGAGGAGACGCGGCAGGACATCCCGCACTCGACCCCGGTCCTTCCCCAGCCGAAGGAATACTTCGTCAACCGGATGAATGCGCCTGACCGACGGCAGGATCGATGGTGGCTGGCCCTGGACGGCGATCGTCCCGTCGCCATGTCGTTCCTGAGCTTTCCACCTGTGCGGGGACATGTGTGGACCGGGTACACGTGCTGCGATCGCGACTATCGAGGCCGAGGCATCGCGCGCGCGGTCAAGCTGCAGACGCTCGCCCAGGCCGTCGAGCTGGCCATCCCGTCGGTGCGCACCGACAACGACTCCGAAAACGCGGCCATGCTTCACATCAACGAGACGCTGGGTTACGAGTCGCTACCGGGCTACGTCAACTTCGTGAAACGGTTACCCGCGCGCGCTTTGCGGTAGAACCGAGAAGTACATGGCGAAGACCAGGGACTACTACGACGTGCTCGGGGTGCCGCGGACCGCGAGCCAGAAGGACATCGGCGCCGCCTTCCGCAAGCTTGCGCGCAAGCATCATCCGGATTTGAATGCGGGCGACAAGCAGGCGGAGGTGCGATTCAAGGAGATCTCGGAGGCGCACGAGGTGCTGTCGGACCCCGAGAAGAAGAAGCTCTACGACGCGTTCGGTTCCGACTGGGCCGCGGCGAAAGCCGCGGGTGTGCAGCCGGGGCAGGGCAATCCGTTCGGCGGTGGCGGCGTGCGTCGCGGCGCCGGTGGGGCCGGCGGATCGCGCGTGGAGTACCGCACGGTCTCGCCCGAAGAGGTCGAGGACATGTTCGGCGACGCCGGCGGAATCGGCGACATCTTCGGGTCGATCTTCGGCGGCCCTCAGCGCGGCGCCCGGGGGCAAGCGCTCGATGTGGATATGCCGATCTCCGTGAGCCTGGCCGAGGTGCAGCGCGGTACCAGCCGCACCGTCGAGCTGCCTGGCGGCCGTCGCGTCGAGGTCAATGTGCCGGCGGGAGTGAAGGAAGGAACGGTGCTGCGAGTACCCGGACTGCGTGCGCAGGTCCAGGTGGCGCCGGATCCGCTGTTCACGCGAGAGGGCAAGGACCTGCGCGTCGTCGTGCCGGTGCCGCTCAACGTCGCGCTCAATGGCGGCGAGGTCGCGGCGCCGACCCTCAAGGGCGGTCGCGTCCAGTTCAAGGTTCCGCCTGAGACACAGAACGGGACGAAGATCCGGCTGCGCGGGCTCGGTCTGCCCGACCCCAAGGGCGGGCCGGCGGGCGACCTTTACGCGGAGGTCAAGGTCCAGCTGCCGGTGCCGATGGACGAGCGCACCCGCAAGTGGGCGTCCGAGCAGCCGGTCTAAAGTACCTCCGACTTGCGCGCGCGACTCTTGCTGCCACTCGTCTTTGTCGGGGGCATGGCGTCGCTCGCAGTCGAGTTCGGCGCCGCGAGGCTGCTGGCGCCCTACTTCGGCACGAGCCTCTACGTGTGGGGCGTGCTCATCGGGCTGGTGCTCATCTATCTGTCCGCGGGTTATGTGATCGGCGGCCGTCTCGCCGACTCCCGTCCGGACGAGATGCTGCTGTACCAGATCACCGCGTGGGCCGGGCTGTGGATCGGCGTCATCCCGCTCGTCAGCTATCCGATCCTTCTCGCGTCGCAGCAGGGATTCAGGGAGCTGAGCATCGGACTGGTGGGCGGCACGCTGGTCGCGGTGATGCTGCTGTTCGCGGTGCCGGTGATCCTCCTCGGGTGCGTGAGCCCGTTCGCGATCCGGCTCCTGCTCAAGAACGTGGAGTCGGGCGGCAACACCGCCGGGCGCGTGTACGCCCTTTCGACAGCGGGCAGCATCCTCGGCACGTTCCTGCCGGTGTTCTGGTTCATCCCGACTTACGGCACCAGGCCGACCCTTGAAGGCTTCGGCCTGGTGCTCGTGCTGTTCTCGGTCGCAGCGATGTGGCCGCGCAAGCGCTTCTACGCCGCGTTTGCGATCGCCGTGATCCTGGCCTGGATCGTTCTGCCCTCCGGGATCAAGGCGCCTGAGGTCGGCACGCTGCTCACTGAGCGCGAGTCCGCCTACAACTACATCCAGGTCGTGCAGTCCGGCACGGTGACCGAGCTCATCCTCAACGAGGGCCAGGCGATCCACTCCGTCTACGACTCGACGGACAACCTCACGCACGGCTACTGGGACTACCTGCTCGTGGCGAACGCCTTCCGGCCGGCGCAACCGTCCGAGACCAGTCCGCGCTCGATCGCCATCCTGGGTCTCGCCGGCGGCACCACCGCGCGTCAGTACCGGCTTGCCTTTGGCGACTCGATCGACATCACCGGTGTCGAGATCGATCCAGTCATCCTGTCGCTCGGCCACCAGTACTTCCATCTCGGCGACGCTCGCGCGCACGAGGTGACGTCAGACGCGCGTTACTGGGTCGCCACGCAGGCCGGGCACTACGACGTGATCGTGCTCGACGCGTACCGGCAGCCGTACATCCCGTTCCACCTCACGACCAAGGAGTTCTTCGCGCAGGTGCGGCAGCACCTCAACCCGGGCGGAGTGGCCGCGGTCAACGTCGGCCGGACCAGCACCGACTATCGACTGGTCGCCGCGCTCGCCAGCACGATGGCCGCGGTGTACACGAACGTCTTCGTGGTCGACGACAAGTCCTTCAACAACACGCTCGTGTTCGGCACCACCGAGAAGACGACACGCGATGACATCACGCACAACCTGGCGCAGATCTCGGCGCCGCTCGCGAGCGACGCCGCCAAAGACGCGCTGCTGCCCGGCCGGCTGCTGCCGTCGCCCTACAACGGCCAGGTGTACACGGACGACCTCGCACCGGTGGAGCAGCTGATCGACGAGATCATCTTCAGCTACGTGACCGGCACCTAGCTCTCTATGCCGGCGGGTGCAGAGGCCCCCGCACCTGCTGACCGGCCAGCGCCTCCTCCTGCTCGAGGACGAGGAGTCGCACACGTCCCGTGGCGACCACGCGACCGTCGCCGTCCTCGACCTTCGCGTCCCACACCTGCGTTTTGCGGCCGCGGGTGATGGGCGTGGCCACCGCGCGCAGCGTGGCTCCGGCGCGCACCGCCCTGATGAAGCTTGTGTTGTTCTCCAGCCCCACCACTGACTGCGATCGCGGCAGCGCGTACAGCGCGGCACCGATGGACGCGAGCGACTCGATGATCCCGCAGTGCACGCCGCCATGGACGATGCCGTAACCCTGCAGGTGCTCGGGCCCGACGGTCATCTCTGCGCGAACTTCGTCGGCGGTGGCCTTCGTGATCGTGATGCCCATCGCCTGCAGCCAGCCTTCAGGCATCTCGTTGACCCGCTGCGCGAAGTCCTCCTGGCCCACGTCGGCAAATGCTAGCGACCGCCAGAAAAGCACAAGGGCCGGGACAATCCCGGCCCTTGCTATTTCGTTCGCAGTGCTCCACCTCCGACTCCAGGAGCCGGATTCAGAATTGGGAACCTCTAGAGGACCGCTTCCTCCCGAGCTCCCGGCTGGCAAACGAGGCGGCTGGCACCGCGACTCGGTTTATCCAAGGTTCCGCCTCACCTCCTTTGCCCCTCGGGCAGTGAACTTCGGAGGAGAGTTTACCATCCACGCGATGCCGCGCCGTTATGTCGCCGTTTGCGGAGCCTCCGAGGCGAGCGACGCGCAGCTCCGCGCGGCGCACGAGGTCGGAAGGCTGCTCGCACAAGCGGGCGCGGTCATCATCAACGGTGGCCTTGGTGGTGTGAGCGAAGCCGCAAGTGAGGGTGCTGCCTCGGCCGGTGGAACAGTCATCGGACTCCTGCCCGAGTCGCACCGCGCCGGCGCGAACAAGCACCTGACGATAGCCTTGCCCACCGGCATGGGGCAGGGTCGCAACGTCCTGATCGTCACCGCCGCACAGTCCGTGATCGCCATCGGCGGCGGATGGGGGACGCTCAGCGAGATCGCGATCGCAAAGCGCCTCGGACGGCCCGTGGTGACCCTCGACAGCTGGCCGATCACGGGCCTCGAGTCCGTGGCGACTCCCGCCGAGGCCGTGAGGAGGGCGCTTGAGTAGCTCCGCCGCGCGCGCCGAGGACACCGCCGCCGAGCTCAGCGACGCATGAGCGCGTCTAGCTGGCACGGGCGAGCGCCGGGCCGGGTCAACCTGATCGGCGAGCACGTCGACTACCTCGGAGGGGTGGTACTGCCCGCCGCGGTCGATCGCTTCACCGACACAAGGGGCATCACATCCGACAAGTGGTCAGTCCACAGCGACATCGGCGGTGGCCTCGACTACGTCCGGGCCATCGGCGAAGAGCTGGGTGCGCCGCCGCAGATCGTGAATGTTGCTTCGGACATTCCGCCTGGCTCCGGACTGAGCTCATCCGCAGCGCTCCTGGTCTCAGTTGCATCGGGCATCGCTCCCGACATCGACGGCAAGGAGGCGGCGCTCGCATGCCAGCGCGCCGAACAGAAGGCGACAGGGGTGCAGGTGGGCGTCATGGACCAGTTCGCCTCGGCACTCGGGAGGCGCGGCCACGTGCTGCTGCTCGACTGTGCGACCCTCGAATACCGTGCCGTGCCTTTTCCCGATGAGCTCGTGATCGCGGTAATCGACTCCGGCCAGCACCGCAACCTCGCGCACACGCCCTACAACAAACGCCGGCGAGAAGCCGAGGCGGGGAAGAAAAAGCGCAAGCGCCACGTCGACTCCGAGATCCAGCGCGTGCATGAGTTTGTGCGCGCGCTCGAGGAGCGGCGGTTCGACCGCCTCGGCGAGCTGCTGAAGGAGTCTCACGCCAGCCTGCGCGACGACTTCGAGGTTTCGACCAAGGAGGTCGACGCGCTGGTGGAGCAAGCCTGGTCGATTTACGGTTGCCTGGGCGCGCGCATCATGGGCGCTGGTTTCGGCGGCAGCATCATCGCGTTGGTGCGGCGAGGCAGCGAGCGCATCTTCGTGGCGCAGATGGGCCGGCCAGTCATCCTCTGCGCCACTGCAGACGGCGCCTACACGACATCGCAGTGAGCGATTGCCTGCTGCTACCGCTCGAGCAGCGCTCCGGCGGCAAGCGTGAGCTCAGCGGTTGGGAAGCGGTGTGGAAGTCTCTCGGTGAGGGCGAGGCGGAGCGCCTGCCGTTCGGACGCGGCGTCGGATGGAAGCCGGTCGGCGTGCCGCGCCAGCTCGCGGCGACGAGCGGCGCACAGAGCGTGTGGTACCGGACCGTGTTTCCGCGACCGGATCACTCGGGTCGCGTGGTGCTGCGCATCGGCGGCGCGTTCACCGCCACCCATGCGTGGTTGAACGGTCGCCTTCTCGGATCGCACTACGGCCACTTCTCGGCCTTCGGCTTCGACCTCACTCCCTATCTGAAGCCCGACAACGAGCTCGTCATCTGCTGCGAATCGCCGGTGGAGGCGCAGCTCGACCGCAAGCGCCACATCATGGGCCACTTCAACGACGGCGACCTGCGGCCCTATCCGGCTTCGGCGTACATGAGCCTGGGCGAACCGTACCGGTGGGAGGTTCCGCTCGGTTTGTGGCGGCCGGTCGAGCTCGAGTATGTCGGCCCGATCGTCATCGACTGGCTCCGCCTCAAGCCGAGCTTTGAAGCCGGCGACGGGCGCCTCGAGGTGGAGGCGCGGCTGCGCAACCTGGACGGCAGGCAGATGGACGGCGAGGTGGAGCTGGTCGTGTCCCCGAGTATCCCTCTCCCGCGTGAGGGCGGCGTCCTGCGGCTGAAGCGAGAGTTTCGCATCGCCGGCGGCGGCGACCAGCCGGTGTCCATGCGACTGGCGCTGCCGGGCGCGCGGAAGTGGGAGCCGTGGCGATTCGGGGAGCAGGCAATGTACCGCGCCGAGATGGCCGTGCAAGTGGGCGGCGCGGAGTCTTCGCGCGTGGAAGACGCCTTCGGGTTCCGCGACCTCAAATGGGACATCGGGCCTCGCCGCTGGAGCCTGTCGGTCAACGACCGACCGATGTTTCTGCGCGGCGCCTGCTACGCGCCGTCACACCGAATGGACGAGCTGACCGCCGAGCAGTTTGCGGCCGACCTGCGGCTGGCGAAGGAAACGAATCTCGATGCCCTGCGGGTGGTCGCCAACGTGCTGCCACGCGATTTCTACGGGCTGGCGGACGAGGCGGGGATGCTGCTGCTGCAGGAATTGCCGCTGCTCGGCACGTACGCATATCAGGCCCGCGCGGATGACGCGCGCTTCTTCGAGACGACCGCGAAAGAGATGCAGGCCGAGATGGTCGAGCTGCTGCGCAACCATCCGTCCATCGCCGTGTGGATCGCGCACGACGATCCGCCATGGCTGCTGGACAACGCCGACATGGGCGACGTGCATGTGGTGCGGCAGAACCATTCGATCGACCAGGACCTGAAGGCCGG